>ERZ773269.230-NODE-230-length-67387-cov-11.025872_pt1 | contig 67387 bp, 69 predicted proteins | sample MGYA00511958_ERZ773269 | MGnify/ENA primary metagenome ERZ773269 (study PRJEB29015, sample SAMEA2737761) | human gut metagenome | biome: human gut; feature: human-associated habitat; material: faeces | place: China | collected 2012 ... | reverse complement strand
TAGGACGCATCCCTGTCACGGATGAGATCACGAGTTCGAGTCTCGTACGGACCGTTTTAATAGTCAAGTTTGTTACTTGGCTTTTTTATTTTTGAGTAATATTGATTGGGAATCTCAATTTATCTATTATGTAAAGTTGTCCTAAAGGAATCATCTAATAAGGTGATTCCTTTTTAACTTACTTAAATTTGTTTTCTTATGATTAAAGTATCGTACTTGTTCGCTGGTATGTAGGGAATGAAACGCGACTACACCTCTTCTTATACTAATAAATTGTATGCTCAATAACTACTCACTTCCGAGTTTACAGTTAAAGGAGGAAGAAGATTAATAAGGAAGCCATTGGTGATAGTTATAGTCGTCTGTATTTTAATATCGAAGCATTAATATCCGTAATTTTATCTATATGAATAGTAAAAGAAAAAGCGATTAACACTAGTAATTTTGAATAGTCATAAATATATATAATTTCTTACTACCTATACTTTTTATTATTATTAACTCTTTCAAAAATTACCTTACCGTGTCTGTGACCGTTTTAATCCATCAATAAGATTATCAAGGGGATTAACGGCCAATCGAGAGCCTTAATAGAGTAATTTTAGATACAAAAAATCACAAAATAATATCTAAGTTAAGGAGTAATTACCTAGTCATTATTTTGTGATTTACCAATTATTTAATTCGATTACATTAATGGACGATATACTTCATCATAGTATGTATTATTAGGATCGCGAGTAGTAAAGCTAGCTAACTGCTTGAAGTCTTCAGTTTCCTTCCAGGCCATTAAATCATCAAAATCATTTAATGCGGTAAGGAGAACTAACGTGGTACTTTCATCTTTGTTGTCAACTTGGAGAAAAGCCTGTCCATTAATTAATGGGGATGGGTCATCAACCATCTTACTAAGTGTGTTAAAGAGAACTTTTTGGTGATCATTATCCACTTGGAATGATTGATAATAAAGGATTCCTCGATAATTACTATTTAATCGTTCTCCTAATACCGTATATTCAACGGGAGACTTAAAAATAGTTGGTTCATTAGAAAAATCGAATAGTGCTAAATTATTGCTGTGAACCGAAGCCTGCATGAGCTTAAATTTTCTGTCTGGATACTTGTTAATGATATCTTGTAAAATTTGCCGTGATCCAAACGTTAAACTTAATTTTGATAACATGGCAGTTCCTCCTTTTAATTGTATAGATTTATTATAATACTTTATTTCAGTTAATTACCAATTATCAGTTAATTGACTACCAAATCTAGCTTCGATTTGGAGCAAAATTTTATTTAAAATATTTAGTTTATTAGTAAAAGGGGTTGAAATGCTACAGCCACATGTTATAATTTTACTTACAAAAAGTAACTAAATCACGCTGCCACTTTTAATAATATAAAAAACATTGTATAATTAAAACTATAGTGGTGAGTTTATTATAAAGGATTAGCTCTAAAGGAGGCTTCTTATTTAATGGTTACACTTTACACGTCTCCAAGTTGTACTTCATGTCGCAAGGCAAAAGCATGGCTACAAGAAAATGGAATTCCTTTTAAAGAACGGAACATTTTTTCTGAACCGCTTAATATAGGTGAAATCAAAAACATTTTGCGAATGACAGAGGATGGTACGGAAGATATTATTTCTAAGCGTTCTAAAGCTTATTCAAAGTTAAATGTTGATTTGAATGAGTTGCCAATGAAGCAATTGTATAAAATGATTAGTAAGAATCCAGGATTACTACGACGACCAATTATTGTTGACGAGAAACGACTTCAGGTTGGTTATAATGAGGATGAGATTCGTCGTTTTCTCCCTCGTCAGGTTCGTGAATTAGAATTAGCTGAAGCTGAGCGAAAAGCTAATATGATTTAAAATTAGAGAATAAAGGATTAAATAGACGCAATGTATTGACTTGGACGAGTCTTATGTTGCGTTTTTTCTTCCTTTACTTTTGTGATAAATTGGTTAGAATAGTAGTAATATAGATGTCGAGTCGAAGGAGGTGCTTTTTATGGAAATGGAGCGCATTAATGAAAATACAATTCGTGTTTTAGTCGACTCGAATGATCTTGAGGAACGGGGAATAAAGATTCTTGATTTGTTAAGTGACCATAAGCAGATTCAAGATTTTTTCTATAGTATTTTAAAGGAAGTTGATTCCACTCACCAATTTCAAGATAATGATTCAGTAACTTTTCAGGTAATGCCAACAGGAAATGGTCTGGAGCTTTTTATCAGTAAGAATGATCAAGTGAATGCGATGGGTGATGATCGAAACGATGCAATTACAGATTATATTCGACAGAGTATTGCTCAGCGCAGGAAAGAAGAATCATCAACTAATGAGTCGGATGAGTCGCTGAAAGCTGATGATTATCCAATATCATCAAGTGATTCAGACACATTAACAAAGCTGGTTGTTGTTAGGTTTGATCAATTTAAAGACCTGATTCAATACGCAAAAGTTGCCGAGGATGATAATGTGGTTAGTGAGTTGTATAAGTACAATGATCAATATTATTTAACTTTGCAATATCTTATTACTGATGAGAATACAGATGAAGAGATAAAGAACCAGATTGCATTAGCATATGAATATGGGAACGCAACTAATCTGGCATCTGATTATTTAGCAGAACATTCAAAAAAGCTAATGGAAATCTCAGCCCTACATTTGATTCAACATTATTTTAACTAAAGTATCATAACAAAAACATCCCGAGAATTACCTAAAATTCAAAGGATGTTTTTTGATGCAATTAATAAATTTTGCCGTCTTGTATGTAAGGGGAGGCGAAAAAGTTGTTAGTAGCAAAGTTAAACGATCAATTTATCAATGCCACTGATGCTTGTCAAGGAAAGAACTATTGTTGTCCGGAATGTGGGGCGCACCTTATTCTTAAGCACGGGCAGAGGAAGATTGCTCATTTTGCCCATCAGGGAAATAGCGGGTGTGTTTTACGGGAAGGTGAGAGTTATGAACACCTCCTGGGAAAACAACAAATCTTTGAATGGGCACGGAAAAAGGGGTGGCAAGCAGAACTTGAGGTTTATATTCCCCAGTTAGAACAACGGGCAGATGTTTTTCTTAGAATAGGCGGACAACGAGTTGTCATTGAATTTCAATGTAGTCCATTATCTTTAACCGCTCTGCAAAAACGAACACTCGGTTATCAAAGCATTGGGATAAAGTGTTATTGGTTTTTGGGTTCACCGTATAAGCAGAAGTTAAATCAGCGGCAAACGCAAAAATTTATCCAATTAGTTAATCAGCAGTATACAATTATGTTTTGGGATACTAAAGCTAAAATACTCAGATTAGTTAAACTGGCTATAAAAGAAAAACCACTCAGTTTAAAAGAAGTAACCCATGATTACCGCATTCTTCATCGACTTTCATTACTCCAGGGAATTAACTCTTGTATTAAGGAATTTACAAGGGAATTACCAGTTATTTGTCACCAAAAAACTTTAGGAATTCAAGTTACTAATCATCCAGAAATATATTGGCGGTGTTTGGTTGTAAAGAAGTTAAGTAATATCCCGCTGTTTGCTAGCTTTAGTTTAGATTCATGGTATCGCTTATTGAAAAAGGTAGACTTAACTGAATGGTTGAAATTTCCCTGTCTTTCTTCATCAAAGATCGTTAATGATTACCTAGAAGTATTTACTAAACAATTACTAAAAAGCGGTAACATTATAATTGATGGACAGACAGTTATTTTAATAAGTCATCCAAGTTATCACAGATCGATTATGAAACAATATCAAGAAATTCAACGATTAATTCAATAAAATTATTAGTGGTGATTGATAAAATATGAAATAATAGAAGAGAAAAAATAAATCGGGGATGACCTAGATGAAATATCATACTTGTACAACGTTCCTTGCAGGGAAAAAGGCGACCATTGATGGTTCAACAATTGTTTGCCGGGTTGAAGACTATTCAAATAACTTTGATCCACAGCGATTTGTAGTAGTTAAGCCGGAAAAGCAGCCACGACATTATGAAAGTAAAACAACAAAGTTTACGATTAACCTCCCAACTAACCCGTTACGGTATACATCAACCCCTGATGCGGATAGTAGTGCTGGAATTTTTGGAGCCAATGGGATTAATTCTGCTAATGTTTCAATGACAGCAACTGAAACAATTACTAGTAATCCACGAATTCTCAGTCTTGACCCGTATAATAGTGAAGATGGGATTGGTGAAGAAGACTTTCTAACTCTCGTTTTGCCTTATGTCAGAACCGCTAAGCAAGCTGTTGAACGGGTTGGCCAACTCTTAGAAAAACATGGAACCTATGAAGCAAATGGAATGGCATTTGGAGATCAAGATGAAGTTTGGTATTTAGAAACAATTAGTGGCCATCATTGGGCTGCAGTTAGAATTCCTGACGATGCATATGTGATTGCACCAAATCGACTGAACATTACCCACTTTGATTTTTCAGCAAATAATACTCTATGTTCTGCAGATTTGAAAGAATTAATAGACAGTAACCACCTCAATCCGGAACCAGATGATTATAATTTGCGATTGATTTTTGGTAGTAGTACAGTCCGTGATACTCGATATAATAATCCTCGAGCATGGTACGTTCAATGTCGGCTAAGTGGTGATCAGGGGAACCAACCGACAGATCAAATGCTGCCATTTATTAATTACCCACAACATAAAATTACGATTCAAGAGATTAAGGAGTTAATGAGTTCCCATTATCAAGGTACTGATTATGATCCATACACTAATGAGAATGCGCCATTTCGTTCAATTGCCTTAAACCGTAATCTTGAGCTTCATATTCTTCAAATCAGGAATAACGTTGATCCACGAATTAGTGGAGTTCAGTGGCTTGCCTTTGGTCCGAACACAGTTAATGCAGTTGTTCCATTCTATACAAATATTCAAGAAACACCACAACATTATTGTGATACAAAAACAACTTTTGATATTCAAGATATTTACTGGCTAAATCACACCATAATGGCAATTGCCGATCAACATTATCAAAGGGTGGAACCAATGATTGAAGATTTTGCAGAGCAAGTTATGACGCAGACATTGGCATTACAACACCAAGCTGATCGTGAATTTCTAACTAAAGATGACATTACTGCATTTTTAAGTAAGGTTAATGGACAGATGGCAGAAATATCCTATCAAGAAGCAATGAAGTTGCTAGGAAAACTTGTTAATTATGGATTTATGAATGCTCACTTAAAATACTAATTAATATAAGTGACCCCCAAAGTTCTCACTTGAACTTTGAGGGCCATTCTTAGCTTTATTATTTTTGAACAGTTCTTATTTGGGAATGCGATTGGTAATTTTTAATAAAGTTGGTTAACGATATTTCATCTTCTAAGTGCCTATTCTGATAGGCATTAATAAGTGTATCGTAATCAAAATTATTGAGTAAAAATCCATATTGTGATTGGTCCGAATCGAAAACGACAGCAGTCGCAGCCTCCTTAACTCCTAGACTTTTTGCAACCTGCTGCTCCTGACGAAATGTTTTCTTCGCTAGGGACGAATTTCGATCTTCCATAAACATTTCTAGGTCAAGGTTAGATCGTAAAGCAGCATTCTTTACCAGATCATTATTATAGTTAATGTTTTCTTTGATTAAGGCATTTTGAAGGATTAAGAGAAATTGCCGCCCCCGTTTCTTCCCTTGAAAAGAGGCCGCCATGTAATCAAGAATTACTTGATAGATCGTCCGAGAAACGTTTTGACGAACGGCTAAACTGTGTTGATTTAAGTGGTAAGATTCAATAGTTTGTTGAATGGTTGCCATGTTAAAGAATGGAATAAAACGATAATTAACTTTGGTATTAAGTTGATGATCAATTTTAAGAACATCATGCTCGCACCGAAAGCAACGACTCCCTAGTGGATTGACAAATAAATGAATTTCTAGCATTAAATGCTCCCCCTCGTTTAACACTAACTTGACAATTTTTCTAAACAAATTTATTTTTGCAAAAAAAGCTAAATTTGTAAAGAATTATGATTTATGAATCAGTTTTATGCTGTTTTGGGAATGATTGTGCTAGAATTAAATGCGAACTTTAATGGGAGGGTTTTATATGGTTGAAGATTGGCAACACTTTCTACTACCTTACCAACAAGCTGTTAATGAGTTAAAAGTTAAATTAAGAGGTATCCGTAAACAATATCAGGATGAAACACAGCATTCACCGATCGAATTTGTTACTGGGCGAGTAAAACCAGTAGATAGTATTAAGGAAAAAATGATCAGACGTCATGTTCAGGAAGATCGACTTGAACAGGATATGCAGGATATTGCCGGATTACGAATTATGTGCCAGTTTGTTGAAGATATTTACCAAGTAGTTGATCTGCTTCGTCAACGGAGTGATATGACAATCCTCGAAGAGCGTGACTATATTAGTAATGCTAAGCCGAGTGGGTATCGTTCCTACCATATTGTTATTGAGTATCCGGTTCAGTTGATTTCCGGTGAGAAAAAGATCCTTGCCGAAATCCAGGTTCGGACACTAGCAATGAACTTTTGGGCAACAATTGAACACTCACTAAATTATAAGTACCAGGGTGAATTTCCAGAAGAATTATCTGCACGGTTACAGCGAGCTGCAGAAGCTGCATTTAAACTTGATAATGAAATGTCAGAAATTCGCGAGGAAATTCAAGAAGCACAAACGATGTTCTCAAATCGAACACCAGGTGATCAGAACATACCAGACAGATAAGGAGATTATATGCGAGTCGCAATTTATAACAATGAAACAGCAGAGTCACAACGAATTAGTAAGTTACTTAAAGCTGAAATGAGCAAGGCTGGGTTAGTGCTTGATCAGAATGCGCCCAACGTTGTTATTACAATTGGTGGAGATGGAACCTTACTGTCAGCATTTCATCACTATGAAGCTTTATTAGATAAGATTCGGTTCGTTGGAATCCACACGGGACACCTTGGCTTCTATACTGACTGGCGAAATTATGAGATGGACGATCTAGTTGAAAGTCTAGTCAATGATAGCGGACAGTCTGTTTCGTACCCACTGCTTGATATGCATGCTATTTATTCCGACGGTTCGATTGATCACTACACGGCATTAAACGAATCAACTGTCCGGAATATTACGAAGACAATGGTTTGTGATGTTTTCATTAACAATGAACTTTTTGAAACATTTCGGGGTGACGGGCTGTGTATTTCCACACCAACAGGTTCGACTGCTTATAACAAGTCTGTTGGTGGTGCAATTATGGATCCTCAAATTGTTGGCTTTCAGCTAGCAGAAATGGCATCTTTAAATAATCGGGTATTTAGGACGTTAGGATCGCCGATTATTTTTGGCTCTGAGTCAAAGCTGATGCTTCGCTTAAAAGATCTTAATGGACATGTGATGACCTGTGATCGGGATCAAGTTCGTTTAAAACCATCAGTTGGGGAGCGTAAATTAGTAGAAATTACTTATCAAGTTGCCAAAAAACGGATTAACTTTGCCCAATACCGTCACAATAATTTCTGGCACCGGGTTAAAGATTCATTTATTGGTGGCGCAAAATAATGAAATTTGAATGGCAATACACAGGGAGTCAACCACGAAAACTCCGTGCTGCCTTAAAACATGAAGGGGTCAGCGCAAGTCTAATCAAGGTCGCAGTTTATCATGGAGGAAAAATGCAGATTAACGGTGAGGATCGGTGGACCGTCGATCTTGTTAATCCTGGTGATCATTTTTCACTGATCCTACCTCCTGAAAAACCAAATGATAATGTTATTCCTAGTGATCTTCCTATTGATATTGTTTATGAGGATCGTGACTTTTTAATCCTTAATAAGCCAGCGGGGGTTGCGACTGTTCCGGCACATCACGTTACCGTTGCTGACAGTTTAGTTAACCGGGTTCGTAATTATTATGAACGTCAAGGTTATGAGAACTTAGTAATTCACGTTGCTACACGGTTGGATAAGGATACTAGTGGTTTGGTGGTTTTTCCCAAGCACCGTTTTGCTCACGCGGTTATGGATCAACAATTAAAGAAACACCAAGTAAAGAAAAATTACTATGCAGTTGTTGGTGGAAAGATCAATGCTCGCCATGGCTATATTGATGCACCAATTGATCGGGATCCCGAGAAATTCGTTTCGCGAACAGTAATTTCTACGGGAAAACCATCAGTTACGGAATATTGGCTAGAAAAATCAGCAGTTCAAATGTCGCTATTACGCATTCGCCTCCATACGGGAAGAACCCACCAAATTCGGGTTCACTTCCAGTACTTAGGTCATCCATTGATTGGTGATGAAATGTATGGTGGTAAACAAATAATTTCTCGCCAAGCGCTCCATTGTTACTGGATGAAATTCTATAGCCCATTTAAGCAGCAATGGATAGAGGTTCAGGCTCCTGTACCGGAAGATATGCTGAATTTGATTGATTCAATTTAAACTAGAAATGACCACTACAGTTTAGAAAATTAACAAACTGTAGTGGTCATTTTGATTACTTAATAAATTAGAAGCGTTGAACACAAACTGGTTCAGGACATGCTACATCTTTTTGCAATAAGGTTAGCTTTCCGGTTTCTGGATCACGCTTGTAAAGGGTCAAGTTATCACTGTTTTGGTTAGAAGCTAATAAGAATGATTCATCAGAGCTAAGGTTGAAGTCACGAGGGAAATCACCTTCAGTTGAGATGGATTGGATATGCTTAACCGTAAAGTCAGGTTGTACTTCGAAGACCGCAATGGTGTTTTCCCCACGGTTTGAAGTATAAATAAACTTGCCATCCTTGGAAAGACGAATTGCGGCAGCTCCATTGTGAGCAGTCCAATCATCGGGAATTGTTTTAATGGTTTGAACATGACTGAAGGTTCCATCAGTAGCATTATACTTAAGGACTTCAAGCTTACTGCTCAGTTCACCGAGAAGGTAAGCATACTTACCATTAGGGTGGAATGCAATATGACGTGAGCCAAAGCCATCCTCTGACTTATAACGGGAAACCGCAGTCAATTTTCCATCAGCAGAAACATCATAAACAACAACCAAGTCCATTCCCAAATCACAAACAACTAAACGCTGATCAGGAGTTAAATCTGCAAAGTGAACGTGAGGACTATCCTGTTCAGGTTGTGGGCCAGTAGCTCCCTGGTGAAGGACTGAGTCAGTTTGGGTTAATGTTCCGTCATCGTTAATCTTAAAGACATCAACCTTTGCAGTGTGGTAATTGGCGCTGTAAAGTAAGTGCCGCTTTTCATCAAGGCCAACATATGCAGGAGGGGCGCCAGCAGCCAAAACCTTACTTAGCATCTTAGCATTGTCGTCCTTCAAGGAGTATGATGCAACACCACCTTGATCATCAACTTGCTTAACTGCGTAAACCCGTTTGTCTGAACCAACTTGTAAGTAAGCCGGCTTCTGTGAAGGAATTGCTAATTCAACCTTGGTAATTTCTTCTTTTTGGGGATCTAAGGTTACCTTGTAGACACCCTTACTATCTTTCTTGGTATACGTACCGATTAAAAATTGTTCAGTCAATTAAACTGCCTCCTTTGAAAATGCTTACCTCTATGATAGCAATTCGTTAAGCTTAATACTAGCTATGGTACACTGTAAATAGTAAAAAATTAGGAGAAATCAAATGAAAAAGATCGAACGTGCTGAAAAATTAGTTCAGGGTCATCTGAATACGTTTCGTTGTCCAATTTGTCACCAGGGGTATATTAGACTAACTGGAAATACGCTTGTGTGTGAAGAAGGACATACAATTGATTTTAATCGTCATGGTTACCTTCACTTTTTGAATACCCAGGGGACAACGGAATATGATCGGACAATGTTTTTATCACGGCGAAGACTACTTGAAGCAGGATTATTTAAACCGATTATTGAAGAGGTTAATTCGCTGCTTCCAACAACTCCACAGACCATTTTAGATGTCGGAACAGGTGAAGGAACCCCATTAGGTCAGTTAGCTGCCCTTCGTCACAACCAAGATTTCTATGTTGGCTTTGATATTTCAAAACCCGGGATTACCTTGGCAACTCAGCTTGACATTGATGCTTTCTTTTGCGTAGCGGATCTACGGCAGTTACCCTTTGCTGATCAATCTTTCGATACAGTCTTGGAGCTTTTTTCGCCTTCAGATTATCGTGAATTTAATCGGGTTCTAAAAGAGGGCGGTAATTTAATGAAAGTAATTCCCAATGCCGATTACCTTCTGGAATTGCGCCATTTACTATATGGAAATCAGGATCAACATTATCATTACGACAATAGTAGAGTTTTAAGTTTATTCAAACAGCATTATCCAGATGCAAAACAGATTCCAATCCGTTACCAATTTAATCTTCCTCATGAACTAGTTACCGATATGATTAAGATGACGCCAATGAGTTGGGGTAAGGATGTCCACCAGCCGACTGGGGATGAATTAGTAAATCTTACTTCAATTACTGTTGATGTTAGTTTATTGGTAGCGAAAAAAAGTGATTAAGGGTATTGCTAATTCGATTTAAAGGTGGTAAATTATCTTATGAGAAATCGTTTGGCAATTGACATCGAACAGATTCGTTGGTAATTGCCAAGGAGTACTTCATTAAAGCAGCGTTTCGCCGTGCCAACACCGAGACCCTGCTTTTTTTATTTGCCTAAGGAGAATCATAATGACAAACCATATTGTACTATTTGAACCATTATTTCCAGCCAATACTGGAAATATTGCCCGAACATGCGCGGGGACGAATACGGAATTGCATTTAATTAAACCACTTGGATTTTCAACGGATGATAAACACATGAAGCGTGCAGGATTAGATTATTGGGATAAGGTTAAGATTACCTACCACGATGACTTACGGGAATTTGTTTCGACTGTTCCTGATATTAGCAAGCTCTATCTTGTATCAAAATTTGCGAGTCGTGATTATACTGATGTGGATTATACAGCTGATGGGGATCATTACTTTTTATTTGGTAAAGAAACGACGGGGCTGCCTGAAGAATTTATGCGACGGTACCCGGAAAATGCTATCCGGATTCCACAAAATGACAATAATATTCGGGCATTAAATCTCTCGAATAGTGCAGCCATTGTTATTTACGAAGCACTTCGTCAGCAAAGTTTTCCAAACCTAGCTCGGGTGCATAAATACCATTTTGATAAGTTAAAGTAAGTGGGGAAGTTCTATCATGGCAAGGAAAAAACGATCGGGAACCGGTCGCCGTCGATCAACAAACAAAAAGGGGCAAGCAAAGCTCGTAGCTAATTTAGTAGGGTTAATCCTTGCGTTCTTAATGCTAATTGGGTTATTTAATCTAGGAGTTATTGGTCAGCTCCTGGTCGGGATTTTCAGTGTCTTAGTGGGGAAGTCTTACCCAGTAGTAATGATCCTTGCTCTTATTTCTGGAATATCATTGACTTTTTTTGGTCATCAGCCAAAGTATAATCAACGGTGGATCTGGGGATTTATTGTTGCTTATTCTGGAGCTTTGATCTGGCTCCACTATTTAATGTTTAATCACTTAAATCTTCATGCTAATTTTCTTGCTGTTACCTGGAATAATTTGAGTAAAGTATTCTTTCAAACCAGTAATTCAACGAACATTGGTGGTGGAATGATTGGGGCATTGCTTTATAGTGGAAGTAATTACTTAATCGGTCAGCAGGGGACAGCAATTTTAGCTTGGCTAATGATTATTGCTGGAATTGTGATCTTCTTTGCGATTCCTTGGGATCAGGCTTTAACGAGTTTTGGTCAGCAGTTAAAAAAAGTTCCGGCTGCAGTTCGCCAGTTTAAACAACAGCTTCCTAAACGTTCTCGTGTAAGACGAACATCACCGAAAAAGAACGTTAGCTTAGTAAAAAAGTCAAATTCTAAACCAGCTGTTAATGAATCGGTTGTTACCAGCTCACCCCAGCAAATGAGCTCTTCTCAGGCTGAACCACGGATTACCGTTGCTAATACGAGTAATGAAGAATCGCCTGTTAAAGCAACTGCCGCTGAACAACAAGATTCCGCGAGTGATGATTTGCAGTTAGCAACAGCAACTGAAAAAGAAGATGCTGATTACCAGTTACCACCACTTAACCTGTTAACTAAGATCCCCCAAACGGATCAAGGGGATGACTTACACGCAATTAAAAAGAATACCCAAAAGCTCCAGGATACCTTAAAATCGTTTGGCGTTGAAGCAACGGTTGAAAATGTTAATCTTGGTCCATCGGTAACAAAATATGAATTACGTCCAGCGGTTGGTGTTAAAGTTAGTCGAATTACCCACTTAGCTGATGATTTAGCATTAGCCCTTGCTGCTAAGGATATTCGAATTGAGGCACCAATTCCGGGAAAGTCACTGATCGGGATTGAAGTTCCAAATCAGCAAGTTGCAACTGTTGGCTTTCGTGACATGATTGAGTCAATGCCCCACGATGATCACCCAATGAATGTTCCCTTGGGCAGAACCGTTACGGGTGATGTAATGATGGCTGATTTAACCAAAATGCCGCACCTGTTAATTGCTGGTGCTACTGGTAGTGGGAAGTCAGTTGCGATTAACGACATCATTACAAGCATTTTATTAAAAGCCAAGCCACATCAGGTAAAGTTTTTAATGATTGATCCTAAAAAGGTCGAATTGAGTGTTTATAATGGCATTCCCCACTTGCTTAGTCCGGTGGTTTCTGAGCCTAAAAAGGCTGCCCGGGCATTAAGTAAAGTTGTTGCTGAGATGGAACGCCGGTACGAACTGTTTGCCAAGTTTGGTGTTCGTAATTTGAAGGGCTATAACCAGTTAGTTCGTGATAATAATGATCAAGAAAAGGCAACAGAACAGCCAGCACTTCCGTTAATCCTGGTAATTGTTGATGAATTAGCGGATCTGATGATGACCGTCTCCCATGATGTTGAAGATGCAATTGTCCGGATTGCACAAATGGGGCGGGCTGCTGGTATTCATATGATTCTTGCTACTCAGCGACCTTCAGTTGATGTTATTACTGGTTTAATTAAAGCAAATGTACCATCGAGGATTGCCTTTGCGGTGTCTAGTGGGATTGATTCACGGACGATAATTGATACTAACGGGGCGGAAAAATTACTCGGTAGGGGTGACATGCTTTTTGAACCGATTGACCAAAATAAACCTGTTCGTGTACAAGGAGCATTTATTTCTGATCAAGATGTTGAGGCGGTGGTGGACTTTATTAAAAAGGAACGGCCAGCGGAATATGATCAGAAGATGGTTGTTACCGATAATGAAATTGCTCAGGAAGAAAAGGCTGAGAATGAAGACGAGCTTTTCCCTGAAGCATTGAAGTTTGTTGTGGACCAGCAAAAAGCCTCGACTTCGCTAATTCAACGAAGGTTTCGAATAGGTTATAATCGTGCTGCTAGAATTATTGATGACATGGAGCAGCGCGGTTACATCGGGCCAGCTAATGGCTCTAAGCCGCGGGAAGTTTTTAAGCAAAAGGATCAGGCTGAGGATGAATAGATGTAAGCTTGATTTGAATAATAAATAAGAGTTCAGAGACCCAAAAATCCCTGAACTCCTTATTTTATTATTCGCTTAATTTAATTACATTACGCCTAATGAAGCAATGGCACCGAAAATTAATGAACCAAGCATTGCAATTAACATAAGCCAGATAGCAACCATCGTAATCTTTTGAAAACGTGTTTTCTTTTTGTGTTGCATCCTTTTACCGCCCTTCATAGATGAATTTATAATAATAACAGTCTACATCATTTTATAAGGTGATTTCAAACATCTTAGTGTGCTGTGATAAACTATTATTATAAATTAATCGGGAGTAGTTAGAACCAGTTATGGATTATCGAATCGCATTTCTTCAATTAATATTACTTGTTGTTATTTGGTTTGTTGAAAATTTAATTGGCAAGGTCTTTCACCTTGCTCGTCGGCATCGTCACATTCATAGTCCAATTATTTGGACAATTATTTTATGGTTGCTAAGCGTGTATAATATCGCCAGTCTTTACTGGATTGCGTACCCGATTGCAGTTTGGATGATTGTTGCAATCCTTTTAATTATTGTTCAAACAGTTCACTATGGAGAATTTATTTATCGTCGCTATTGGCCGGTATTTTGGCGATTATCAGTTGCTTTGGCAGTGATTGTCTTTGTAGGATCACTGTTCTGTCAGAATTTACCACTAATATAATATTAATAATGTTAAGTATAGGTTAGCGAAAAGTTGTTTTATGAAAATGATGACTTTTTGCTACCTTTTTTTATTATCAACTATTATTTTTGAAATGATATGGTGGAAAGTGGGGGATTGTGGTAGACTTTACCTATAAAGTGGTTGTGGGGAGGCAAAGGCCAATGTTTATGGGCGAATATACACATTCGATCGACAGCAAGGGCCGACTGATCATCCCTGCAAAATTTCGTGAACTATTAGGCACTCACTTTATTGTCACTCGTGGCTTAGATGGGTGCCTATTTGGTTACCCGCTTAATGAATGGGAACAGCTACAAGAAAAGCTAAAGGCATTACCGCTGACAAAACGTGATGCCCGGGCTTTTGTTCGTTTCCTTTATTCAGCCGCAATGGATTGCGAGTTTGATAAGCAAGGACGAATTAACTTACCGGATACCCTTTGTCAACATGCCAAATTACAAAAGAAGTGTGTTGTAGTAGGAGTTGCTAATCGGCTCGAAATTTGGAGCGCAGAAAAGTGGGAGCAGTTTACTGAATCTACTGAAGATGATTTTGACCAGATTGCTGAAGATCTAAATATCGATTTTTAATGGGGGATTTTTGATGACAGAGTTCAAACATGTAACAGTATTATTAAATGAAGCTGTTGCTGGTCTAAATGTCCACCCAGATGGAACCTATGTCGATGCCACATTAGGTGGTGGGGGTCATAGTTCGGCAATCCTCAACCAGTTAACAACTGGTCGCTTGTACTCATTTGATCAGGATCAGACAGCAATCAAATATAATCAACAGCACTTAAAAAAATTCATTAATGATGGTCGTTCAATCCTAATTGAAGATAATTTTCGCAATTTGGAGACGGCACTGTCGAAAAACGGTGTTAAGAGTGTTGATGGAGTCGTATATGATCTGGGAGTATCATCACCACAATTCGATGATGCGCAACGGGGCTTTAGCTATAAGCTGGATGCGCCATTAGATATGCGGATGAATCAACAGCAGGCCCTTTCTGCAATGAATGTTGTTAATGAATGGCCATATGAAAAGCTGGTCAAGATTCTTTACCGTTATGGCGAAGAACGGTTTGCTAAACAAATTGCGCGTAAGATAGAACGACGCCGAGAGAGCAAGCCAATCAAAACCACTTTTGAGCTTGTTAATGTGATAAAGGAAGCTATTCCTGCAGCCGCTCGTCGACATGGTGGTCACCCGGCAAAAAAGACTTTTCAGGCAATTAGAATTGCGGTTAACGATGAATTGGGAGCGTTAGAAGATTCATTGGAGCAGGCCCTCGAATTGCTTAACGTTGGTGGTCGAATTAGTGTGATAACTTTTCAGTCATTAGAGGACCGGTTAGTAAAAACAATGTTTCATGAACAGGTCTCATTAGCTGATGAGTTACCACCAGGTTTGCCGGTAATTCCGCCAGAAATGCAACCTAAATTTAAATTAATTAATAAGAAGCCAATCCTTCCTAGTCAAGAAGAATTAGCTGATAATCACCGTGCTCACAGTGCTAAGTTACGGATAATTGAAAGAATAAAGAAGTAAAAATACAAAAGGAAAGTGATTGAGATGGTTTCAAATACTGTAAAAAGGATTTCGCGTGATCAGCCGAGGACAACTGATCCTGGTGCCCAAGCTCGCCAGCAATTGGGGCCTGCTGTTAAGACGGTTACCTGGTCAAATTTTGAACGCGGGCTAGTTGCTGTTTGTAGTATTGTAACCTTATGTTTAACAATTTCACTCCTATCAACTAAAAACACAATTAATACTCGTCAGCATCAATTACAAGATCTGCAAACGAAGGTATATCAAGCAAAAAATGATAATGCTAGTCATCGGCAAGCAATTGCTGAAATGACGAGTCAGTCTCAATTGCGGTCAGCTGCTAAAAAGTATGGATTAGTGGATCATAATTCAAACGTAAGGAACGTTAATAAATAATGAATAAGATGACTCAACGAACGAAAAATAACGGAAATAACGGCAACAGAGAAACTTTTGGTAAGTGGCTCTTCATAATAGTAGTTGCAATGTTTACGTTATTTATCGTTCGTTTTGCGTATATTGCAATTACAAAGGATGTTCAACACGTTAACCTCCGTTCTCAAGCTGAACAGATCTATACCCAAAGAAGAACCATTCTTGCCAAACGGGGGAATATCTATGATCAGCATGGTTCAGTTTTAGCGACAGATACCAGTAGGTACACACTTTATGCTGTTTTAGATAAGAGTCAGCGCTCTGCGGATGGGAAACCGTTATACGTGAAAAATAAAAAACGAACAGCAAAGATCCTCGCTAAGTACATTAAAATGCCAGAGTCAGAAATCCTTAAGACTCTCTCTAAAAAGGGACAGTCTTATCAGGTTGAATTTGGGAGTGCTGGTGCGAACTTATCGGTTGCCAAAATGCAACAGATTAAAGCGGAAAACCTTCCAGGAATCGGGTTTATTGCAACACCAGCTCGGTCATATCCAGAGGGAGAATTTGCATCGCAGATAATTGGAATGGCAACACCCCAAATAACCAATAAGCAAACGGGACAAATGACACTGGTTGGTCAGGTCGGTCTTGAAAGTTATTTCAATAAAAAGTTAACGGGAAAGAATGGACTTCGCCAGGATAAGAAAGATGTCTACGGCTATAGTTTAGCTAATAGTAACCGGGTAGTAAAAAAGGCGGTCAATGGGGATAATATTTACACAACCCTTGATGCTAAGGTTCAGCATATTATGGAAAATAAAATGACCCGGGTATTTAAAGAATCGAAGGCAGAGTCAATGACCGCAGTGGTTATGGATGCCAAAACCGGTAAAATCATTGCTGCATCTCAGCGGCCGACACTGCGTTCAAAAAAGGATCCCGTTTGGCGGAACATGCTTGTTCAGGATGTATATGAACCAGGTTCTACGATGAAGACATTTGCCCTAAGTGCAGCAATTGATTCCGGGCACTTTGACCCCAACGCAACCTTTAACTCTGGAACCTGGCAGATCGGCGGGGGTAAGGTTACTGATTGGCAAACATCTGGATGGGGAGTAATTTCATATAAGGATGCTTTTGATTTATCAAGTAACGTTGGTTTTGCCCATGTTGAACAAAATATGGGGGCCAAAACTTGGAAAAAGTATTTAACCCGCTTTGGAATGTTTAACAAGGTAAATGTTGAGGGAATGAATAATGAAGTTAGTGGCTATAGTGCTTTTAAGGGAATCCTTCAACAAGCCAACACCGCATTTGGTCAAGGAATTACTGTAAATGTAATGCAAATGATGCAGGGCTTTAGTGCAATTGCTAATAATGGTAAGATGATGAAGCCGTACATTATTGATAAAGTAACCGATAATCAAGGAAAAACAATCCAAAAAGTAACCCCGAAGAAGGTTGGTCAACCAATCAAAGCCTCAACCTCTAAAAAAGTCGTTAAGATGATGGAGGGAGTTATTTATGATCAAAAAGGCCTTGGTCATGATTATCAAATTGATGGTTATAAAATTGCGGGGAAAACGGCGACTGCGCAAATTGGTGGTGCTGGAGGATATGGTAATAGTGATAGTAGTTACCTTTACTCATTTGTTGGGATCGCACCTGCCAATAATCCGCGCTATGTAATGTACGTAACGCTACGAAAGCCGCATAACCTAAGTAAACCAGCAACGAAGATGATTGCAGAAGTCTTTAACCCAACAATGAAATTTATTCTTAGTCGACAAAAGAGTACTAAGCAAAAGAATTCTGGTATTGTTAAGGTTCCTGACATGATTAACCAATCATCACAGGCCGCAAGTGATCGACTTAATAAAAAGCACCTTATCCCGGTTATTATTGGATCAGGCCAAAGGGTCAAACGTCAATCAGTTGCTAGCGGGCAACCTTCCCTAATTAATCAACGGATTATTTTAGATACCGGAGGAGAATATAAGATGCCCGATATCAGTAACTGGAGTTCCGATGATGTTCAAAAACTTACTCAAATGATGGGAATTAAGTTGAAGGAAAAGGGCTCTGGCTACGTTACAAAGCAAAGTATCAAGGCTAATGATAGTGTAAAGAAGTCATCAACACTGACTGTCGAGTATTCTTCTCGGCATTAATCTAGGAGGAAAACATGAATTTTATTAGTATTGTAGTAACATTAGTTTGTTCGTTTTTAATCACTTTTCTATTAATGCCCTCGTTAATTCGTTATTTTCGCGCAAAAAAGGAAGGGCAGCAAATCCGAAAAGAGGGACCAAAGTGGCATGCTAAGAAGGCCGGAACTCCTACAATGGGAGGCCTCTTGTTTATTATTTCTGCTGTGATTACCATTTTAGTTGTTGGTGGTTTCTTAGGAATGCTGACTAATACCATGTGGGCACTCCTCTTCATTCTTGTTGTGTATGGTTTGATCGGAATGTGGGATGACAGCATTAAGATCTTTCACCACCAAAACGAAGGATTTAAAGCATGGCAAAAGGCTTTATGCCAGGTAATTGCCGCAATGGTCTTTACGGTAATTTATCAACATGAAGGGTTCCAAATGGGCTTTGGAACTAGTCAAATTGGTTGGTGGTACGGGCTCTTTATTATCTTCTGGATTGTTGGGTTCTCCAATGCTGTTAACTTAACTGATGGTTTAGATGGCTTAGTCAGTGGCTTATCCATTATTTCATTTCTTGCCTACTTAATTATTGCGTTGGTTAACATCAATCAACCAGGCTATGCTGAAATTGCTCTTTTCTGTTTAGCAATGATCGGGACGCTTTGTGGTTTCTTCCCGTACAATCATAAGCCTGCGAAGATTTTTATGGGTGACATGGGATCGCTGGCAATTGGGGCTTCTTTAGCTGCTGTTTCATTACTGCTTCATCACGAATGGTCACTGTTGGTAATTGGAATTGTTTATGTATGTGAAACTGCTAGTGTAATTATGCAGGTTGCCTCATTTAAGCTTACCGGAAAGCGGATCTTTAAAATGACCCCAATTCACCACCATTTTGAACTGTGTGGATGGAGTGAATGGAAAATTGATATTGTTTTTTGGTGTGTAGGCTTAATTGCTTCAATTATTGCAGTGGCAAGTATTTTAATCTTTAATATTTAACTTTAACCAGGTGGCTAGAAAAATGAAAAAAGTAACAACATATAGTAATAAAAAAGTTCTCGTAATGGGATTCGGAATTAGTGGGCTTAATGCTGTTCACTTGTTAAAAGAACTTGGTGCAAATGTGGTTGCTAACGATCAAGCAACTCCTAAGGATCCATCAGTAGTCGAAAACTTAGAAAATGAAGGGATTAAAGTAATTACTGGTTCTAACCCACTTAGCCTTGCAGAAGAAGGCTTTGATATTGTTGTAAAGAATCCAGGAATTCCCTATGATAATCCACTAGTTGCTAAATTCGTCGAAAAAAAGATCCCAATTATTACTGAGGCAGAATTGGGATGGGAAATCTTTGAAGGCCATCTTGTTAGTGTTACGGGAAGTAATGGGAAAACGACTACAACAACGTTGACACAACTAATGATTGCTAAGAGTAATGCTCACCGGGTAGAATATGCCGGTAATATTGGCGTCTCTTTCAGCAAGGTTGCTGCAAAATTAGGTCCGGAAGATACGTTGGTAACGGAGCTTTCTAGTTTTCAATTGTTAGGAGCACCAACGATTCATCCCCATATCGCAATCATTACGAATATTTTTTCTAACCACCTTGATTACCATAAGACTCGAGAGAATTATATTAATGCTAAATTAAATATTACGCGAAACCAAACAAGTGCTGATTATCTCATAATGAACTGGGATCGTGATGAGTGGCAACAAATTGCTCGTCGTTCACAAGCAACAATTGTTCCTTTCTCACGTCAGAATAAGAGTCATGATGGCTCTTATGAAGAAGATGGGAAGATCTATTGGCGTGGTGACTACATTATGGATGCCAAGGATATTCGTCTCATCGGCCCACAGAATGTTGAAAATGCGTTAGCCGCAATTGCTGCTGCTAAGTTGAGTGGTGTAACTAACCAGGATATTGTTGATGTCCTGACAAGCTTTAGCGGGGTTCGTCATCGTCTTCAGTACGTAACTGATTACCAAGGACGACGGTTCTACAATGATTCTAAGTCAACTGACATTGAAGCAACCGAGGTCGCTCTTCAAGGATTTGAACAACCAGTAATCTTACTTGCTGGTGGGCTGGATCGAGGATATACCTTTGAACGCCTGGTACCGTACTTCAAGAAGCATGTCAAAGCAATCATTGTGTTTGGTCAGTGTAAGGATAAGATGAAGGATGCCGCTGAACAAGCTGAGATCCCAACCATTATTGAAAGCGAAAATGCTATTACTGCTGTTCCAGAGGCCTGGAAGGTCAGTGCTCCAGGAGACGTTATTCTTCTTTCACCTGCTAACGCTAGCTGGGACCAGTTCCCCAGTTTTGAAGTTCGCGGTGATAAGTTTATCGAAGCAGTTGATACTCTAATTAAAACAAAGGAGGAGAAATAATGCGGTTACTTGTTTCTGGAGGTGGTACTGGTGGTCACATCTATCCAGCGCTAGCCTTAATCGAACGTTTAAAGCAGGTTGAACCAGATACTGAAGTCCTTTACGTGGGAACTACTCGCGGCCTCGAAAATAAAATTGTTCCTGACGCAGGAATCAAGCTTGAAACGATGCACATGCAAGGGTTCAAACGGTCACTCTCGCTTGAAAATTTTAAGACGGTTTATCTGTTTCTCCGTTCTGTTCACCATGCAAAGAAAATTATTCGCGACTTTAAACCCGATGTTGTTTTGGGGACAGGAGGGTATGTTAGTGGTGCTGTCCTATATGCTGCGGCTAAGCAACATATTCCAACCGTTATTCATGAGCAAAATAGTGTCGTAGGAGTGACAAATAAGTTTTTGAGTCGGTATGTTGATCAAATTGCAATTGCTTTTGATGCCGCCCGAAGCCAATTCCCTGAAGGAAAAGTAACGATGACTGGTAACCCGCGTGCTCAACAGGTTGCTTCTCAGACTGCCAGTACCTTTTCCTGGAAAGAATATGGATTGAAGGACGATGTTCCGACATTGATGGTCTTTGGTGGTAGTCAGGGTGCACCGAAGATTAACACAACAGTTGTTAATGCAATTCCCGAACTTAGCAAGCGATCATATCAAGTAATTTTTGCGACTGGTCAAAAACGGTACGATAATGTTAAGAAACAGCTTCAGGGAGTAAATGTTGGTAAAAACGTTAAGGTAGTTCCATATATTAAGGATATGCCAGCTAAGATGCCTAAAGTTGCCGCTTTAGTTTCTCGTGCTGGAGCAACAACAATTGCGGAAGTAACTGCGTTGGGAGTTCCAACGATTTTGATTCCTAGTCCATACGTAACTGCTAATCATCAGGTGAAGAACGCTCAATCATTAGTACGAAAGAATGCAGCAGTAATGATTACTGAGAATAAGCTAGATAGTAGGGCATTGTTGCTTCAAGCAGATAAAATCATGGAAAACAAAGATCTTCGCACCAAAATGGCTGATGCTTCCCGTAAAATTGGCCATCCACAAGCTGCTGATGAGTTAATTGCAGTCCTTCATAAAGCAATTAATGAACATTAGTGGTGAGTAAAATGACGAGAGACAATTTTATTCCAGAGCACCGTCGCTACTCACAACGGTTAGCTCATTTAGAGAGGCAGAATAACTCAGCGCAAGCAAGAGAACACCAACCAATAAGCAATAAGGTTGTTGGAATAAAAAAGCAGCGTCGAAACTCTAGTAAAAAAAGAATTAGTGTTCTGGCATGGTTTTTCGGGATCATTTTGCTGATAATGATATATATTATTTCTCCATTAAGTAAAATTACTGATATTACGATAAGTGGAAATAATGAATTATCGAATGAACGGGTCGAAAAAGCAACCACTATTTGGCGGGGCAGGTTGATTTGGACAGCATTTTTAGCACAGCGTCACCTAGAGCGTGAGGCTAAAATAAGGGATCCGCAAATTAGGTCGTTAAGAGTTAATCTTCGTGGGTCCCAGAGCGTTCATGTAGCGATTACGGAAAATCATTTGCTGGGAGAAGGTCAAATCGGCAAACAGAAATATGCTGTTTTAACGAATGGTCAACTGCAATTAACAACAGCACAAAATACCAATATTGACTTTAAAGGATTTGAAAAGGATCGTGAACAGCTAAAAATCCTGGGACAACAGCTTGGTAAATTAAAGTCGGTTATCTATCATGGGATTTCTTCAATAGAGTACCAACCCACTAAGGAGTCTCCCCACCAAATTATTTTATATATGAAAGATGGCAATACGGTTAAAGCTAATTTAACGAATGTTGGCAATAAGCTAAAATATTATCCATCAATCCTCACTAAAATGAAGGGACAAGGAGTTGTCGATTTGCGGGTTGGAGCATATTCTTATGACTATGGTTCAAAAGATAAATGAATTTATTAAAAAACTTGCGAAGATCTTTTTTTACAAGTGATTAACTATGGTAAAATCTAAACTAGACTAATAAATTAAAATATTATTTTAGTGTAAAAAATTTAGGAGGTTCCTCTCAATGGATAATTCTGAGGTTTATGTTGGGTTAGATATTGGAACCACCTCGATAAAAGCATTAGTATGTGAAAATGTTAAGGGGCAAATTAAGGTCATTGGTGTCGGTGTTGAGCCAGCGGCAGGCATGAGTCGCGGTGTAATAGTTGATATTGATAAGACTGCTCGCGCAATTTCAAATGCGATTGCTCAGGCTGAGGAGAAGTCCAATATAGACATTAAACAAGTTATTGTTGGTTTGCCAGCAAATTATTTACAAATGCAACGGGTTCACGGAATGATTACCATTGCTGGTAATGGTCAATCACGTGAAATTGTTGATCAAGATGTCTTGAATTTAGCACGAGAAGCGTTAACACAAAGCATCCCGCCTGAAAGAACGGTAATTGATCTAGTGCCAACAGAATTCACTGTTGATGGCTTTGATGGAATTAAAGATCCCCGCGGAATGGTTGGGGTTCGTCTTGAGATGAAGGGAACTCTCTATACCGGTCCAAAAACGATTATCCATAATGCCAAGAAGGCAATCCAAAAGGCTGGTTATACCGTTCGTGACTTTGTTATTGCACCAATTGCAACAGGATTCAACCTGCTTAATGATGGTGAACAAGACTTTGGAACAATCGTAATCGACCTCGGTGGTGGTCAAACAACAACGAGTATCATTCATGATCACCAGTTAAAGTATAGTTACGTTGATCCAGAGGGTGGTCAGTATATCACTAAGGATATTTCAACCGTTTTAAACACTTCGTTGAAAAATGCTGAGCAATTAAAACGGGATCATGGTTTTGCGGATAGTACCCAAGCAGATGATGATGTTCAGATTGATGTTGACGTTGTTGGTCAGGATAAGCCGGTTCAATATAGTGAACGTTACCTTTCAGAGGTTATTGAAGCTCGAGTTCGGCAAATCTTTAACCGGGTTGCGCGTCAATTGGAACGGATTAATGCTCCTGAGTTACCAGGTGGAGTGATTTTAATTGGTGGTGTTGCTGCTCTACCAGGTATTAGATCACTAGCTAAGCAATACTTTTCGGGTAACGTTAAAGTCTTTGTTCCTGAACAGATGGGAATTCGTCACCCACGCTTTGCTATTAGTTACGCGCTTGGGCTTTATGAAGATCGGCTGTCCGGGATTGATCGATTGATTAAGCAAGTCGTTCAAGAAGCTGATTTTGGTAAGACTACGCCAGAAAATAATAATGGTAATCATCAACCCCAAAGTGAAAGTGCTGTTAATAGCAATAGCAGACCGATCCAAAAACGGGCTGATCGAGAACAAAATACAAAAAAGAAAGATGGCTCGTTCAGTAATAAGTTCAAGAGCCTCTTTAATAACTTATTCGATTAATAAATTAACGGAGGGTGTCGAATGGATAACGAGAATTCAATGGAAAATCAATTTGCCGGAGCTAAAATTAAGGTTATTGGTGTCGGCGGTGGTGGCGGTAATGCCGTAAACCGAATGATTACCGAAAAGGTTCAGGGTGTCGACTTTATTGTTGCTAATACTGATCTGCAAGCACTAAATGCCTCACAAGCACAAACAAAGATCCAGTTAGGACCTAAGTTGACTAAGGGACTTGGTGCTGGTTCTAATCCTGAAGTAGGTGATAAGGCCGCTGAAGAAAGTGAAGAACAAATTCAAAAGGCACTTGAAGGCTCAGATATGGTATTTATCACCGCTGGAATGGGTGGTGGTACTGGAACCGGTGCTGCTCCAGTAGTCGCTAAAATCGCTAAAGATAGTGGTGCATTAACAGTCGGTGTTGTTACCCGACCATTCTCTTTTGAAGGACCACGGCGGGACAAGTTTGCTAGTGAAGGATTGGCAAAATTAAAGGCGAACGTAGATACTTTGATTATTGTTGCTAATAACCGCTTGCTTGAAATGATTGATAAAAAGACTCCAATGATGGAAGCGTTTAAGGAAGCAGATAACGTTCTTCGTCAGGGTGTTCAGGGGATTTCTGACTTGATCGTTACTCCTGGTTACATCAACTTGGACTTTGCTGATATTAAGACATTGATGTCTAACCAAGGTTCTGCCTTAATGGGTGTTGGTAGCGCAACGGGAGAAAACCGTGCTACTGAAGCTACTAAGAAGGCAATCTCTTCACCACTTCTTGAAGTGTCAATTTCTGGTGCACAGCATGTCTTAATGGATATTACTGGAGGCAAGGATCTTTCAATGTTTGAAGCTCAAGAAGCTTCTGATGTAATTAAACAAGCTGCTGGCACAAATGTTGATATTTCATTTGGGATGTCGCTGAATGAATCCCTTGGCGATGAAGTGCGGGTAACCGTAATTGCTACGGGAATTGATGCAAAGAAGAGCAAGAAAGCTCACCCAGCTCAACACGTTGCTCCAGTAAGTGAAGAACCTAAGAGTGATGATAGTAAGTCGAGTCAAGAAAATGCATCAGATGATCCTTTTGATGGTTGGAATGATCCAACTGCAGGAATCAATGATTCAAATGAACAAGCGGATAATGAATTTTCACACGTAAAGAAGCCAGAATTTAATGTTTTTAATGATGATTCTGCCGCAACTGATGATGACGATGATAACTTGTCAACACCACCATTCTTTAAGAATCGTCGTCAATAATGAATAGGTAAAAGATGGGGAGAAGCACTATTTAGGGCATCTCCCATTTCGTAATTTTAGAAAGGTTAGGAGGAATTGAGATGGCTAATAATATTTTTAAGAGTCTTTTTAGTGATGGTGACTCTGATAATCAAGAAGAATATTATGATGAACAGACTCCTGTTCCTCAAGGAGATAACAAGGTTGTTTCAATGAATAGTGTTCGTCAACGTTCAAGCAAAATTGCGTTGTATGAACCGCGACTTTATGCGGATGTTAAACAAATTGCTGATCAATTATTAAACGATCGAGCAGTAATTGTTAACTTTTCTCAAATGGATGCCAAAGTGGCTAGTCGGATTGTTGACTTTTTGAACGGAACTATTTTTGCAATTAATGGTGATATTAAGCGGATCGGGAAAGAGATATTCCTTTGTACACCAAAGAATTTTGAGGTTTCTGGTAATTTATCGGATACGCTTAAAAATGATCCGGATAAAATATAGCGGAAAAGGAGCTTGTAATGGCAATTATTAATTTTTTAGCCTGGGTAATTTACCAACTAATTGATATTTATGTCCTGGTGATTGTCATTTGGTGCTTGCTATCATGGTTTCCAAATGCAAGAGGAAGTCGTTTGGGAGAGATTGTCAATCGGTTGGTAGAACCGTATATGCGGTGGTTTGACTTCATTCCGCCATTAGGAGGAATCAGTTTTTCGCCGATTGTAGCGATCTTTGTTCTTTACCTTGTTCAGTATGGGCTAAAAGCAATTACCATGATGATTTAATAGATAATGGATGAATTGAATATAAAACAACATTTCCGTGCCGATGAAGGGCCGATTATTGATCAGATCAGTGATTGGATCGTCCAGGCTAATGATCAGTATCGTCCGGTATTAACACCTTTTCTTAATCCTCGGCAGCAATATATTGCACAAACACTTGTTAATAGTGATGACAACGTTAAACTGAAATCATTTGGTGGCTGGCAAAATGCTGAAATGCAGCGGTTGCTCTTCTTCCCGTCGTATTATCAGCCACAGGTAGCTGACTTTGCAGTTACGGGCTTAGAAGTTGACTATCCGCAAAAATTTGCTGAACTTCATCATCGGCAAATAATGGGAACATTATTAGGTGAGGGATTAGAACGAGCGTCATTTGGTGATATCGTTACTGATGGAAAACGGTGGCAAGTGATGGTTACTAATCAGATGGCTCGGTTTGTTCATGAGCGAATCGATCACGTTGGCAAGATTAAGGTAAAATGGAAGCCGATCCCACTTGAAGAGTTAATTGTTCCTGAAGATGATTGGGAACAGGTATCAACCACTGTTTCGTCACTAAGAATTGATGCGGTAATTGCAGCAGGATTTAACTATTCCCGTAATCGGGCAAAACAGTTATTAGAACATGGCTTTGTTCAAATTAACTGGGAAGAAATGCAACGACCGGATTATTTAGTCCGGGAACATGATATGTTGTCCGTTAGACATGCTGGTCGTTTAAGAATGGATCAGATTGGGAGCATTACTAGAAAAAATAAGCAGCGGATTACTTTATCAATTATTCGCGCTTAATTAAGAGCACATGGAGGAAAAACCGATGAGTTTAACTGTAGATGAAATTAATCAAATCCAATTTAACACTAAAATGCGTGGCTACAATCCAACTGAAGTGAATGACTTTATTAAGGAAGTTGCACAAACAGTTCAGGAATTGACTGATCAAAATCGGACACTACAAGAAAAGGTCAAGGCCGATGAAAGCAAGTTGAAATACTTTAGTGAATTAAAGGATTCACTGAATAAGTCAATTTTGGTTGCTCAAGAAGCTGCCGATAAAGTTAAAAACAATGCCAAGCGTGAAGCTGATATTATGGTGCGTGAAGCTCAAAAACAAGCAACTGACATTGTTTCAACGGCTAACGAAAAGGCTAATCAAATTGTTGAAAATACTGCAGAGGGGACTCGAAAGTTAACTTCAGAAACTAGTGACTTAAAGAAACAAACGCGGATCTTCCGTCAGCGGCTACAAGTAATGCTTGAATCCCAATTGGAAGTTGTTAAGAGTGATGAATGGGATAAGTTATTAGCAAACGATGATATTGATAAATATGGAGAAATTCAAAATATTTTGGGAACTCGTCTTGACAATAATTCGGGTGAAAGTGTAGAATCAACCTCAATTACAACTAGTGATTTTGAATCTGAAAGTACAACTGCTACTGTTGCGGATGAGACTACTTCAGGCAGTGTTGCAATTGAAAGTAACGTTGCATCCGATTCAGCTGTTCCGTCAGATTCAGAGGTTGTTGTTAAATCAGAAGAAAGTGAAAGTGCTCCTGCTAGTTCTGCAGAAACAATTTCCTTTAATTCACCTACCGACTTTGCTTCAGCATTTGCCGATACTTCAACAGTAGCGCAAAGTGATGAGAGCGAAGCACAATCAACGACAACCAATGATTCTGTTGCGTCCTCGTCTACTGAATCAAGTAATAGTGAAGATGAGGGTGACACTGTCGTTGTTTTCCCAGATAATAACTAGTTGTTTAAATTAAATTGTAATAATTAGTAACGAAAACGTCGAAGGACATTAGTAAGACAAGAATGATTCAGCGAGTTAGCAAATGGTGTGAGGCTAATATTTAGTATTGTTTTACTTGATCGGTCCTGAGTACTTGATTGAATATATTTAAATCAGGTCGGTTCATTACCGTTAAACAATGGTTGAGGGGATATTAGATTAACTAAATATCCTGAAAACGGGTGGTACCACGGAAAACTTCGTCCCAGTGATGGGATGGAGTTTTTTTAGTTATTAATTGTTAATTGAGGAAGGAGAATTGCATATGCGAGTTAAAGACACATTAAACTTGGGGAAGACCAAGTTCCCAATGCGAGGGAAATTACCAGTCACTGAAGCACAACGTGAAAGTGTTTGGGAAGAAAATAAAGTATATGAATTACGACAAAAATTAAATGAGGGAAAGCCAACGTTTGTTCTTCACGATGGTCCTCCATATGCCAATGGTAATATTCACATTGGTCACGCCATGAATAAGATTTCTAAGGACTTTATCGTTCGTTACAAGTCAATGAGTGGCTTCCGCTCACCATACGTTCCTGGTTGGGATACTCATGGGTTGCCAATTGAACACCAATTGACGAAGGCTGGTTATGACCGGAAGAAGATGAGCTTAACAGAATTTCGTGACCTTTGTCGGAAGTACGCTTTGGAACAGGTTGATAAACAACGCAAAGACTTCAAACGGTTGGGAGTTAGCGGTGACTGGAATCACCCGTACCTAACTTTGGATAAAGAATTTGAAGCTGCACAAATTCGTGTCTTTGGTGAATTTGCTAAGAAGGGTCTCTTGTACCAAGCTAAGAAGCCAGTTTACTGGTCATGGTCATCCGAATCAGCATTGGCAGAAGCTGAAGTTGAATACCACGATGTCACTGCTAAGACAGCTTTCTTTGCTGAACAAGTTAAAGAAGGCAAGGGCGTTCTTGATAGTAACACCTACCTAGTTGTTTGGACTACTACTCCATGGACAGTTCCAGCATCTGAAGCGGTAGCGGTAAATGCCAAGTTTGACTACTCAGTTGTTAAGCCAGCTAATGATGATCGGAAGTTTGTTGTTGCAACAGAGCTTTTGGAAGGCTTAGCAGAGAAACTTGGTTGGGAAGATTACCAAGTAGTTAAACATGTCGCTGGTAAGGATCTAGAAGGATTAACTACTCAGCACCCATACCTTGACCGTGAGCTTTTGGTTGGAATTGCTGATTACGTTACTGCTGATGCAGGTACTGGACTTGTTCACACCGCTCCCGGATATGGTGATGATGACTACAACTTTGGTAAAAAATACGACTTGCCAATTTTCGCCCCAATCAATGATCAGGGTGTCCTGACCAAAGAAAATGGTGACGACTTTGATGGTGTCTTCTACCAAAAGGCTGATGATATCTCACTGCAAAAACTTGAAGATAATAATGCCCTTCTTCTTGAAGAACCATTAAAACACAGTTATCCATTCGACTGGCGAACAAAGAAGCCAATCATTTTCCGGGCAACGGATCAGTGGTTTGTATCCATTGAAAAGATGCGTCAAAATATCCTGGACGCTTTAGAAGATGTTAAGTACCACCCAGAATGGGGGAAAGTTCGTCTTCGCAATATGATTAAGGATCGTGGTGACTGGGTAATTTCACGGCAACGTGTTTGGGGTGTACCACTGCCAATCTTCTACGCTGAAGATGGTACACCAATCATGGAAGAAGAAACGATCAATCATGTTGCAGATCTCTTTAGAAAATATGGCTCTAACGTTTGGTTTGAACGTGACGCAAAGGATCTTCTCCCAGAAGGATACACTAACGAACATTCACCTCATGGTAAGTTTACTAAGGAAACCGATATTATGGATGTTTGGTTTGACTCTGGTTCTTCCCATCAAGGGGTTCTTGCTGAACGGGATTACTTGACTTATCCAGCTGACCTTTACCTTGAAGGATCCGATCAGTACCGTGGATGGTTCAATTCTAGTTTGATTACTAGTGTTGTTTGTTCTGGTCACGCCCCATATAAGGAAATTGTTTCCCAAGGATTTACCCTTGATAAGCGTGGTAACAAGATGAGTAAGTCACAAGGAAACGTTATCGATCCAAATAAGGTTGTCCAACAAATGGGTGCCGAAATTATTCGTCTCTGGGTAATGAGTGCTGATACCTCCGCTGATGTGCGGGTTTCAATGGGAACTTTCCAACAGATTTCAGAAGCATACCGGAAGTTACGGAATACTTTCCGGTTCTTGCTTGCTAATACTAGTGATTTCGATGCAAATGAAAATACCGTTTCCTACGAATATTTGAATTCCGTAGATCAGTACATGCTCGTTAAGCTTAATCATTTCCTTGAAAATATGCGAGCTGATTTTGACAACTACGACTTCCTTGATGCTTATCGGTTATTAATTAACTTTGTTAACAATGATTTGTCAGCTTTCTACATGAATGTGGCAAAGGATGTTCTCTACATTGAACCTGAAAATTCACAAACTCGACGTTCAATGCAAACCGTCTTCTATGACATCTTGTTAACAATGGTTAAGTTGCTTACTCCAATCTTGCCTCACACAACTGAAGAAGTTTGGAGCTACATGAACGAACCGGAAGAATTCGTACAATTAACTGAAATTCCGGAAGCACGCCACTTTGATGGTGAAGAAGGACTATTAGATAAGTGGTCTGAATTTATGGGAGTTCGTTCACACGTTTTGAAGAGTCTTGAAGAGGCACGGAACGCTAAGATGATTGGTAAGTCATTAGAAGCGCAAGTTGATCTTTATGTAAATGAGCACAATAAGGAACTATTAGAGAGCCTTGATACGGATGTTCAATTATTATTGGGAGTTTCAAAGCTTAACCTTCATTCTCTTGATGAAGCTGCTGATGATGCTGATCAATATAATGATGGCGTTGCGGTTAAGGTAAGTGTTGCTCCAGGAGAAACTTGTCAACGATGCCGGATGGTTAAGGAGGATGTCGGGTCAGATCCAGCTTACCCAACTCTCTGTGCTCGTTGTGCTAAGGTAGTTCGGGAAAGCTTCCCGGAAACAGTTGATGAAGGCCTAGAAAAATAGTCGTCCATCAATGACAAATACCTAGTTAGCGTTGTAAAATACCAAGTGACGTTTATGTTGCTTGGTATTTTTTATTGTAGGTGAAATTAATGTTACAAGGCACAGTCAAAAGCTTTGATCGTGAAAAGGGTTGGGGATTTATCAATGTTCCCCATGAAGGTGAGGTTTTCGTCCATTATACGGGAATTGAAGGCCACGGCTTAAGAATTTTAACTCCAGGAGAACGGGTTGCGTTAGTTATTGTTCAAGGAAAACGCGGACCACAAGCGGCACATGTTCAACGGCTCAGTAAGCGAGGCTATTAAAATGAATTTTGAAGAGAAAACATTAAGTGAGAAGAGTGTTTTTAACGGTAAGTTGATTAAGGTTGCTGTTGAGGAGGTTGAAACTCCCAAGGGGTTGAAAGCTCAACGAGAAATTGTCCACCATGCTCCAGCAGTGGCGATCCTGGCATTAACTGCTGATCACAAAATAATTTTGGAAAAGCAATGGCGCTCGCCAATCCACAATACGACCTTAGAAATTCCTGCAGGAAAGGTTGATTCACGTGATAGTCGTGATGCTCTTCATGCTGCTAAACGTGAATTGAATGAGGAAACCCGTCTTAAAGCAGGAACAATCAAGAAAATTTCATCATTCTATACATCAATCGGGGTTATGGATGAATTCATGACACTATACTTAGCGACGGATCTAACACCGGTGGAAAATGAACTGCCTCAAGATCGGGATGAGCAACTGGTGTTAGAAAAGGTAACCCTTGATGAAGCATTAAAAATGATTGATGAAGGACAAATTGAAGACGCCAAGACGATTATGGCAATTTATTATTGGCGAGGGATGAATAATCATGGATAAGGATCCGCAAAATAATAATGAGCGGCTGACGCGTCAACAATATCGTCAGCAACAAACGACCGGTTCTAATGATGGTGAAGAGGAGCAACAGCTTTCTCGTTCTCGTGCTGATCAGAAAATTGAGCAGGAACAGCTAATCAGTGAGCAGAAGATGCAACGGCTACGAAAACGGTTAAATATTGCCATTATTAGTTTAGTAGTCGCTATTATAATCGTTTATTTAATTTTATTTTTTGTAAAGTAAGGATGAAGAAAATGAAGTTTGGAATTATTTGCGCAATGCCGGAAGAAATTAAGGAATTAACAGCGGCATTAAATGATGAACATGTAAAGGAAATCGGTGGTAAAAAGTATTATTCTGGACAAATTGATAACCAGAATGTTATTTTAGTTGAATCCGGCATTGGTAAGGTTGAAGCTGGGATTACAACAGAACACTTGATTACAGACTTTGGAGTTGATGTAGTGATTAACTCTGGTTCTGCGGGTGGAATTGGTCAAGGACTTCATGTTGGCGATGTTGTCATTTCAAGTGAAACTGCCTACCATGACGTTGATGCACGGGCATTTGACTATGTTTATGGTCAATTACCAGGAAAAGAACCTCGTTTTAAAGCATCCGCAAAGTGGGGACAAGCCATTGAAAAGGCTGGTGAACAGACTGGTTTGAATGTTAAACGCGGACTAATCGTTTCCGGTGATCAATTTATTGCTAGTAAAGATGCAATTCAAGAGATCCTTCATTACTTCCCTGATGCATTATCAAGTGAAATGGAAGGGGCGGCTGTTGGACAGGTTGCAACTGACCATGATGTTCCGTATGTCGTTGTTCGAGCAATGTCTGATACTGGAGACGAAGATGCCGGGGTTAGCTTTGATGAGTTTATTATCGATGCTGGTAAGCGTTCCGCCAAGATGTTATTACAACTCTTTGCGGATTTGAATAAATAGGGAGGCACATGAAGAGTGAGTGAAGTATATTTTGATAATGCTGCGACAACACCAATGACCAAGCCGGTGATTGATGAGCTGATAAAGCAAACGGAGAATACCTGGGGGAATGCTTCAACGGGATATTCTTACGGTCGTCACTCTAAACTAGTCCTTGAAAATAGTCGTCATATAATCGCTCAAAGTATTAACGCTAAGGATGAAGAAATTGTCTTTACTAGTGGGGGAACAGAAAGCGATAATACCGCAATCATTCAGACGGCATTAACGCGGCAAAACCTTGGCAAGCATATCATTACCACCGCGATTGAGCACGAAGCAATTTTGAAGCCATTGCATTATTTGGAATCATTAGGGTTTGATGTTACCTACCTGCCAGTTGATGAGAATGGTAATATTTCATTAGCAGATTTCAAGGCAGCCTTACGTGATGATACGATTCTTGTGTCAATCATGATGGGAAATAATGAGGTCGGGAGTCGGATGCCGATTCATGAAATTGGTGAAATCTTAAAGGATCACCAAGCATGGTTCCATACGGACGCTGTTCAAGCTTATGGTCTTTTGCCAATTGATGTTGAAGCTGATCACATTGACCTCATGTCAACTTCGGCCCATAAGCTGAATGGTCCAAAAATGGTTGGTTTTCTATATCGTCGCGACGGGATTAGTTTCCCGAGCTTTGTTCGCGGTGGTGACCAGGAAACAAAGCGTCGCGCGGGGACTGAGAATGTGCCAGCCATTGCGGCATTTGCTAAGGCAGTTTCCATTGATACCCCTGAGGAAAAGCAAAAGCGTCAGGAACGTTATTATCACTTTAAGCAGTTAATCGTTAAGCGGTTAACGGATGCTGGAGTTGACTTTGCGGTCAATGGGCAACTAGATCCTCATGCGCTTAACCATGTTCTTAATTTATGGTTTAAAGGAATTTCTACCTATGTAATGCAAACTGATCTTGATCTTGCTGGTTATGCCGTTTCGGGTGGTTCTGCATGTACTGCTGGAAGTATTGAGCCTTCTCATGTTTTGACAGCAATGTTTGGAGAGAATAGTCCACGAATTAGTGAATCAATTCGGATTAGTTTTGGGGCATTAAACACGGAAGAAGAAGTTAATGGCCTAGTGGATGCAATTATCGAAATTGTTAATAAGCTAAAAGATATTAAAGGAGTTGAAGATTAATGCAGTTTGTAAAAACAGTTCAACTTCAAGGCGATGCGGACAAGTATTCACTTAGTCCCGACATTAAACGATACACCCTGATTGATTTAGGGTTTGAGGAAACCAAACGGGGAAATTTTGAATATGTTGGCAGTGTTGATACTGACAATCCATTTAAGCCAGTTGCTAAGCTTCGGATCCTGATTTCTGCTGATTTATCTGGGTTTAAAATGGAAACAGTTACCGGAAACGGAATGCGGAAAATTAATATCTTTACCCACCCTCGTGCTAAGGAATTTGTTGAGCAGTATCATTTTATTTTAAAAGAAATGCTTAAACGGGATGTTTTTTTAGTAACAAAAGGGTAAATTAATGCAGTAGTTAGCAAGTTTTGATACAATAGTTCACACTGGTAACATGCGACCTTCTATCGTAGATTGTTCCAGAATCTATTTGAAATGATGGTGATTAAATAATGTCTGACAAGAGCCATACACGGGTGGTTGTTGGAATGAGTGGCGGGGTTGATTCTTCAGTTACCGCCCTCCTATTAAAGCGTCAGGGATATGACGTCGTTGGTGTCTTTATGAAGAATTGGGATGATACCGATGAAAATGGGGTTTGTACCGCAACAGAAGACTATAAAGATGTTGCTAAGGTAGCAACTAAAATCGGCATTCCTTATTATTCAGTTAACTTTGAAAAGGAGTATTGGGATCGCGTCTTCAAGTACTTTATTGCTGAATACAAGAAGGGGCGGACGCCTAATCCGGATGTTATCTGTAATAAGGAAATTAAGTTTAAGGCGTTTATTGATTATGCTAACCAGCTTGGTGCTGATTACGTTGCGACTGGACACTATGCTGATTTAAAGCGTGATGCTGACGGACGGATGCATCTGATGCGGGCAAAGGATCAAAACAAGGATCAAACTTACTTCTTAAGTCAGTTAGACTACCAGCAATTAGATAAGGTGCTGTTCCCACTGGCAAATTATACCAAGCCAGAAATTCGCCAAATTGCTGAAGAAGCTGGACTTGCTACAGCCAAAAAGAAAGATTCTGTGGGGATCTGTTTTATCGGTGAAGATGGTCATTTCCGTGAATTCTTGAGTCAATATATCCCAGCACAACCAGGAAATATGGAGACAGTTGATGGTAAGGTAGTTGGCCAACATATGGGACTAATGTACTACACAATTGGTCAGCGTCGGGGTCTTGGCCTTGGTGGCAATAAGAAGAGTAATGCTCCTTGGTTCGTCATTGGTAAGGATATCAAGAAGAACGTCCTTTACGTTGGCCAAGGATATGAAAATGAGCACCTCTATGCAACTCACCTTGAAGCTAGTGATATTCACTGGGTTGATGATGTGGTAAGCCGGTATGGTCATGATTTTCACTGTACTGCCAAATTCCGTTATCGGCAAAAAGATGTCGGTGTAACGGTTCACATCTCTGAAGATGAACAAATGGTTACCGTAACCTTTGATGACCCGGCACGGGCAATTACTCCGGGACAGGCAGTTGTCTTCTATGATGGTGAAGAATGTCTGGGGAGTGCAATTATTGACCGGGCATATAATCATGATCACCTTTGCCAATACGTTTAAAACATAAAAAAATAATGCAAAGTAGGGAAGATGCCGTTATTAGTATATAGGTGGTATGCTTCCCTATACATATTTAGAAAAGTTTGAAACACGGCGATTAATTTTTGTTAAAATAGAGGAAAAAGGTCGAATAATATGACTAAAGTTTACTTAATCCGTCACGGGAAAACACAATGGAATCTTGAATCTCGTTATCAAGGTGCTAACGGGGATTCACCGTTACTTGATCAAAGCTATAAGGAAATTGAATTGCTTGCGGAATCGTTAAAGAATGTTCCAATCAATCATGTCTATGCTAGTCCGTTAAAGCGTGCTCGGGTAACGGCAATGACGTTACTACAGTATCTTAATCGGCCAGTTCCTCTAACAATTGATAGCCGGTTAAAAGAATTTAATCTGGGAAAAATGGAGGGAATGCATTTCGATGCGGTTGCTAAAAAGTGGCCTGATGTGTTAAAAAATTTTCGCCATCATCCAGATAAATATGATAGTTCTATCGTAGAAAGTGAAAGCTTTGCGCAAGTGATTAACCGTATGGGGGCAGCCATTAAAGAGTTTTGTCGGAATGATCTCCACGGCTCGATTTTAATTGTTTCCCATGGGGCGGCCCTTAATGCTAGTATTAATGCGCTTGTGGGAACCCCCCTGGCACATTTGAAGGATCGTGGTGGTCTTAGTAATACTTCTACTACCATCCTGACTACTGATGATGCTGAACATTTTGAATTAGAAAAGTGGAATGACACTTCATATTTGCATAAGGCTAATGTTGATCCGACTGATACCATCTGAGGAGAGTGGATTTAAATGACTGAACAACAAACTAATCGTGAAGAACGAAAGAAACAAACAGAACGTTTGGTGCATAAGTTGATTACCGCGATTGATGAATATCCTGATAAAGCTAACAACTACTATGATTTGGGTTCATTGTTAACTCGCCTTCAGGATTATGCTCAAGCCGAAGAATTATTTATGAAGGCTTTAGGAATTTTTGAAGCTAAGGGTGATCAGGAAGCGCAAAACCTATTAAATTATGGGCTTGGAAACTTGTATTATGAGGTTGGTAAGGTTGATCAAGCCATTAAGCTCTACAACAAGATTGATGATAAGAAACTGAAGGCAGATTCTTACCTAATGCTTGCCCAAAGCTACAGTAAGAAAAAGCAGTATAAGCAGGCAGTTGCTTATGGCTTAACAGCCCATGAATTACGACCGGAAGATCCAGAAATAGATCAAGCTCTGGGGGATGCCCTCCTTGCCTTGGGTGAATTTAACCAGGCCGCATCATATTATGACGCAATTTTGAAGCATCACCCTGGTCGAGCAGATACACAGTTTAACCGTGGATTAGTAGCAATGGTCCTTGGAGAACCGTATAAGGATTATTTGAATCAGGCACGGTAGCTTGACTTAGATTACTACACAAAGAGTGAAAAGCGGATTGCTGAAATTGAAAAGACATTACAAGCAACCCAGAAGTCGCAAAATGATAAATAATAAGTTTAAGGAAGGATGACTTTCATGGCAGAAGAAATTAACCTATTTGAGGCGCCAGAAGAGCCATCCTTTTTTATTGGCCAAGTACAATCGGACATTTTTGATAGTCCTGATTCCTTTTATAAGGTTTTATTAGTGTCGGTAGAAGACGCTAATTTTGATTGGAACGAAAGTGAAATAACGGTTACGGGGAGTTTCGGTGATCTCCGCGATGATCAAACATATCGCTTTGAAGGTAAATTAATTGATCACCCTAAATATGGCCGTCAATTCCAGGCAAGCTCATATCATGCTAATCAGCCAACCAGTAAAGAGGGAATTATTAATTTTCTCGCTGGTAAGCAGTTCCCTGGAGTGGGAAAAAAGACTGCTGAAAAGATTGTTGAGCAATTGGGAATTCACGCAATTGACAAGATCACTGCTGACCCGCATATCCTTGATGGCTTAAAATTACGTGAAGCAGTTCGAACTAGTCTTGTTGAGAACCTGAACGCTAATCAAGGAATGGACCAAATTATCATTGGGTTAAATGACCTTGGATTTGGCAGTAATCTTAGCAGTGCGATTTTTGATCGTTATGGTGATGAAACTCTTCATATTATTAGTGAAAATCCATATCAGCTTGTTCAAGATATTGACGGAATTAGTTTTAAGCGGGCAGATCAGGTAGCCATTAAAATGGGAATTCCCGCAGACGATCAGCGACGGATCTCAGCGTCAATTATCCAGTCAATTGATGATTTAACAATGATGAGTGGTGATACTTATACCAGCGCTAAGCCGTTGCTTCAGGAAAGTATGCGTTTGCTTTCAGATGCTAACGGTCAACCAATTCCAACTGCCAAAGTTACCCAGCAGATTGTTGAAATGGAAAAAAACGGTACCATTCAGTATGAAGATAAACGAATCTATCCGGCAAGTTTGTATAAGGCTGAATGGCAAATTGCTGAAAATTTACACCGGCTTTGTCAAAATCAGGATGAATCAAAAAATGAGAAGCAAATTACGACCATTCTGGAAAAACTTCCAGTCAAAACCGGGATCAAATATGATGAAATCCAGATAGAAGCGATTAAGACGGCATTAACTTCTAAGGTAATGCTCCTTACTGGGGGACCAGGAACCGGGAAAACAACAATTATTAAGGGTGTTGTTGAAGCATTTGCTGAACTGCATGAAATTGCTCTTGATCCAAACCAGTATAAGGAAAAAGCATTCCCCATTTTACTTGCTGCGCCAACTGGTCGGGCTGCCAAGCGGATGAGTGAGGCAACTGATTTACCAGCAAGCACGATTCATCGCTTACTAGGCTTAAATGGTCGTGAAATGCCAACAGAATTAAACGCTAAGGATCTTGAAGGCTCATTATTGATTGTGGACGAAATGTCAATGGTTGATACATTGCTGTTTAAAGTTCTGGTTCAGTCGATCCCGACATCAATGCACGTTATCTTTGTTGGTGATAAGGATCAGTTACCTTCAGTCGGTCCTGGACAGGTTTTTCATGATTTGCTAGAATTTGCTGACCTACCACGGATTGAATTAAAAAAAATTCACCGTCAGGCAGCAGACTCAACAATTATCCCCCTTGCCCGTGATATTCGTGAAGGAAAAATTCCAAGTGATCTAACGGTAAAAATGGCGGATCGTTCATTTATTGCATGTCACTCACGACAAGTGCCAGGGGTTGTGAAACAAATAATTGAGATGAGTCAAAAGCGCGGTTATGATGCTAATGATCTCCAAATCCTGGCACCGATGTATCGGGGTGCAGCGGGGGTTGATCGATTAAATGAGCTATCCCAAGCCGTTTATAATCCAGCGGCTACTAATAAGCAGGAGATTGAATTTCGGGGACAGGCTTTCCGAGTTGGTGATAAGGTTCTTCAACTGGTTAATAGTCCAGAGAATAACGTTTTTAACGGTGATATTGGCCGAATTACTGCAATTGAAAACGGTAGTAATAAGGGAAAAAAGAATGCCACAATGACAATTGACTTTGATGGAAATGAAGTTAATTATGGTCGATTAGAGTGGTCGCAAATTCGGTTGGCGTATAGTATTTCAATCCATAAATCTCAAGGTAGTCAATTTAAGATGGTAATTTTACCCTTAGTTCATGAATTTGGTAGGATGTTACAGCGAAATCTCCTTTACACGGCTGTTACTCGAGCGGCTGATAAGCTAATAATGATTGGGGAGACGTATGCCTTCGTTACGGCAATTAATAGTCAATCTGTTAACCGACAAACTAGTCTGGTAAAGAGATTAACGGATACTTGGAAACATCATGGTAAATTGGAATCACCGCTTGATCAGGGAACCGAAAGTCAGTTTGAATCAGATAGTAGCGAGAAGTATGCTAGCGTTCAAGACGTCTCTGATGATCAATTAGGTCAAACTAAGCAAACGATCCTAACTCCTGCACTGGTTAAGTCAGGAAAAATTGATCCAATGATCGGGATGGAAGGAATTCGACCAGCTGAATTTAAAAAATAGTTCAGCTTGCACCAGATAAGAAAACTTGCGATAATAACAGTGTATTGTTGATTTTATCTTGAGGAGAATAACAATGACTGAAATAAAAGATGCGAAAGATGTTCGCTTATTTGCCTTGAATTCTAATGAACCCCTTGCTAAGAGCGTTGCTGACAAAATTGGTCTTCCTCTTAGTAAAGCTTCCGTTAGTCACTTTGCGGATGGGGAAATTAAGGTAACGATTGACGAAAGTGTCCGTGGCTGTGAAACCTATGTAATCCAATCGGTTTCTGATCCAGTTAATACCAATTTAATGGAATTACTGATTATGGTTGATGCTTTACGTCGAGCAAGTGCCGCCAAGATTAATGTTGTAATGCCATATTACGGGTATGCACGTCAAGATCGTAAGGCACGCAGTCGGGAACCAATTACCGCTAAATTAATTGCTAATTTACTAGAGATGGATAAGATTGATCGCTTAATTACGATCGACCTTCATGCTGCTCAGGTTCAAGGTTTCTTTGATATTCCAGTTGATCACCTGCAAGCTACACAATTATTTGCTAAGTACGTAGAAAAACGTGATCTTGATAACGATATCGTTGTGGTTTCACCTGATCACGCAGGGGTTAGTTTGGCTCGTCGCTTTGCAGAAAAAATTAAAGCACCAATTGCAATTGTTGATAACCGGAATGATGAGGTTCGTGAATGGAGTAGTCAAGAAGTTCCAGAATACGTTATTGGAGACGTTAAGGATAAGGTTGCCATTATCGTTGATGATATTGTTGATACTGGTATACGAATGAGCTTATCCGCTAAAGCACTTCAAAAATTTGGTGCTAAAAAGATTTACGGGGTTGCAACTCACGCAGTTTTATCTGGCGATGCTCCTCAAGTACTGGAAGACTCGCCACTTGAAGAAATGTGGGTAACCGATACAATTGAATTACCTACTGAAAAGGAATTTAATAAGCTTCACCGGCTTTCCGTGGCGGACTTATTAAAAGAGGCAATCATTCGGGTTCACAATCACCAATCAATTCATGAGTTGTTTGAACATTAAATAAAAAACAGGAGACTATTAAGAATTACCACTCTTCCTAATAGTTTCCTGTTTTTTGAACGTAATAAAGATAACGCCGGGACTAACAATTACTTTAACTTAGTCTGGCGTTTTTCGTTAAGATAATAATTATAATTGCATAGTAAAGCCACCAGCTTTAGATCGGGAATGCAAAATGACTTGTTTGGATATCCTGCTTTAGTAATAAATCTGCCAATTCGTCTTTCCGTTCTTGTTGTGAAATAAAAATTCCTATTTTTTCTTGATCGAAGCCAGTTACTAACTTACTTTCATCACAGATAATTGGATTTTTCAAAACGTGAGGGCTCTTTTGAATTGCTTTTACTAGCTGGTTAATTGTTATGGTTTCAGAATTTAACTGAAGTGCTTTAGTGTCTCGAGAACGGGTAGAAATTAAGTCGGCAGTCCCGTTAATCGATTTGCTTAGCAGAGCAAGAATTTCTGCCTTAGTTAATGGCTGTTTTTCGATGTTCCGTTCATGAACCGTTAGTTGGTGAGCGGTGAGCCACTTAACTGCCTTCCGTTTTGAAGGATCGTTAGTGTGGTAATATATACAAATCATGCGATCACTTCCCCCTATAACTAATTTTATTTTATCAATGAAATGAAATTAACAGTCTTAATCCTGACTTGTCTTTAATAAAATTTAAACAAAATAACCTTTTTGTAACTTTCTTCATCCCATCTTTACTTGATTAAGAAATAAAATCTTTAAAAATGTTAAAATTAGTACAAGAATTTCTAAAAAAATGATATGGTAAAGAAGATTTGAGTTTATCAACTAAGTAATTAGCAATTATTTTTTCGTTTATTTGGAGAGGATGTTTCTGTATGGTAAAGAAAGTACGTAAGTATAGTTCATCAACAAGATTAGTTGCTGGAACGCTGGGAGCATTAAGTGTTTTTGCACTGACTACCCAAGCTAATAATGCTGTTGAAGCAAAGGCGAAGAGTTCTAATCATGCTGAACAACCAGCATCAATGAGTTCTTCTGCTAATGCGGTTCGTAATAGTGGCCAGTTATCATTAGCACCAATTCAATCATCATCAGCTTCTTCTAAGTCGGCTTCAGCTGCTAAGAATGGTATCTATGTGGTTAAGAGCGGCGATACTTTAAGTGAACTAGCTGTTCAATTTAACGTTAGTCTTAATGATCTTGTTGCCTGGAATCATATTCAGAATCCAGACTTGATTTATGTTGGTCAACAATTATCAATTAACGGCGAAAACGTTAATTCAGCAGTCTCACAATCAAGTACTGCCCCAGTTGCTCAACCACAATCATTTACCGTTACAGGAAATGTTCAACAGTCTCAACCGCAAGTTGTTCAAGGAGTTGTTAGTGAGGCTGCCCAACCACAAGCAATGGGGAACACAGTCCAACAAGCAGTTAATCAACAAGGTCAATCATCACAAATGACTGGTTCAGCATACACAAGTACAGTCAATGCAGCTGCTTATAATTCTGCTGCTCCTAGTCAACAAAGCTCTGCAGTTACTGTAGCAGCTGGTCAACAGGTAAGTAGTCAACAACCCGTTTCTGCTAACAGTACTCAAGCAGTAGCTTATAGCACGGCTTCACTGGCAGTTGCAACTGACCAAACTGTGGCACAGAGTCAGCAGGTTACTACTACTTCAGCTGCATCTCAACCAGCACAACAATCACAAGCCCAACAAAGCCAAGTTGCTCAGCAAGCAACTAGTCAACAAGTAGCAAGTCAAAACAATGCTAACTTGCAATCTGGCTCTGTTGTTAGTTTAGCAAGTAAGATCGCTAGTTCTAACAGTGTTCCATACCAGTGGGGCGGTAATTCGTTAAGTGGGATGGATTGCTCAGGATTTGTTCAATATGTATACGCAAATGCTGAAGGAAAGCAATTGCCACACAACACCGTTGCTATGGAAAGCTACGTTAATACCAAGCCGGTTAATCAGGCTCAATCAGGAGACCTTCTCTTCTGGGGAAACCAAGGAGGCTCATACCATGTTGGTATTTACATGGGGAACAACCAATACGCTGCTGCGGCTAAGCCTGGAACAAACGTTGCCGTATATAACTTAAGTTCATACTTTGCACCAAGTTTTGCTGGTACAGTTAAGTAAACATTAAGGATGATAAAATAAAACAAGCTAAGATTATCCCATTTTGAACTAATGTTAGCTTGTTTTTGTGATTTATTAATAGCGAGGCGGAATAGATGACTTTTTATACAGAGAGCTACTTCATGCATCAACAGCAATTTAATAGCTTAGTAAACTATGCTGTAATCCTGGTATTAATATTATTAGTTTTGATTAACTCCTTTCGTTATTTTCGCCATCAATTGCAAACTCGTTATCGAGATTTAGGAATTATCTTCTTTCTTCTTTTATTAATTTTTGCGGGATTGCAAGTTACTAATTTGGAAAAGACATACTCTCAACAGTCACAATCATTGCAAATGCGTCCTTTTATTCGTGCGGTTGCTAAGGATCACGGTATTAATCCAAATAAAGTTGTTGTTAATTCGACAACCCTAACTGATGGAATTATTGTTCGGTTTGATAAAAAGGATTATCGGGTCAATTTAAGCCCAAGTGGCGATAACTATACGCTTACTCGTGCACACGTTGTTGATCATCGGGTAATTATTCAAAAATAGGGAGGATAGTTATGGATTACGGATTAATTACGATTAAATTTGTTTTGGGAATGATTTGTCTTATTTTCCAGATTAATATTTTGGGGAAGGGAAATTTAGCACCGACATCCGCAATCGACCAAGTACAAAATTATGTTCTTGGGGGAATTATTGGTGGGATCATTTATAACCAAGATATTACCGTGTTACAGTTTGTAATGGTTCTATTAATCTGGACATTGATTGTGTTTATCGTTAAGTATGCTAAGGAGCATAACGCGACAATTCAAAATATTATTGACGGTCGTCCCCGACTCTTAATTAAAGACGGTCGGTTGCTGGTAGATAATTGTATGCGAGCAGGAATGACTGCCAATGAGTTAATGTTCCGCTTACGAAGTCATGGAATCTATGAAATTGCTAAAGTTAAAAGTGGTATTTTGGAGCAGAACGGTCAATTGGTAGTAATTGAAAATAGTGATGAGAATATTCGTTTCCCCTTAATTAATGATGGTCAAATTAATCTGGATGTTCTTGAATTAATTCATCATGATGAGAAATGGATTGCTGAACAGGTAAAAAAAGCCGGTTTTAAGAGTATTAATGATATTTATCTTGGTGAATATGTTCACGGTAAACTACACTTGGTTGGCTATCCTAAAGATAATTAATTTACTAACAAATAATAAAATGGACTGAGAAACATCAAATTCTCGGTCCATTTTCGATTATCGGCTTTAATTAAGCGGTTCCTGCCAAAATTGATAATGACTAGTATCAACATTCAAATCATAAAATCGGTTTCCCATGTTTTCTCCATCAATTTGACCAAATTCTAATGAAGTTGTGGAATAATGGAGAGTCTTAGCATGAAAATGATGGGCAAAGCGTGATTCCGCTAATTTACCGCGACCAAACTGAATAACCTCCCAAAGGGTAAGCAGCCAATTCTTTCGTTCAGCAATGACCATACTGATTGCATCATCATTAACATTGGCTGAACGATCAATTTGAAAGCCGCCACCAATGTATGGATGATTTGTTGCAACTACAATAAAAGCATTAGCGAAAATATAGTGGTGCCCTTGTTCCTGAAGAGTTAGTTGGAACGGCTGTTGATCATAAATAACACCGAATGCCTTGCTAAGGTAGGAAAAGTTCCCTAGCCGCAACTTATTGAGGCTCTTTTTGGCCTTTGATGAGTTGGTTCGACTAACAATTGCAGCGTCAAAGCCAATCCCAATATTGTTGAGAAAATAACCTTCCTCATTCTTAATTGACTCGGTGTAATGACCAATTGTAATGGTGTGTGCTTTTGTTGTAGAAACTATTTGCTGGAGGGCTTTTTCTGGATTCAGCGAAATCCCGTAGTCCCGAGCAAAGTCATTGCCGGTTCCCGCAGGAATGTATGATAATGGAAGGGTGGAACCAGCTTTTACTAATCCATTTAGGACGTTGTGAAGGGTTCCATCGCCACCGATCACAATTACAACAGTATCTGAATTGTGAGGGTGGGCTTTAGCAATTCGCTTGGCAAAGAAAGCTTCATGATTAGCATAATCAGTTTGGTGGAGGGAATAATCTAACTGTCCTTCAATAACTGGCTGGAGAATGTTCCAAGTCTTTTTTGCTTTTCCATTTCCTGCAGTTGGATTTAGGATTATCTCATAATGCATGATTTGGCCTCCTGGGATTAAGTAAAAGACAGTCGAGAGATTTTCTTCCCGACTGTCTTAATTAGCAATTAGAACTTAGTAATCTTAAAGTTTGGATTTTGCTTTTCGTATTCCAAAGCTTTATCGTCTAATTGTTCAACAAATTCAATGTTGTAGTCAGTATTTTCTTCAACCAATAATAATGCTTGAGCCTCTGAATCAGCTTCAATATACAATGATTGAGTATTTTCACGAACCGGCCGTTTAGTTGCATCGGGTTGGTAGTATACCTTAAAAGTCATACTGTAAAATGCTCCTTATTATGTTATTTAAACTTTAGTTACTTAAATTATTTTAGCACATCTAATCAACTGTGTTACTTAAAATTGTAAAATGGTATGATTAAGTTAAATATAATTAAGAAATGGGATGAGCCTATGTCGTTCTTTTGGCTAGTTCTCTTAGCGGTTATTGTTGTTATTTTTATTTACGTTGTCGTTCATCGTCTATTGATTAACCGTGCAACGCTAATGTTAAAAAATCAGGCCCAATCAGTAACCGATCAGGCAGTAAATCATTGTCTTACTCAGCTAACCGGGCACTCTTTTTCATTATCTTCCGAAATCGTTGCAGACGTTTGGGGAAAAGGCGTTTTAGCGTTTGAGTTTCACTTTACTCCGGCGCAATATTATCTTACAGACGATCAGTTTAGTAGGGAGGATCTTGAAAAAAAACTAACTGACTATGCTAAGCAAAACCAGATTCAATCTTTTGAAAAAAGTTCAACAGTCTTTAAAGTAACCGATTGGTGGACGTATGAGAATGTTCTGCATATTGACGTTGCTTATGTCTTAAATGAGGCTACGCGAGAATATATTGCGGATCTTCGCCGGTTGGATCAGCATGATCAAAAAATAAAAAATAGGGATTATTATAATTGAAAGTGGGAGTGAGACAGAACTAGCTCGCTAGTTTGTTTTCGAACCCCCGCAAGCCCATTTGTGTACTGCGTCGTTTGTATTTTTATCTAGGTAATATAACTTATGCCACAACCCCATTTTATTGTGGAAGTAAGATTAGCTAATCATGATTGTATCATCAGGGGCCTTAAATGGATCATCATTATTAATATGATCATAGAAAAGAACACCATGAAGATGATCAATTTCATGTTGGCAAACGATTGCTGGGTAATTTTTCAACCGAACTTGATGAGTCTCACCCTTAACATCTTGATAGCGTAAAGTGATACGGTCATGCCGAAGAACATATCCGGGAACATCCTTGTCAACAGAAAGGCAACCTTCGCCTTCAGTGAGTGCTCCGTATTGTACAGATTCACTGACGATTACCGGATTAATGATAACATCTTTGAATGAAGGCTGATTGTCATCTTCGTCTAGGGATGGGACCAAGACAGCAGCCATTTGCTTTGAAATACCAACTTGTGGCGCTGCTAGGCCGACACCAGCACGGAGTTTATATTTTTTACATAGTTCTGGATCCTGACTTACTTCAAGATATTCCATCGCACGCTCGGCAAATTCTTGATCTTCTGCTGAAAGTGGAAATGTTACTTTTGCAGCACGCTTCCGTAAGACAGGGTCACCATCGCGAACAATATCTTTCATTAAATACACAATGATCATCCTCCAAATAAAAATTAATCTACATTATTAATCGTTTAAAATTGATTGTTCAAACAAATAGTAGTTTATCACAAACTGAAATCGAATAAAAATAACGGTAAAAACAAAGAAAAGTAAAAAAATAAAGAATAAACAATCGATTTTGTTGAAAACGTATACAATTTAAGAAAATATTAGTCAAATTGATCAAAATAAGTCTATGAAAGCGCTTGTATTATGTTGAAAGAGAGGTATACTAAATAATGTAAGTAAGGTAAGTAATCGCTTACGATGATGTTAATTGGATTTGGAAAGGGATGTTTTATAATGGCCAATACCAAAGCTGTTGACTTTGCAAAGATTAAAGCTGAAGAAGGCGCTCCATATGCAAAGCCTGTTCAAATTCTCGATAATGATGGGAATGTCGTTAACAAGGATTTAATGGCTAACTTCAGTGATGATCTGTTAGTTGACTTAATGAAGAAGATGGTTTGGGAACGTGCACTTCACGAACAAACCATGAGTTTCTCAAAGCAAGGTCGTTTAGGATTTTACGCCCCAACTTGGGGTGAAGAGGCCTCAGAAATGGGGACCGCGGCTGCATTTAAGAAGAATGACTTCTTATTCCCTGCATATCGTGACTTACCTCAATTAATTCAACACGGTGCAACTGTTGCTCAAATGTACCTTTGGTCAAAGGGTCACCTCAAAGGTAACATGTTTGACGCTCGTGCATTACGTCCACAAATTATCATTGGTGCCCAAATGGTTGAAATGGCCGGTGGTGCTCTTGGTATTAAGAAGAACGGTGAAAAGGATGCCGTTGCTTATGCTTATACCGGTGAAGGTGGTTCATCACAAGGTGACACCTACGAAGGGATGAACTTTGCTGGTGCATTCCAAGCTCCTGCCGTATTTATTATTCAAAACAACGGCTGGGCAATTTCATACCCATGGAAGCTTCAAACTTATGCTCAAACCATTGCTCAAAAGGGTGTTGCAGCTGGTATTCCAGGTGTTCAAGTTGACGGAATGGATATCTTGGCATGTTATGAAGTTGCTAAGGAAGCTCGTGAATTTGCTGCTGCCGGCAATGGTCCAGTATTAATCGAAACCTTAACATACCGGTTTGGTGCTCACAGTTCCGCTGGTGACGATCCTAGTCGTTACCGTACTAAGGAAGAAGAAAAGCCATGGTTCGACAAGGATCCATTGATTCGGCTTCGTAAGTACTTGACTAAGAAGGGCCTCTGGTCTGAAGACGAAGAAAACAAGTATGCTGATGAATGCAAGGAAGACTTCAAGAAGGCTATGAAGGAAGCTGACTCTGTAGAACCAGAAAAGGTTACAGACATGCTTAAGCGGACCTTCGAAGTTCCAACCCCAGATATCAAAGAACAAATTAAGAAGTACGAAGCAAAGGAGTCGAAGTAATCATGGCTAAAAAGACTTATATCAAAGCTATTACTGAAGGTATTGACATTGCTTTGGCTGAAGATCCAAAGACCTTGGTCTTCGGTGAAGATGTTGGTAAAAACGGTGGTGTCTTCCGTGCTACTAACGGCTTGCAAGAAAAGTACGGTAAGGATCGTGTATTTAGTACACCATTAGCTGAATCTGGTATTTTAGGTCTATCAATTGGTTTAGCCGCTACTGGTTGGCGTCCAGTTCCAGAAATTCAATTCATGGGCTTCACTTTTGAAGCAATGGATTCAATTGCTGGACAAATGTCACGGGTACGTTTCCAATATGATGGCACTAAGAACATGCCAATCACTATCCGTACTCCATACGGTGGTGGTACTCATACTGCTGAATTACACGGGGACGATCTTGAAAACTTCTTTGTAGGTATTCCAGGTCTTCGTGTTGTTACGCCAAGTTCAGCTTATGATGCTAAGGGACTTGTTATTTCCGCTATTGAAAATAATGACCCAGTTCTCTTCCTTGAAAACCTTCGTCTCTACCGTTCAGTTAAGGGCGAAGTTCCTGATGACAAGTACACTGTTCCTTTGGACAAGGCAAATGTCGTTGAAGAAGGTAACGATGTAACAATCATTGCTTATGGTGGTGAAGTTTCAGAAGCTCAAAAGGCTGCTAAGAAGCTTGCTAAGAAGAATATCTCAGCAGAAATTATCGATCTCCGTTCACTTTACCCACTTGACACAGATACTATCTTTGAATCTATCAAGAAGACTCACCGTGTAGTAATTGTTCAAGAAGCACAAAAGATGGCCGGTGTCGGTGCACAAGTAGCTTCTGCTATTTCAGAAGGTGCCATCATGTACTTGGATGCTCCAGTTATTCGTGTAGCTGCTCCAAACTCTGTTTACCCATTCCCACAAGCAGAAAATGTATGGCTTCCTGGTGCTGATGACATTGAAGATGCCGCAACACAAGCTGTTAATTATTAATCGCGGTGCATACACCACTGATTAAGAAAGGAAGTTAAATCGATATGGCTTATAAATTTAGACTACCTGAAATGGGTGAAGGTTTGACTGAAGGGGACATCGCTTCTTTCTTAGTTAAGGAAGGCGATCAAGTCAAAGATGGTGACCCATTAGTAGAAATTCAAACTGATAAATCAACTACCCAACTTGTTTCTCCTGTTGCTGGGACGATTAAGAAGATCGAAGCAAAGGAAGACGATCACGTTGAAAAGGGTAATGACCTTGTATTGATCGATGATGGCAAGGATGGTGTAAGCACAAACGTTGATAGTGAAGACGCCGAAGATGCCGATGACGGTGCTGACGACACTGCTGCTGAAGAATCAAGTGCTCCAGCTGAGAGTGAAGCCCCAGCCGCTTCTAGTGAACCTGCACCTGCTCCAAAGCAAGGCGGAGTAGCACCATTAGCTGAACCAAATAAGCTTGTTATGGCAATGCCATCTGTACGTCAATATGCTCGTGATAAGGGTGTTGACATTTCATTGGTTCAACCAAGTGGTAATCACGGTCAGGTATTAAAAGAAGATATTGACAACTTTAATGGTGCTGCCGCTTCAGCTCCTGCTGCTAATACTGCAAGCACTGCTGCTAGTGCTCCAGCTGCGGGTAATGCTATTAAGCCTTATGAAGGTGCCGGCAAGGATGCTGAAACTCGTGAACCATTATCCAAGATGCGTCAAATCATTGCTAAGAACATGCGTGATTCTGTTGACATCAGTCCAATGGTTACTGTCTTCGCAAACGCTGAAGTTTCAAAGATGATGGCTAACCGGAAGAAGTACAAGGCTATTGCCGCTGATCAAGGCATTCACTTAACATTCTTACCTTACGTTGTTAAGGCTCTGATTGCGATGATGAAGAAGTACCCAGAATTCAATAGTTCAATTGATGACAGTACTCAAGAACTTGTTCAAAAGCACTACTACAACATTGGCATTGCTACAAGCACTGATCACGGTCTTTACAACCCTAACATTAAGAATGCTGACTCAAAGAGCATGTTTGAAATCGCTAAGGAAATTTCTGATAACGCTGAAGCTGCTGAAGAAAACAAGCTTAGCCCTGATAGCATGGCTCATGGTTGCATGACTATTTCTAACATTGGTTCAATGCGTGGTGGCTGGTTCACCCCAATCATCAACCAACCAGAAGTAGCTATCCTTGGTATGGGTACAATTGCAACTGAACCAATTGTTAACGCAGATGGTGAAATTGTCGTTGGTCACAACATGAAGTTGTCATTAACCGTTGATCACCGTTTGATTGATGGTGCCCTTGCTACAGAAGCTTTGAACTACTTGAAGAAGCTCCTTGAAGATCCTGAATTATTAATGATGGAGGGCTAATTAGTATGGCTGATGTTGAACAAAAAGATACTGTTATTGTAGGTGGAGGTCCTGGTGGTTACGTTGCCGCTATTCGTGCCTCAGAATTAGGTCAAAAGGTTACCTTGATTGAAAAGGGTGAACCAGGACTTGGTGGTGTATGTCTTAATGTTGGTTGTGTTCCATCAAAGGCATTAATTGCTGCTGGTCACCGTTTGCAACAAGCTAAAGATTCTTCAACATACGGAATCTCAAAGACTGATGCTTCAATTGACTTTGCAAAAACTCAAGATTGGAAGCAACACAAGGTTGTTGACCGGATGACCCGTGGTGTTGAGATGCTCTTAAAGAAGCACAAGGTTGAAATCATTGATGGTGAAGCTGTTATGGACAATGACTCACAACTTCGGGTTATGAAGACTGGTCCTAAGCAATTCATGGATAATGATAATGGCCGGGTAATTAAGTGGAATAACTTAATTCTTGCTACTGGTTCACGTCCAGTTGAAATCAGGGGCTTCAAGTTTGATGGTCGGGTTATTGATTCTACCGGTGGCTTGAACCTTCCTGAAATTCCAAAAGAGTTCGTTGTTATCGGTGGTGGTTACATCGGTACTGAATTGGCTGGTGCATATGCTGACCTTGGTTCACACGTAACAATTCTTGAAGGAACCGGTTCAATTTTGAATGGCTTTGACAAGGACATGGTTAAAGTTGTTGAAAAGAACTTGAAGAAGAAGGGCATTGACATTGTTACAAATGCAATGGCAAAGAGTTCTTCACAAGACGACAAGAGTGTTACTGTTAACTATGAAGTAGATGGCAAAGAACAATCATTGACTGCTGACTACTGCATGGTTTCAGTAGGCCGGAAGCCAAACACCGACAACTTTGGTCTTGAAATGACCAGTGTTAAGCTGGATGACCATGGTAAGGTTGTTGTTGATAAGCAAGGTAAGACCTCGGTTGATCATATCTATGCTATTGGTGACATTGTTCCAGGTCCTGCCTTAGCACACAAGGCATTCTTCGAAGGGAAGACTGCTGCTGGTGCAATTGCTGGTAAGAATACTGCCAATGATTGGGTTGGTGTTCCTGCAGTTTGCTTCGCAGATCCAGAATTGGCTGAAGTTGGTATGAACGCTGACCAAGCTAAGGAAAAGGGAATCGAAGTTGCTACAGCACAATTCCCATTTGCCGGTAATGCACGTGCCGTTTCACTTGATGAGCCAGAAGGATTCGTTCGCTTTATCTACACTAAGGATAAGAAGAACGTTGTTGGTGCACAAGTAGTTGGCCCAGAAGCAAGTACGTTAGCTGGGGAACTTTCATTGATTGTTAACTGTGGAATGAACGTTGAAGATGTTGCTTTGACAATTCACCCACACCCAACATTGAATGAACCAATTCAAGAAGCAGCTGATGTTGCTCTTGGTTTCCCAACTCATATTTAGAATGTCGAAAAAACATCCATAATTCCAAAACACGCTATCATTTTGGTAGCGTGTTTTGTGGGTTTAAAGCTAAAATAAATGGTAGTAGATAACAATATAATGAAAGGATGTGATGGTTGATGGCGACTAAGCAGAATAGTTATTCTTATCCGATTGATCCTGATTGGACAATTGATGAAATGAACGAAGTGATTGGTATGTTTCGGGTAGTAGAAGATGCGTATGAGATTGGTATTGACCGGCAGGCAATTATCGATCAGTATAAAAAGTTTAAGCAGGTAGCAAACTCAAAGGCATATGAAAAACAGTTAGGGAAGCGCTTTGAGGATGCTTCTGGTTATTCCTTATATAAGGTAATGCAGGCAGCAAAAGAAAAAACAGCTGGGAAGATACGGGTGAATCAGGATGATAAATAGTGAAACGCTAGAAAGGTTTGACCAAAAAGTTCAAGAACTTTTGTGGAATGTTCGAGAGCAGACAATTGAGCTAATGAATACACCGCTTAAGGTTGATACTAAGTCGTCAGCTAATGATTTGGTGACCAATGTTGATCGCCAGAATGAACAATTAATTAGGAAGCGTCTTTTAGAAATTGACCCATCAGCACGAATTGTTGGCGAAGAAGAGAGCTTTAACCAAAAAATCAATCCGGATTTAAATGGGAATGTCTGGATTATTGACCCGATTGATGGAACGCTAAACTTTGTTAAGCAACGGGATCATTTTGCCATTATGGTAGCCTTGTATTGTGATGGGGAGCCAACGTTAGGCTACATTATGGATGTCATGAATAAGCGCTTATACCATGCTTGGCGAGGACATGGAGCATATGTCAATGAGCAGCAATTAAAGGCACCAGCCAATTCTTCTTTAGCAGATAGTTTAATTGCAATTAATGGCTGGCAATTAATTAAAAATCAGTGTCATCAACAAGAAATTGCTCAGCGGGCTGCTGGACTAAGAATGTATGGTAGTGCAGGAATTGAAACAATCCACGTGTTAAATGGCCAATTAGGTGGGTATACGTCAAGGTTAAAGCCGTGGGATATTGCTACCGGAAGGGTAATTGCAGAAGAACTTAGTTTGCTAGTGAAAACAATTGACGACCAACCGCTTAATGTGCTATCATCAAACACTGTATTAGTAGCAACGAAAAAAGTTTGTCAGGACATCTGGCAGATTACTAAATAGTTGTCGAAGCTGTGACTAATTTGTCGCAGTTTTTTTATGAAATCACTCGCGGGACAGTGTATACTGAACTTGTTAGAGTAGAGTTAAGATGAAAGGAAGATTGAATCTTGAAATCTCGTGACGACATTCGGAACATTGCGATTATTGCCCACGTTGACCACGGTAAGACTACCTTAGTTAACGAAATGCTTAAACAATCAGATACCTTGCCAGAACACTTCTCCATTGAAGATCGGGCAATGGATACTAACGCTATTGAACGTGAACGTGGTATTACCATCTTGTCAAAGAACACTGCTGTTAAATATGGTAAGTACCAAATTAACATCCTTGATACTCCAGGACACGCTGACTTTGGTGGTGAAGTTGAACGGGTTATGAAGATGGTTGATGGTGTTCTTTTGGTTGTTGATGCCTTTGAAGGAACCATGCCGCAGACCCGGTTCGTTTTGAAGAAGGCTCTTGAACAACACCTTACACCAATTGTTGTTATCAACAAGGTTGACCGTAAGGGTGCTCGTCCTGAAGAAGTTGTTGACGAAGTTCTTGACCTCTTTATTGAATTAGGGGCTGATGAAGATCAACTTGACTTCCCTGTTGTTTACACTTCAGCAATGAACGGTACTTCAAGCTATGATTCTGATATTTCTACTCAAGAACATACCATGAAGCCATTGTTTGATACCATTATCAAGACGATTCCTGCACCAATTGATAACTCTGATGAGCCTCTTCAATTCCAAGTTGCGATCTTGGATTACAATGACTTTGTTGGTCGAATTGGTATTGGTCGGGTCTTCCGTGGCAAGATCAAGGTTGGTGATAACGTTACCTTAATGAAGCTTGACGGCTCAAAGAAGAACTTCCGGGTTACTAAGCTATTCGGTTTCTTCGGATTGAAGCGGTTGGAAATTAAGGAAGCTGAAGCCGGTGACTTAATTGCTGTATCCGGAATGGAAGACATCAATGTTGGTGAAACCGTAACAGATCCAGAACATCCAGAAGCAATTACACCATTGCGGATTGATCCGCCGACATTACGGATGACCTTCCGGACTAATGATTCACCATTTGCTGGTCGTGAAGGTAAGTTTGTTACTGCCCGTCAACTTGAAGACCGGTTGAAGCGTGAAATGCAGACTGATGTTTCATTAAAGGTTGAAGATACGGATGATCCAGGTGCCTGGACTGTTTCAGGTCGTGGTGAATTACACCTCTCAATTTTAATTGAAACTTTACGTCGTGAGGGTTATGAATTATCAGTATCACGTCCAGAAGTTATCTACCGGGAAATTGATGGTGTAATGTGTGAACCATTCGAAGAAGTTCAAATTGATACACCAGATGAATACACTGGTTCAGTTATTGATAGTCTTTCCAAGCGGAAGGGTGAAATGAAGAACATGGAACCAGGTGAGAATGGTCAAACTCGGTTAATCTTCTTAGCACCATCACGTGGATTGATCGGTTATTCAACCGAATTTATGACGATGACCCGTGGTTACGGAATTATGAGTCATACCTTTGAAAAGTATGCTCTTGTAATTAAGAATTGGAACCCTGGTCGACAAAAGGGTACTCTTGTTTCCATGAATGCCGGTAAGGCAACCACCTATGCTATGATGGGAATTGAAAGTCGTGGACAATTATTGATTGATCCAGGTACTGAAGTTTACGAGGGAATGATCGTTGGTGAGAACAGTCGTGAAAATGATATTACGGTTAACATCACCAAGGGTAAGAACTTGACTAACGTTCGGGCTGCTGGTTCCGATGAAATGGCTCATATCAAGACACCTACTCACTTCTCACTTGAAGAATCACTTGAATTCTTGAATGAAGACGAATACTGTGAAGTTACTCCAGAAAATATTCGTCTGCGGAAGAAGATCTTGAATACTAATGCCCGTGAAAAGGAAGCTAAGCGTCGTCGTGCTGCTTCACGGAAGTAATTAATAATATTATTTTAAGAATAGTGCTGTGGATGGTAGTCTTTATATCATCTTCAGGACTATTTTTCTTTTTGGTGTATAATAAAAGAGAATTTTTTCAATTAGGTAGGTGCAATAGTGAAAGTTAAACATATTCATAAAATTCATATTTCTCAGATCAGAAAGAACTTTCATTACTGGGATTATTATTTAATGGTCCCCTACTTAGTTTTGTGTATGATTGGAATTGTCATGGTATATTCTGCTAGTTCAGCAATTGAAATGCAGAATGGAGGAAACCCAACTTCCTACCTGATTAAGCAAACGATCTATGTAATTATGGGGATCGGCTACTTAATTTTTGGGGCTAACTATCCCCTAAGGCATTACCGAACGCCACGTTTTTTACGTGATTCAACACTTGTGATGGTTGGGATGCTCTTGTTTATTCTTGTGCTGAGTCATGCGGTCAATGGGGCCAAGGGGTGGATTAACCTTGGTGTGATTAACATTCAACCAGTGGAAATTTGTAAGATTTATTTTATCTTATATCTTTCTGATCGGATGGCACGGGTTCGGGCTCGAAATGATCACTTTATTAGTTCTGGGGGTGGTCCCTGGCTGGTAGTTGCTCTTTGCTTGCTCTTAATTGTTCTCCAACCGGATATCGGAGGGATGGCAATTAATGTGATGATTGTTGCCGTTCTTTTTCTCGCCTGTGATTTTCGCTGGAGTTTTGGAATTAGTGTTTTGCTTATTATTCCGACAATGTGCTACCTATTAGTTGAAAAAGCCGTTGAAAGTGGCTTGATTCATGGTTATCGGATGGCACGATTTGTGGCTTTCTTGAACCCATTCGGTAATGCTTCTGGATCTGGAAGTCAGTTAGTTAATTCGTATTATGCGATCAGTAATGGTGGTGTTTTTGGTTCTGGTCTGGGAAATAGTGTTCAGAAGATGGGCTACCTTCCTGAACCAAACACCGACTTTATTATGTCAATCACAAGTGAAGAACTAGGACTTGTTGGTGTTAGTGTTATTCTAATACTATTGATGATCATCATTTGTCGGATGATTCAAATTGGCGTCCGTAGTAATTCAATGTATGAGATGTTACTGTGCTATGGTTCGGCGACGTTTATTTTAATTGAAGCATTCTTTAATATTGGGGGAGTTTTAGGTTTGTTGCCAATTACTGGGGTAACTTTTCCCTTTATTAGTTACGGTGGGTCGAGTATGCTGATCCTATCATTCACTGTTGGAATCATTATGAATATTAGTATCCAGCAAAATAAACAGCGGGCATTACGAAGAAGCGTTCGTCAACAAAGAAGTGCTAGGGGGTAAAGACCATGTTCAACTTAACCAAACGACGAGCAATCATTGTCTACTACAATGGACGTCGGGTATTGCGAAGCTTACATCATTATGGTCAGTTGCGGTATGCATCAAAGCATTTCCATTATGCAATTCTATACGTTAATCAGGATCGTTACGATGAAGTTAAAGAGCGAGTTCAACATTTGCGTGCGGTTAAGCGAGTTATTAGTTCTGCTCGCCCAGATCTCGATCCAACCTTAACCGATCTGGAACAAACAGGTTTATACAAATAACATGATGAGGAAGATTAAAAATGAGAATTGTTGCTGGTGAATTTGGTGGTCGTCGATTAAGTGCTGTTCCAGGAATGGCGACGCGACCGACGACTGATAAAGTAAAAGAAGCATTATTTAACATTATTGGTCCTTATTTTAGTGGCGGAACGAGTCTAGACTTATATGGCGGTAGTGGTGGCCTTAGTATCGAGGGAGTCTCAAGAGGAATTGAGCATGCTACTTTAGTTGACCGCGCTTATTCGGCAATTAAGACGATTAAGGATAATATTGGGGTAACAAAGCATCCTGAAAAATTCACTGTTTTGAAGATGGACTCGCGCAAAGCCTTGACCGTTCTTGTAAAACAGGAAAAAAAGTTTGACTTGGTTTATCTTGACCCCCCATATGCTAAACAGCAGATTGTTAAGGATATGACAAGAATGGCTGAACTTAATCTTCTGAATGATGATGCATTAATAGTTGCCGAAACTAATCAGGAAGCTAATCTGCCTGAGAATATAGATTCGTTTAGCTTTATTAAACGACAGAATTACGGAATTACGGTTTTGAATTTTTATCGATTTGAAAGAGGGTAAATAGAATGAAAGTTGCAGTATTTCCCGGAACATTTGATCCGTTGACGTTAGGACATCTTGACCTGATTAAACGGGGAAGTGCGCTATTTGATCAGTTAGCAGTTGCGGTAATGACTAATCGCAGTAAAAAGCCGTTATTTACGGTTGAAGAACGGGTAGCACAGATTCGTGAAGCCGTTTCGGGGTTGGATAATGTTTCAGTAATCACGAATGACGGCCTAACCGTTGATTTAATGAATAGAATTGGTGCCGATTACTTAATGCGTGGTTTGCGGAATACAACCGATTTTCAATATGAACGTGATATTGCCGCAATGAATAATTTCTTAGATGATCAGTGTGAGACGGTATTCTTCCTTGCAAAGCCAGAATATCAGCACTTGTCTAGCAGTATCTTAAAGGAAGTTACATCTTCTGGTGGTGATATTTCTGCTTACTTGCCAAAAAACATTAATGAAGCACTGAAACAGCGGATTGAAGAGGAGAAGCTAAAGCAGGTTAAGGAGCATAATGAAAAAACAAGATAAGTTAATTATGCGGCGAATATTACTAACTTTATTTGCCGTATTATTTGTCGGCTGGTTCCTGTTTTGGCCGCTTAATAAGTATATTGAGAGTCCGGGGATCGCTGATAGTTTACGTTCTTACGTTAAAATTAAGGGCCATCCTGATAAGCAAAAGGGGAGCTTCATGATTACTTCTGTTTATCTTCAGCAAGCGCGTCCTGCAACCTATCTTTGGGCTAAGTTAACCCCTTATAATACAATTGAAAGCAAGCAAGCCGTTACTGGTGGTCAAAATAATGCAACCTTTGATAAGGTTCAAGACTTTTACATGCAAAGCGCAATTAATGAAGCGATTGCGAACGCATATAAAGCTGCCCATCAGGAAGTCAGCAAACGGTACCTGGGGATCTATGTTCTTGAAGTTGAAAAGAATTCAAAATTCAAAAAAGATATTAAAGTTGGTGATACGATAACCAAAGTTAATGGTCATCACTTTGATACCGCTCAAGGATTTCAGAAGTATATTGCTAAGCGAAAAGTCGGTTCACCGTTAACGGTAACCTATCTTCATGATGGTCATCAGCATACGGTTACTAAGCCATTAGTAAAGATTGCTAGTTCTCGGGCTGGAATTGGGATTGTTTTGACTGATAATGTTAAGGTTCATACTAAAATTCCGGTTAAGGTTAATCCGGGCCAGCTAGGAGGACCTTCTGGTGGCTTAATGTTCAGCTTACAGATCTACCAGCAATTGACTGGTCAGGATTTACGCCACGGACGGAAGATTGCTGGAACTGGAACGATTAATCCTGATGGTTCGGTTGGTGAAATTGGTGGAATTGACAAAAAGGTAATTGCGGCCCATAAAGCTGGTGCAACAATCTTCTTTGCCCCTTATGTCAAGCCATCTAAGCTCCTTCTCAAGTATGAAGAGCAACACATGACGAATTACCAATTAGCCAAGAAAACCGCACAAAAGTCTGCACCGGGGATGAAAGTAGTGCCAGTATCGTCATTTAATGATGCAGTTAAATATTTAAAAGCACATCCATAGCAGGTGTTAAGTTAGAGATCAGAGAACAGCAATTTTCTGGTCTCTTATTTTTTGGATTGAAGGTCGAGTGGGTCTCCGAAGAATGAGGATATAGGTTATTCTTCCCTTTTTAAAATTTAAACGTGCAAAAACTAAATTTTAGCGTTCTTTATTAGTAGGGGGATAATTTATGGAACACTTAGAGGAAATCTGGTTGAATTACCGTAATAAAATAATTATGGTTGGCGTTCTTTTAGTAGGGGTTATCATAGTTGGTGGAAAAGTATATCATCTACAGACTAGTGTTAATAATGATCCCTTTGTGACGACTGATAAGAAAATACCGACCACCCAGAAACAATCACAGGTGAAGGGAGGGAAGGCCGTATGTGTCGACATTAAGGGAGCAGTCCTTCATCCAGGAGTTTATCGATTGTCGGGAGGTTCGCGGATAAATGAAGCTTTAGCTGCGGCGGGTCATGAAACTCCCGATGCTGATATGAACCAAGTGAATCTGGCTAAGCAGCTAGTTGACGCTCAGGTTATCTATATTCCGAAAAAGGGTGAACAAATTCCGGCATCATTATCGGGAGGGGGATTATCAACCTCGGCAACAAATGAGAACACTCCTAATGGTGGTCAGGAAATTGTTAATCTTAATACCGCTACTAAAGAGCAATTATGTAAGATTACGGGAATCGGGGATAAAAAAGCGGATCTAATCCTCAAATATCGTCAGGAACATGGAAATTTTAATTCGGTCGATGATCTAAAAAATATTAATGGTTTTGGTGAAAAAACCGTTACTAAGTTGAAACCGATGTTAGCAGTCTAATTTTTAGTTTGATTTTAAGTTTGTTATACTAGTCATCAAAAGTATTCGGAAAGTGTGGAAAAGATGAAAAAGAGGATTGATTGGGATCAATATTTTATGATCCAAGCAGCACTATTAGCATCAAGAAGTACTTGTAATCGGTTATCTGTTGGTGCCGTTTTAGTACGGGATAAGCGGATTATTGCCGGTGGTTACAATGGTTCTGTTTCGGGGGATGCGCATTGCATTGACGAGGAGTGTTACCTACGTGATGGTCATTGTGTAAGAACTATTCATGCTGAGATGAACGCAATCTTGCAATGTGCGAAGTTTGGGATTTCTACTGATGGTGCTAGCTTGTACGTAACTGATTTTCCTTGCTTGCAGTGTACAAAGAGTCTTTTGCAGGCTGGAATCAAGGAAATTAACTATATTCGGAATTATCATAATGATGAGTATGCTATGAAACTAATTAAATTAAAGAATATCCGCCTTAATCAAATTAAATTAGACGACAATATCCTTGAACAGGTTGCTTTGGATCAATACATCCATCCAGAGCAGAAGTAACGATTTATAATCGGGTTATTTTTCCGGCGATTGTTGCCGGATTAGTAACGGTGATTATCCTAAATCATTATTATTGGCTGCTGATTCTGCTTGCGTTAATCTTTTATCGAATCATTAGCTTAAAAGAACGACTAATTTTAATCATAACGTGCTGTATTGCAGTTCTTGTATCAGTTGGGTGTTTTAATGAACAGCAGAAGATTCGGTCAACTACGGTCAAGCAACAGTGCGAGATTACTAATCGGACATACTTGGTTTTACCAGATCAAGTAACAAGTAATGACTATTTTATTAGTGCTCGGGCAACAGATATTAAAACCGGTGAAAGGATAATTCTAGTTTACTTTGCAAAAAATTATCGGGAAGTCCAAAAAATTAGCAAGACAAGGGAACTAGTGCGGTGGACAATTTCCGGGAATAAGCATCCTCTTGAGCCGGCTACTAATTTTAATCAATTTGATTCACAACGTTATTATTGGCAGTTCCATATTTATAATCAGGTTAAGTGTAAACAACTGCGAATTGAGAACGATTATCAGCCAGGATTAACCCAACGGTGTCATATTTTACGTGCAAAGTTATCTACCTACTTTAGCCATTTCCCTCACCCACTTGCTAGTTATTGTCAACAACTAATTTTGGGGATGAAGAATGACCAGAGTGCGGAGATGTTGGAGAATGTTAAACGGTTAGGGTTATTACATTTATTTTGTATTTCTGGGATGCACGTTGTTTTAATAATCGATTGCCTAAGAAAGGGATTGATTAGGGTACGCTTTAATCGCGAAGATATTGAATGGTTCTTAATTGTTAGCCTGCCAGTTTATTTAATTATTGGTGGTGGCTCGATTAGTCTGATTCGAGCTGTGATCATGGCGGAAATGAGCCTGATTCAACGGGTGACGGGATTAAGTTCGCTTGATGGGTGGGCAATGAGTCTGCTTGGCGGTTTATTGTTTGATCCTTGGCTTCTCCTAACTCTCGGTGGTCAGTTAAGTTATTTATTATCGTTTGCATTACAGGTTATTCCTGATAATATTCGCTCTTATCGACAGTCATTACTTCTAAACTTGGTTAGTTTGCCATCAGTGTTGGCATTTGTTTATGAAATTCACCTTTTAACATTTATTTGTAGTTTCCTTATAATTCCATTCTTTTCGGAAATTATTTTCCCAGCTGTAATTATTAGCGCATTGTTATTTAAATGGTTGCCACTTTTCCCAGTACTTGTTAATTCCTTGCTAAGGGAGTTTGAATGGCTTTTAGGTGAACTAAGTAGTTGGCCAGGATTGATTAGGTTTGGCAAACCATCAGTTATCATTATTTGGTTACTGTTTATTGTAACTTTACTAATAATTGATCATTATCGGCTGAGAACATTGCTTTTTCTTGCCGGTTTGTATGCCATTGCTTTTATCACTGTTCATGTACCACTATATGGTGAGGTTAGCTTTGTTGATATTGGTCAGGGTGATAGTGTGATAATTCGCTACCCGTTTAGTAATCGGGTTGAACTCATTGATACAGGTGGAAAATTATCATTTGGGAAACGACTTACGCGAGCAAAAAGGGATTATGCTACGAAGACCAGCATTAATTATTTGAAGAGCTGCGGGGTTAGTAAAATCGATACAATTTACCTTAGCCACCATGATTTAGATCATATTGGTTACTTAACGTCGATTTTACAAAACTTTAGAGTAAAGCGGATTGTGGTGCCAAAGGGAATGGAAAAGCAGTATTCCTTGATGAAGTTAATTCCTGTCGATTATCAACAAGCTCCCCAAATTCTTCCAGTAGTAGCTGGTAATAAATTATCATGCTCAAAGCTCCATGTTCTGCACCCTTTTGACAGAGGAAGAGGAAGAAATGAAGATTCAATGGTTTTAGTAGGAGCCTTTGGTCAGCTTAAATTTATGTTTATGGGAGATTTGGATCGTCAGGGAGAAAGAAATGTTATTCAACGCAGCCCTGATTTACGAGTAGATGTCTTAAAATTAGGTCATCATGGTAGTAGAACATCAAGTGATCCGGAATTCATAAGGCAACTTCTTCCACGAATAGGTATTATTTCCGCTGGACGACAAAATCGGTACGGCCATCCTAATCAAGAGACAATAATTACGTTAGGAAAAAATAATGTTAAGTCAATATCAACCCAGAAGTATGGAATGATTCGGTATCGTTACTATGGAAACAACTATCATTGGCAAACAAAACTAAAAGGAGATGAATACGGGTGGATGTTACCACGCTTAAACAACAAATAACGAGTAAAACTCCTGCAATGGTCTATCTTGCCCTTGGAACGCAGCAGGTATTGATACAACGTGTACGTGAGATGTTTATTAATCTGATTCCAGAAGAAGAACGGGTAATGAATGTGGGAAGCTATGATATGGAAACAACACCGCTAGCAGTTGCACTTGATGATGCGATGGCAGCCCCATTTTTTGGTGAACGACGGCTAGTTTTGATCAATAAGCCGTATTTCTTTACTGGAGAAAAAGGACCAACAAAAATCGAACACGATCTTGACTCGCTAAGTAATTATTTACAACATCCGGAGCCATCAACTATTTTGGTTTTCTTAGCCCCATATGAAAAGCTGGATGGTCGTAAAAAGATTGTTAAAGAGTTAAAAAAGGTAGCGGTGACGGTTGATACCGCTCCATTGGATGAAGCACATGCTCGTCAACAGGTCCGTGCTGAGCTTACTAGCAATCAGTATACAATTGATGAAGCGGCCATTGACGAGCTAGTTCAACGGACCAATGCTGACTATGAGTTAATGAATGCTAATTTAAGCAAGTTAAAGTTATTGACATACCAGGATCGTCATATTACCCAGCAGGCGGTTGAAAAGCTAGTGCCCCAATCACTTGATGAAAACGTTTTTGATTTAGTTAATGCTGTTCTTAAGCATGATCAAACGAGATCTATTGACTTGTATGATCAATTAATTGCGGGACAACAACCGCCATTAAGGATTAATGCAGTATTAATTAGCCAGTTTCGCTTATTATTGCAAATAAAAATTTTGAGTTCACGAGGACTTAGTCAAGGGAGCTTGGCGCAGAAATTAAAAGTTCACCCATATCGGGTTAAGCTGGGACTGCGAACCGTTCGTCAATTTAGTTTGCTTGCATTAGAGAATGCATACTTAGGATTGGTTAACATTGAAAAAGCATTGAAAACAACACAACGCGATCCCAAGCTACTCTTTCAACTGTTTATGCTTCAGTATGGACAGCAACAAGGCGTAGGGATGGGTTAACTATGATCAACAAAAGGGGTTTCAGAGTTCGGAGTTTACCGAGCGCTGAAGCCCCTTTGTTAATTGCACAGTCCATGTTTTATCGAGATAATAATGCTTATGTTATAGTTCCTTTTGTTTAAAAAATAAAAAAGTGAAACTTTCCAGTTTCACTTTTTTAATTACTTAGCGTAACGTGCTGAAAGACGTGACTTGTCACGAGCAGCCTTGTTAGCCTTGATAAGACCCTTTGAGTGGGCACGGTCAATTGCTGAGATTGCAGCCTTGTAAAGATCATCAAGGTTATCTGCGCCAGCAAGCTTTGCCTTGTCAAACTTCTTGATAGCAGTACGCATTTTGCTTAATTGGGATGCGTTACGTGCTTCAGCTTTTTCGCTAGTACGAACACGTTCAATTGCTGATTTAATAATTGGCATGAGTTTCACCTCCGTTACCCAATATTCAGTTGACCAGAATTTTCAACATCTGTCATTATACAAAAGACTAGTTCTCAATGCAATAGTAAAGAGGAATTTTGAAACGATTGACTTGCATCTTGGAAGAAAATTGGTTATATTATTAAAGGTTTATTCGAACCATGCCTCTTCTCAGTTTTGCGATCCTCACCGACGCAATACTTAGAACTTGGCGCATTTAAAAATTGAAAGGTGGGAAAATAGCATGGCTATTTCTAAAGAACGTAAGGATCAAATTATCAAGGAATTCGCAACTCACGAAGGTGACACTGGTTCTACCCAAGTACAAGTTGCTGTTTTAACTGCAGATATTAACGAATTGAATGACCACTTGCGTACACACAAGCATGATTACCACTCACAACGTGGTTTGATGAAGAAGATTGGTCACCGTCGTAACCTTTTGGCTTACTTACGTCGGACTGATTTGAATGCTTACCGTGAACTTATCCAAAAGTTGGGTCTTCGTCGGTAATTCATCATCGTGGAAAGCTGGGACTGAAAAGTTCTGGCTTTTTTATTTTTAAATTTTAGCTCTAGAGTACTCTTATTCCAATTCTTAACTATTCTGTGGTAAGATATTACATAGTGATTTTGTACGATAAAATGCCTGAAAAAGGTAAAACTAAACAAAGGAGCTCGCTAAATGAGTAGTATAAAGATAATTCCATTTGGTGGAGTACGCGAAAATGGAAAAAATATGTACGCTGTCGAGATTGAAAACCAGATTTTCATTCTTGATGCTGGATTAAAGTACCCTGAAAATGAATTAATGGGAATTGACGTTGTTATTCCTGACTGGGAATATCTTAAGAAACGAAAAGACGATATAGTCGGTGTTTTCCTTACCCATGGACATGCTGATGCAATTGGTGCATTACCATATTTCTTAATGGATTTTGACGTTCCTGTTTTTGGTAGTGAAATGACGATTGCTTTAGCAAAATTAGCGGTCAAGGGTCATAAAGAAGTTAAAAAGTTTAATGACTTTCACGTTGTTGATGAGTCAACGGCTATTGATTTTAACGATGTTACTGTTTCTTTCTTTGCAACAACCCATACGATTCCAGAAACATTGGGGATTGTCTTGGAAACGTCTGAAGGAAACATTGTTTATACCGGTGACTTTAAGTTTGATCAAACCGCCAGCACCGGATACCAGACTGACCTTGCACGACTAGCTGAAATTGGTTCTCAAGGAGTTTTAGCGTTGTTAAGTGATTCTGCAGGAGCAGGAATTACTGGTGCCTCAGCACGTGAAAAGGATATCGGTGAATATATCCTTGAAACGTTTAAGTATCAAAAAGGGCGGATTGTTGTTGCAAGTGTCGCTTCTAACATTATGCGGGTTCAGCAAATTATTGACGCAGCTGTTAAGGTTGATCGTAAATTGGTCCTTTCAGGTGAAGATATTGAGCAGATTATTGATACTGCAATGCAATTAGGTAAATTAAAGCTTCCTAAGGATCTGCTTATTAGTATGGAAGAAGCCAATGACCTTGAACCAGATCAGGTTGTGATCTTGGAAACCGGGAAGATGGGGGAACCAATTAAGTCACTCCAGCAGATTGCTAATGGGGACAATCCGAAGTTTCATTTATCTGATAACGACTTAGTCTTTGTTACAACAACGCCTTCATATGCTCAAGAAACCGAAGTTCAAAAGACTAAGGATATGATTTATCGGACCGGAGCTGAGGTTAAGTTTGTTTCAGATGATCTTAATCCATCTGGACACGCAAACCAAAATGATGAACAGTTGATACTTAACTTTATGAAGCCCAAGTTCTTTGTTCCAATTCAAGGTGAATACCGACTATTAGATCGTCATGCAGAATTAGCTGAAGAAGTAGGTATTCCTGTAGAAAACATCTTTATTGTAAATAAGGGCGATGTCTTAACTTATAAGAATGGTAAATTCCATGTGGGTGAACACATTGATGTTGCTAATACCATGATTGACGGGACAGGAATTGGTGATATTGGTAATATCGTTTTACGTGATCGTCGAGTATTATCTGAGGATGGAATTTTTGTTGTTGTTGCAACGATTGACCGGAAGAATAAGAAAATTGTTGCTCGTCCACAAATCACGTCTCGTGGCTTTGTTTTTGTTAAAACTAACCGCCAATTGATGAAGCAAAGTGCTGACTTAGTTGAGAAGGTTGTTCAAGAGAACTTAGATCAAAAGGAATTTGATTGGGGACACCTAAAACAGGATGTTCGGGAAAAATTAAACAGGTTCTTGTTTGATCAAACCAAACGACATCCAGTAATCCTTCCGGTAATTATGGAAGTTAACCAAAATTCACGGAAAAAGGTTAGTTCTCAGAAAAATGAAGAGAGTGAGCCTAATAAACAGGATAATAAGAAAAAAGCAAAACGGCATTCGGGTCGTGGCCGTGGGCGGAAACACCATGCCAAGAAAAATAACGCATAAATAATACTGGAGGAAATCAGGGAGTTGGGTATTTAGAACTAAACTTCCTGGTTTCTTGATTTTAAAAGAACTGAAGGTGAAGTAAAATGAATCCTGAACAAACAGGACAGTTTGAAAGGGCTAAGAAGCTTTTTACGGAAAATAAGTGGCGTGATGCAGCGACAATTTTGGTTGATTTACAAAATGAGGTGGATGACGAACGACTTACCGAGTGGACAACGAGGGCACTGTATAATTCAAAGCAGTATAAGCTTGCCTATCAAGTTGCCACTCAGAATCCTCAAGTGTTTTCAAATGATGTGAAGTTCCTTGTTCAGGTTGGATTAAAGGCTCAGCATTTTGTTTCTACGCGAGCAATGATTTTACGCCAGCCGGAAGAGGTAATTACTGAACTGCTACCCCTTGTTCAACAGGCGGAATCGGACTATCGTCAGGAATTTAAGACGACAATTCAAAACCAACTCCGGGCTTTCTATCATCTTGGTGATTACCCGCTAGAAGAGCAACGAAAGCGACTATTAGCTGCCGATCAGCTCCCACTAGCTGATTTTATGGTTGGTGCAAAGTTTCTACTTCGTGATCCATTTACCCAGCAATTTGTTAAAGCTGATATTTTAAATATATTGCAACAGCTTAAGTGCCAAGAGGAAATTACAATGCTGTGTATCGATCAGAAAGAGCATTTGATTATTCCTAACAATTTACCGACCGCTTATCAAAATTCTGTAATAGTTAAGTGTCAGCAAATATTAAGCAAGCGATTAGGACAAACCGACCCGCAAATCCTGAGAGCGTTACAAATTCAACTGGATCTTCAAGCAATTTTGTTGAACCCGTTAATTGATGAGGCAATCACGGATCCAGAACAGTGGGTTGATGTAATGTATAAACGAGCTACTACAGGTGAATATAGTGGTAAAAACGAACAGATTATTCATTGGCAGAAAAGACTAAATCAGTTCATTGATAAATTACAATAAAAACATGAATTAAATTATTTACAAATTGGCAGATAGTTGATATCATGTTATAGAATTCTTCTTGAGAGCCATTTGATTAATCTTTTCATTGGCGAAAAGAAGTAGTACAATATCCATAAGGGTGTGTCAGTTGTTTTTTTGAAATGACTCGCATTATACTTGTAAATTCACAGGAGGTTTTCATTAATGGCTGAAAAAGAACATTATGAACGTACAAAGCCCCAT
>ERZ773269.223-NODE-223-length-67862-cov-4.765644_pt1 | contig 67862 bp, 66 predicted proteins | sample MGYA00511958_ERZ773269 | MGnify/ENA primary metagenome ERZ773269 (study PRJEB29015, sample SAMEA2737761) | human gut metagenome | biome: human gut; feature: human-associated habitat; material: faeces | place: China | collected 2012 ... | reverse complement strand
ATTAAAACGGCGGAAATTTTCGTTTTCTTTGATATCACCGAAATGTCCTTCTGTCTGGATCGAATGTGTCTGCCGTTTCAGAATTACACGCTCACTTTGGATGTTTGCATGGGATTTTTCACGCAGTTCCTCCCACTGCTCATTGATCTTCATTATCTTGTTTTTCTCAGTATCCTTTTCGGCATTATATTTATACAAACAGCGGGCTTTATGTTCGCATCCACTGCAGTCGGCGCAGCCGTATACCTCAAAGGTCTGGGTATAACCATTCTGCTCTTTAGTTTCCGTTCTTATGTGACGCAGTTCACGTCCATCATGGCAGATATAGAACTGCTCATCTTCAAATACTTCGACTTTCATGTTGTAATATTTGCTGATATCTTCGGCATATGCACGTGTTTTGCGCTTTTCATGATTCTGCAATTTTATATAGCTTTCTATTCCTTTTTCTTTTAAATAAAGATGTTAGCATAGTTACATTCTTGAAAACGCGAAACGGCTTATTGAATTTATGAACAACAACGGATTATATGAGATCAATCTTCTTCGTTTCCATCGAATGGAAAAGTCCTTTTTGTGTATAAATTAACACAAAATAAAGCATATCAATCAAGTTTGAGACACTATATATAGTATGCAAAAACAGTTTTTCAGTGGCGTCCCTATAGAGGTGGGAGTCATCTCCCAGTTGATATATCAAAGATGTCTGTTCTTGGTATTTCACCAGTAAGTTCTATCCAAAGAGCTTGTGAGCAGATTGCACATCATATCATTGTGAATGAAGTTGGAGGTGCCGGCCATGTCAATAATGTAAATGCTATCTGTGAGATGCTCAGAATTAGCAGAAGGAACTTTTATAATTTAGTGAAGAAGCTGGCAGATGATAATATTATAGAGCATTTGGAAGGCGTAATCTATATTACAGATTATGACAGGCTGAAGCAGGAGGATCAGCCGGTGCTGGACTTCTTTGGAAATACGATATAATTACGGAGAGATAGAAAATATAGGATATGAAAACAATCAAGCATTAAATTATGTGATTATCAGAAAATAGCTCTTCTTCCAGAAGATATTAGACAAGCAGAAGAAGCAGCAAGAATGGCTCCGAAAGAAAGTGCTGCTGATACAAGAAGATATTTTTTACAGACAGCATTTTTGCAGAAAGCAGTAGAAGCCAGTAAAATAAAAGTGTCAAAGAAGGAAGCTGAAAAATGGGCACAGAAAATGATGCGTGCAATGGATCAGCAATTGGCTAATAATGGAGAAGATTTTAAAAAGTATTATGAAGGAACAGGTACTACAGAGAAAGAATTGATGGATGAATTCATCAAGGAAGCAGAGCTTATTAAAAAGGATATTGCTATCTCAAGGGGTGAAGAATCTATTGGAACATTAATTGAGGCTAGCTATAATTAATTTTTTAATAAAATCACTATTTGGTGATTTTGTACAATACGCACAAGGAAAAATAAGCAAAATGCCTAATAATTAAATATCTAAAAAATAAAAATGGGTAAATATTATTGACACGTTAAATTAATACAAATATAAAATACAGAAAGGTTCTTGCTTAATTTAGGGAAATGATATTTACTTGATCAAGTTTGTAGAATTTATGAGGATGAGCCAAAAGACGAAAAAAAGGAGAAGAATGTATGAAAAAAAGATTATTTAGTCTTGTTCTTGCACTTACAGTAGCTGCAGGCTGTCTTGTTGGCTGTGGCGGCTCTAAGTCAGAGAAGAAGGCAGATGCAACGAATTCTTCAGAAGCAGGTGGAGAGAAGATTCTTCGTGTGGCATCTGAGGATCCACAGGTACCGCTGGATATGCAGCTGAATACTTACAGTATTATCATGAAGATAACAGACAATGTTACAGAGTCCTTGCTGTTAACGAATGAAAAAGGTGAACTTGAGCCTACATTGTTGGAAGAGATGCCTACATTGTCTGATGATAAGCTGACTTATTCTTTCACATTGAAAGATGGTGTTACTTTCCACAATGATGCACCGCTTACAAGTAATGATGTAAAGTATTCTCTTCAGAGAATGGTAAGAAAGTACAAGATGTCTAGTTTGTTGGAAAAGGTAGAAGGATATCAGGCATACTTTGATGAGCAGGCTGATGAGATCACAGGTATTGAAATTGTTGATGATAAACACTTCAATATTCATATGTCAGAGGTTTATACACCTTTCTTATCAGCACTTTCCACACCTTACTGCGCAATTTATCCTGCAGAAGCATGTGAAGAGGCTGGTGATAACTGGGGTATGACAGTGCTTTATGGTACAGGTCCATTTAAGCTGGTAAGTTATAAGACAGGCGTTGGTGTTGAACTTACTAAGAATGAGAATTACCATGGTGGAGACGTAAAACTGGATGGTATCAAATACACATTTATTGATGATCCGAACACTGGTGTCCTTGAATATCAGAAAGGTAACATTGATGTAGTTTATCTGGATTCCTCCCTGTATCCTACATATGCAAACGGAGAGCTGAAAGACGAACTTTATTCTTTCAATCCAGTTGGCGGTTACTATCTGAACTTCAATGTAAATGAAGTAAAAGAAGTTAAAGTGCGTGAGGCTATGACATACGCAGTTGACAGAAAAGCACTGTGTGACAGCGTATTATTTGGAACAGCAATACCGAACTCCAACTTCATACAGGATGGTCTGATTGGAGCAGATGACAGTGCAGAGCAGTTCGAGTATGATCCAGAGAAGGCAAAAGCACTTTTGGCAGAAGCTGGTTATCCGAATGGATATGATTTAACAATGACTGTAAATACAAAGTATCCTACTTCAGTGAAGATTGCTACAGCTATCCAGGCACAGATGGCAGAAGCTGGTATCCGCGTTGAGATCGAACAGGTCGACAGTGCAGCATGGACAGATATGAAGAAAGCAGGAAAAGTAACTTGTGGTATTGGTAACTGGTATGTTGACTACAATGACCCGGATAGTATGTTATATCCGATGAGTGATGGCCGTACAGATCTTTCTTCAAGTTTCTTCCACAATGATGAATTCAAACAGTTAATGATTGAAGGTATTCAGACGGAAGATACTGCAAAGAGACAGGAAATCTACGCAAAAGCAGATCACATCCTGACACATGAGCAGTTCCCAGTGGTAATGCTTTATAACGAGACAATGTTCTATTTGAAAAAACCTTATGTAAAGAATTTTGAAGTTACTTTTACATATCGAACAATGTTTAAAGACGCAGATATTGAGTACTAGATTTTCAAAACGAATAAGATAGGAAATAGCTACGGCTGTACTCTTAGTCCGTAGCTATTTCTATGATTATAGGAAAAGTAGTCATAGATGATTGCTGTTTTAGATAAAAACAGCACAAAAGAATAAAAAAAGGAGGGGCTTCCTTGTTTTCATACACATTAAAAAGACTGGGACAGACAGTTCTGGTTCTGATCGGAATTACGCTGATCACATTTTTGCTCTTGAATGTCGTACCGGGAGATCCGGTGGCGATGATGCTGGATAAGCGTGCGGACGAAGCTACTATTGAGAAAGTCCGCCATGAAATGGGACTTGATGTTCCGCTTCATGAGCAATATATTGATTTTGTGGAAGGCGCAGTAAAGTTAGATTTTGGAACATCTTACTTTACAAAAGAGGTAGTAATTGATGCTATTGTTCGTTGTTTTAAAGTAACTGTAAAACTGGCTGCGATGTCATTTCTGTTTGCAGTGGTGCTGGGTGTCACGTGTGGTATGATTGCCGCGGTCTACCGAGGCAAGTGGATAGATTCGACGTTGATGACGTTATCTGTAGTCGGAGTATCAGCTCCGTCTTTCTGGATTGCAATCATTTTGCAGATTTTAATAGGATTAAAATTGGATCTTCTGCCAATCTCTGGATTTGATGGTCCTTTAAATTATATTTTGCCAAGTATTGCTCTTGGTACCCGTTATGCAGGAAGTATTGCACGTATTACAAGAACTAGTATGCTGGATGTTATTAAGCAGGATTACATTCGTACAGCGCGTTCAAAAGGTGTGAAAGAATCTCTTGTCATTATGAAGCATGCGCTTAAGAATGCCATGATTCCAATTGTTACACTGGTAGGTACAGAACTTGGTAATATGTTGACTGGTTCTATGCTGATCGAGAAAGTATTCTCCATTCCTGGAATCGGTAAGCTGGCAGTAGATGCCATGAGTAACCGTGACCTTCCGCAGCTTCAGGGAACGGTAGTATACATTGCCCTTGTATTTGTTGTTGTCAATCTGGTTGTTGACCTTTCTTATGCCCTGATTGACCCTAGAATTCGTTACGGGAAAGGAGAGGGCTAATGAAGATTAATATTTTTAATAAACAGAAAAAATTTGAAGAAGAAGTCCTGTCCGGTGAATATGCCGTTGGGGATATGGAATATTCCAGTTATTATAAAGACAGTTTCAAACGACTGAAGAAGAATAAAATGTCCATGTTCTGTTTGTTTGTGATTTTGTTGTTGATTCTTATTGCTATTTTTGCACCGTTGCTTGCACCATATGATCCGACTGTACAGGATTATGCATCCATTTTACAGGGACCATCCAAGCAGCATTTACTCGGTACAGATGAGTATGGACGAGATATTTTATCCAGAATTATTTACGGAACAAGAATTTCCTTAAGTGTTGGTATTCTTGCACAGGTTATTGCAACAATCATCGGAGTGACTATGGGATCTTTGGCTGCTTATTATGGTGGTTGGGTAGATACACTGATTTCCCGTATCATGGAGATCTTTGCTGCATTCCCAGATCTGATTTTTGCAATGGCGATTATGTATGTATTAGGTGCAGGTATGAAGAATATCTTCGTTGCCTTGGGACTTTTGACCTGGGTGCGTACGGCACGTATGATTCGTGGTTCCATTTTACAGTTAAAGGAGAAAGAGTATGTAGAAGCGGCTAAGGCAAGTGGTGCATCCCCGTTCTATATTATTACAAGACATCTGATCCCGAACTGTATTTCAACAATCATCGTACTTGTAACATTAGGTATTCCGAATGCAATTATGTATGAAGCATCATTAAGCTTCTTAGGATTGGGTATCCAGCCTCCAACACCGAGTTGGGGATCTATGATCAGTTTTGCTCAGTCCTATATCAGTTACCTGCCAGGTTATAGTATCTTCCCAGGTCTTGCAATCATGATTACGGTTATCGCGTTCAACATTTTTGGTGATGGTCTTCGTGATGCACTGGATCCTAAGATGAAGAATCAGTAAGAAAGGGGAAGAAAAATGTCAGAAAAACTACTTGAAGTAAAGAACTTAAAGACGTATTTTTATACAGATGAAGGTGTCGTAAAATCTGTAGATGATGTTTCTTTCGATGTAGAGAAAGGCAAGACCCTTGGTATTGTAGGAGAATCCGGTTGCGGAAAAAGTATTACATCTCTTTCTATCATGCAGCTGGTAGAGACTCCACCGGGAAAAATTGTGGGTGGAGAAATCATTTATCAGGGCGAAAACCTTCTGGAAAAGAATAAAGATCAAATGCGTAAGATTCGTGGCGGCGAAATCGCTATGATCTTCCAAGAGCCGATGACTTCTCTGAATCCGGTGTTTACGGTAGGTAAACAGATTATGGAAGCATTGAGACTCCATACAGATCTGGATAAGGAAAAAGCAAAAGAACGTGCAATTGAGATGCTGAAGCTTGTAAAAATCCCGCTTCCGGAGAAGCGTTTTAACGAGTATCCGCATCAGTTGTCTGGTGGTATGCGTCAGCGTGTTATGATTGCAATGGCATTGTCCTGTAATCCGAAACTTTTGATCTGTGACGAGCCGACAACGGCGTTAGATGTAACGATTCAGGCACAGATTCTGGATCTGATCAATGAATTAAAAGAAAAGCTGGGAACTTCTGTAATGATGATCACTCATGATCTGGGTGTTATTGCAGAGGTGGCAGATGATGTAATGGTTATGTATGCCGGAAAAGTAGTAGAGTATGGTTCTGCTGATGATATATTTGAATCTCCGAAGCATCCATACACAAGCGGTCTTATGAACTGTATTCCAAAATTAACAGATGAGGATCATACTCGTCTGGATGTAATCAAAGGAATGGTTCCAAGCTTTGACCAGATGCCTAAGGGTTGTGCATTTTGTCCGCGTTGTTCAGAGGCAAAGGATATCTGCCGTGAGCGTATGCCAGAGCTGATGGATGTGAATGGACATAAGGTTCGCTGCTTTAAATATTCTAAGGAATGGGAGGAAGCCTAATGAGTGAAGAAAATAAAACACCTTTGTTAGAGGTAAAAGATCTGAAAAAATGGTTTCCTGCGAAAAGTTCACCGTTTTCCAAGGAAAAGGTATTTATCAAGGCAGTAGACGGCGTCAGCTTTACCTTGAATGCAGGGGAAACGCTGGGAGTAGTAGGAGAGTCTGGTTGTGGTAAATCTACTATGGGCCGTTCTGTCTTACGTTTGCTGGAACCTACCGACGGACAGGTGCTGTTTGAGGGAAAAGATTATACAGCACTGAAAAGCTCAGAGCTTGCAAAATCACGTAGTGATCTACAGATTATTTTCCAGGATCCGTATGCATCATTGGATCCTAGAATGACAATCGGTGATATTATTGGAGAGCCACTGGATATCCAGTTGAAACTTCCTACAAAAGAGCGTATGGAGCGAGTGCTGAAGACTATGGAACGTGTAGGTCTGAATACGCGATACGTGAACCGCTATCCGCATGAATTTTCAGGAGGTCAGCGTCAGAGAATCGGTATTGCCAGAGCAATTGTTCTTGGACCAAAGCTGATGGTATGTGATGAGCCGGTATCTGCATTGGACGTATCTGTTCAGGCACAGGTATTGAATCTTTTGATGGATCTGCAGAAAGAAATGGGCATGGCATATATTTTCATTTCTCATGATTTAAGTGTCATCAAACATATTTCTGACCGAATCATGGTAATGTATCTTGGTCATGTGGTGGAACTGGCAGATAAAGATGATCTTTATAAGAGAACAATGCATCCGTATACGACAGCACTGTTATCGGCTATTCCGGTACCGGATCGTAAACATAAAAAAGAAAAAATCGTTCTGGAGGGAGATTTGCCAAGCCCGGCGAATCCACCATCAGGTTGTGTATTCCACACCAGATGTTATAAAGCTCAGGAAATCTGTAAGACGCAGGTACCTGAACTTCGTGATTGTGGAAATGGTCATTGCTGTGCATGCCATTTTCCGGAAAATCAACCAGAATAAAATAGTGTTCCAATAAAATTATTATATACGGGGGAAGAGAAAAATGAAAATTACAGGAATCAAAGTTCGTCAAGTGGAAGTACCATTAATTGAGCCTTTCCGCATTTCTTTGGGAGTGATTACTCATTCTCGCAGTGCTATCGTATCTGTAGAGACAGATGAAGGTCTCGTTGGATATGGTGAAGGTGCTCCGGCTATCCTGATTTCAGGAGAGAGCTTATCCGGTACAAACGATGTCATTAAGGCAATGGAGAGAGAACTCATTGGTGTAGATCCTACTGATCTGGAAAAAGTATACTGGATCATGGATCGTACTGCAGCACATTCCGGAAGTGCAAAGAATGCTATTGATATGGCTTGCTATGATCTCCTTGGCAAGAAAGCAGGTATGCCAGTGTACAAACTGCTTGGTGGACACAAGAACTTCATCGAGACAGATATGACAGTCGGAATCGACACACCAGAAGTTATGGCAGCTAAAGCTAAGAAGCATGTGGCAGATGGTTTTGATACAATTAAAACTAAAGTAGGTACATCTTTTGATGAAGATCTTGCAAGAGTAAAAGCAATCCGTGAGGCTGTTGGTGATGATGTTAAGATCCGTGTAGATGCAAACCAGGCATGGGGTGCAAAAGAAGCTGTTCGTTTGATCGAGCGTCTGAACGAATACAATCTTGAGCTTGTAGAGCAGCCGGTTCCATATCATGATATTGCTGGCCTTGAGTATGTTACAAAACATTCTATCGTGCCAATTATGTCTGATGAGAGCTGCTTCAATTCAAAAGATGCACTTCGTCTTGTAGAGCGTCGTGCAATTGATTACCTTAACATCAAGCTGATGAAGTGCGGCGGTATCCGTGAGGCACTTAAGATCAATGCAATCTGCGAGTCAGCAGGTATTGAGGTTATGCTTGGATGTATGGCAGAAGAGAGTAATCTGGGTATTACTGCAGCAGCCAGCCTTGGTGCAGCAACAAAGAATATTACTCGTGCAGATCTGGATGCAATCTTTACATTGACAGATATGCCATTCAAGGGTGGTGTGATTGTAGAGGATACAAAGAAACTGGTACTCCCTGAAGTTCCAGGATTTGGATTTATTGGTTTTGAGAACGAACAGTAATATAAATTAGTTTGTGTGGAGGTATAACTCATGTATCAAGATTTATCTTTTATGACGATTCCGCTTCCGGAGGACGTTCTGAAATTAAAAATTTATGGTGATTATGCCGGAGCCCAGAAAATGATTCGTTATTTCCTGGAAGAGAAGGATATTCCACAGGCGCTTAGAAAACGTCTGGAAATCGAACAGGAAGTCATTGGTGTTATGGGTGGAAATGAATATCCATTTACATATGATGAAGCATTGGAGATTATGACTAGTCATCTGCGTGATTTCAAAAAAGAAGAGTTAGATCATCTGAAAGAAATCAGTGCAGCAGATTGGATTTATATTGACGGAGAGGTACATTTTCAGCGTCGATTCTATGAAAATCTGATTAAGACTCGTCCAGACTTAGTTGAGCGTGTAATTGTAGAGAATCCAGAGGATGAAAAGGAAAATAATCTGAAGCAGAAGCTGCTGAACGGAAATATACATTACATGAAGGAGCATGGTGGAAGAACTGTACGCACTCGTATACGTTCAACGATAAAAGCTAAGAAAGAATTCGAAGAGGCAGGACGCAAGGTTCGTGTACATCTTCCGATTCCGAAGGTATACGAGCAGGTTTCTAATGTAGAGATCCATGCATCTAATCCAGAGATTACTTATATAGCACCTGAAGATGCACCGCAGAGAACAGTGTATTTTGAGACTGAACTGAAAGCAGATCAGGAATTTATGGTAGATTATTCATTTGACTACCATGTAAATTATGTAGAGTTAGATCCTGCCAAGGTATCTGAAGAACAGCCGGATTTCTGTCTGGAAGAGCAGGCACCACATATCGTATTCACTCCTTACTTAAGAGAGCTGAGAGACGAGCTGGCAGGTGATGAGACGAATCCAATTATTTTGGCGCGTCGATTCTATGATTTTGTGACAACAAAAGTTATGTATTCTTTCATGAGAGAGTATTTTACAATTGAGTGTATTCCAGAATACTGTGCAATTAACCTGAAAGGTGATTGTGGTGTACAGGCACTGTTATTCATTACACTTTGCCGCATGTCCGGAATTCCGGCACGTTGGCAGTCAGGTCTGTATGCAACAGAGTATTATACAGGATGTCATGATTGGGCACAGTTTTATGTAGCACCTTACGGATGGGTATTTGCAGATCCTTCCTTTGGTGGAAGTGCATGGCGCGCAGGAGAGAAAGAGCGTTGGAACTATTACTTTGGTAATCTGGATATTTTCCGTATGCCAGCCAACTCTGAAATCCAAAAAGAATTTATGCCGGAGAAAAAATGGCTCCGCATCGATCCGATTGATAATCAGAGAGGAGAATTTGAGTACGAGGATCATGGTCTTCGTTTCTCCCAGTTGGAGGTATCACAGGAACTGATTTCTATGGAAGATATTGAAAAATAAGCAGACAATTATAGGGGATAAAACCAGTGATTGAATGAAAAAAGGCTTCGGGGAGCAAAAAATGCCTCTCGAAGCCTTCGTTGTATAATACAGAAGGATATTTCGGTGATATCAAAGAAAACGAAAATTTCCGCCGTTTTAATTACCGTTCCGCAGATAAAGTGTACAAAGAATTCATGTTGTCTGCAATCGGAAGGAATATAAATAAATACTGCCGTTTTCTCAATGAAAAATTAAAGAAGTTTGAGGGAAAAACAACGGAAAAAACAGCTTGATTAAAAGTGTGGCTGTAAAAATCCAGACAAGGGATTTTTGCGGCCAAAAATAAATTTTATCTTTCATAGAGAAAAGGATCCCTCGCAAGGTAGAAGGCTAACAAACCTTGTCCTTGCAGGGATCCTTTTAATTGCTACTGGAGATGTCGAAATGTGGTATTAACCGACAGCCCCTTTTTTGCACATATTAGTTATACTTGCGTTTTCTAGCAGCTTCAGATTTCTTTTTACGTCTTACGCTTGGTTTCTCGTAATGCTCTCTTTTACGAATCTCCTGCTGAATTCCAGCCTTTGCACAGTTTCTTTTGAATCTGCGTAAAGCGCTGTCTAACGTCTCGTTTTCTTTTACGATTACATTTGACATAGTCTCACACCTAACCTCCCCTCCAGTCCTATATTGTGCATTATACGACTGTTCGGGTATATTTTTTGCACACATACGATTATATCATAAATTTACGTTACGTCAATATGTTTTTACAATCTTTTTTTAATTTGTAAAGTTTAAAATGTAATTAGAAAGTAAGATAACAGTTCAACAGAGTTCACACGTATGAACTCAAAAGGAGAGAAATGAAATGAAAGAAACAGAGAAGAAAAAAGAAGTAACTGCTAAAAGCATTACTAAACAATTGAAAGAAGTTCAAGAAAAAAATATGAAAGTACAAGTTGCAAATGATAAGCGTCTTTATGCTCGCTACAAAAAGCAGATTGAAACAGCATATGGAAAAATGGAAACATGCTATTTAGATACTGCTGTTGCGATTCATTCTATTTATCATCAGCAACTTTATAAACTCGATAACTATAAAAATATCTATGATTTTGCTAAAGAAAACTATGATATTTCACGTGGGACTTGCAGTAAGTTCATTAACATTTGTGAACGCTTCGGTGCAATCAATGAGAATGGAAATGTTATTGGGTTACAGGAACGTTATAATGATTTTAGTGTTTCTCAGTTAGGGGTCATGCTCCCTATGCCTGACTGCTTACTTGAACAGTGTGATAATAAAATGTCTGTTCGCGCATTAAAGCAATTGTGCGAGGATTATAAAGAGAGTTTAAACTCGCATCAAGAAGTAATAGAGGGTGTTAAGTCTGATGTGATTGATTCAGAAAATATTGTTGATACTGGCATGAATGAGCCTGTTGAGACAATTATAGATGTGACTGATAATAAATTATTTATTTGTCAAGCCTCATCATTTGGTGAATTTGTTCAGTTGCAGGATATTGTAAAAGAAAGCTACACGGACATACTCAAGAAGTATCCTCATGCAAAAATTCACGTAGAAATCACGTATTAACGTGAGTTCTCACAAAAATATGTTTGATATTATTTTAAAAATATAAAAAGCCCTGTTTAGGGCTTTCCCCAAGGTGACAATCAAATTTACATAAAGTCACGTGTAAACTCGCCCGAAAAACTGGGTTGATTCAAGAAGAAAGGAAAGAAAAAATTATGAAAATCTATGTAAAAAGTACAGAAGCAGTAACCGTTATTGATAAGAGCAAAAAAGATTGGGAAATGAATGGGCGTAAGGGTACGGCGTTCAAGGCAATTTGTCACACTAAAAAGGGTGATGAAGTACAGGTTGATGAAATCCGTATAACCGAGGGCGTTTATGTTCTTTTGAAGCCTATGACACCTTATTATTTTTCAGGCGAGTTGGATGTCAAAAACGGACGTTTTGAAGCTATGGAAGCTATCGAAGCCGGTAAACCTGCTAAATAGTTCACACGTGTGAACTATTTAGTGATATTGAATAGTTCGCCCCGTTCGGTGCAATCACGGGGCGAACGTAACTAAAGGCGTAAGACGCTAATATCTCACTGTTTACATTTTCGATATTCAGCGTTTGCGAAGCAATGACGCGAGCGACGGGAACCCATGGGGCAGAGGGTCGGCGCGTCAAGCGTGGCACTTAACTTCCTGTCAAGTTAGTGATATACATTTCATTTCTTTATTTGAAACTGTTTGCTTGCCTTACGACAGGGTAAGGTAGGCAGTAATGAAATATCGTCTAATGATTAATGGAGTGCTTGCATGAATGAAGAAACTGTTTTGGAAACTTCAAAAAATAGTAATGAAGATATATCATCTTCTGAAACTTCTAACTTAGATAATAGTCAAGAAGTTCATACGTCTGAACCCGTACAAGTTCAAGATTATACTGAGTTGTTGGAACAGGTACAACAAATTAATCAAAAACTTGATAATATCACAAATCTTTCTATTGTCTGTATGGTCGGCGTTGGAATGATTGTTGGTATAATTGCATGTAATATTTTTTCAAAATATTTTAAATCTTAAGGGGAGTTTTAAATGGATATATTAAATTTGCCATTAGAAGAACTCTGTAAACTATTTGTGTCTTGTATTCCCATTGGGTTTTTTATTGGTTGCTTTCCAATGTTTATTGGTTATGCAATATGTGGGATTATAAGTATATTTAAAAAAATTTAGAAAGGAGAGTCTTGGCATGGAAGGAGTTATCACTGCTTTAGAAACATCTTTAACAACTGTTTCTGAATCTTGTCTTACAATGATTAGTAAAGCGTTACCGCTTGCGCTTCCTATCGTTGGTGCTGTTGTCGTTATTGGCGTTGGTATTGCAATTTTTAGAAAAGTCGTTTCTAAGTAATTTTTAAGCTAAGCATTGAATTTTATGGATGAAGTTAATTCTTTGCAGACTAGTCTAAATGGTACTATTTCACTTATGTTTGATACTATGACACCTATGGTTAAAGCTATGCTTGTTTCTATTGGAAATATAACTGGTATTGCTATCACGGTGTTTACTTGTATTTTATTCGCTAAAATTTTTCGCGCTATAATAATGCTTGTGTATGATTTTAGCCGTGGCACTATTTTTATTGACAAAAACAAGTTTACGTTTTTAAGTAGTTCATATTATTTTGGTATTCATAGGTAAAGTTATACGTTTGGAGGGGAAAGAGGTTGGAAGAATCCAGCCTCTTTCTTTTTATTTGAAAGGAAGTGATAAATTGTATAAGAAAATAAAAAAGATTGTTCCTTTTATATTGGTTGCCGTGATAGTAAGTTCTTTTGTTATGGCGAATTATAATAAAGCTCGAGAAGTTAAGGCAGTTGTTGGTGTTGACGATTTAGCAGTTGCAGGGCTTGTCACTACTCTCTTACTTGTTTATGGCTATGCTACAACCCAATATTATAATAATACAGATGGTGCTAATGCCTTAGCTGATGAATGGGAGGAAGAATATAATCAAGCTCGGCTTACTGTTATTAATGGGGGTGGGGGTTCTGATAACGGGGATGATGATGATGATAAAAATAAATTTGAAGATACGGACGGTGACGGAAAAATAACAGAGAAAGATATTCCGCCTTTTTCAAACTTTTTAACAAAAAATGCTGTTATGCTCTCTGCTAATGCTTCTTTATTGCTTGCTCCTATTGTAACGAATTTCATTACAAATAAATTTGGTCAAAACAATTTAGATTCTAGTGAATCTTTGCATGTGTTAGGTGAGCATTTTTCTGATTTTGTCAAAGATAATAATATTGACTTAAGTCAGTATAAATATGTTTATAAAAAATTAAATATTTCTGTATATAGCGCTAAAAATATTCTTTATAAGTTAGATATTTATTATACAAATAGTGGCGCTATGTATTCTGGTGATACTGGTTTTTCTCTTATTATTAATGATGCTATTCATTTTACTTCTTATACTGGTAGACTTAGTAATGGGGATTCTATTGATGAATGTGAAATGAAATCTGATACACATGGTTTTACTTCTTTTTCTAGATTTCCTTTAAGTTATTATTATTGGAATGGTCCTATAACTTACGATTCTACTGTTGTTCTTTCTGATTTATGTAATAGTAGCCGTGTTGATTGGGTTACGCCCGAACTTCAAGATACATTTGATAACAAGGGCAATCTTGAGCTTTTACCGTCTTTTGACCCATTAGCAAGTTATTCTATGGCAAGTCAACAAGCTTTACAAGAACTGCTTTCAAATTTGGCAAGTAGTAGTTTAGCTCCTGCACAACAACTTGACTTAGTAAATAAGTTTATTGCAGGCTTGAAAACGTCTGAAACGCCCGAACCCAATCCAAACCCCGAACCTAATCCGAACCCTGACCCTAGTAACCCCGATAATGGTTCAGACGGTGATAGCAGTGGTGATTCAGATATTGATAAAGGCTCTTTTGTTCGTGACTTGAGAACTCTTTTTCCTTTTTGCATTCCGTTTGATTTAATAGACTGTATTCGTTTATTTAATGCTGAACCCGTAACGCCAAAAGTAGAACTACCCATTCATTTTCCGATTGTTAATGTTGATTATACTTTTACAATTGATTTAAAAGACTTTGATGGTGTTGCTAAAATATGTCGGTCTATGTTTATGATTCTTTTTATAATCGGTCTTGTTCTTGCGACTCGTCCGTTGATAAGGGGGTAGATTATGAGTTTTGTGAAAGAAATTGTAACAACTTTTTTAGATTGGGTTTTGAAGCTTTTGCCTACTAGTCCATTTACCCAATTTATTGAAGCGTGTTCTGATATGCCTTATCTCGGTTGGCTCAATTGGTTTGTTCCTGTTGGTCAGATTATTGCCGTTGGTGAGGCTTGGTTAGTTGCTATTGGTCTTTTTTATATGTATTCAATTGTACTACGTTGGATTAAGGCTATAGAATAGGGGTGTTTTTTATGTGGTTTGATGATGATTGTAGAAATACTTGTTCTAATTGTAAATACGGCAATCGTGATATTTCTTGTAGATATTGCGATAACTGTTTTTTGACATATTCTTTTACAGGTGAAAAATATTCTAATTGGGAAAAAATCGAAAGAGGTAAATTATATGATTTATTTATACAGTGGAACGCCAGGTTCGGGAAAATCTTTACATACTGCAAACGTTATTTATCATACATTAAAAAGGGGACTTCCCGTTATTGCTAACTTTCCTATTAATTTGGAACGTATTAAGGGGCGCAAGGGGGAATTTGTTGAAAAAGATAACTCTTCTCTTAATCCTCAATTTTTGATTGATTATGCAAAAGAATTTTTCAAAGGTAAACCGATTAAAGAGGGCAAGCTTTTATTGATTATTGATGAATGTCAATTGATGTTTAATGCTCGTGAATGGAATGTAAAGGGGCGTTCTGACTGGCTATCTTTTTTTACTCAGCATAGAAAATACGGTTATGACGTTATACTTGTTGCGCAATTTGACCGTATGATTGATAGACAGATTCGTTCTTTAATTGAGTATGAACAGATTCATAGAAAAGTTAGTAATTTCGGCATAAAAGGAAAGATACTTTCTTTATGTTCGGGTGGCAATCTTTTTGTTTCTGTAAAGGTATGGTATCCAATGAATGAAAAAGTCGGCAGTGAGTTTTTTCATGCTCACAAGCGTTATTATAGCTTGTATGATACGTTCGGTTCGTTTGCTTCTGCTGTAGATGTGGGGACTAAGGGGACTCCCACATCTACGGCAGAAATAAACAATTCTGACGATTCAAGCGAAGCTTTACAGGCGCTTGCGCTACTTGACAATAGCAACACTTAACACTCATTAGGGGAAAGCTTATGGGCAGTTACAACTTAAAAGTTTATGAGTATGCTACGGGGTTTCAACTTCGTTTGTATAATCAATCTTTGATATATTCAGAAAAAAATCAGTCTGTATCATTGATTAGTTCAATTGATGAAGCAGATAAAAAAGTTCATACGTGTGAACTTTCGGAAGAACGTAAGGAACATAGTTATCAAGTGTCTGCTTCTCGTACTATTTCTACACTGTATGAGATAGCAAGGTCAAATATATGGGAATACTTTGTGACATTTACATTTAATCGTCAAAAAATTGATTCTAGTAATTATGATTTATTATCGGATAAAGTCAGCAAATGGTTAAATAATTTACGTTCTCGATACGCTCCCGATTTAAAGTATCTTCTTGTTCCCGAACTGCACAAAGACGGTATACATTATCATTTTCACGCTTTAATTGCAAATACTGGAAATATTGATTTTATTGATAGCGGTGTAAAACATAACGGTAATATTATTTATAATATTGGGAATTGGAAGTTTGGCTTTACAACTGCATCAAAAGTTATTGATAGTGCTAGAGCATCTTCCTATATTACAAAGTACATCACAAAAGATTTATGCTCTGTCACCAAATATAAAAAACGTTATTGGTCTAGTCGTAATTGTGACCGTCCGAAAGTACGCACTTATTGTTTGCCATATGAAGAAATTGGAAAGTTTCTTGATGATAACATACATCTTTTACAATATACAAAAGAAGTTGTAATTGATTCATGTGGATTAGCAGTAACTTACATTGAAATGAAAAAGGAGTAAATAATGGATAATATTGAAAAATTATTGAGATTGAAAACGGGTGCCGAAGCTATGCAATATTTAAAGATGCATAATAAAGATATCAAAAAAGTTTACAGTGATGTGAATTTTATTGGAATGATTCAACGTATCAATCAAGAGTTAGAGTTTCAATCTTTACCGTTTAGGGTGCTTACTGATGAAGAATATCGAGAGGTATCAAATATCTTTTCTTGACTTGTATTTTTTATCTGATATACTTTTCTTATAGATTATTATTGTGGGGAAAAGTATGGGAAAAGATTTTGACGGTTATTTTGATGAATTATGTCGAGAAAAGAAAAAAGAAAAAGAACGAAAGAAACAACTTTATAAAAAGAATGTAAAGGGTCATATTGTATATATGGACGAATACGGAAGAATTTACAAAAAAGAACAACGCGATAAGCTGGTTAAAAAAAGTAAATTCGAATTTTGTTTTAAAGTATTTTTATGTAGTATTATTCTTGCATTGACAGTATATATTATATATGAATTAGTACCCCTTGTATTATATTTAACTAGCTAAACGCATAGAAAAACAAATCACGTCAATGATTATGAAATAACAACGCTTGTCATTGACGTGATTTTTTTCTGTGCTAAAATTCGCATAAAAGGGGGAAAGTCTGTCAATGAAGAATAAATATTTAACAGAGCGTGAGCGCTATCAGATAGAAGCTCTTTATAGACAAGGGCATAGCGTAAAAGAAATAGCTTCTGCATTGGGTAGATGCAAAGCAACCATATACAATGAATTAAAGAGAGGTATGACAACGCTACGTGATGGTAGTACTTGGAAAGATTATACTACTTATTGCGCTGATGTAGCGCAAGAAAAAGCTGTGTACAATGCTACTGCAAAGGGGCGTGATTTGAAAGTTGGAAATGACTACGATTTTATTGAATTTGTTAAAAAGATGTTACTAGAGGAAAAATATAGTCCTTATGCAGTTTTAGAGTATATCAAAGAATTTCAATTAGAATTTAAGACATCAGTATGTAAAAATACGCTTTACAATTATATTCGTCTTGGATTAATTGAGGGTGTGACTATGCAATCTTTGCCTTGTCCACGGAAAGCACAAAAACGCGAAAAATTAACACGTAGAAAAGTATCATTAAATAATAGCGTCTGCCAGTCAATTGAAGATAGAGACAAAACTATCCTTGACCGTGATAAATACGGACATTGGGAGATGGACACGGTAGTGTCGGGACGTGGTGGGAAAGGAGTATTATTAGTATTTACTGAACGTATGACGCGCGAAGAAGAAATTTATATGATTGATTCTAAATCTATGCAAGATGTTACTAATTGCATTAATCAGATTGAACAGGCTATTGGTCTTGAAAAATTCAGACAACGATATAAAACAATTACTTGTGATAATGGCGTTGAATTTCTTGACGCAAATGGTATTGTTTCTTCTGTTTTTGAAGATGAAAAAAGAACAGAACTTTATTATTGTCACCCATATAGAAGTTGTGAAAGAGGGAGCAACGAAAATGCAAATAAGCTAATAAGGCGTTGGATTCCAAAAGGGGCGAATATTTCAACGTATACAGACGATTATATTAAGCATGTACAGGAATGGATTAACAATTATCCTCGTAAGTTATTTAATGGTTTGTCTAGTAATCAATATCGGTCTTTATTAACGTTCTAAAAGTTCATACGTGTGAACTCTGTTCGCGGAAAAAGCACGGGAAAAGCCTTAACTTTCCTCGTGCTTGCTTTTCATGCGTTAGCATGGTCAAAATGCACAATCTCCATTTCTTCTGAAGATATATTTTTTGTGCACTTTGCTATTTCGTGCGTTTTTGTATTAATTTTCTAATTTCCTATTGACTTTTTCGAATCTTTTTTTAATTATCATATATGCCGGCAGTCCAAGCAGCATAACAATTATGCTGGCAATGGAAATTATGGTCGATCTGTGCCCTGCCAGAAAAATCTGATTGATAATAACAAAGATTCCGCTGGCAATCGCAATGAGCGGAACAATAGGATATAACGGCACTTTATAGGTTCTCACTGCATTCGGACGGTCTTTTCTGAGTTTGATCACACCGATAAATGTCAGTGTGTAGAATGTCCAGCTTGAAAATACCGCCAGATCTGTCAGCAGATTGAACTGACCACTTAATGCATAAAATGCACCGATGCCTCCGACAAGCATAATTGCATTTGCCGGAACCTGTGCTCCATTCAATTTTGCAAATGTCTTGTGGAATGGAAATTTCCCTTCTGCCGCAAGAGAATATGCCACACGGGAACCGGAAAGTATAAATCCGTTACAGCTTCCGAATACGGAAACAATGATTCCGATTGATACAATCTGTCCTCCAAGCTTTCCTAAAATCTTCACTGCTACAGCTGATGCCGGTGCAGTCAGTGTTGCAAGTTCGGATGCCGGAAGTACCCACAGATATGCAAGATTAATGATAAAATAAACTGCCATGATCAGTGATACTCCGCCAACGATGGCAACAGGAAGATCCTTTCCCGGATTCTTCATCTCTCCCGCAATTGCTCCTACATTGGTCCAGCCTTCGAATGCAAATAAAATCGCGATCATAAGCTGACCGAGAACGACCATCGGACTTAATCCTTCGCCTACCATCGGAGTAAAGACTGGATTCGTTCCTGCTCCGCGCACAAACCCGAAAATCATCAAAAGGATTAACGGAATCATCTTGCAGACTGTAAAAATGACTTGTACACTGCCACCTATCTTGGATCCCATAGAATTCAGAAAGATGATAATGATAATCATGGCAACTGCTACCGGAGCAACATAACCGTCCCCGATAAAAAACGCCATCTGCTGACCTCCTGCCACTGCAAGGGCAGATATCATGGCCGGATAAAATAATAAAATCTGTACCCAGCCTGCCAAAAATCCAATCATCGGATTATAAATTTCTTCCAGATAGGCTACGATTCCACCTGTTTTCGGAATCATGATCGCAACTTCTGAAAATGTCAATGCTGCTGCGATACTTACAATTCCAGTAATCAGCCAGGCATACATTCCAAGTCCAGGAGCGCCGCCTGTCGCTGTATAAATAGCCTGGGGTTTAAAGAAAACCCCAGACCCGATAACGCTTCCGACAACGGTTGCCATCGCTGTCACTGCGCCCAAATTCTTTTTTAACTCTTGTTTCTGTTCTTGTTTTTGCTCCATAAACTACCCCTGAAAAGTCTGATCAAATGTCTATAACTGGCTCTCCAGGACTTCACTTACTTTTGCAATTGCAGCGTCAATTCCGTCTGGATTCTTTCCTCCAGCCTGTGCCATATTCGGACGTCCACCGCCGCCACCTCCAACAAGGCCGGCAATGCCTTTGATCAGATTTCCGGCATGGGCACCTTTCTTCACAGCCTCATCTGTTGCCATTGCAACAAGGCTTACTTTTCCACCTGCCGCGGATGCAAGAACGATCACACCTTCACCAAGTTTTTCTTTCAACTGATCTCCAAGATCACGAAGGCCATTCATATCTACATCATCTACTTTTGCAGCAATCAGTTTTACACCTTTTACTTCTGTAACCTGATCAGATACATCTCCCATTGCCTCTTTTGCCATCTTACTCTTCACGCTCTCAAGCTCGCTGTGAAGATCTTTATTCTCAGCCTGAAGATGACGGATCTTATCTGATAACTGATTCGGAGTTGCTTTCACAAGAGCTGCTGCCTCTTGAAGTTTCTTTTCCATATCATCATAATATTTCAGAAGTCCCTTTGAAGTCAGAGCCTCAATACGTCTGACTCCTGCTGCAACACCTGTCTCAGAAATAATCTTAAGTGCACTGATAACTCCTGTATTCGATACGTGAGTACCTCCACAGAACTCTACTGAAAAATCTCCCATGCTTACGACACGGACAACATCACCGTATTTCTCACCGAAAAGGGCTGCTGCTCCTGTCTTTCTTGCTTCCTCGATTGGCATATTCTTAGCTACGACCGGTAAGCATTCTGCAATCTTTTCATTTACAATATTTTCTACTTGCTTTAACTCTTCTTTTGACAATGCTGAGAAATGTGTAAAGTCAAAACGAAGTCTCTCAGCATCTACATAAGAACCTGCCTGCTCAACATGTGTTCCAAGTACCTGGCGGAGAGCTGCCTGAAGAAGATGTGTTGCACTGTGGTTTCTTGCTGACAGATTACGGTTCTCTTTATCTACTTCCATAGATACTGTATCACCGACTTTGATCATTCCATGGCTTACATATCCCACATGTCCAATCTTTGTTCCGGCAAGGTGAATTGTATTCTCTACTACGAACTCTCCATCAGCAGTCTTAATGGTACCGATGTCACCTTCCTGACCACCCATTGTTCCATAAAATGTAGTCTTATCAACAATAATTGTACCTTTCTCGCCATCGGATAATGCGTCTACAATCTCCTCTTCGCTTGTAAGTGCTGTCACTTTTGCATCACATACAAGATTCTCGTATCCTACGAATTCTGTTGCAAGCTCTGCATCCAGTTCATCATAAACTGTAGCGTCTTTTCCAGTGTAGCTGTGAGTACCAAATGTTCCCTCTGATTTCGCACGCTGCTCTTTCTGAGCTTTTTCAAATCCTTCCTTATCATAAGTCAGGCCCTTCTCTTCCAGAATCTCGCTTGTCAGATCAATTGGGAATCCATAAGTATCATAAAGTTTAAATGCATTTTCTCCGGAAAGAACTGTCTCGCCATTTTTCTTCATCTCTTCTTCCATATCTGCAAGAATAGAAAGTCCCTGATCAATTGTCTTATTGAACTGAGCCTCTTCTTTTGCAATCACGTTGAAGATAAAGTCTTTCTTCTCTTCAAGCTCCGGATATCCATCTTTTGAACCATCAATAACAGTCTGTGCAAGCTCTACAAGGAAAGCTCCCTCGATACCGAGAAGTCTTCCGTGACGGCAAGCACGGCGGAGCAGACGGCGGAGTACATAACCACGGCCACTGTTAGATGGCATAATTCCGTCTGAAATCATAAATGTAACAGAACGGATATGATCTGTTACGACACGAAGAGAAACATCTGTCTCGTGGTCGATGCCATAACGCTTTCCTGACATAGCGCATACATGGTCACGCAGTGCTTTCATTGTATCAATATCAAACATGGAGTCTACATCCTGTACAACACATGCAAGACGCTCCAGTCCCATACCTGTATCAATGTTCTTCTGAGCCAGGTCAGAATAGTTTCCGTGTCCGTCATTGTTGAACTGTGAAAATACATCATTCCAGATTTCCATATAACGGTCACATTCGCAGCCTACTGTACAGCCTGGTTTTCCACAGCCATATTTTTCACCACGGTCATAATAAACTTCTGAACATGGGCCACAAGGACCTGAACCATGCTCCCAGAAGTTATCTTCTTTTCCGAAACGGAAGATACGCTCTGCCGGGACACCGATTTCTTTATTCCAGATTTCCCATGCTTCATCGTCATTCTCATATACAGAAGGATATAATCTCTCCGGATCAAGTCCTACAACCTCTGTAAGGAACTCCCATGTCCAATGGATCGCCTCTGTCTTGAAATAATCTCCAAAAGAAAAGTTACCAAGCATCTCGAAAAATGTACCATGACGAGCTGTCTTACCTACATTCTCGATATCTCCTGTACGGATACACTTCTGACAGGTTGTCACTCTTCTTCTCGGCGGGATCTCCTGTCCTGTAAAGTATGGCTTCATTGGTGCCATACCGGAATTGATCAACAATAAACTTTTATCGTTATGTGGCACCAGTGAAAAACTTTTAAGTGCCAGGTGATCCTTGCTTTCAAAGAATTCAAGGAACATTCTTCTTAATTCGTTAACTCCGTATTTCTGCATAATTTCCTCCTCAAAATTCACTAACTTATAATTATAAGTAGTCATCTTTCGTTTGTCAACGTCCGTTGAATTTATTTCAATTCAATTTCTTCCAGTTCTTTTGGTGGAATCTCCTTTTCTCCTGGCAAACGAAATTTATCCGTTTACATTTTTATAATCTATAAAAGGATAATGTCATGCTCTCTGCATGTCTGTCTCATCTCTTCCGGCCAGAGACTTGCCTGCACCTCGCCTACATGAGCACGGTCGAGAAGAAGCATACACAGTCTGGACTGTCCAATACCTCCTCCGATTGTGTATGGAAGTTCTCCGTGAAGAAGCATTTTGTGGTATGGAAGCTCTCGTCTGTCCTCGCAGCCTGCTTTTTTAAGCTGGGAAGCAAGAGATTTCTCATCTACTCGGATACCCATGCTGGAGATTTCAAGTGCACAATCTAATGTATCATGCCAGAACAGAATATCTCCGTTCAACTGCCAGTCGTCATAATCCGGTGCACGTCCGTCATGTGGTTCACCGCTTGCAAGCTTATCTCCAATCTTCATCAGAAATACACAGCCATATTCTTTTGTGATCAGGTTCTCTCTCTCCTTTGGAGTTTTGTCCGGATATCTGTCTTCCAGTTCCTGAGTCGTGATAAATGTTACATCATCCGGTAAATGTTTCACTGCCTGCGGGTATTTGTACCACACCTCATGTTCCATATGTTTGACAATTTTAAAGATATGACGTACGGTTGTCTTTAATGTCTCTTCTGTTCTGTCCACCTTACGGATAACTTTTTCCCAGTCCCACTGGTCAACATAGCAGGAATGAAGGTTATCAAGTTCCTCATCGCGCCGGATAGCGTTCATGTTTGTGTAGAGTCCTTCGCCTGGCTCAAAGTCATATTTTTTGAGAGCCATACGTTTCCATTTTGCAAGAGAATGTACAACTTCTACTGTCTCTCCCGGAATTCCGGCAACATCAAACTGTACCGGTCTTTCAACTCCGTTCAGGTTATCATTAAGGCCACTGCTCTTCTCAACAAAAAGCGGTGCTGAGATACGCTCCAGATTCATTTCTTTTCCGAATTCTCTCTGGAATGTATCACGAATATACTTAATTGCCTCCTGTGTCTCGCGCACGGTCATGTGTGGATCGTAATTTTCTGGTAAAATTAAACTCATGTCTATTTCTCTCCTCCAAATAATTGTTGTGCATAATAAACGGACTGCATCGCATCTTTTCCGTAGAAATCTGCTCCGATCATATCCGAATAATCCTGATTCAGTACTGCTCCGCCAACCATTACCTTACATTCTGGTTTTTTCTCGCGAAGTTGTCTGATTGTCTCTTCCATGCTGACTACAGTTGTAGTCATCAGAGCGCTTAATCCCACCAGTCTGACATCTTCCTTTATTGCTGTCTCGACAATCTCCTCCGGCGGAACATCTTTTCCAAGATCAATCACATCAAAGCTGTAATTTTCAAGAAGAACTTTTACAATATTCTTGCCAATATCATGAATATCTCCTTTTACGGTAGCAAGAATGACTTTATCTTTAGCCTGCTCGCTCTCACCGCTCTTGGCAAGTTCATCTTTCAAAACTGCAAATGCTATCTTTGCTGCATCGGCACTCATCAGAAGCTGTGGTAAAAATACGGTTCCTTTTTCAAATCCTTTTCCGACCTGGTCAAGTGCCGGGATCAGTTCCTCGTTAATGATATCCAGTGGAGCTTTATCTTTCACAAGCTCTGCTGTTATGTGATGTGCTTCTTCCTTCAGGCCTTTCTCAATGGCAGTCTTAAGCGTCATCTCCGCCTTTGTGGCAGGTGTCACAGCCTGCACTTTCTGACTTCCATACTGTTCAATATATTTCTCACAATTTTCATCATAATTCATCAGCGCACAGAAAGAATAATAAGAACGCATCATATCCTCTGAAAGCGGATTAATGATTCCCGCGCTTAAGCCTGACTGCATTGCCATAGTATAGAAATTGGAGTTCACTGCCGGTCTGTATGGAAGCCCAAAGGAAATGTTTGATACACCAAGTACCGCACAAACTCCATATTTTTCTCGTACCTGTCTCAAAGCTTCCAGCGTAGTGATTGCTCCTGTCGGCTCAGAACTGATCGTCATACAAAGAACATCAATTACAATATCTTTCTTATCGATACCATATTTCTTTGCCTCTTCGATAATTTTGCCTGCAACCTTTACACGCCCTTCGGCTGTTGCCGGAATTCCATCTTCATCGAGAGTAAGACCGACAACCACCCCGCCATATTTCTTAATCAGTGGAAATACTGCATCCATGGAACTTTGTTTTCCATTGACAGAGTTGACCATTGGCTTTCCATTGTAAATTCGCATAGCTGCTTCCAGAGCACTTATATCTACCGTATCAATCTGAAGCGGAAGACTCGTTACACTTTGAAGCTCCTGCACCACCTCACGCATCAAAGCCGGTTCATCTATATCTGGAAGCCCTACATTAACGTCCAGGATATGTGCTCCTGCATCCTGCTGTGAAATAGCTTCTCTTAATATATAATCAATATCATGGTCTTTGAGTGCCTGTTTGAATTTCTTCTTACCTGTTGGATTGATTCTCTCTCCGATGATCATCGGTTTCCCGCCAAGTTCCACAGCTCGCCCATAGGAGGATACGATTGTCCGGTTCTTAAATTCTTTTCCAGGCCGGTCTGTAATGTCCCTCTGATCTTTCGTTGCTTCCACCATGGCACGGATGTGTGCCGGAGTTGTTCCGCAACAGCCGCCGATCAGACTGGCACCACGTTTCAGGATTTCAGCCATGAATCTCCCGAATTCTTCAGGTTCTACGTCATAATACACCTCTCCGTCTTTTTGTTTTGGGAGCCCGGCATTCGGCTTTACAATGACAGGAACAGAAGCATATTGTAAAATTTCATCCAGAATCGGCATCATCTGCTCCGGTCCCATGCCGCAGTTGATTCCAAGTGCATCTACGCGGAGCCCTTCCAGCATTGCTACAACCGATGGCACATCTCCTCCGGTCAGTAGTTTTCCTTTGTCATCAAAGATCATAGTTGCAAATACCGGAAGTGAAGTATTCTCCTTTGCAGCAAGTACTGCTGCCTTCACTTCATAAGTATCACTCATCGTCTCTATATGGATCAGATCAGCACCTGCTTCTTCGCCAAGTCTTGCCACCTCTGCAAACGCCTGATATGCATCTTCAAAATCCAGATCCCCCATTGGCTTTAAGAGTTTTCCTGTCGGTCCGATATCAAGTCCTACATAAGTCTCTCTGCCATCTTTGACACCTAGTTTTGCTCCTTTTCTCACATTTTCAATTGCTGCTTTTACGATTTCATCTAATTCATGTCTGGAATCATGAAATTTCAGTGCATTTGCGCCAAATGTGTTACTTAGCACAATATCACTTCCAGCCTCATAATACTGTCTTGCGATATCAATCATATCATCTGCACGTTCCAGGCTCCATGTTTCTGGCAATTCTCCCGGTTTTAATCCCCGCTCCTGCAGAAGAGTTCCGGTCCCCCCGTCAAAATATATGAGTTCTTTCCCTAATCTGTCTAATATCATTCGTTAATTCCTCCGGTAAATACAATCTTTTTTACTGCAGGATTCGCATCCTTCTTCATGACAGTGAACCTCTTCCCTGCCAAGTCCAATAACTGCTGTTACTGATTTCGTCGGTGTCAGCATACTGCTTTCAGTCATAGTAAGTCCGATCTTCTTTGCACAATCCAGCATTCCGAGAATATCCTTTTGGTGTAAAATACTGAAATCACCGTATCCAGGGCTAAATCTCGGACGCAGGAAATATCCCTGTGAGGTCATCTCTTCTTTCAGACTTTTCTGCCAATTATTTAAATATTCCTCCAGCATTGCTGCTGCACAAGCCTGTAAAACAACTGTTCTGGACATTTCTGTCAGAGAATAACGCTTCATCAGCATATCAACTTCTACTCCAAGCGTTGCACCAAGCATCACGACCTGGGTACAACCGTTCATATTCTTTGCCAGATTCCTGCTTGTAATTTCAAGTCCTTCAATATTCAAGTGTTCTTCGTCCGATACCTTTAACTCAAAGATGCGATAGACGATTCTCCTCTTAGCGACCCGTTCCAGGTCTTCAAATGAATCCCGGATCAAGGCTAACGTCTGATCGTCTACCGCATGTTTTCCATATCCAAGATAACGGACCGCTTCTAATGTCCTTTTATCCATGTTCCAACATCCAGTCTAATCTTCTACTTTTAATATTGCTGACAGGTTATTCATGATTGCTGCTGCTACATCCGGTTTATTCATAGAATACACATGAATGTGATTGATACCATTGGCGATCAGGTCAATAATCTGATCTGTTGCATACGCGATTCCCGCCTGCTTCATTGCCTCAGGATCATCTCCAAACCGATCGATAATTGCCAGGAATCTCTGCGGAACTGCTGTCCCGGATAATTCCATAGAACGTCTTAACTGCTTTTTATTCGTAATCGGCATGATTCCCGGAAGTACCGGAACCAAAATTCCTTTTTCACGTATACGATACAGGAAATTATAAAAAATATTATTATCAAAAAACATCTGTGTTGTCAGGAAATCAACTCCACAGTCTACTTTCGTCTTCAGATTGCTGATATCGTCTTTCTTATGCTCCGTCTCCACATGGCCTTCCGGATAACATGCCGCCCCGATGCAGAAATCTCCCTGCTGTTTGATATCTTCAATCAGTTCACATGCATAACGATATTGGTTCGGAAGTGGAAATGCATTATCTTTCGGAATATCTCCGCGAAGCGCTAATATATTATCAATGTTCTTTTCTTTTAACTTATCAATGACCTGATGTACTTCTTCTCTTGTAGACGATACGCACGTCAGGTGCGCCAGACTTGTTACTCCAAAATCATCTTTGATATGAGATGCAATACTTACAGTGTTCTTACTGGTTCCACCGCCTGCTCCATAAGTTACACTAATAAACGACGGCTTTAATGCCGCAATCTTCTCAGCAGCGGAAAGCACACTGTCATATCCTGCATCTGTCTTCGGTGGAAAGATTTCAAATGAAACCTGTGGTGTCTGATCTTTTAAAATGTCTCTTATCTTACATGTCATCGTATAATTCCTCATACTGTTTTGCAGAACTGTTCCATGAAAAATCCTTACTCATTCCCCGTTCTACAATCTTATTCCAGTCTCTCTTCTTGTCGTAATATATTTTTTCTGCATAACGCACAGTTGCCATCATCTCATGTGCATTATAATTTGCAAAGCTGAATCCTGTTCCAGTCTTCTCATATTCATTATATGGCTCTACCGTATCCTTAAGTCCGCCAGTCTCTCTGACAATCGGAACCGTTCCATATCTAAGGCTCATAAGCTGACTCAGACCACAAGGCTCAAACAGTGACGGCATCAGAAATGCATCACATGCCGCATAGACCTTGTGAGACATTGCCTCTGAATAATAAATATTCGCAGATACTTTATCCGGATATTTCCATGCATAGTGACGGAACATATTCTCATACTGCTCCTCACCTGTTCCAAGCGCAACAATCTGAATTGCATCCTGACACAGTTCATCCATCACACAAGCGATCAGATCAAATCCCTTCTGATCTGTCAGTCTGGATACGATACCAATCATCAGCTTCTTATGGTCCTGTGCAAGTCCAAGCTCTTTTTGAAGTTCAATTTTATTCTTAATCTTCTCTTTCCGGAAATTCTCTACACTGTAATTCCTGTAAATATCCTTATCTGTCTGCGGATTATATACATCATAGTCGATTCCATTCACAATACCGGAAAGGCTTGCCGACCTGGCCTGCATCAGCCCTTCCAGCTTTTCTCCGTAAAACGGAGTCTTAATTTCCTCTGCATAGGAGCTGCTGACAGTTGTCACTTTATCTGCATAGACGATACCGCCCTTTAACATATTGGCATCATCATAAGATGTCAGCTTGTCCGGTACAAAATAATACTCCGGAAGTCCGGTAATGTCACGCACTTTTTTTGCATCCCACATCCCCTGGAACTTCAGATTATGTATCGTCATCACAGTCTTGATTCCGCGGTAATATTCATTGGAATACCGAAAATTATCCAGAAATATCGGGATCAGTCCCGTCTGCCAGTCATGGCAGTGAATGATGTCCGGTCTGAAATCAATGACCGGAAGAGCACTTAATACTGCCTTTGAGAAAAATGAAAACTTCTCAATATCTGTATACATCTCTCCATATGGTGCAAAACCATTAAAATAAAATTCATTATCGATAAAATAAAAGGTGACTCCTTCATACTCTGTCTCCAGAACCCCGACATACTGTGTCCGCCAACCAAGATCCATATAAAAATGCGTCTTATACTGAAGCTTTTCCTTCCAGGATTCTTTCATACACATATACTTTGGAAGCATAACTCTTACATCATATTTTTCTTTATCAAAGAATTTCGGTAAAGAACCTGCCACATCTGCCAGACCTCCGGTCTTAATAAATGGCACTGCTTCTGAAGTGGCAAAGAGTATTTTTTTCATAGTGATTTCCTCCCGATTCCACGATATATGAATCATTATACAGTATTTTTTTTCAGAAGAAAAGCCTTTTATCTATGTTTATATTCTAAACGTATCGTATCTGCGATAAGTGCGATGAATTCAGAATTGGTCGGTTTCCCTTTTCCACCATTCACAGTATATCCAAACAGCTCGTCCAGAGTATCTAATTTTCCTCTGCTCCACGCCACTTCAATTGCGTGACGGATTGCACGTTCCACACGGCTTGCCGTCGTCTGATGCATCTTTGCAACAGTCGGATATAATACTTTTGTCACTGCATTTAATACATCCATATCTTCAATTGCCATAAGAATCGCATCTCTCAGATAATGATATCCTTTGATATGCGCTGGAATCCCTATCTCATGTATCATATCCGTTACACGATTTTCCAGATTTATCTTCGGCTCCGAAGCTTCTGCATTTCCAACCGGTGCAAATGATTTTGCTTCCGGCACATGATATTTTCCAGCTTCACGGATCTTGTCCAGCACCATCTGATTACTGAACGGTTTCAGAATATAGTAAGAAGCACCTTTACGAAATGCATCTTCTGTAATCCGCTCCTGTCCCACTGCAGTGATAATAATAAAACTTGGATGTTTTCTGATATCATGATCCCGATTCACGGTATCCATAACACTTAATCCGTCCATTTTCGGCATAATCAGATCTAATAGTACAACATCTGGCTGTTTTTCCTTAATCAATGTATATACATCTTCTCCATTATTGGCTTTCCCAACCAGCTTCATCTCTTTGTTATTTTCAATCATTTCGCCAAGCAGATCCAGAATTCTCTCATTATCGTCTGCGATTGCAACAGCTATTTCTCCCATATTCCAAAATCCTCCTCGATTTTATTTCTCGTTGGATTTTATTATAATTTTCTCCTTTTTTCGAATCAAGAAATTGCTGTCGGAAAGTTCTATCACTTCTCGACATGGTATTTTTTATTCCGACTCATTTATCATAGATTCTGCAAAAATGCCATAACCTTTTGTCGGATTGTTGACAAAAACGTGAGTTACTGCGCCGATTAGTTTTCCGTTCTGGAGGATTGGACTGCCGCTCATTCCCTGGATGATCCCGCCCGTCTCATCCAAAAGCGATGGATCTGTCACTTCGATTGTCATACTTTTATTTACTTCGCCCGACCACAGATTGACTTGTGTGATTAAAATATCATATTCTTTTATTTCTCCATCCACAGCACAGCGAATGATAGCAGGCCCTTCTTCTACCTCTTCTTTTTTTGCCAGTTGTACCGGAGTCTGATTTGCGAACAGGACATCAACCCGGTCAATAGTTCCAAAAATTCCTGCCTCTGTATTCTTCTTTATTTTTCCAAGCACGTTATAATTATTATAAACAATGATTCCTTCCATACCACCAGGTGTCCCATTCACACCTTTTTGGATTTCCTTAACACTTGTCAGATATAGTGTTCCATCGGAAATATTAAGAAGCTCCCCTGTATCGATATCATGGATTCCATGTCCCAGCGCGCCAAAATGACTGTCCGAGTCCAGATAAGTAATGGTCCCAAGTCCTTGTGCATTATCCCGCACCCAGATTCCGAGTTTTTTCGTCCCATCTTCACACTGGATCATATCCATTTTTACATGAATCGTCTCCCCCTTCCTGCAAATATCTAATTTTGCTTTTTGTTCCGAGAAGGAACTTACTGCTTCGACCAGTTCATTTTTAGTATTGATATCTTTGCCGTTAAATCCAGTGATGTAATCTCCGGCTTTTACAATATGAAGCGCCGGTTCATATTCTGCACCGTCTTCCCCTTTGATTTTCTGTGTATCCAATACCATAACACCTTTTGTTTTCATATAAATCCCTACCGGCATGCCACCTGGAATTACCAGGTCTTCCTCAGAGGTCTGAGCGCTCACCTCTCGCCTCATGGCATCTTTTTTCTGCTCGATCAAAAGATAGCTTCCACCTACCGATACAAAAAACACCAATGCCATAATTAAAATCCGCCGATACCAATACTTTTTCATACACTCTGATCCTCCCAGCTGATATAAATAAAGACAAGTGTCCCTCAATCAGAACACCTGTCTTAGTATGTGTATTATTTGAATTTCAATTCTTTTATTTTTTGATCTGCGCTGCCAGTTCCTGCATTTCTTTTGCATTCTGTCTGACCGTGTCCGTAATCTTAGCACCGCCAAGAATTCTCGCCAGTTCATCGGTAGATTCTTCCGCCTTAAGTTCCCTGATAGATGTCTTTGTCTGACCATCTGACACATTTTTTTCGATCATAAAATGATGATCTGCCATGGCCGCAATCTGTGCCAGATGTGTGATACAGATGACCTGATGCTTTCTGCCGATCAACGCCATCTTCTCAGACACTTTCTGTGCTGTTCTTCCACTTATCCCCACATCGATCTCATCAAAAATCAGCGTCGGAATCTCATCCCTGTCAGCCATAACACTTTTGATCACAAGCATAATTCTGGACAGCTCTCCACCAGAGGCTACTTCTACAAGCGGACGCACCGGCTGTCCGGGATTCAAAGAAATCATAAACTCTACGTCATCAGAACCATTTGCAGAATAAGAACCAGACTTTTCAAATGCAATAGAAAATTTCACATCTTCAAAATTCAGATCTGCAAGACCTTCTGTAATCGCCTGTTCCATAATCTGCGCCTGCTCTTTTCGGATCTTCGTCAGCTTCTTTGTCACTTTCTCAAGCTTCTGCTCTTTTTGTTCCAGATCTCGCTTTAAATCCGCAATATAATTCTCATAATCTTCCAGTTTTTGTATCTTTTTCTGTTGTTTTATTCCATAATCCAGAATCCCTGCAATATCCGTGCCATATTTCGTCTTCAAACGGTTGATTTCATTAAGGCGCTCAGTAATTGTCATATAATCTTCTTCTGAGAACTCCAGACTATCCTGATAATCGGAAAGATCATGATTAAAATCATTTAACAGACTGTCTATCTCCATCAGCTGGCTGTACAGATTTCCTGCTGTCTCATCAAGATTACTGACTGGTGCCAGCTCCCGGATCGCGCGGCTCAGGCATTCGCTTGCACTTCCGGCTTCCCCACTCGTATAAGCATACGAAGCCGCAGTACTCTCAGCAATCTTTCGTCCATTTTCCATGCGTTTGAAGGTTGTCTCCAGTTCTTCATCTTCTCCTTCTTTTAACATGGCCTCTTCAATCTCAGATACTTCAAATTTTAAGAAATCCAATTCTTTTGCACGGCTTGATTCGTCCATATCAGCCTCATCCAGAGTCTTTTTACATGTACGATATTCCTGATAAGCCGAAGCTGCCTGTTTTTTTATATCTGCAAGATAATCCCACGCAAATGCATCGACAAACCCGAGATGATTCTTTTTATATAACAGAGACTGATGTTCATGCTGCCCGTGAATATCGATCAGAATAGCAGCTACTTCCTTTAAAACAGCAATTGTTACAGTCTCACCGTTGATCCGGCTTACACTTCTGCCATCCATTAATTTCCGGCTCAAGATCAAAAGGCCATCCTCCGGATAAATACAAAGTTTCTCCAAAGCTTTCAGACGGCTTTTTTCCGTCACAGTAAAGACCAGCTCCACCAGTGCATAATTCTCCCCCTGACGGATCAGATCTTTTGTGTATCTTCCACCCAGTGCCAGATTTACAGAACCCAAAATAATAGATTTTCCTGCTCCCGTCTCACCGGTCAGAATATTTAACCCTTCTGCAAATTCTACTTCTATCTCATCAATCAATGCCAGATTCTTTACGTGTAAACTCTGTAACATCTATTCCTCCTGCCGAACAATTTTACGAATCTTATCCATCACCTTCGGAGTATCCTCTGTCGTGCGGATTGCACACATAATTGTGTCGTCTCCGGCAATACTTCCCACGACCTCGCTCCAGTTCATAGCATCAATAGCCAGGCATACAGCCATCGCCATTCCAGCCACCGTCTTGATGACCAGAATATTCTGTGCCATATCCATCGACATATATCCGTCTCTTAAAACACGGATATATTTTTCACTCATGCCATTGCCACTTTCCTGATGCAGCGCATATTTCTGTTTGCCGTTCTCAGCTGGAATCTTGGTAAGTTTCAGATCCCGGATATCTCGGGACACCGTTGCCTGAGTCACTTTAAATCCTTCCCGGTTCAGATAATCTGCCAATTCCTCCTGGGTCTCAATATGATATTTGCCAATCAGTTCAATGATCTTAGCATGTCTGTTTACTTTCATATCTCTAATTTCCTTTCATCTTCCTTCGAAGCGTTTCCAGAAAACTATCCTGGTTCAATTTTATAATTCTTGTCTGGGCTTCTGCCTTTCGGATCTCTACCATATCACCGGAAGTCAGCTCCACTTCATCCACACCGTCAAAAGCCACGTATGCCTCATCTGGGATTCCATGTTTTCCTTCTCCGATCTGTATCACGATCTCATCTTCTGCTGACAATACAATACTGCTTGTATTTAACGCATGCGGACAGATTGGTGTGATTACGATCATGGATGCCGTCGGCTCTACAATCGGACCTCCCGCTGCAAGGTTATACGCCGTAGATCCTGTCGGGGTAGATATGATCACTCCATCTGCTTCATAGGAGTTCAACAATTCTCCATTTACAAAAAGTCGGAAATGAATGACTCGAATAGCCCCTTTTCTTGCAACTACAATATCATTCAAAGCCAGATCCATTCGCTCTCCGTCAAAACTGCCTTCTAACATCATTCGTTTTTCTACCGTATATCTGCCTTTCACAACACGTTCCAGAGCTCCCTCAATATTCGTTAACTCTACTTCTGTCAGATATCCTAATGTTCCCATATTGACTCCCAGAATCGGGACATCTCTGCCACGCAGAGCACGCGCCACCTCAATAAAACTTCCGTCACCCCCAATAACGATCGCATAATCAAGATCCGGTGGTATCTGCTCGGAAACAATGGCATTATTCTCATCTTTTGGGCACTGCAGACATATCTTTCCTTCCTGTGTCAGATACTCTTTGACCTGATTCGTTATTGCATAGTCTGCATCTTTGCCATCATTTGTTACAATCAACACTCTCTCTGCCATATCTTTATTCCTTTTTTGCGAGGTTTCCAAATGCCTCATCTACAATTTTTTCAATCTGAATTTTTTCATTTATATCGCCCGGCTCTTCACATTTTTCTAGCTGGACAAGATATTCAATATTTCCTTCCGGTCCTTTGATTGGTGAAAATGTAAGATCCAGCACATGAAATCCATGGGTAGACGCATAGTCCAAGATCATGGTCACGACCTCAATATGTGTACTCTTTTCGCGCACAACTCCTTTTTTACCGACTTTCTCTCTCCCCGCTTCAAACTGTGGTTTAATCAGTGCTACAATCTGTCCTTTGTCTGTCAGATAATCACGAATCGGCATCAGCACTTTTGTCAGGGAAATAAAGGATACATCAATTGATGAAAAATCAACCGGCTCACCGATATCTTCCGGTGTCACATAACGGATATTCGTCTTCTCCATGCAAACTACACGCTCGTCCTGGCGAAGTTTCCAGTCTAATTGTCCATGACCTACATCAATGGCAAACACCTTGACCGCGCCATTTTGCAACATACAATCTGTAAATCCACCTGTAGAAGAACCTACATCTGTGCAGACTTTTCCTTCTACAGATACCTGAAATTCTTTCATTGCTTTTTCTAACTTAAGTCCGCCGCGGCTGACATAAGGCAGTGTATGGCCACGCACTTCAATCTTAGATTCTTCTGGGAATGTTGTTCCTGGTTTATCTTCTTTTTGGTTGTCCACATAAACATTTCCAGACATGATAATGGCTTTTGCTTTTTCTCTGGACGCGGCAAGATTTCTCTTCACCAGCAACACATCCAAACGTTCTTTCATCTTCTATAACTCCTTATACGTCTCTATAATTTTTTCAGACATACTCTCACTGTCAATTCCTGTCATCTTACGGAGCACATCAACACTTCCATGTTCAATGTAATCATCCGGGAGTGCCAGTATCAGGACGTGTGACGGAAGCATTTTTCGCATCACGTATTCTGATACACGCTCTCCGCATGCTCCGGTCTGGACATTTTCTTCAATCACTGCAATCAGTTTGTGTGTCTGACAGACTTTTTCTATCATTGCTTCATCGATCGGTTTAATGAAACGCATATTGATAAGTGTCGGCTCATATCCTTGTTCGATCAGTTTATCTCTTGTCTTCACTGCCTCCTCGAACATATGACCGACGCTTAAAATTGCAATTTCTTTTCCTTCAAAGATCCATTCGCTCTTTCCGTAACTGATCTTTTCCCGGCATCCTTCATATCCGTCGTAAGCCTTTCCTCTCGGATAGCGGATTGCCACAGGCGAATTCATCTGAAGCGCAAACCGTAACATATCGGCTAATTCCCATTTATTCTTCGGTGACATAACGGTCATATTGGGAATATTGGATAAAAATGACAGATCAAATATTCCCTGATGAGTCTCTCCATCGCTTCCGACAAGCCCCGCACGATCTACCCCGAATACCACCGGGAGATTCTGCAGTGCCACATCGTGGATTAACTGATCATATCCTCTCTGTAAAAATGAAGAGTAAACTGCAAATACAGGCTTTAATCCTCCTGCTGCCAGTCCCGCAGCAAATGTTACACCGTGTTCTTCCGCAATTCCAACATCAAAAAAACGATTCGGATAATGCTTCTTAAATCTGGCAAGTCCGGTTCCATCTGCCATGGCAGCCGTGATTGCCACAATGTCTGGATTTCTGGATGCCTCGTCACAAAGCACTTTACCAAACACATCTGTATAAGTATCTCCGTCTTTTTTTGCAAGTACCTTACCGCTTTCTACGTCAAAAGGTCCAATCCCGTGAAATTTATCCGGTGCTGTCTCTGCTGGTTCATAGCCCTTTCCTTTTGTTGTCATAACATGAAGGAGTACCGGACCTTCCACTTTCTTCGCTTCCTTAAGAGCTTTGCAGAGCATTGGTAAATTGTGTCCCGGAATCGGTCCCAGATAAGTAATTCCCATATCCTCAAAAAACATGCCCGGTACCACGAGCTGCTTGATACTGCTCTTCGTCTTCCGGATATGCTCAATCATGCGGTTTCCCATGACCGGCACCTGCTGCAAAGCATTTGTCACACCCTTTTTCAGACCGGTATAGATATCTGCCGTCCGAAGATTTGCCAGATACCTGGACATTCCGCCTACATTTTCTGAAATGGACATATGATTGTCATTGAGTACCACAATAAAATTCGTCTTCAGATTCGATGCATTGTTCAGCGCCTCATATGCCATACCTCCGGTCAGAGAACCATCACCGATCACAGAGATAACGGTATAATCTTCATGTTTTAAATCTCTTGCTCTCACATAACCAAGTCCTGCAGAAATCGAAGTAGAGCTATGTCCTGTATCAAATGCATCACACTGGCTTTCTTTTCTCTTCGGGAAGCCGCTCATACCGCCGTAACTTCTTAAATCTTCAAATCCTTCTTTTCGTCCGGTCAGTAATTTATGTGTATAGGACTGGTGTCCAACGTCCCAGATAATCTTATCCTTTGGCAGATCACAGATCAGATGCAATGCCATCGTAAGCTCTACAACGCCAAGATTGGAAGCCAGATGTCCTCCTGTCTTGCTGACCTTCTCTACAAGGAATTCACGGATCTCTCCTGCAAGGCACTCCAATTCCTCGCTGTTTAGTTTTTTTATGTCATTTTCCTTTTGTATTCGTTCCAGCATACTGGTCCCCCTCTATTTTTTCCTGTGAATCAGCTCCATAAGCAATTCTTCCAGATATGGATTCTCATTCGGAAGTGTCCGAAGCAGGCTGATCGCCTCTTCCGATTTTTCTTCGACCACTTTCTTTGCATCGTCAATGCCAAGTAATGTTACATAAGTAGTCTTCTCATTCTTTTCATCACTATGTATCGGTTTGCCAAGTTCTTCCTGGGTGCTTATCACATCGAGAATATCATCTTGCACCTGGAATGCCAGTCCAACAAGGCTTGCAATACGCTCTACCGTCTTTACCTCTTCCTGGCTTGCTCCACCAAGAATTGCTCCGATCATCATAGCTGCTTCGATAAGTGCTCCGGTCTTTAATTCGTAGATCGTATCTAACACATCTTTTGAAACAGCATGCCCGGTCTCTTTTACATCGATGACCTGACCTCCAAGCATTCCGTAAATTCCGGCTTTCTCACCAAGTACGCGGATTGCATTTCCGATTGTCAGACTATCTTCCGGTTCCAGAACAAATGCTTTGACTGCTGTCTCAAATGCGTAATTCAACAAAGCGTCTCCCGCCAGAATCGCCATGTCTTCTCCGTATACAACATGCGTCGTCTTACGCCCTCTTCGATATTCATCATTATCCATTGCCGGAAGGTCATCATGTACAAGAGAATATGTATGAACCATCTCAATCGCTGCCATAAATGGCTCAATTACTTTTGAGTGACCACCGAACAAAGTATAAGTCTCCTTCATCAACATCGGACGAAGTCTCTTTCCTCCGGCCAGAAGACTATATCCCATAGCTTCCATAATAATTTTCTGGTATCCCTTTTGCTTTGGCAGGTAATTCTGCAGAGAATCTTCAATCTCCCTGACTTTCTGCTCTTTTTGTACTTTAAAATCAAGATTCAAACTCATGTGTCTCTCCTTCACTATCCAATACAAGCATCTGTTTTTCGATTTTATCCATCTTGTCATTGCATGCCTTTAACATATCAATGCCTTGATGATACATCTGAAAAGAATCTTCCAGAGATACTTCCGGCTCCTCCATAGCCTGGATCAGTTTATCCAGTTCCTGAAACATCTCATCCAGTGTTTTTTCTTCCTTAGCCATGGCGCTCCTCCTTTACACTCTCTACTATCATCTGAATGGATCCATCTGTCACATATGCCGACAGATGATCACCACATCTGACCTGTTCGATACTTCGGACTGCTTTTTTGTCCACATCTTCAATATATGCATATCCCTGATTCAGTTTCTGAAGTGGGGATAATCCTTTCATCTGTTCCATATAAACTGCAAACCGGTGTCTGTACTGCTCTACTTTGCGATGTAGCAGCATATGCAGCTTTTCTTCTGTATCCGCCATTCTCTGCCTGTCTTCTTGAAGCTTATGCTCAGGGTGCAGATACTTTAACTTCGTCTCATACTTCTCGATTCGAAGTCTAGATACCTCCATTTTTCTTCGCAGATAGCCCTGTAACTGACTTCTTCTTACATCCACCTGTTCCTGTGTCTTCCAGTAATCATACACTGCCAATTCTGCTGCTGCAGAAGGAGTCGGTGCTCGAAGATCTGCCACATAATCTGCAATAGTCGTATCCGTCTCATGCCCTACCGCAGAAATCACCGGTGTCCGGCAGTAAAAAATTGCTCTTGCAACTTCTTCTTCGTTGAACGCCCACAAATCTTCAATGGATCCGCCGCCTCGTCCGACAATGATCACATCTATGTCATCCTGATCCAACATACGTATACCTTTTACAATGCTCTCTTTCGCGCCTTCTCCCTGCACAAGTGCCGGGTACAAAATAAGTTGTACAAAAGGATTTCTTCGTCTGGAAATGTTCATAATATCCCGGATCGCAGCTCCGGTCGGTGCTGTCACAACACCGATTCTTCGTGCATATGCAGGAATCGGCATCTTATATTCCGAAGCAAACATTCCCATCTCTTCCAACTCACGCTTAAGAGCCTGAAAACGCTCATAAAGAACACCTTCTCCATCCAAACGGATCTCCCTTGCATATAACTGATAAGAACCTCCTCTTTCATAGACATTGACCTGTCCGAACACTACGATCTGCTGTCCCTCACACATACGAAAAGAGAGCCCGCCGCGCTGCCCGGCAAACATTACGCAGGCAATCGTTCCAGACTCATCTTTCAGTGAAAAATATATATGTCCTGAAGTATGGTATTTACAATTAGATACCTCGCCCTTCACATAGATACGGTTCAACATGTAATCCTGTGTAAACATGTTCTTGATGTAAGCATTCACCTGGCCTACCGTATATACATTCCGTGTCATTACACACCTCTATATTCAAGATTCGCCCGCGGGGCAACATGTAATGTTCTACTCAATCCCCCGTCAGGCGTATATCAGTCTGTTATTTATGACAGCCGGGCCAGCACACCATTGATAAATGCCGGGCCTTCATCACCACTGTATTTTTTTGCGAGCTCTACCGCTTCGTTGATTGCAACTCCTACCGGTACGTCCTCGTCATATTTCATCTCATAGACCGCAAGTCTTAAGATACTTAGATCTACCTTGTTCATGCGGCTTGTCTTCCAGCCTGTCACATGTTCATTGAGCATCTCATCAATCTCTTCAGATTTCAAGATGACGTTCAGAGCCTTGTCTCTGATATATGCCATGTCTTCCTCTTTTGGTTCCTGGTCAAGCTGTTCAAAATAAAGCTGCATCTGCTGCGGCATCTCCTGATCACTGTTAAATTCATAACTGAACACCATTCTGAAAATGTGTTCCCTCATCTCTGTTCTCTTCACTTATGCTTCCTCCGGCACATCAACTCCGGCTACACGGATATTCACGTCCGCAACCTCAAGTCCTGTCATATTTTCAATTGCAGCTTTTACCTTCTCCTGCACTTTTGCTGTAATATCTTTAATACTGTATCCATAGCTCATATTAAGAGCCAGTGTCACAGTCACGATGCCGTCCAGGACATCTACTTTTACACCTTTGGATAAAGATTTCATTCCAAGCTTTGCGATCAGCTCTCTTGTCGCATTCCCTGCCATAGAAGAAACACCTTCTACTTCCATAGCTGCAAGTCCTGCGATAATTGCTACAACTTCATCGGCAATCTTTACTTCGCCCAGATTCTCATCTGACTTTATTGTATAAGTTTTCTTTTCTTCTTTACTCATATCTACCAATCCTTTCGGTTTTTCTATACGTCCTTTTTAAGCATTTTACCACATTCGCATACATTTGCAAAGGTTCACGGTAAATATTTACAAACCTTATCGGGCAAATTCAGTCAGAACCAGTCCATCGTTACGCTCCTGGGTCATGCGGATACTCCACTCATTGACAAAAAGAAGAAGCGGACGGTCTTTTAAATCCTTCACTTTCTTCATATCAGAAGTACCTGAAAGCTTTGCAAGATCGAAGTCCTGCGGATTATCAATCCAGCGGATATACTCATATGGCAGATTCTCCAGTCTGATATCTACGTTATATTCATTCTCCAGACGATATTTTAAAACATCAAACTGCAAAACTCCTACAACTCCTACAATGATTTCTTCCATACCTGTATTAAACTCCTGGAATATCTGGATCGCACCTTCCTGCGCAATCTGATTAATTCCTTTGATGAACTGTTTACGTTTCATCGTATCGACCTGACGCACTCTTGCAAAATGTTCCGGTGCAAAAGTCGGGATTCCTTCATAACTGAACTTGTCAGAGGAGGTTGTCAATGTATCTCCGATTGAGAAAATTCCCGGATCAAAGACACCGATAATATCTCCACCGTAAGCTTTATCCACCATGTGGCGCTCACTAGCCATCATCTGCTGTGGCTGGGAAAGTCGTACTTTCTTGCCTCCCTGCATATGGAATACATCCATACCTGCCTCGAATTCTCCGGAACAGATACGCATAAATGCGATACGGTCACGGTGTGCTTTATTCATATTTGCCTGAATCTTAAATACAAATGCAGAAAAATCGCCTTCTTCCATCGGGTCGATCTCACCTTTATCAGACTTTCTTGGAAGCGGTGATGTAGTCATCTTAAGGAAATGCTTCAAGAATGTCTCTACTCCAAAGTTCGTCAGAGCAGATCCGAAGAATACCGGTGAAAGTTCTCCTTTACTTACCATCTCCTGATCCAGTTCTGCTCCGGCTCCATCCTGAAGCTCAATCTCTTCCTCCAGCTTTGCTTTCTGCTCTTCACTGATGAGTCCATTCAGGGAAGAATCATCGATCGGCACAATCTGCACTTCTCCCTGTGTCGTACCCTTTCTTGTATCTGAGAATAATTCCACACTCTTTGTAGCACGGTCATAGACACCACGGAACTCCTTACCGGAGCCGATTGGCCAGTTGACCGGACAGGTCGCGATTCCCAGTTCATTTTCAATATCATCTAATAGTTCAAATGTATCCATCGCCTCACGGTCCATCTTATTGATAAATGTAAAAATCGGAATATGGCGCATCGTACATACTTTGAACAGCTTTCTTGTCTGTGCCTCAACACCCTTGGATGCATCAATGACCATGACCGCAGAATCTGCTGCCATCAGAGTACGGTATGTATCCTCTGAGAAGTCCTGATGTCCCGGTGTGTCCAGAATGTTGATACAATATCCTCCATAATTGAACTGCAATACAGAAGAAGTAACTGAAATACCTCTTTCTTTCTCAATTTCCATCCAGTCAGAAACTGCATGTTTTGATGTTGCTTTTCCCTTTACACTTCCCGCCTGATTGATTGCTCCTCCATATAGCAGAAACTTCTCAGTCAGAGTCGTCTTACCGGCATCCGGATGGGAAATGATCGCAAATGTTCGTCTTTTCTCAATCTGTTTCTTAACATCGTCCTTTATCTTTGACATATATTTGAATTCTCCTATCTAAACTGTCCCATCTTCACACTTCATATCTACATCATATTTTTTACATTTATTAAAGTTATGAACAAATGTGGACTTATCTCATGTTTCAATCAGCGACATACATTATAGCATAAGGAGACATTTTCCTCAACGAAAATTTGGCGGCTGTAGATAGCCGCCTTATCGCAAAGTAACAAGTCTGCGTAAATCGATTATTTTCCTTCTGCATATACTGGAGTGATTACAATATTCTGCGCTGCCACGCCTGTTTTCCTTGTTACAATGTCTTCAATCTGAGCCCGGTTTGCTTCCGTCAGTTCTGATGCATTGACAACAACGTCTGCAGAGTCCTCTGAAATACTGACTACAGAATCAAGAAAGCCTTTTGACGCCAGCATTGTCTCTGCTGCCGTTTCTTTTTCTGCAATCTCTGTCATGGCTACCATCTGCGCCACAGCGTCCTGCTTCTGGGCATCACTTAAAGAGTCACTGTCAATGATGCTCTGAAGCGTCTCCTTGTTCTTGGCACGCACCTGTTCTCTTGTGACCTTCGCCTGTGCAGCCACTGCCTGAGCATCCCCTGAAGTTAAGACCGCTTCGCCTGGATTGCCATCTACTTCGCCTTCATCGCCGTCCTGGCTTTTGATATCCCCGGAAGCACTGGCAACATCTTCATCAGAAATATCCAGAAGTTCTTTATTCGCAAGGTCACTGCCTGCCTCCTTCGTATTCTGAGATCCCGGTAATAATCTTCCGGAATAATTCAGATATCCTGCTGCTGCGATCATCACTGCAAGAGCCGCAATGATCAATTGATTCTTTTTTAAGATTCGCTTCACTTACTTCACCCTCCCGCCTTTCATTATTCTAATCTTATGCGTGTCTATCTCAAATAATGCCTGCACAGCTTCAGTAATATTTTTTACGACTACTGCATCATCTCCGCCCGGCGCAATCACAATCACACCTTGTGCTTGAGGGGAAAGCTCCTTGCTGACATAAGGCTCCTGTACACCGGAAGTACTGCTTCCACTATTATAGACTGTCGTCTCCTGTATATCATGACTGCTCGTTGTCCTGCTGCCTCCCTGACTGTCCTGCTCGGACACATTTTCCTCATTGGACTTTCTGTCCTTTTCAACCACCTTTTCACCATCAGACTTCCAGGTAATCATCACCTGCACCTGTCCCGCCCCGTCAATCTGGGAGAGAATCCGTTCCAGTCGTTCTTCCATATAAGCTGTATACTCACTCTGCTTTGTCGTTCCGACACTGCTTTTTGACGAATTGGCCAGTGTTTTCTTAGTTCCAGTATTGCTGTCTTTCTTAGTTCCGGCAGGAATTGAAATCACGAGTAAAAGAATTCCCACCAAAAACACGATAAGAAGCTGGTCTTTTTTTACCTTTCCATGCTTTAAATGTTCAAACACCTTACGGATTTTCACTGCCGTGTCCGATTCGGATCTCCTCCACCTGGATTCCACCGGGCTCTCCCCCTTCCACGTTTTCACTTAGCTCATCTTCTGCGTTTCTATTATCCTGAGATTTCATCACAGATTCCAATCCGGAGGTATTCTTTAACATCTCCTCTACCTGTGTCTCCATTGCATCATACTGATCCTGAAATTGAACAAATAGATCATCTGAAGTAAAGAATTTTATCACAGGCGATGCTATCAGAATGATCAGCACCAGTCCTGTAAAAAAATGAATGTACTTGCGGTCTTTCTCTCCTGGGACAAGCTGTAATACTGCCGTCATAAAAATCAGATATCCAGCCAGTTTCCACACCCAGTCATAACATTCCTGAACCACTTGTTTCTCCTTCCTGTTTCTGTCTTATGTCTTTTCACAGTTTCATTTTGCTGTAAAGCTTTTATGTTGTCCCAGTAGATGCCGCCACCAGTATAATTGTAATAAGGAACAACATTCCTACTGTAAACACTGCCCGGATTAAAAGCCTCATACCTTCTCCTACAGTTTCCATACATCCAATAATCCGGACATCTGATACCGGCTGCATCAGAGCTGCCGCCAGTTTATAAAGAAGTGCGATTGCCCCTATCTGTACAATCGGCATCAGGCAAAGAGCAAAACAGATAATTGCTCCCACTACACCTATTCCATTTTTCACAAGCACTGCCGAAGCAAAAATCACCTCTGTCACACCGCCAATCGCATCTCCGATCCCAGGTATTGCCTCAGTGCCCCTCGTCAACGCACTTCTCTTGACTGTATCCATAGCAGGACTTAAAAGGCTCTGCACCAGATTCAGCCCCACTACACCCGCCAGAATTGTCTTCATAATCCACACAAGTACAGTCTTTATCAACTCTGCCAGTTTGCTCAGATACGATTCCTTCGTCAAATAATTCAGCATACTTACTAAAATATAAATATGAATTGCCGGGAGCACCACATACTTCAGAAACATCTCTACCAGATATACAAGAAAAAGCGTCAGGCTGTAAAAAGAAATTGCAGTCACACTCCCTTTTGCGACTGCCACCGCCGGAAAATAAATAGGACCAAATACTGTCATGAACTGTATCAGATTGCTGATTCCTTCCTCCACCCAGTCCATGATGATCTGGCAGGAATTCAGACAAAGTGCCACAATCAGAAGATACATCACGTAAAAGCCCGTGTCTGCTGCCTGACCATTTCCAAATGCCCGGGCAAAATTCGTAAATACTGCCGTCATAATCGCCAGCATGAGAATATGTATCAGGTTCTGCCTGCTGCTCGCAAATGCATAGGAGAACTGTTCTTTAACAAGCTGCTTCAATAATTGAACTGAAAATGTAATATCACCAGACAGAACTCCTATAAGTATTTCTTTAAAATCCAGCCTTTCCTTGGGAAAGAGTTCTTTTAATGTCTCATCAATTTCGCCGTAGTCGTACTGATCTGCAAACTGCCAGACAACACTTGAATTCAGTGCAGATTCATCGTTTATACCTGATTGCAGCTGTGATGCATAAACATTTCTCCCAATAAGTAACTCCATACAGAAGCACAAAAAAAGCATCCCTAATCCCACAAATCTCCGACACATAAATCTCCGGGAATTTTTCGTGAATTTTTCCACGTCCGATATTTTTCTTATCAACATACGCTCTACCCCAGAAACCCTCGTACAACCTCCAGAAGTGTCATAAGAATCGGAATACACAAAACCATGATCCCAAGCCTTGCAAATATTTCAATCTGAAGTGCAACTGACTGATATCCTGCATCTTTACAGATTGCAGACACAAGTTCCGACACATAAGTAATTCCAAGCATTTTCAATAAAATTGCGACATATGCATAATCTAGATCCAAATCCTCTTCCAACTTATCAAATGCATGGATCAATATTTCCAGATATCCCAAAATTCCGCCAAAAATTAAAATTCCCAATACAACACTTATATAAGTGCTATATTCTGTTTTCCCATTTTTAAACTGAACTGCCAGAAGAACTCCGGCAACTGCGAGAACCCCTACTTTCAAAATACTCATGTAAGATGCCGCCTTTCCTTTTCGCGCTCACTGCTCTTTTACAGTGTAAACAATCTTTGGATCGATTCAAAAAGTTCATATATGTAAGGTACAATCCAAAATAATACAAGAATCAGGCCTGCAAGGCTTGTCAGAAATGCCTGTTCCTCTCTCCCACTGTGTTTGAGCACCTGACTTATAACAGACACAAGAATTCCAACTGCTGCAATTTTGAAGATTAAATTGACACTCATAATTACCTCCTGATTCACATTCGCAGCTCATGTTTTTTCATTTACAACTAAATATTCCTTTGTTATATCAAGAATATGGTAATCAATATGCCTGCACTTGCTCCTAGACAAATTCGCACTTTCATTCGCATTTGAATATCTTTTCTCATCTCGTCCATCTGTAATTCTATTTGTTTCAAATAACGTTCCATGGACCAGATCTGCATCTGCCGATCGGCTCCTCCAAGATTTCTGCCCAGCATTTTTAAATGATTTAAAGCTTCCATACCAAGTCCGCTTTCCTTCAAAAAACCATTGACATTATCCTCCCATATTTCAGAAAATGTCTTTCCATCTCTTCTTTCCATCTGTATTTTCATTCCAAGCAGCCAATTTCGATATGGTGCATCCACTTTTTTCGAAAGACATTCGAACATTTCTCCAAATTCCGAGCCCGCATAACTTAATTCATTTTTCATCATTCCAATCAAATGATATATTTTTCCTAACGCCTGATAGGAGTGTTTCACTTCCTCTGCTTTCCAGATTCCAATCCCAGTCATAGAACTTACTATAAAAAGACTTCCAAGAAACTTTAACATATAGCAGTTTTTTCCTCCTGATCCTGATACAGAAGCGAACCTCTCTCATCATAAATTTCCTGAATCGTTCCTATCTGTGGCTCATTTCCAAGTAATACATAACGTTCAAATCTTTTTTCCCGTATCAGCCGATCAAATACTGGTTTCTTTTGTAGTTCCTCCATAGAATCTGCGTGAGCTGTTGCAAGCATACGGCAGCCGCAATGCATTGCATATTCAATAGCATGTACATCTTCACTCCCTCCAATTTCATCAACTGCAATGACTTCGGGACGCATCGAACGAATCAGCATGATCATTCCCTCAGCCTTTGGACACCCATCCAGTACATCTGTACGGATTCCCAGATGATTCTGTGCCACACCTCTGTAACAGCCGGCAATCTCTGAACGTTCATCGACAACACCAACAGACATTCCCTTAATAAACTCATTGCCTTCTGAAATTTGTCGTATCAGATCCCGAAGTAGTGTCGTCTTTCCACAACCCGGAGGCGAGACAAGAAGTGTATGATATAATCGCCTGTGGAAAGTAATATAAGGCAATAGTCCATCTGCACATCCAAGTATTTCATGTGACATTCTCACATTGATCGATGAAATGTATTTTAAATTTTTCACCTTTCCGTTTTCCATTATAGCCTGTCCTGACAGTCCCACTCTATGCCCTCCTTCAATTGTAATATATCCCTGACTCATCTCACGTTCATAAGAGTACAGTGAATATCCACTGATGTAATCTAACATTTCCCGTATTTCATCTTTTGTGATGTAATACGGCCTGCCGTCCGCCTCAGGAATCACTTCATTTCCTCTGTACAGCAAAATCAAAGGTTTTCCGACCCGAAGCCTGATTTCCTGAATACTCTGGAAATCAATATTCTCTCTCTTAAGAACCTCCCTGAGCTGATGCGGCAAAATGGTTAAAATAACTTCTTCTTTCATGATTTCTCACCTCTTACTCTCAATATATGTAAATGGACAGGATTTATGACTGGTTTTTTTCACTAAGAAAGGATACATTCTTCCATATTCACATCATATCGGTCTGCCACATATCCGGCAAAATACGGTGTCTGAAATGGCACAGCATCTTTAAAATCATATGGTTCGATTATTTGCAATGCAAAAAAAGGGCACCCCTTTCTTCCAAAAGGGACACCCTTAATCCATGATGGGGACGTAGCATTTTAACATTTTACTACGTACCCAATTTACAATTTTTTTATTCTGCTACGTCTTTCATGCTGAATGAGAATCTTCCCATCTTATCTTTTCCAAGGCATACAACTTTCACTGTATCGCCAAGTGTCAGGACGTCTTCTACATGATTCACTCTTTCTTTTGAAATTTTAGAAATGTGTACCATTCCTTCTTTACCTGGTGCAAACTCAACGAATGCTCCAAACTCTTTGATGCTGATGACTTTTCCTTCCAGAACCTGTCCGGCCTCAAAGTCAGTAACGATTGTATAAATGAGCTTTCTTGCCTGCTCCATTCCTTTTGCGTCTGTTCCGCAGATAGATACTGCACCATCGTCTGTAATATCAATCTTCACACCTGTCTGCTCAATGATCGCATTGATTGTCTTTCCTCTCTGACCGACAACATCACCAATCTTCTGAGGATCGATCTGCATCTGGATAATCTTAGGTGCGTATTCTCCGACCTCAGCTCTTGGCTCATTGATTGCTTTGGACATAACCTCATCCATGATATAAAGTCTTGCTTTTCTTGTCTTTGCAATTGCCTCTTCAATGATGGCTCTTGTCAATCCGTGAATCTTGATATCCATCTGGATAGCTGTGATACCTTCATGTGTTCCGGCTACCTTGAAGTCCATATCTCCGAAGAAGTCTTCCAGTCCCTGGATATCTGTCAGTACAAGGTAATCATCATCAGTATCACCTGTTACAAGTCCACAGGAGATTCCTGCTACTGCAGATTTGATTGGTACACCTGCTGCCATCAGAGCCATAGAAGATGCACATACACTTGCCTGTGATGTGGATCCATTGGACTCAAATGTCTCAGATACTGTACGGATCGCATATGGGAAATCTGCCTCACTTGGAAGTACTGGTACAAGTGCACGCTCAGCCAGCGCTCCATGTCCGATCTCACGGCGTCCCGGTCCTCTGGAAGGTCTTGTCTCGCCTACAGAGTATGATGGGAAATTATAGTGGTGCATATATCTCTTTGTTGTCTCTGCCTCGTCAAGTCCGTCTAATCTCTGTGCCTCAGATAACGGAGCCAGTGTACAGATATCACAGATTTGTGTCTGTCCACGCGTAAACATTGCAGAACCATGAACTCTAGGAATCAGGTCTACCTCTGCTGCCAGTGGTCTGATCTGATCGATCTGTCTTCCATCTGGACGCTTGTGGTCTTTTAAGATCATCTTACGAACAGTCTTCTTCTGGTACTGATATACAGCATCCGGAAGAATTGCAAGCCACTCTTCATTGTCTGCAAATGCTTCTTCTAACTTTTCTGTAACAACACGAATATTTTCTTCTCTTGTCTGCTTGTCATCCGTAAATACAGCTTCTTCCATCTCTTCTGGAGTTACCACTTCTTTCATAGCTGTAAATAACTCTTCCGGTACAGCAAAGCTCTCATATGAGTGCTTTGGCTTTCCACACTCAGCTACGATTGTATCAATGAATTTAATCACTTCCTGGTTCACTTCGTGAGCCTTGAAGATTGCATCGATCATCTGCTGCTCCGGCACTTCATTGGCACCGGCCTCGATCATGATAACTTTCTCTCTTGTAGATGCAACAGTCAGGGCAAGATCTGATACAGCTTTCTGCTCTGCAGTCGGATTAATCACAAACTCGCCATCAACAAGTCCAACCTGTGTTGTAGAGATTGGTCCATCAAACGGAATATCTGAAATAGTTGTTGCAATTGCAGCACCAAGCATAGCTGTAAGCTCCGGTGAGCAGTCCTGATCTACAGATAATACCAGATTCTCCAGTGTTACATCGTTACGATAATCTTTCGGGAACAGCGGGCGCATCGGACGGTCGATAACACGATCTGTCAGAACTGCATTCTCAGATGCCTTTCCCTCTCGTTTATTAAATCCTCCCGGAATCTTTCCTACAGCGTACATTCTCTCATTGTACTCTACACTTAATGGGAAGAAATCAATTCCTTCTCTCGGCTTTTCAGATGCAGTTGCCGTACACAGAACAGTCGTATCACCGTAATGCATCAGAACAGCACCATTTGCCTGCTTTGCAACTCTGTCTACATCTACGCGAAGAGTTCTTCCAGCCAGTTCCATCTCAAACTTTTTGTACATAGTGTTCTCCTTTTTCTCTATTACTCTTGAACTCACGGGATACCATATGAAAATCCCACGCTCTCGTATTCTCTCACTTTTGGTATCTCATGTATTATTCATCGGCCGGGGAACACCGAAACTACTGAAAAATGTACTTTTCATCGAAGCAAATACCCTTTTCAGTGGTCTCGGAGTGTTATCCCCGTCCACAATCTTTAATATTATAACATACATATATAAAATGTGCCATATAAAAATTCATATTACATGGTATCGGCTTTTTTGGGATTTTTGGCTTTTTTATATTAGAAAATGCGATTTCCTACTATAGAAAAAGAGACGTCCATAAAATGAACGTCTCTAAACATAACTGAATTATTTTCTCAGTCCAAGCTTCTCGATCAGTGCACGATATCTCTCGATATCTGTCTTCTTAAGGTATGCAAGAAGTCCTCTTCTCTGTCCTACCATCTTAAGAAGTCCTCTTCTTGAGTGGTGATCTTTCGGGTTTGCTTTGAAGTGATCTGTAAGATCATTGATTCTAGCTGTCAGGATAGCAATCTGTACTTCCGGTGATCCTGTATCCCCTGCTGTTCTACCATATTCTGCAATAATCTGTTCTTTCTGCTCTTTTGTTACCATGTTGTGGTTCCTCCTTAAATTCTTATATATCGCCTGGTATTAAGTAACGGTTGGAGATTCCTATTACCGAACACCGGCTAACTCACTTGATTAATATATCATATATACTTTATCTTGTAAAGCACTAATTTTATGCTTAAATTTGAATGCTTAAATTTTAAAATACTGTCTGCCGCTGGCGATATCTTTATCCACACGCGCTTTCAGTTCTTCTTTATTTTCAAATTTCTGCTCCGGTCTGACGAACTCAATCAGTTCCACCATGACTTCTTTGCCGTAAGCATCTGCATCATAATCAAATAAAAATGTCTCAAGCCACACCTTCTCTTCGTTGGATACGGTCGGTCTGACTCCTACATTTGCAATACCATTATATCCATAACCGTCCATATACGCACGACACAAATACACGCCTCTCGGCGGTATAATCTTGCGCTTCGGCCATGCAATATTCATCGTTGGAAATCCAAGTGTTCTTCCAAGTTTATGTCCATGCTCTACCGTGCCGCAGATTCCATAAGAATAGCCCAGAAGTCTGCCGACCAGATCCATGTTTCCGGTTCCCAGTATCTTCTTTGTGTAGGTACTGCTGATAATATGATTCTCATACCGTATCTTTTCCAGAACGATCAGACGATATCCATATCTTTCCTGATACTGGGCAAGCATATAGATATCTCCTTCTTTATTATAGCCAAACTGGAAATCTGTACCTACTACTACATAAGCTGCATGAAATGTTCCGATGATAATATTCCGGATAAAATCCTCAGCTCTCATCTGACGGATTTCATCTGTAAATGGACAGTCGACCAGATAATCCACCTCATCCTCCAGATGAATCTGCCGTTCCTGCGGAAGCATCAATAGCGCCGGTGAATCCATATCAAACGCACATACTACACTATCTACATCATCTTTGTCCTGCAGTTTTTTCACTGTGTCAACGAGCGTCATATGCCCTTTATGAAGTCCGTCAAACTTTCCAAATGTCACTGCTGTCTTTCTGGCATTGTCATAATGCTCAAGACCTCTGATATACTGCATCTATTTTTCCTCTTTTATATAAAACATTTTCCGTATCCGGTACTCACGTTCTTTCTCGTGATACTGATACACCCCAATAAAATCTTCTACATCATCATATACCCTGACATACGCTTCGTCCAGAATATTTTCATCTTTCCGGACATCTCTGTCTTTGATCCCATTACCATTATACGCAAGTCTCGCCGCTTCTCCCGACACAATAATGCTCGGATAATTTGCGAACATTTGATCAATTGGAATCAGTATTTCTGACAGTCTGTCTTCTTTCTTTAATACCTCGATCTGTGCAAGTGTCAGACTGTCCTTTATCTCAAATCTGCTTACCTTTGTTCTTGTAAGCTTTTCCATACATGCACCACATCCAAGCTTCTGCCCGATATCGTGGCACAGTGTACGGATATATGTTCCTTTTGAACAATGAACCTTCATTGTCACCCGTGGCAATGCTATACTTAGGATTTCAATACCGAAAATCTGTACCCGTCTTGCCGCACGCTCTACAGTCTTGCCTTCTCTGGCAAGCTCATAAAGCTTCTTGCCGTTGATTTTAAGCGCGGAATACATAGGTGGAACCTGATTGTAATCCCCCACAAAATCTAAAACTGCAGCCCGGACCTGTTCTTCTGTAAGCTCGTCTGTCTCACTGCTTTTTAGTATCTGTCCGGTTGTATCCTGGGTATCTGTCTCCACACCCAGAAGCATCACAGCCTCATAGACTTTGTCTTTATCTGTCAGCATATCGCACAATTTTGTTGCACGTCCCAGACATACAGGCAGCACACCGACCGCATCCGGATCCAATGTGCCTGTGTGACCGATTTTCTTCTGTCCTACGATTCCACGAAGCTTTGCAACCACGTCATGAGAAGTAAATCCCTGCTCTTTATATACATTTATAACTCCGTGTATCATGCCTGTCCTTTCAACTGCTCATCAATGCGCTCTGCCAGATTATTCAGAATATCCTGCGGCGTACCTGTCATAGTAACTCCAGAAGCTTTTTCATGTCCACCGCCGCCAAAATATCCTGCAATCTTGCTTACATCAACTTCATTCCCAGAACGAAGGCTGACTTTAAATACATTCTGATCCAGCTCATACATAAAAATAGCAACTTCCACGCCTCTGGTATTACGGAGCTGGCTTACGATCCCGTCAAGATCTTTTGGCTTTACACCATAGAAATCCATGACTTTCTTACGAATATAGGAGACGATACATTTTCCTTCCATGAACAAAAAGCTCTCCACCAGTGCACGTCCGAAAATCTGCATTCTCGCATAAGATTTTTCGTAAAATGTATCCATAATAAGATCTGCCGCATCAATTCCAGTCTCCAGAAGTTCTGCCGCCGCACGAAATGTAGATGGTCCGGCACAGGAATACTGAAATACTCCTGTATCATGTACGATTCCTAGATACAGTGCTTCTGCAATCTCTTTTGTAATCTTATCTTTATCAATCAGATTGTAAACAAGCTCTGAAGTGGAGCTTGCATCTGGTACAACATAATTATCCTGTGCAAAACAGATATTGCTGACATGATGATCAATACAAAGTGTATGTCCTGCACTTACGAACAGTGGCACAGAAAACTCCAGTCTTCCGGTATCTCCACAGTCCAGTACAATGAACAGATCATAATGTTTACTCTCGTCAATCTCATGTAAAATCTCATCCGTCCCTTTGATTCTGTAAAATGTAGATGGGATTTCCTCCAGAAAAACGTCCACTTCTTTGTCTGGATAATTATTCTGGATATACTGATACATTGCCATACAGGATCCGACACAGTCGCCATCCGGACGCACATGTCCTCCGATGGCGATTGTTTTTGCCGGTTCCAGAATCTTATTCAGATTCAACATCTTCATCACCTTCTGTGTTCAGATCTTTTGTTACTTCATCAATCTTCTTGGACATGTTAACACCATACTCAATAGACTGATCCAGAATGAACTGAATCTCCGGAGTGTTTCGCATATTCAGAGTTCTTGCCAGTTCGCGGCGGATAAATCCTTCTGCACTTCTCAGTCCTTTGATTGTATCCTCCTGCGCCTTTACGTCACCGAGAACACTGATATATGCTTTACATGTCTTAAGATCTGGTGCCACCTCGACTGCTACAACAGATGTCCACGGAGCTACCCGCGGGTCCTTTAAGCCCCGGCGGATAATCTCACTGAGTTCACGCTGTACTTCGGTGTTCACTCTTGTATTCTTAATACTTCTTTTTCTCAATTTCTATTCCTCCTAAGAGAAGGCTTTTCACATGATTTTCCTTATCTTGGAACCTCTACCATCTTGAAGGCTTCTACAAGGTCACCCTCTTTGATGTCATTGAAGTTTGCAAATACGAAACCACACTCATAGCCTGCTTTTACTTCTTTTACATCATCTTTGAAACGTTTCAGAGATGCAAGCGGTCCCTCAAAGATCACAATTCCATCTCTTGTCAGACGAACTGAGCAGTCACGCTCAAACAAACCATCCAGTACATAGGAACCTGCAATAGTTCCGACACCGGAAGCCTTGAATGTCTGACGCACTTCTGCATGACCAAGTACTTTTTCTTCGAATACCGGATCAAGCATTCCTTTCATAGCTGCCTCTACATCCTCAATCGCATTATAGATGACACGATACAGACGTACATCTACGCCCTCTCGCTCTGCTGTTTCTTTTGCAGTTGCATCCGGACGTACGTTAAATCCAATAATAATTGCATTAGATGCAGATGCAAGGCTGACATCAGACTCATTGATCGCACCAACACCACCATGGATCACTTTTACAATAACTTCGTCGTTAGACAGCTTCAGAAGGCTCTGTTTTACAGCCTCTACAGATCCCTGTACATCAGCCTTAACGATCAGATCAAGTTCTTTTAAATTACCTTCCTGAATCTGTGTAAACAGATCATCCAGGGAAAGTTTTGACTTTGTATCTTCAAGAAGTTTCACTTTATTCTGAGCAATAAATGTCTCAGCAAAGCTTCTTGCCTCTTTTTCATTCTTACAGCATACTACAACTTCTCCTGCATTCGGTACATCATCAAGTCCAAGAATCTCTACTGGAACAGATGGGCCTGCCTCTTTGACACGTCTTCCCTTGTCATCCATCATAGCTCTTACTTTACCATGTGCAGAACCTGCTGCAATTGCATCTCCGACACGGAGTGTACCTTTCTGCACAAGTACAGTTGCGACCGGACCTCTTCCTTTATCAAGCTGTGCTTCCAATACAAGACCTCTTGCACGGCGGTTCGGATTTGCTTTTAATTCCATAACCTCTGCAGTCAGAAGGATCATTTCCATCAGTTCGTCCAGACCTTCTCCTGTCTTAGCAGATACCGGAACAAAAATAGTACTTCCACCCCAGTCCTCTGCAATCAATTCATACTCTGTCAATTCCTGTTTTACACGATCAACATTAGCACTCGGTTTATCAATCTTGTTGACAGCTACAATAATCTCAACACCTGCAGCTTTTGCATGATTGATAGCCTCAACAGTCTGTGGCATGACACCGTCATCTGCTGCGACAACAAGGATTGCGATATCTGTAGAACTTGCTCCACGCATACGCATTGCTGTAAACGCCTCATGTCCCGGTGTGTCCAGGAATGTGATTTTTTCTCCATTTACCTCTACAACAGAAGCACCAATGTGCTGTGTGATACCACCAGCCTCTCGGTCGATGACATTTGTCTGACGGATAGCGTCCAAAAGTGAAGTCTTACCGTGGTCAACGTGACCCATGACACAGACTACAGGTGGACGTTTTTTCATCTTGCTTTCATCCTCTTCGTCCTCTTTAAGAAGTTCTTCAATCACGTCAACAACTTCCTCTTTTTCACAGAGAACATCAAACTCCAATGCGATTTCTTCAGCTGTCTCGTAATCAATTTCCTGATTGACTGTTACGATTTTACCCTGCATGAAGAGTTTCTTTACAATAACCGAAGGAACAATCTTCATCTTATCTGCAAGTTCCTGAATCGTCAGAACCTCTGGAATCGTGATAGATTTGATCTGCTCTTCCTGTTTCTGCTCTTTCTTCTCCGGTTTCTGAAGCTGAGTCTTTGGCTCATTCTTGCCCTTCTTACCTTTTCCTACGCGGTCTTCGTCATGGCGGAAGTCTTTATCTTTCTTCTTAAAGTCATCCTTACCTTTTCCTTTGTTTCTCTGTGGCTTCTGACCTTCCACGATTGGCTCTGGAATTGCCGGACTGTTCTTGCGATTGTCACGTCTGTCATCACGTCCACGATTATCACGTCTGTCATCACGTCCGCCCTGATTACGATTGTCGCGTCTGTCATCTCTTCTGTCATCACGTCCACGATTATCTCTTCTTTCGTCGCGGTTATCACGATTTCCCTGAGAACGGTTTTCTTTTCTTTCCTGCTCTTTTTTCTCCTGTTCCAGTCTCTTCTTCTGCGCGGCTGCAGCTGCTTCTGCCTCATGCATCTGCTGAACCTGTTGACGGATTCTGTCCGGACGTGGACGAATTGGCTGGGATGGTCTTTCATCTCTTACTTCTTTGCGTCCATTCTGAGATTTTCCATTTTTATTTCCACCGTTTGAACGGTTATCTCTCTTATCATCACGTCCAGTCTGAGAACGGTTATCGCGTCTGTCGTCACGTCCCTGACCCTGACGCTTTCCACCCTGTCTTCCACCACTCTGGGTGTTCTGCGGGCGGAATACCTGGACGATTTTTTTCTTCTTTGGTGCGTCAGATTTTTCCTCTTCTGCTTTTTCGGCATTTGCCTTTGGTGCAAATGCTTTTCTTACCATATCTGCTTCTGCCTCGTCGATGGTACTCATATGTGTCTTGGCTTCCACATCCTTTTTATTCAGGAACTCAACAAGCTCTTTGCTCGGCTTATCAAGTTCTTTCGCTAACTCATATATTTTGATTTTTGACATATACACTACCTCCTCTATGCAACCGTATTATCTTCTGTCTTCATCTGCTTCATAATTTCCTTCGCAAAACCTTCGTCCAGTATTGCAAGAGATGCCCGGAATTCCTTTCCCATTGCATGCCCCAAGGTATCTTTATCTTTATAAAAATAGATTGGCACTTCATAAAATTCACACATATCCCGGAACTTTTTCTTTGTATTTTCGGAAGCATCTCCTGCCACAATAACAAGCGCTGCTCTTCCTGTCTTTACTTCCTTTTCTGTACAGAACTCTCCGCTGGCTGTCTTACCTGCCCGCGTTGCAAGCCCGACGAGTGATAAGATCTTATCTGGTTTCAAGCTCTGTCATCTCCTTTTCCAAAGACTCATACACTTCCTGCGGAATTGCCTGCTTAAAAGATCTCTCAAGGCCCTTACTTTTCACTGCCTTTTTCAGACATTCCTGATTTGGACAAATGTATGCGCCCCGTCCATTTTTGCGTCCGGTCGCATCTAACAGAAATTCTCCTTCACTGGTACGGATCACACGGATCATTTCTTTTTTATTCTTCATTTCCTGACATCCCACACACTGACGCATAGGAATCTTTTTATTTGCTCCCAATGAGATTCTTACGCCTCCTCACCGTCTTCTTCCGGCTGAACATTAGCTTCTGTTTCATTTTCCGCTTCTGTATCTACTTCTACATCTGCGTCCTCTGGATATTCTTCATTCTCATCATAAACATCTTCTTCGTACACACCTTCGCCCAGTTCCATATAGTTCTCTGGAAGCTCACCGGATTCAATTGCCTGTGTCTCGCTCTTGATATCGATCTTATATCCAGTCAGTCTTGCTGCCAGTCTTGCATTCTGTCCTTCTTTACCGATTGCAAGGGAAAGCTGATAATCCGGTACAATAACGCTTGCTTTCTTCTCATCCGGATCAGCCATAACAGAAATAACTTTTGCAGGGCTTAACGCATTCTCGATCAGGATTGCCGGATTATCGCTCCAGTTGATGATATCAATCTTCTCGCCGCGAAGTTCATTCACGATCGCATTGACTCTGGCTCCGTTCATACCAACGCATGCTCCGACCGGATCTACATCCGGATCATTAGACCATACCGCAATCTTTGTTCTGCTTCCGGCCTCTCTTGCAATACTCTTAATCTCTACGATTCCGTCTCTTACCTCTGTAACCTCAGACTCGAACAGTCTCTTTACAAGTTCCGGATGTGTACGTGATACAAGAATCTTCGGTCCTTTTGTTGTATTCTTTACTTCTACAACATAGAGCTTGATGCGCTCTGTTGGTTTGAACACTTCACCTTTGACCTGCTCATTCTCTGTCAGCATAGCATCTGCTTTACCAAGGTTGATACTTACATTCTTACCTACATAACGCTGAACGATACCTGTCACGATATCCTTCTCTTTCTCAAAATACTGATCATATACAACTTTCCGCTCTTCCTCGCGGATTTTCTGAAGGATCAGGTTCTTTGCATTCTGTGTTGCAATACGTCCAAATGATTTGGATTCGATTGGAACACGAACGATATCGCCGAGGTCATAATGTCCATCTAACTGGCTTGCCTCGTCAAGGCTGATCTGCTCAAGCGGATCTTCTACAGTCTCAACAACTGTCTTCTCTGCAAAAAGCTGATAATCACAAGTATCATGATCCATAATAACTTTGATGTTATCTGCTTTACCAAAATGGTTCTTACATGCATTTAACAGAGAGTTCTCAATTGCATCTAACAGAGTCTCTTTGCTAATTTCTTTTTCTTTTTCCAACATATTCAACGCTTCTAATAATTCTGTGTTCATAGTAATTCTCCTCCTAATCTAAAAATCGAACGCCAGGCGAATAAGCGCAATATCGCCTTTTTCAAATGTCTTCATAGTTCCATCTTCCAGTTCTATCGTAACTGTTCCTGCCTCATAGTCATAGCTGTCAAGAAGTCCTGTGAATTCTTTCTTCTTGTCAACCATACGGTAGGTACGTATCTCAACTTCTTTTCCAAGATTACGTTTATAATCTTTCTCCTTCTTCAGAGGTCTTCCAAGTCCAGGAGAGCTGACCTCCAGAACATAAGAATCTTCAATAAAATCTTTTTCATCTAAAATATCTGATAATCTGCGGCTTACAGCTTCGCAGTCATTCACTGTAATTCCGCCCGGTTTGTCAATGTAAGCCCGCAGATACCACATGCTGCCTTCTTTTACATACTCGACATCTACCAGTTCAAATTCCAGTTCCTCCATGATCGGATTCAGGATTTCTTCCGTCTTCTGCTCATAAATTTCTCTTTTTGACAATGTTCTAATTTCCTCCTTACTGTGCCAAAGACTTCTTGTCTTTTTACACACCCATGCAACAAAGAAGAGTGAACTTACGTCCACTCTTCTGCCGATTCCTATGTTACTATTTCAAAGTATAGCACCACAAACCCTAAAAATCAAGGCTTTTTTATATTTACATCAATCTTTTCCAAAGACTTTTCCAGCGACTGCGCTGCGATTCCCCTTAAGTCTTTAATCACGATCGTTCGTAAGTTTTAACTTATCCAGTATATAAAAGATCAGACTCAGGATCATGGCAACTACACACGCCAGTACCATTCCCGTAAGCTGTACATCCCCAAAATTTACTGCAATACCGGAAAGTCCTGTTACAAACACAACACTTGTCAGTGTCAGGTTTCTGGATTTACCATAGTCTACCTGCGCGTCTACAAGGATTCGGATTCCGGAAGCGCCTATCATTCCATACAAAAGGAAGGAGATTCCTCCGATGACCGGTCCTGGAATCGTCTGGATCAGCATAGACAACTTCCCGACAAAGGAACAGATAATGGAAAGCACTGCTGCCCCTGCGATAACGCGCACGCTATATACCTTTGTCACTGCCATAACTCCGATATTCTCACCGTAAGTCGTTGTCGGGACGGAACCGATCAGACCGGAAAGCATCGTTGAAAAGTTATCTCCAAACAGAGATCTGTGAAGCCCCGGATCTTTTAACAGATCCCGTCCGATAATCTTGCCGGTCACAACCTGATGTCCGATATGCTCTGAGGTAATAACGAGTAATACCGGAAGGATCATAAGAATTGCTCCCATATCAAACTTTGCAGGTTGGAAGTTTGGCAGGGCGAACCAGGAAGCTGCTGCTACCTGTGAGAAATCTAAGATTCCAAGACAGAACGCTGCCACATATCCTGCAATAACTGCGATCAGGATTGGGATTACAGATAAAAAGCCACGGAATAAAATATTTCCAAATATCGCAACACCAAGTGTTACTAAAAATACAATTACATTTTTCATATCCGGCTTGTCGCAAAGAAGTCCCGCATTGCTTGCTGCAGAGCCGGATAACTCCAGTCCGATCAAAGCAACGACCGGTCCCATAGCTGCAGGCGGCAGAACCACGTCAATCCATTCTGTTCCACATTTATAAATAATAAAAGAAAGAATACAGCCGCAGAAACCGACTGCCACGAATCCTCCCAGGGCATAGGAATAACCCATTTTACTAATAACGATTCCTGCCGGTGCAAGAAATGCAAAGCTGGAACCTAAATATGCCGGCGCCTTCCCCTTGGTCACTGTCATAAAAATCAAAGTTCCCACACCGTTCATAAATAACACAATTGCCGGATTGATCCCGAAAATGAACGGTACAAGCACAGATGCGCCGAACATGGCAAACATGTGCTGAATGCTGAGCGGCAAGAGCAGCTTAAATGGCACCTTGTCCTCAACCTGAATGATCTTCCTCTCACTCATCTTAAGTCCTCCTCATAGTTTGGTATTGAAACCACATTTTTTCTATTGTATAATGAAACATCATAAAAACAAAGGAGATTTTAAAATATTTATGAATTTTAATCAGATTGCAATGCTCCAGAAGTTAAAAAGCAGCATGGATCGTTTCCGCAACAATCATCCGAAGTTTCCACTTTTCTTAAAAGCCGTCGTTGGAAATGCACTGGAAGAAGGAACCCTTGTGGAAATCAATGTCACAACTCCTGAAGGGAAGAATTACTGTACGAATTTAAAATTAAAACAGGAAGATCTGGAGTTTTTCCAGACATTGAGTGAAATGGGAAGCCAACATTAATGTCAGCTTCCCATTTTCTTTATATCGTATATCCGTCACGAAACACCATCATCATCTGGTTAGTCAGGCTGATGTCGTCCGGCTCTACCGGAATCTGATTCCGTTCGAACCATTCGGCAAGTGCCAGTTCATTTTCATCTAATTTCACCTGATTCGATCCGTCAAGCTCGCAGAAGAATCCCATCAGTAATGTATCTGAAAATGCCCACGGCTGATTCTTATAATAAGTAATATTCTTTACTTTTAAACCAACCTCTTCCATAACCTCCCGGCTCACAGTCTCTTCCAGTGTTTCACCAATCTCTGTAAATCCCGCAAGAAGTGCATATTTCTTATATTCCCGTCCTGCATACTTGGACATCAAGATCCGGTCACCATCAATAACTCCAATAATCACAGCCGGACAGATCTTCGGAAATTCCATCAGTCCACACTTCGGGCATTGCATCATCCTTTCCACATGATCTGGCTTCATCACATTTCCACATCGCCCACAGAACTTGTGATCCTGATACCATCTGGCAAGCTGCCAACCTGTGATTCCTGCAAATGCCTCATATTTTGGAGATACACCTCTAAACTCTTGATGATCAATCCACTCGTATCCCATCTGTTCAGATAATATACCGACATTCTCTTTTTTTCCAAGATAATAGCTTTTATCGTCTACCGCAAATAAATATGTATATTCTGTATCTTCTGCCACATCTTTAGGCATACACTTTTTCAGTTCTTCATAAGTCGGATATGCGATTTGATTCTCGTTCCCGCCAATTCTTTTTCTAACCAGAACCTTTCTGCCATCATAATATAAAAATCTGCTGCCTGCATCCGGTGCTTTTTTCTGTCCATACTGATTATTCAGTTTATGTGGTGCAATATCCTGAATCATTTTGCTGCCTTCTTTCCTGCTGTATCTTACTCTCTTATAAATGCTCCGGCATGATTGATGCCTGGGTTTTCACTCTTAACTCCTAGCCTTCGTTCCGGTCCCGTCACGTTTTGCAACCTTCAGCCGGTTCAACGTCAGTTCCCGGTCACCGTATGAAATCTTGTGTTCCGTTCCTTCATAAAAGAGATAAATCTGTTCCAGCTCATCATTCTTACGAAGCTTTATGCCACGGACTCCCACAGCCGCTTTCTTCTTCTCGGCAACTTCCTGAGCTGAAAAACGCAGAAAATATCCATCTTTTGTCTGAAGGACTACATGCTGGTCATCAGTAATGACTTGAACACTGATCAGCTCATCATCCTCCTGAAGCTTTGTTGCTGCAATGGTACGTTTTGCCACCTGGAACTCATTTCCCTTTACTTTCTTAATCATCCCCTGCTTCGTTGCAAATAATAATTTCGCATAACGAAGCTGTAATTCGTCGCACATATATACGACCATTTCCTGTGTACTGTCATAATTACTTACATTGTCGATTGGCTGCCCCTTATCACGGAACTTTCCATATGGAAGATCGAGCACTTTAATCTGATGCATCTTGCCGGTATTGGTAAATACACACAGTTTCCCGGTATTAATGCAGTTTACGATCCATTTATTCTCTGCATCTGCTGCCTCTTTATTTCGCTCGTAAGTTGCCACATCCACTGTCTTGGCATAGCCAAAACGATCCATCAGGAATACTACTTCCTGTTCTTCTACTTTCTTTTCTTCATAGACAGCCTCCTGGCCATTCTCTACAACAGTGCGGCGTTTGCGTGCATATTCCTTTTTGAAATGCTCCAGATCTTCAATGATAACTTCTGCCATAGAATCATAATGATTCAAAATATCTTCATATCTTGCAATATTTTTCAGAGTCTCCTCATGTTCTTTCATCAGCGCTTCAATTTCCAGGCCAATGAGTTTGTAGAGACGCATTTCCAGGATTGCATTTGCCTGGCGCTCAGTAAAACGGAGCATCGCAGCCATTTTCCTGGAAATCCCGGATTTGAATTTGATATTTTCGGTGATTCCCTGTGTCAGACAGGCTCTTGCATCAGCCACAGACTGACTCCCCCGTAGGATTTCAATGATCAGGTCAATGACATCACACGCTTTGATAAGACCTTCCTGAATTTCTTTTCTGTCCCGTTCTTTTGCAAGCAATGTCTTATATTTTCTTGTTGCCAGTTCGAATTGGAAATCTACATGGTGCTCGATAATCTTCTTAAGCCCCATGGTCTCAGGGCGTCCATCTGCAACTGCCAGCATATTCACCCCGAAAGTATCTTCCAATCTTGTCTTTTTATAAAGCATATTGGTCAGATTCTCAACATCTGCTCCTTTTTTCAGCTCAATAACAATGCGGATTCCTTCTTTTGAAGACATATTGGAAATGTCTACGATATCGTTTGTCTTCTTTGTCTCTACAAGCGCACAAACATCATTTAAAAACTTGCCGATTCCGGCTCCGATCATCGTGTAAGGAATCTCAGTGATGACAAGACGCTTCTTGCCGCCTTTCATCTCCTCTACTTCCACTTTACCACGGACTTTGATCTTACCTGCACCAGATTCATAGATTTCAAGAAGGTCATCTTTATTGACAACAATTCCTCCGGTCGGAAAATCCGGTCCTTTGATATATTTCATCAATTGCTTTGTGGAAATGTCTTCATGTTTCATATACGCTTCTACCGCATCAATGACTTCTGCCAGATTATGTGGCGGAATGCTGGTCGCCATACCAACTGCAATACCATCCGCTCCGTTGATCAGAAGATTCGGTACACGCACCGGAAGAACTTCCGGTTCTTTCTCTGTCTCATCAAAGTTCGGCATAAAGTCTACAATATTCTTATCCAGGTCAGCAAGATAAGCTTCCTGCGTGATCTTTGCAAGTCTTGCCTCTGTATAACGCATTGCGGCTGCTCCGTCCCCTTCAATGGATCCGAAGTTACCATGTCCGTCCACCAATGCCATTCCTTTTTTAAACTCCTGTGCCATGACAACTAATGCATCATAGATAGAACTGTCACCGTGCGGGTGATATTTACCCATCGTATCACCAACGATACGGGCACATTTTCTATATGGTTTATCATAACGGATACCAAGCTCGTACATATCATAAAGCGTACGGCGCTGTACTGGTTTTAGTCCATCCCGCACATCAGGAAGTGCCCTGGCAATGATAACACTCATGGCATAGTCAATGTAAGACTTCTTCATCAACTCACTGTATTCCGTTCTGATAATCTGTGAATCCTGCATATTTTCTCTCCTAAATTTTATATGTCAAGCTCCGCTTCTGTCGCATTTTCATAGATAAATGCACGTCTTGGCGGTACTTCTGTTCCCATCAGCATCTCAGTCACACTGGACGCCATTCTTCCATCCTCAATCTCTACTAATTTTAAAAGTCTTGTCTTAGGATTCAGTGTTGTCTCCCAAAGCTGGTCTGCGTCCATCTCTCCAAGACCTTTATAGCGCTGCAGAGTAAATGGACCATCATGGGTTTTCCTGTATTTTTCCAAGGCCTTGTCATCGTACAGATACTCTTCCTCGCCTTTCTTCGGCATAGCCTTATAAAGCGGCGGCATAGCAATATAGACATGTCCCTCCTGAATAAGCTCCGGCATAAAGCGGTAGAACAACGTCAGAAGCAATGTGGAAATGTGTGCGCCGTCCACGTCAGCATCAGCCATAATAATAATCTTGTCATAGCGCAGTTTTGTAATATCAAAATCATTGCCGTAGCCCTCGGAAAATCCACAGCCAAAAGCATTGATCATAGTCTTGATCTCCGCATTTGCAAGGACTTTATCGATGCTTGCTTTCTCCACGTTCAGAATCTTACCCCGGATCGGCAGGATTGCCTGATACATACGGTCTCTTGCTGTCTTTGCAGATCCTCCGGCAGAATCTCCCTCCACAATAAATATCTCGCATTTTGATGCGTCGCGGCTCTCGCAGTTGGCAAGCTTTCCGTTGCTGTCAAAAGAATATTTCTGCTTGGTCAGAAGATTCGTCTTCGCTTTTTCTTCTGTTTTACGGATTTTTGCAGCTTTCTCCGCACAACCGATGACATTTTTCAGTGTCTCCAGATTGCGGTCAAAAAAACGAACAATTTCCTCACCGACCACCTTGCCAGTCGCCTTGGATGCATCCGGGTTGTCCAGCTTCGTCTTCGTCTGACCTTCGAATCGCGGATCCGGGTGTTTGATAGACACGATCGCTGTCATTCCATTTCGCACATCCGCTCCTGTAAAATTAGGATCCTTATCTTTAAGAATTCCAAGTTCTCTTGCATACTGATTAATGACTGTTGTAAATGTTGTCTTAAATCCGGTCAGATGTGTACCGCCCTCACTGTTATAAATGTTGTTACAGAATCCAAGAATATTTTCATGGAACTCATTTACATACTGGAATGCAACTTCCACTTCTATTCCGTCTGCCTCACCTTTAAAATAAACCGGCTCATGGACAGATTCTTTTTTTGCATTTAGTTCACGGATAAATCCAAGAATTCCGTCTGGCTCATGATAAACGATATGCTCTGGTTCTGCGCCTCTTAAATCTTCAAATATAATCGTCAGGTTCGGATTAAGGTAGGTCGTCTCATGCATACGGCTTTTGACTTCCTCTGCTTTGAACTTCGTTTTTTCAAATATCGTATCATCTGGCAGAAAGTTAACCTTCGTTCCGGTCTTTCTTGTCTTCCCGATTGTCGGAAGAAGTCCATCTTCCAGTTCAACTACAGGAATACCTCTCTCATACCGGTCATGATGAATATATCCATCACGACTGACCTGCACATCCATATAAGCAGACAATGCATTTACAACTGAAGAACCAACTCCATGAAGACCACCACTTGTCTTATAAGCAGAGTCATCAAATTTACCACCTGCATGCAGTGTCGTATATACAATTCGCTCCGCTGAAACGCCTTTTGCATGCATACCGACCGGGACTCCTCGGCCATTGTCCGAAATTGTCGCAGAGCCATCTTTTTCCAGAGTTACATGAATCTCCGTACAAAATCCGGCCAGATGTTCATCAACTGCATTGTCTACAATCTCATAGATCAGATGGTTCAATCCTTTCGTCGATACACTTCCGATATACATTCCCGGTCTCTTCCGGACTGCCTCAAGTCCTTCCAGGACGGTAATACTATCTGCATCATAAGTGTTGTTCTTTGCCATTTCGTCAGTTCCTTTCCATTTTTAAACATACTATTTAAAATATAGCACAAAACAAAAAGACAGGCAAATAAATTTTCAAGACGTCAGCGCAAGCTTTTTCAAGCTTTTTCAAGCTTTTCAGGGTGTCAGCACCCGACTCAGCACATCTGCCAGTACTTCCATAGCATTTCTCATCTCTTCTACTGTATTCGTCTGTGCTCCTGCCTCAATAAGCATTGCCTTCGGTGCCAGATCCAGATTATACCGGTAACTTTTCAGATAAATATGCCTCGTAAAACCAGGATAATATCTTGCTGCCATAAGCTGCATCTGAAAAGACGTTGCCAGATTATCCTCACGGTATGGATTATTCAAATATGCTATCTCTCCATTTTTCCTTGTCCGGCTAAGACCATTAAAAAACATGATTTGGGCGGTTGGTTTCCCATTAATTTCCGTCACCAGATGTGTGCCCTGCGCCACGCCATCTCGATGCAGATCAATCACCACTTCAATGCTTGGATTATCTTTTAAAATCTGCCGGACATCCGGCTCTGCAAGCTGATAGGCCCGGCTGCGATCCAATTTCCCATCAATCAGATCATAAATGCCCTCATGATGAAGCGTCTCAATTCCCCTTGCATTCAAAAGCTCTGTCAAATATGTACCTATCCCAATAATTGTCGTAGAAGTGTCTCCATCAACAGAATCAGCAAATGCCTCCTGGGAATGTGTATGGTAGATCAATACTTTTGGTCCTCCTGTTGTCATATCAAGCGCCAGATTCTTCTCCAGAAACTTCCCTGCATTCAGTTCCTCCGGACCGGTCATAGTTGTCCCGTCAACGGTGTAAAATGTTCCCACCAGATATTCATAATCATTTAACTGATTCATATCAATGTCCTGAACCGGTGTACTGGCTAATACTGCTGCATTTTCTTCTGGCAACCCAGCCCCAACTGATTCTTGCATACTCCCAGCCGGAATCAGATTGCCGTTCTCATCGATAGCATTTTCATCATTTGCCTGATTTTCCAGAATCATAGTTCGTGTCAATGTATCTTCCACGGTTGTTTCCGGTTCTTCATGATTTCGAACATATTCACTGATTGGAACGAAGCTTAAAACACTTTTTTCAATTCTTCCCGTCAATGTGTCTTTCCGCCCCTCTTTTACATATGTAAGTCCCGGAAGCAGCCAGTTTGCCGCCTGCTTCAGGACATTTTGACTTGTTGAGCTAAAAAAATTTTTTCTCTCCCTGCTTATTTTTACATTTTCTATATCTGTAAATGCATAAATCAGCAGCATCCCTACAATCAATAGCATCAGTATTCGATTTCTTTTCTTTTTTTCTTGCATTACACCGCCCCGTGTGCATCTTAGTTCTAATAATATATGATGTAATTGGGGTTCTTATGTGCATGTCCTTTCAGAAATCCAAAATATCTTCTATTCAAAACTTTTCCCTGAAAACGCAAGATTCAGCCCCTCCGAGATGGTGTAACTCAGACGTTTTACTGTCTCATCTATATCTTTCGGTGTCATAAACATACTGTTCAGGTTTGGTGCGATCAGTTCTTTGATCAGCTCATACTTCTCTGCTTCGCTGTATCCTCCTAGCACAAGTCCGACTCCTTTTAACGATTCTGATGTCTCCAATGCTGACAATAGATTTTCCATCGTATCACTTACAATTGTCACAGCATCAACAACTGTCGGAACTCCGATTGCAATTACCGGAACTCCAATTGTTTCTTTTGTAATCGCATTCCGGTAATTACCGACACCAGAGCCTGGATTGATTCCGGTATCAGCAATCTGGATCGTCCGGTTCAGTCTTCTGGAATTTCTCGCAGCAAGGGCATCAATTACAATTAAAAGATCTGGCTTGGTCTCCCTTACCACACCCTTTATAATCTCCGCTGTTTCCATTCCGGTCTGTGCCATCACTCCTGGAACTATGGCACTGACTACACAATTCATTTCTTCTGGTGCTGCATATTTCCCATATTCTTTCACAATATGTCTGGTAACGTTTAGATTATCTGCCACATAAGGACCAAGAGCATCGGGTGTCGCCTGACGATTTCCAAGCCCTATGACCAGAACTTCCTTATCATGTTCACTTTCCGGTATGATTTTTTCCATAACTTCTATCAGATATTTTGCCAGTTCTTCTGAAACCTCCCGGTGGATTCCCTCATCCGGTGAAGATAAATTCGGGGCTTCAATCGTCAGATATGTTCCGACTGGTTTCCCCATAGTCTTCGCACCATTTTCGGTTTCAATCCGTACAGTCGTCACCCTAATTTCCCGCTCCTTATCATATTCTTCCTCCAACACAACTCCTTGTACCTCCACCTGGTCAGACTCAAAACGTTCCTTCTCTTCCAATGCCAAATCTGTCCGTATGTTATATTTTTCAACCATGATTTTCTCCCCCTTTCACCTACAAGCACTATTTTTATACTAGTTTTTACAATATTTCCATAATTATGTATTGACAGAATAAGTCAGCTGGTCTAAAATGAATGAGTGTGTTCGAGAGAACGTCCGTGTCCGGATCTGTCGAACTGATCATTATAATCGAAATCATAGATATTGGAGGTGGACAAATTGGCTAATATCAAATCCGCAAAGAAGAGAATTTTAGTAAACGAGACAAAGGCTGCTAGAAATAAAGCAATCAAGTCTAAAGTTAAAACTTACGTAAAAAAAGTTGAGACAGCTGTAGAGAAGAAAGATGCAGCAACTGCTGCAGCAGCTCTTAAAGAGGCGATCGCTGAAATCAACAAAGCTGGAAGCAAGGGTGTTTACCACAAAAACACATGCTCTAGA
>ERZ773269.213-NODE-213-length-68792-cov-12.873241_pt1 | contig 68792 bp, 57 predicted proteins | sample MGYA00511958_ERZ773269 | MGnify/ENA primary metagenome ERZ773269 (study PRJEB29015, sample SAMEA2737761) | human gut metagenome | biome: human gut; feature: human-associated habitat; material: faeces | place: China | collected 2012 ... | reverse complement strand
GATTCGTCGAAACTTTGTTCAGTTTTCAAAGGTCTACCTTAGTCAGCGACAAGTGCTGACTAACAAGTTCATTATATCAGATGTCTTTTAAGATGTCAACAATTAATTTTAATATTTTCAAATTAACTCATCAATCATTCTCAACAGACAATTTTTATAATATATCATCTTGTTAAGAGCGAGTCAACATGTTTATTGAAATAAAAACAATTTATCAGATAAACAAATAACTCTTTGTATCTCTCAACAGGAACTATACTATACCTTCTTTTCATTTCTTCGTCAACAGTAAATATGAAGAACTATTCATTTGTATTGAACTAATTCGAACATTGAATTCAAATTAGCAAATATAGTTAATGATTTTTTAAACAAAGCAAAAGAGTGCCCGCCATTTTTTGGCAAAAGCACTCATAAACTGAACAATTTATTTTTAAATTATTTTACCCGAACTAAGAAGTAACGTTTCTTTCCGCGGCGAACAATCACAAACTTACCATCAAAATGGCTACTTGGATCGATCTCTGCATCAACATCAGTTACCTTTTCACCATTAATATGGATAGCACCACTTTCAACATCTTGTCGTGCTTGACGACGTGATGGTTCAATCTTGGTATCATCGACTAACCATAAGATAATGTTCTTCTTTTCATTAGCTACTTCTACTGAAGGAACGTCCTTGAAAGCTTGTTCAATTTCCTCAGTAGTTAAGTCAGCAATATCCCCTGAGAATAGCGCCTTAGTAATCCGTTGAGCTTCGGCTAATCCTTCTTCTCCATGAACAAACTTAGTAACTTCTTCAGCTAACCGACGTTGAGCTTCACGCTTCCATGGTTCTTTCTGAACTTTTTCTGCCAACTCATCAATTTCTTCCTTAGATAAGAAGGTAAAGTACTTGAGGTATTTAACAACGTCACGATCATCCTGGTTAATCCAAAATTGGTAGAATTCGTAAGGCGAGGTCTTCTTTGGATCAAGCCAAATAGCACCACCAGCAGTCTTACCAAATTTCGTCCCATCAGCTTTTAACATCAACGGAATGGTCAACCCGTATACTTTTGCATCGGGTCCTTCTACCTTATGAATCAAATCAATCCCGGCGGTAATATTCCCCCATTGGTCTGACCCACCAATTTCAAGTTGCACACTATTATTTTGGTAAAGGTGCAAGAAATCTACCGCTTGAAGAATTTGATAAGTAAACTCAGTAAAGGAAATTCCTGAATCAAGTCGACTTGCAACAACTTCCTTATTTAACATTGTATTAACATTAAAGAGCTTCCCAAAGTCACGTAAAAAATCAATCATGGTGAAGTCCTTCAACCAGGTGTAATTGTCAACAATCGTAAAGTTCTCAGTACCAAAAAGTTTCTTCATTTGTTCAGTAAGAGCCTTCTTATTGTGATCCAACTGTGATTCAGTTTGAAGGGTCCGTTCCGTTTTCCGTCCAGATGGATCACCAATTGCACCAGTTCCACCACCAATGATAATAACTGGGTGGTGCCCTGCTAACTGGAATCGCTTGAGAATCATAAAGGGAATTAAGTGACCGATATGAAGACTATCACCTGTTGGGTCAGTCCCACAGTATAGGCCAATATTCTTATTTTCAGTTAATTCCTTCAATGCTTCTTTATCAGTAGTTTGGTTAATGGCGCCACGCCATTCAAGTTCATCAATAATGTTCATCGTATTGCCTCCTATAACATATTTCAGATCAAAAAATCCCCAACTTCATATTGAAGTCAGGGACGATTTACCGCGTTACCACCTTGAATTGTAATTACTAATCCAGTAATTACCTCTCTAGTCGATAACGAGACGATCCGTTCAAAATTGAAAAGCTCCGTAAGTGTAATTCGTCAGCCAACCGCGTTAGACTTTCAGCAACCGTCTAATCTCTAATCTACTAGTTGGCAAACTACTAAATTACATCAACGCCTTTATTATTGCCGTCATTGTACCTAGAGAATTAGTACTTTGTCAAGATAAAAAGGAAAGCCACAGAATCCACTTCTTTCGTGACTTTCCTTTTACTGAGGATTATTTATTTTCTTGTTTCTTTTTATCCTGCTTTTGTTTAGCTTTCTTTACCTTTTTCTTTGGTGTATAAACTTCATGAACATAAGCCTCACCAGTTAATTCAGCAACTGGCTTAAACGTGTCAGCAAAGTCTTCATCCAAGTTAGCGGTTTTCTTTGCTTCTTCATAGTAAAGGGCACCACTAGCAAAAATCACTGGTAAGTATGCGGCAAAGCCAAGAATCATTAACAGCAATCCAATATATATCAACGCGTAAGTTGCGGCGTAAAGTCCCCAGTATGCCAGGGCACCGAAAATAACTTCCCAAACAACCATTGGGATAAAGATTACAACAAGCATGATCAATAGGTAGTTCCACTTACGTCCACCCATAAACCGTCGACTAGCGGTTAGGGCATGGCGCATTGATTGACCAAGGAATTGTGGCTGACGATCACGGTAAAGGAAATTGGCTTGGGAATATTCAATTCCTTTCCATACCATCACAATATCGTTTAGTATCCGGCAAACAATCACTAATGCTTGGTTTTTAGCAACTAATCCACCAATAATATCTAACGGCAAGCTCCACAGGAATACAAATAAGCCAGTGTAAAGAATAATCCGCCATAATTGATTCTTCCGCAAATGCTTATAGTGCATCCATACTGATCCAGCGCTGACAATTTGTTCAGGATGACGAACCTTATCCTGGTAAGTAAATTGTGCAGCCGTGGTAAAGAACGAATAGAAGAATGATAATGCGACTAAAATAACAATTGCAAGAAGCAGCTCAAGCAAAGCCAATCCAATTGCTGCAGGTGATGCCATCCCATACATAATCATCATCATGGCCATCCCCATTGAACTTAATATTCCCTGGGCAAAATAACCAACAATAAACGATAACGCGAGGAAAATAATCATCACTCCGCCAAGTGGCCACATTGAAGTTTGGTAATGTGGCTTAACTAGTCCCTTCAGGTCATGAATGAACTGTTTTAAGGATAAATGATAACGTTTCTTCATTTAATACTCTCTCCAATTATTTCAGAATATATTTTTCATCATAACACAAAACGAACAAAGCTCAATTTCCATGGTGCTTTTTTCATAAAAAATTCAAAAAGTGCTCACCATCACAGTCAGCAAGCCGATTAATGATGGTCAGCACCCCAAATTATTTTCTATTAAACTCTTCGTCAAAATTCACTAAATTACTTCAGAAGCTATACTCTCAAATTAATCTTACTCAATCGCTTCAAAATAAGGAAAACAATAATTCCCTCCAAAGGCCAAGTAATGACTTCTTTAGGCAGCCGGATAAGCAAAAGTGCCCAGAATGTTTTCCCAGTGCTTCCCGTATTTAGGCTCATAATGTAAATCCAAAGTGTTGTAAAGATAACATTAGTTACTAAAATTTGGAAGAACTCATAAATTAGCGCCCGTTGCCAAGTAACTTTCTGGTTATACAGGAACATCCCCGCTAGTACGCCAGAAACAAAGGCTGAAAAGGTAAATCCTGGGAAAAAGGCAGTTCCAGAATTAAGAATGGTGTTACTAATAATATCATTGACCACCATGGCCCAACCACCAATCCACGGTCCTAAATAGTAACCAATCAAGGCAGTCGCAATAAAGCCAAAACCAAATTTAAGAATCGTTGGATCACCAATTGAGATTTTCTCTAAAACAACCTCAAGAGCAATCAACATTCCAGCAAGAGTTAACCGCTTAGTAGTAAACCGCGGACCAGCAAAAGATAAAATTGATGACATCTCAATCCACTCCCTACTTAAAATTTATTCTGTTAGGGAACACATTGACAGGTGTCTCTGTGGTGAATGCGAAATTATCAAGCAGCTAATGCTTCCTTCCAGCGTTCACATTCCGTTCCGCTGGACAATAACTCGGTAATTCCTACCCCAACACTCAATAATATATCTCAATTACGGATAATATTCAATATATTAGATAACATTATATGGAAAACATGCGATTATTAACCACAGTCAGCCATAAACATTCGTATTTGGCTTTATAAGATAATAAAACACCGCGATTGATTCAGACTAAACCAATTGCGGTGGAATAAAATTTAATTATATCTGGTTAAAAATTAATCATTGAACTTTCCAGCGCTCTTTAAAATTTCCTGAGCTTTTTCAAGATAGTGGTGTTCAGCACGGAATGCCTTAATCTTGCCGCCCTTGCTCTCGTCTAGGCCGTCAAGTTGCTTTTCCAGTTCGTCAAAGCCCTTCTTAAGATCTTTGATAACTGGTTCTTCATCTTCCATGTAAATGTAGTGATTCTCAGCAGGATCCTTATGTCCTTCACCTGCAACACGTTCGAGCTTATCGCTATCCTTATCTACTTTCTGAGCATGCTTAAGAATTGACTTGATATCCTTAATTGTTTCGTGTTGAGCAGTACGATGCTTTTCGTTATCTACACTATCTTCAATCTTAGTTAAGTGTCCCTCAGCATCCGCAATCTTTTTAGCAATCCGATCTAATGCCTTTAATTGACGTTTTGCGTAATCAGCCATAATAATAACCTCCTGATAAATATTTATTTACACTATTATTATATTTTTAATAATAACGTTATGCAATTAATAGCACTTATTATTTTGTATTCATCAGAATAGCAATTAATATTTTTATCAAGGCTCATTATATTGACCGAAAGATCGCCATTTGATTTTTGCATCAAAAAAAAAGCCGGAAATTTCCGGCTTTTTCATTAAGAATATTTATTCTAGTATTTTTCTTTGCTCAAAACGTTAAGCTTCTCGTCAAAGTCATAAACAACTGGTTGACCAGTAGCCATTTCAAGGTTCATGATGTCATCATCAGAAATGTTTTCGATGTACTTGCTCAAAGCACGGAGAGAATTACCGTGAGCTGCAATGATAACGTTCTTGCCATCAAGAAGCTTTGGAGCAATTTCATCTTGCCATAAAGGAATTACCCGTTCCAAGGTAACCTTTAAGTTTTCACCACCAGGAACTGTCCGTGGATCCAAGTTAGCGTAACGACGATCGTGTAATGCTGATCCTTCATCATCAGCAGTCAGCAATGGAGGTAAAACATCGTATGAACGACGCCAAATGTGAACTTGTTCGTCACCGTACTTTTCAGCAGTAGCCTTCTTGTTAAGGCCTTGTAAAGCACCATAGTGACGTTCGTTCAAGCGCCAAGTCTTAGTTTCAGGAATCCAAAGTTGGTCACATTCTTCAAGAGCATAGTGTAATGTCTTGATAGCACGCTTCAATACTGAAGTGTATGCGTAGTCAAATTGAATACCATGTTCCTTAAGGGCTTTACCAGCGTTCTTAGCTTGTTCAACACCCTTTTCGCTCAAATCAACATCAATCCAACCAGTGAACTTGTTAGCAAGGTTCCATTCACTTTGGCCGTGACGAATTAAAACTAGTTTTGCCATGTTTTAATGACCTCTTTCTTCTTAAAATCGCTATACTACTATACAGCATTACCTAATTATTTTAATCCAAACATTGAAAAAATCCAATAGGCGAAGCGGTGATCTTGTGAAATTAATCGCGATTATCGTTCTATAATCCTGCTTTTGCACCAATATCATGACGATAAAAACATTCTGGTTGATTCAGCTTTTCTAAATACGCGTAAACACGATCATGAGCTTCCTGAAGAGTTTCTGCTTGGGCAAGCACCATCAATAATCGTCCTCCCGCGCCTCGTAAATGACTAACTGTTCCTGTCACATTAGCATAGTCAATTTCAACTTCACTGCTCTCAGGAAAGGAGCCTAATTTTTGACCATGAATTGGTTTTTGCGGATACCCTTTGGAGGCTAGAACAACACCAAAACTAGCTTCAGTGGTCTCACTAATTGTTGGTAAAGGCTGATCATTGATTGCCGCATCAACAAGTTGATAAAGATCCGTATCTAAGCGCGGAAGGACCACCTGAGTTTCCGGATCACCAAGGCGAACGTTATATTCAATCACCTTTGGCCCATCCGCAGTCAGCATCAGCCCAATATAAAGGACACCATGGTAATGGTATTCACCTTTCACTAACCCATCAACCGTTGGCTTAACCACCTCATCAATCATCCGTTGGCGATCAGCCGTCGATAACTGGGGAAGTGGACTATATGAACCCATCCCTCCAGTATTCGGACCTCGGTCGCCATCATAAGCTCGTTTATGGTCTTGTGCCATCGGTAAGATTCGATAATGACCGTTGCTGATCACTACAAACATCGAATATTCAGGGCCGCTCAAACATTCTTCAAGAACTATCCGGGCTTGTCCCGATGCAAACATCTCTTTAATTGTCCGAACCGTAGCATCATGATCCTGGGCAATCACAACCCCTTTACCTCCAGCGAGGCCATTTTCTTTGATAACAACCGGATAGCCAAATTGATCCACATGTTCAAGGATCGCTGTTTGGTCACGATAGGAAGCATGCTTAGCAGTTGGTACACCGTAATTATTCATAAAGTTCAAAGCATAATCTTTTGAACCCTCTAGTTGCGCTGCCCGAGCATCGGGACCAAAGATCTTCAATCCAGCTGCATGGAAGTCATCTACAATACCATCAACCAGGCAATCTTCGGGTCCCACAAACGTCCATTTAATATCGTGATCTTTTGCAAATTTGATCAAGCCGGCAAAGTCGTTTTCAGCAATTGCCACTGGCTCAACTCCCACGCTTGGCATCCCCACATTTCCCGGTGCACAGTAAACATGGTCTACACTAGCGCTTTCCCTCAGCTTTTTGGCAATCGCAAATTCGCGACCCCCTTCGCCGATCACTAATAAATTAACTTTATCTGTCATGAGATCCTCCTGAATTCGATGTTGGATAATCATTTTTGTTGGTGACTTGTGTTTTGGCTCGTACTTTAATGCAGCAGAGTCGAAACGTGCTCAGCCTAACCTTCCTCGAGCTAACGACCTCCACCTCCGACGACAAGACGTCGTTCGGTGGAGAAATCGTTAGCCACCGGAAGGTTTTAACGGCCTCGCGCTCTAATTAAAAGTGCTTCACCCGAGTTTCCTAGAGCTAGCAACCTCCCTCCTAGGCGCAAACCGCCTTCGTCGGGAGAAATTGCTAACTTTCCGCAAGTTCTTTGCTGGCTCATACTCTAGTGTCTAAAATGTCTTACTCCAGTAGTGACCATGGCGATGCCGTATTTGTTAGCCATGTCAATTGATTCCTGATCACGGATGGAGCCGCCGGGTTGAACGACTGCTTTGATACCGTGCTTACCAGCATATTCGACGCAATCACCGAACGGGAAGAAAGCATCCGAAGCCATCACGGTTCGTTCGTCAATATCATCCCCTGCATGCTTAACAGCAATTTTAAGAGAATCAATCCGGTTAGGTTGACCTTCACCAACGCCAAGCGTCCGTTCATCATTTGCGAGGACAATTGCATTTGATTTAGCATGCTTAACTGCCTTCCAAGCAAACATCAGTGTCTTCAACTGTTCTTCGGTTGGTTGAACATCAGTTACGCACTTCCAGTCATGATAGTCTTCTTTAATGGTGTCCTGTTCTTGCATTAGCATTCCACCCATTACAGAGACAACTTCATGCTTAGTTGGTTCATCCTTTTTACTGAAATCAAGACTGAGTAAACGGATATTCTTCTTCTTTGCCAAAATTTCGTATGCATCGTCATCGAATCCTGGTGCAATTATGATTTCGAGGAAAATCTTATGCATCTTTTGGGCAGTTGCTAAATCAACTTTTCGGTTTAACGCAATCACCCCACCAAAAATTGAAACGGTATCCGCAGCATAAGCGCGATCCCAAGCTTGCTCCAAGGTTTCACCCCGCCCAATACCGCAAGGGTTCATGTGCTTCATAGCAACTACTGCTGGTTCGTCAAATTCGCGAATGCAACGGAGGGCTTCATCGGCATCCTTGATATTGTTGTAAGAAAGTTTCTTTCCGTGAAGCTGTTTTGCAGATAAGATCGAGAATGATTTTGGCAAGGCATCTTGGTATAGCCAAGCCTTTTGGTGACTGTTTTCTCCGTAACGCATTGTTTCTTTCAGGTCCCAAGTTAAGGTTAGCTTCTCGGGATCTTCTAGGCCGTTTTCTTTAGTCAGGTATTGAGAAATTAATGCATCATAAGCAGCCGTATGACGGAAAGCTTTGGCAGCTAACTTTGAACGGGTTTCCAATGTTGTCGTGCCGTTTTCCTTAAATTCACCTAATACATGATCATAGTCGTTTTGGTCAACGACGATTGTAACGTCACGGTAATTCTTAGCTGCTGAGCGGACCATGCTTGGGCCACCAATATCAATATTTTCAATTGCATCCGCAAGCTTTACGTCTGGTTTTTCAATCGTCTCCTTAAACGGGTAGAGATTTACACAGACAAGATCAATTGGCGTAATGTTAAGTTTTTCAAGAGTCTTCATATGTTCTGGTAATTCACGCCGCGCTAGTAAGCCCCCATGAACATATGGATTTAATGTTTTTACCCGACCATCCAGAATTTCAGGAAAATGGGTAACATCTTCAATACTGATCGTATTAATTCCTGCATCATCTAAAACCTTCTTTGTTCCACCAGTAGAAACAATCTCAAAGCCGTTTTCTACCAGTCCCTTAACAAAGGGAACCAAATTTGTCTTATCAGATACGCTTACCAATGCTCGTTTCATAAGTTAATTCTCCTTCTCTAACTCTGTCAAAACTTGTTTTACTGCTGCGGGATATAATTGATGCTCAGTCTCATGGACCCGTTCTTCCAACGTTTCTACCGTATCGCTAGGCAAAATTGGCACGTGCCGCTGGGCGATAATTGGTCCAGAATCTAAACCAGCATCGATATAGTGGACGGTTACCCCGGTCTGTTTCCGCCGGTCATTAAATGCCCGCTCAATCGAATGTAATCCTGGATACTCTGGCAACCACGCGGGATGAAGGTTGACGATCCGGTGTTCATATTGGTTCAGGATTGTCGGACCAACTACCCTTAGGTAACCGGCCAAAGCAATAAAGTCAATTTGATACTTTTTCAACAACTGTAAAAGCTGTTTTTCGTACTCTTCCTTCCCACCACAGGATTTCACCGTGAAACTTTCAGCAGGAACACCAAGGCGCTGTGCCCGTTTCATTACCGGTGCATCTGGATGGTTGCAAAAGAGCAGCGATAATTCACCAGGAATATCACCGCTTTGAAAATGCTTTGCTAGCACTTCAAAGTTTGTTCCGTTCCCGGAAGCGAAAATGGCAACTCTCATTTTCAAACCTCACTTAATTTCAATCTTTTCAGCATTTTCAGGGCGTTGACGCAAGTGACCAATTTGGTAACTTGCCTCACCTGCTTCTTTCAACTTCTCTTGAACCTGTTCAACATTAATAGGATCAACTGCCAACACTAAGCCAATCCCCATGTTGAATGTTTGAAAGCAATCTGCCAGCGGTAACTGGCCAAGCTGTTGTAAGTAATCAAAGACTGGCAATGTCGGCCATAACTTATGATCGATTACCGCCTGCAATTGATCACCAATCATTCGGGGAACGTTCTCAATCAATCCGCCACCAGTAATATGGCTTATCCCTTTAATCAATTTTTGGTGAATTAAAGGTAGTACTTGACGGACATAAATTCGGGTTGGTTTTAAGATAGCCTCGCCAACCGTCTCACCATGAAGGGCCTCTGGTTTTTCGTCGAGTTGAACATCATGATCCTTAAAGAGGATCTGGCGAACAAGGGAAAAGCCATTCGAGTGGATCCCACTAGATGGCAATCCCAGAAGGACATCGCCAGCTTGTGATTGAGCCGTGGTTAAAAGCTCTTCTTTCTCTACGACTCCAGTCACCGTTCCCGCTAAATCATATTCATCTTTTGCGTACATATCCGGCATTTCAGCTGTTTCGCCACCAATTAATGCTGCACCAGCATCACGACAACCGGCTGCTACACCGCTCACAATTTCTGCCATCTTTTGAGGGTCGTTATGACCAGTCGCAATATAATCGAGGAAGAATAACGGCTCAGCCCCTTGAGCTAAAACATCATTCACACACATTGCAACTACATCAATACCGATCGTGTCATGTTTTCCCATTTGTTGAGCAACCAGGAGTTTAGTTCCAACACCATCTGTCCCCGAAACGAGAACCGGATGTTTCATGTGTAACTCTCCCAAATCAAACATTCCACCAAAACTACCAATGCCACTAACAACGCCTGGGCGATCGGTTGATTTTACAGCCGCTTTAATCCGATTAACTAATTCGTATCCGGCATTTACGTCAACACCGGCTTTTTGATAGCGATTCATGATTCAAGTTCCTTTCGTGCCCGCTTTTCTTGTTCGTTTAGTGACTTCAAATATCCTTCTTCGTAATCGTAAAGCGGAGTTGGGTAGTCGCCATTAAAGTAAGCTACTGTTAGGCCACCATATGGCGCATCCCCCGCGTCCGGAATATTGATTGCCTTAATCAAATTCTCAACACTCAGAAAATGAAGGGAATCAGCGCCAATTAACTCTTTCATTGTTGGAACTGAATAATGAGCTGCCATTAACTCTGACCGCGTTGAAATATCAATTCCATAAAAGCACGGAAATTTAAATGGCGGTGAAGCAATCAACATGTGAACTTCCTTAGCTCCCGCATGCCGAAGCATTTTAATAATCTGCTTAGAAGTGGTTCCCCGAACAAGCGAATCATCGACTACGATTACTCGTTTGCCAGCAACAACCCCGCGAACGGCAGATAGTTTGAGATGAACGCCCTGCTCACGAAGAGCTTGTGTTGGCTGGATGAATGTCCGGGCAACGTATTGGCTCTTAATCAAGCCCATTTCGTATGGCAATCCAGATTCTTCTGCATAGCCCGACGCTGCGGATAGTGATGAATTGGGAACACCAATAACCATATCCGCATCAATCGGGTATTGCTTTGCCAGTAATCTTCCCATCTGTTTACGGGCGTTATGGACTGTTACCCCGTGAATAATCGAATCAGGGCGGGCAAAGTAAATATATTCCATTGAACAAATTGCTAATTGAGTATCTGTTGTGTAGTGGTCAATATGCAACCCATCACGATCAATTACAATCAGTTCTCCTGGTTGAACATCTCGAATGAATTTAGCGTTAACAATGTCTAAGGCACATGTTTCGCTAGCCACTACATAGGCACCGTTTTCCAATTGACCAATACATAAAGGGCGAATCCCGTTTGGATCCAGCGCTGCAATTAACCTGTCCTTTTGTAGCAAGAGAAAGGCAAAGCCACCGTGGACAATGTTCAGGCTCTTTTTTAAGGCCGGAATAAAACCTTCTTTAATGTACTTCCGAACTAGGTGAATCAGAATTTCGGTATCGGAGTCTGACTGAAAGACCGCACCATCATCTTCAAGCTGGCGTCGTAACGTAACGGCATTAGTCAGATTGCCGTTATGCGCTAACGCAACGTCACCATCGTGGAAGTGGAATAAAAAAGGTTGGACATTGGCGATTGAATTATGACCGCTAGTACCGTAACGGACATGACCAATTGCTGCGTCACCAACTAATCGCTTTAATTCATTTGGGTTAGCGAACACCTTTGCCAAGAGTCCCCGGTCACGATGCTGGTAAAGTTCTTTTGAATCAGTCGAAACGATTCCGGTACCTTCCTGACCACGATGTTGAAGGGTATGAAGACCATAGTATGTTAACTGGCTTGCATCTTGAGCACCAAAAACGCCAAAGACACCACATTCTTCATTTAATCCTTTGATTTCAGCTGGCACGGGATCGCCTCCTCCCACAATTTTTGTAGTTCAGCAACACTTTGATTAATCTCAGCATCTTGCAAGTGCGCTTCAAGCCAATGGGTATTCGTGACTTCCCCAACTAGCAGTGCATCCGCACCCATCGTTTTTTCAAAAGCAGCCGTCTTGGCAGCAGGAACTGTCACAACAAACCGCCCCGGAGTTTCGCTAAATAATTGAGCAGCTGTCAGGTGACGAATATCAATATTCATCCCCAAATCTGTCTTAAACAATGTTTCAGCAAGGCCAACTCCAAGACCGCCTTCACTTAGATCATGAGCACTTGCAACATTGCCCTGCTGCATTGCGGTAAGAAGACGCATCATGTAGTCATGAACATGTTCCAGATCAAACGAGTTAAGGACACCACTAATATCACCGGTAAGCATCTTTTGAATTTCTGTACCCGCAAAGTCATTCACAGTTTTACCAACAAGGTATACCTTGTCGCCAGCACGTTGAACAAATGATGGAATAACATGCTGAATATCCTTAATCAGGCCAACCATTCCGACCATTGGTGTTGGGTGGATTGCCTTACCATTGTTCTCGTTATATAGCGAAACATTTCCTGAAATAACCGGGGTATCAAATACTCGACAAGCATCGGCCATCCCCTTAACAGATTGGTGAAGTTCCCAGAAGATTTCGGGATCATTGGGGTCACCATAGTTCAAACAGTCGGTAATTCCTAATGGTTCGGCACCACTAGCCACAATGTTAGCTGCCGCTTCAACAAGGGCAATTTGACCCCCAATTTCTGGACTCAAATAAACGAACCGCCCATTACCATCAGTTGTCATTGAAAGACCTTTATGGGTACCACGAATACGTAAAACACCAGCATCGCTCCCGGGACCGACCACTGTGCTTGTCCGTACTTGTGAGTCATATTGTTGATAAAAAATGCTCTTATCCGCGATTGTTGATTGTTGAAGAAGACTCCGCAACGTTTGTTCAGCATCATCAATGGTTGGTACCCATGCAGTTTGCTTTTCTGCTGCTAAAATCCGTGCTGGTTTCTTTTCCTCACTAGCTTCTTCCAATACATCATCAGTCAAACTAGAAACAGGAATATTGCAGACCTCTTGTCCATCATGGTAGAGAACGTAATCGTGACCAGCAGTAATCCGACCAATCGTCACTGCTTCTAGGTCATAAAAGTCAAAGATCTTTTTAACGTCTTCTTCGTGGCCCTTATTTACACACAGGAGCATCCGTTCCTGCGATTCACTTAACATAATTTCGTAAGCTGACATATTTGGTTCACGTTGAGGAACGAGGTCAAGGTTTAGCTCCATGCCGCTTTGCCCTTCAGATGCCATTTCTGCACTTGAAGAAACAATTCCGGCTGCCCCCATATCCTGAATACCAACTAGCCAGTCAGGGTGCTTAGTGATAACTTCCAGGCAAGCCTCTAAAAGGAGCTTTTCCATAAAGGGATCGCCAACTTGAACCGCAGAACGCTGGGTAGCATTCTCATCACTAAAATCAGCAGATGCAAAGGTTGCACCATGAATCCCGTCACGACCGGTTTGCGCCCCGACATACATTACCGCATTACCGATTCCGGCTGCCTTCCCTTTCTGGAGATCTTTCTGGTCCATCAAGCCAACACTCATCGCATTACATAAAAGATTTCCTTGGTAGCACGGGTCAAAAGTTGTTTCACCGGCAATTGTGGGAATTCCCATACAGTTACCGTAATCACCAATTCCCCGAACTGTTCCATCGACCTTCATCCGCATCTTTGGATCAGTTAGTTCGCCAAAATGAAGAGAATCAAGTGAGGCAACTGGACGAGCACCCATACTGAAAATGTCACGAAGAATTCCGCCAACCCCGGTAGCAGCTCCCTGATATGGTTCCACAATAGTTGGGTGGTTATGGCTTTCTGCTTTGAAGACCACGGCTTGACCATCATCAATGTCAATAACTCCTGCACCTTCACCAGGGCCTTGCAAAACACGGGAATTTTTATTTGGAAAAAGCCGTAAAACAGGTTTTGACTTTTTGTAAGAGCAGTGTTCGCTCCACATTGCGGAAAACAATCCAGTTTCGGTATAGTTTGGCAACCTACCAAGAAGCTTTTCGCTAATGTAGTTGTACTCATCTTCGCTTAGACTCCAGTCAAGGTATGGTTTTTGCTTTTTAATTTCTTCAGGGGTCATTGCCTGTTCCATAGTCTATTCCTCCACCTTTGCATTTCCATTTGCGAGCAACGATTTGAATAACCGTAATCCATCAGTATTACCAAGGAGTGCTTCAACAGCTCGTTCTGGGTGAGGCATCATTCCCAAAACATTTCCCCGTTCATTAGTAATCCCCGCAATATTACGCAGACTGCCATTTGGGTTTTCCTCAGCATACCGAAATACAACCTGATGATTCTTTTCAAGGCGGTCAAGCGTCTCTTCATCTGCAAAATAACTGCCGTCAGCATGAGCAATTGGCAAAGCGATTCGTTCGTGCTTTTCATATTGTTGAGTAAAGATCGTTTCGTTATTAACCACTTCCAGGGGAACGGTTTTGCAGACGAACTTTTGACTATCATTCCGTTTTAACGCTCCAGGAAGAAGACCAACTTCTGTTAAAATTTGGAAGCCATTGCAGGTCCCAAATACTGGTTTCCCTTCTTCTGCCATCTTGATAACCGCTGGCATAATATTAGTAAAGCGAGCAATTGCCCCCGCTCTTAAGTAGTCACCATATGAAAAGCCACCTGGCAACATCACAGCATCAAACCCTGCTAAACTCTTTTCTCGATGCGAAACATATTCCACATCAGCATGACAAACTGAGCGGAGTGCTTCATAGAGGTCAATATCACAGTTAGAACCAGGAAAAACAATCACCGCGATCTTCATTTAATCTTCCCCCATCACTTGATACTTATAAGTTTCCATATTGAAGTTAACTAAGAGTTGATCCGCAATTTCTTCAATTGTCTTTTCAACCACTTTTCCAGTCCCTTCAACAGTTACATCAAAGAATTTACCAACCTGGACATCCTTCACTTCGTCATGGCCCAGCGTATGAATTGCATCTTTAATGGTCTCCCCTTGAGGATCAAAAACTGATTGCTTATAGGTAACGAAAATCCGCACTTTTGTCATTTACTTATCCTCCGCAATAACATCTTCCAGCCGTGCTAATACTTGATCATAGGTTTGGGTTAAGTCAGCTAACTTTCGCCGATAAACATCCTTATCCATGTGCTGATCGGTTTTAATATCCCATAGCCGACAATTATCAGGCGAGAATTCATCTGCCAAAATAATCTTGCCATTGCTTAACCGACCGAACTCTAACTTAAAGTCAACTAATTGCATCCCCGCCTTTTCAAAAAGTGGTGTTAACAGGCCGTTAACCTCTCGACAAATGCCCCACATTTTTTCAAGTTCAGCATGGGTAGCAATTCCTAACGCAATCGTTGCCGACTCGTTAATAAATGGATCGTCTAATTCATCACTCTTATAAAAAGTTTCCTCAACCGGTTCTGGAAGCCTCTTTCCTTCGTCCAACCCATACCGACTAGCAAAGTGTCCCGCAACCACATTCCGGGTAACAAATTCTAGCGGAAACATCGTACATTTCTTAACTAGATCTTCATTAGCTGACAACTTTTTGATGAAGTGAGTCTCAATCCCGTGCTTGATTAAATATTGAAAAACCAAACTTGAAATGGCATTAGCAGCTTCACCCTTTCCAGCAAAGTGCTCCTTCTTTTTCCCGTTCAGCGCAGTTGCTTGGTCCATATATACAACCCGCAGTACTTCGGGATCGTCTGTTTGCCACATCTGCTTTGCTTTTCCGGTATAAAGTAACTTTTCCATTGTTAATTAAGGCTCCTTTACATAAAAGACGAACATTAAATTAATTAATAACGATTCCATTCGTTAAAATCTGTCATTAATATACTCTCAGTCATAAGTAATTGTCAACATAATTTACTAACTTTATTTACGCTTTCTTTATAATAGTTCGTGTTTTACGCTAGTTTTCATTCTTAAAACCCGTAATTTTTATAAAATTAACCTAATTTATCTTTTAAGCCATTGTTAACTATCTCTAAATAAATATTTTTAATTTCTCAAGATAATTATTGACTTTTCAAAAATTAAGATTAAACTAATAATCAATTAAATTATGATTAGACTTTGAAGAGAAGAGTAGTACCTCGTCGTTTCTGCAGAGAGTCCTTACTTGGTGAAAAAGGATATTCGACAACAGTATGAAGATGAGCTCTGAGTCATCTAACCTGGTCATCCCGGCTAGGTTAGACGGATAGCAACCGTTACATTGCGGAGTATTCATGTCTTATAATGAGTACTTAACGAGGTTGCTATTGTAAGGTAACAATAAACTCAGGGTGGTACCGCGAAAGCTTTCGTCCCATAGTTCAAATAGAATTATGGGACGAAAGCTTTTTTATTAGAAGCTAATCTAGCTTAATCAAATCACTTAAGAAAGGAGAATCAGTAATGACAGCAAATGCAAAAAATGGTTTCTTGCTCAGTAACGGTCACTGGCAAAATCACTATCTTAATAATCCGGTATCAATCGTGGTGGTTAATCTAATGCCAACCAAAGAGACAACTGAACGTCAATTTCTTGAAAGCTTCAATAGACTAACTCAAGACGTTGAACTTACTTTTCTTTATCCGGCAACTCACCACTTCAAAAACATTTCCTTCTCAGCGATCACTAAAGCTTACGTCAGCTTAGAAGAAATTGAGAATTACTCGTTCGACGGCCTAATCATTACTGGTGCTCCCGTTGAACAGCTTGCTTTTCAGCAGGTTGATTATTGGGAAGAATTTCGCACAATCTGTGACTGGGCAGAGCGTCATACCAAGCAAAGTTTGTTAGAGTGTTGGGCTGCTCTTGGCGGTCTCTATAACGACTATCAAATTAATAAGCACCAGTTATCACAGAAAATTTTTGGGATCTATCAAGCAACAGGAATTAACAGGTGTAATCAATTAGCGGAACATCTCACTAACCAGCAATTAATCATTCCCCAATCACGCCACTCCAATCCCAACGTTGATCCAGAGAACCTTCCCGATGATCTGCAAATTGTCGCTGAAAATAATGAAATTGGTCCTTTAATCTATCACTCTCCCGGTAAACACCGTACTTACATTACGGGCCATCCGGAATATGAAGCAGATACGCTTGCGCAGGAATATTACCGCGATCTAAAAAAGCGGCTGCCTATTCAGGAACCGCGTAACTACTTCTCTAACCGGAATACTGGTGAGATTAAATATTCATGGCGAAAATCAAGCACACAAATCTATCAAAATTGGTTAAACACATTTACACAACAGAAAGTAGGTACATTAGTATGAGTAATCAAGAACAATCACCAAAATACCATTTTGAAACCCTCCAAGTTCACGCTGGCCAAACCGTAGACGAAACTGGTGCTCGCGCGGTACCAATTTACCAAACGACTTCTTACGTTTTCAAAGACGCTAAACAGGCCGCCAACCGTTTTTCACTAAAGGAACCCGGCAATATCTATACCCGGCTAACCAACCCGACTACCGATGTCGTTGATCGTCGGGTAGCCGCCTTAGAACACGGGACAGCCGGAATCACTTTAGCTACCGGTTCAGCAGCAATCACCGCTGCGATCCTGAACATTGCTCAACAAGGCGATGAAATTGTTTCTGCAAGTACAATTTACGGTGGAACTTATGACCTCTTTGCCGTTACCCTTCCTAAATTAGGAATTAAAACTCGCTTTGTCGATCCTGATGATCCGGCAAACTTTGAAAAGCAGATCAACGAGCATACTAAAGCTCTCTACGTTGAAAGTATTGGAAATCCCGGGATTAACCTAGTTGACTTTAAGGCGATCGCCAAAATTGCTCATCAGCACGGAATCCTCTTCATTGTTGACAACACTTTTGGCACCCCCTACCTCGTTAAACCGCTCGACCTCGGTGCCGATGTTGTCGTTCACTCAGCAACAAAATTCATTGGCGGTCACGGAACAACAATGGGTGGTGTCATTGTAGAAAACGGAAAATTCGATTATAAAGCTAGCGGGCGCTACCCTGGCTTTACCACACCGAATGCGCAATATGATGGCCTTATTTTTGCCGACCTCGCTCCAGCAGCATTTACAACTAAGGTTCGGGCTGAAACAGCACGGGATCTTGGAGCCACAATCAGTCCATTTAACTCATTCCTTCTCCTTCAAGGGCTTGAATCACTCTCACTCCGGGTTGAACGTCACGTTGCTAACACCAGAAAAATCGTCAAATTTCTTAACGATCATCCAAAAGTTGCTTGGATCAACTACCCAGAATTAGCAGATAGCCCGTATAAGCCATTAGCAAATGAATACTTCCCTCACGGTGTCGGTTCAATTTTCACCCTTGGCCTCAAGGGCGGCGAAGAAGCAGGCAAGGAGCTTATCAGCAACCTCAAGCTCTTCTCATTATTAGCAAACGTTGCCGATGCCAAGTCGCTGATTATTCATCCAGCTTCAACAACTCATGCCCAGTTAAGTCCCGAAGAATTAAAGGCTGCTGGTGTGACTCCCGATCTCATTCGGGTTTCTGTGGGAATTGAAAACGCGGATGACCTGATTGCGGATCTCGACCAAGCACTAGCAAAGATTTAGCCAAGTAAAGGAGGCCCTGTTATGCAGACAATTACGATTGGTCTTCTCGGTCTGGGAACCGTTGGCGGAGGGGTTGTGAAGCTATTACAAGAACACGTTGCTAAAATCGAGCAAACCACCAACGTTCACTTTGTCCTTAAGCGAGTAGCGGTTGCCCACCTAGATAAGGCACGAAATGTAACCCTTCCTGATGATACAATTCTTACCGATCAACTTGATGAAGTTCTTAACGATCCGGAAATTCAAGTAATCGTTGAAACAATGGGGACCATCAACCTTGCTCGTCAGGCAATTACTCAGGCAATTTACAACCACAAATCCGTAATCACTGCCAACAAGGATCTCTTGGCAATCGATGGTCCGCGCCTTGCCCAGCTTGCTAAAAGTCGTCACGTTGATTTTCTCTATGAAGCGAGCGTTGCCGGTGGGATCCCGATTCTCCGGGTACTAAGCAGCAGTCTTGCAACAGACCAGATTAGTCAAGTCACCGGGATCATTAATGGGACTGCTAATTATATTCTGTCGGCAATGACCAGCAACAATGTTAGTTACGATAAAGCATTAATGAATGCCCAGAAAAAAGGCTACGCGGAAGCAAACCCGACTAATGATGTTAAGGGGATTGATACTGCCAACAAGCTTAGTATTCTTAGCCAGTTTGCATTTGGGAAAGCACTGGATCCCAATAAACTTGGTATCCGCGGTATCGAAAACCTTACCGCGGCCCAATTAGCTAGCGCAAACAATTTTGGCTACACAATTAAGCTCCTCGCAATTGCCAAGCGACTAGGTAACAAGCTCTATACCTTCGTTGGTCCAACACTAATTGAGCACAACAACCAACTTGCCCAAGTTAATGGTGTTCAAAATGCAGTTGCGGTTGAAAGTAATGCTCTTGGTTCAAGCATTTATACGGGGCCTGGTGCTGGTGCTAAGCCGACCGCTAACAGTATTTTAAGCGACCTTGCCGCAGTGGCAAATGACATTTTAGACTATGACTGCGGAAGCGAATTTAATAATTATCACAATGAATTAGCGCCCTGTAGTTTAACTACCGTTCCCCAATCATACCTGGTCACTACTTATGGGACTTCTGTTAAGCCGACTAATGCAATTAACTGGCAAGGTGAAACTAACAGCAATAACTACTGGAGTGGCCTTACCCCAGTTATTTCTCATCAAGAATTAGAGTCATTTCTCAAAAGTCTCCCCAAGAATTCGGCAGTTAGCTACTTACCAATCTATAACACCGCTAAATTATAAATCTTTTTTGGATATGAAAAGAGACCTCCTCAAGTATTTTTACTCATACTTAAAGAGGTCTTCTTATCACTCTTGAAGAAAATTTGTCACAAGCTTAAGAATCGCTGGTTTCTCTTTACCCATAAACTTATGTCCTTCTCCTTCAATGAGATGCAGTTCACTATTCGGCAAAATAACATTATATTTTTTGGAAGCTTCAGGTGAAACTACTGTATCCGCGAGGCCATGAATCAACAGTGCTGGCCCCATGAAATGTTGAGCAGTTTCATAGATTGGCAGCAACTGAGCCGTTCGGAAGTACTCACCGCTCACTGCCTCACCATGAACATCAACCGTTAATGGGATATGGTTAGGATCGTATTCGGTTCCCTGGCAGGTTCCCAGCAACGCATCATCCTTTAACGTTGCAGCTGGCGCTAAAAGGACTTCCTTAGTAATAACATCTCGATAATAAGCGGCCAACATCGAAGCTACTACGCCACCTTGAGAATGTCCAATTAAATAGATTTGTTGGGCGTCCATTTCCGAACGTGCAAAATCAATTATTTTCATTCCATCACTAATTTCACTTAATACGGTCATATCAGTAAAGGAACCATCGCTTTGACCACAACCCGCGAAGTCAAACCGCAGCGTTGGGATCCCTGCTTGATTCAATTCACGAGATAAATCGTACAAAAAATTGCCCGCTTTATAACCCCGATCTCCTTGAAAGCCATGCATCAAAATCGCTACTTGCTTATTTTGCAATTGTTCCGTTCCCTCTAAAACTCCACGAAGAGTAAGGCCATCGCGTTTTACAGTCACGTCCATGTTACCGACTCCTTTTACTTTGTCTTCTATTCTGTTATTTTACTATAATAAAATAGGAGGTGCTTCAAAATGATTCATAACTTTACAACAGACAATCAAGTTAACCACCGTTCAATTCGGCAGTTTAAGAATCAGCCATTAACTACCGAACAGCTAACAACCTTGTATGAAGCGGCCCGTCACACTTCATCAAGCATGTTTCTTCAGCAATTTAGCATCCTGCATTTGACCGATCCCCAGAAGCGAGCTGCTGTCCGCGAGATCTCAAAGCAGCCATATGTCGGTGCTAATGGCGATCTCTTTATTTTTATTGCCGATTTATATCGAAACCAGCAGATTCGTCACCAACTCGGTAATGATGACGGTCGTCTCCACACTACGGATATTTTCATGCAGGCCGCTGAAGATGCAATTCTAGCTTTGCAAAACGCTCTAACGGCTGTTGAAAGCATGGGCCTTGGCGGTGTCGTTCTCGGGTCAATCAAGAACGATCCAGAAAAGCTAATTCAGGTATTAGACTTACCGAAAATGGCCTTCCCAATTCTTGGCTTACAGGTTGGGGTGCCAGATCAAGAACCGCAGTTAAAGCCTCGGTTACCTCTTGAGCAAATCGTCTTTGATGATAACTATCCACGTGATTTCAAATTGAGTTCACTGAAAGAGTACGACCAAATCGTAACGACCTACTATGACTTACGGGATGCTAATAAGCGAATCGACTCCTTCACTAAGCAAATCAATGGTGCTAAATTAAACCAACATGAAACAAGTCGTGATAAGTTGCTTCAGGCCCTTCACGAGCAGGGACTCGCCTTAAATTAATGGTTTAAACTACCAAACAGGTTTCAATGTTCAGCGATATTGAACATCGAAACCTGTTTTTCATTCATTAAATTAGTCTAAGCCGACCCGCTTAAAAATGTCATCAACGTGACGAAGGTGCCAGTGGTAATCAAAGGCATCGTCAAGGTCTTTCTTAGAGAGTTGCTTTTGAATCGTTGGGTCAGCTTCAAGCAATGGCCGGAACGGAATCTGTTCTGCCCAGCACTTAGCAGTATATGGTTGGATTAAGTCATAAGCCGCTTCACGAGTCATTCCACTATTAACCAACTTCAAGAGAACCCGGCCACTGTAAATCAAACCAAGAGTTTTATCCATATTCTTCTTCATTGTTTCTGGGAAGACATCGAGGTTATTTAAGATCCGACCAAAGCGACGGAGCATGTAATCAATTAAGGAAGTGGAATCTGGTAAAATCATCCGTTCAGCACTGGAGTGGGAAATATCCCGTTCGTGCCAAAGAGTGACATCTTCCATCGCCGTAACAACATTTCCCCGAAGAACCCGGGCACAACCACAGATGTTTTCTGAGCCAATTGGGTTCCGCTTATGAGGCATTGCGGATGAACCCTTTTGTCCCTTGGCAAAGTGTTCTTCAACTTCATGGATTTCAGTCCGTTGTAATGACCGAATTTCGGTTGCCATGTTTTCCAAACTAGTTCCCATTAAGGCAATTGCGGAAATGTATTCTGCATGAAGATCACGTGGAAGGATCTGGGTTGAAATTTCTTGGGCGCGTAATCCTAATCGTTCACAAACATACTTTTCAACGAATGGGTCAATTTCGGCAAACGTTCCCACAGCACCAGAAATTTTTCCGGCTTCAACACCGCGAGCAGCGTGCTCAAACCGTTCTTTGTTCCGTTTCATTTCGGAGTACCAACGGGCCACCTTGAGACCGAAAGTTGTCGGTTCAGCATGAACACCGTGAGTCCGTCCCATGCAGACAGTGTACTTATACTTTTCAGCCAACTTTTTCAGGACTGTCATAAAGTCGTCGATATCCTTGCGAATGATGTCGTTAGCTTTCTTTAAGCGAAGGCCCTGAGCAGTATCAACAACATCAGTACTGGTCATTCCATAGTGAACCCACTTCCGTTCTGGCCCAAGTGACTTTGAAACGTCACGGGTAAAGGCAATCACATCATGGTGGGTAACTGCTTCAATTTCAGCGATTCCATCAACGGAAAACTTTGCGTTTTTGCGAATTTTTTCCACATCTTCAGCTGGGATGTGACCAAGCTTACTCCAAGCTTCATCCGCGGCAATTTCAACTTCTAACCAACATTGGTATTGGGTTTCCAAGCTCCAAATTTTCGCCATTTCTGGACTAGTATAACGATCAATCATTAGTTAAAAATCCTCTCTAATTATTTCTCTCAGTAACAATATACCATGTTCTGGGAATTATTTATCCCAAATATGCGTATCATCAATCTCTTTCAATGTCTTAGCAAAATCATCAGTCAAAATTGTCACATGACCCATCTTTCGGTTATGACGAACTTCAGCCTTCCCGTAATCATGAAAATGCCAATTAGACTTCTTAGCAATTTCATCGCGAACTCCCGCAACGTGTTGACCAAGAACATTCACCATGACGACATGGTGGAGTAATTCAACCTTTGGTAATGGCCAATTGCAGATTGCCCGATTGTGGATCGCAAATTGGGAGAAGTTGCAGGCTTCAATCGAATAATGACCTGAATTATGTGGCCGTGGGGCAAGCTCATTAATGTAAATCTCACCGTCATTGCCGACAAACATTTCAACGCCAAGGATCCCTCGTAAGTCAATCGCATGGGCAATTTTAACTGCCATTTGCTTTGCCTTTTCCTGCAATTCAGGACTAATCCGTGCCGGGACGATACTAAGGTGCAGTATCTCGTTATGGTGAATATTTTCGGAAACCGGGAAGACTGTTACTTCCCCGTTTTCATTTCGACCGACCATCACTGAACATTCTAGTTTAAATGGCACCCATCCCTCAAGAATTGCGTCCTCTGTAGAAAGAATCCCTGAACATTTTCTGAGATCTTCATCGCTACGCAAAACTTCTTGACCATGGCCATCATAACCACCTTCACAGGCCTTTAAAACTGCCGGATAGCCGATTTTCTTCACAGCCTTTTCCAGATCCGTCACATTTTTGACCGCCATAAATGGTGCCGTCTTCAAGCCCGCATTGCGGAGAAATGTCTTTTCCCGGATCCGGTTCTTAGTAGTGTACAACAGGTTAGTCCCTTGGGGAATGTAAACCCGATCGGCAACGTCTCGCAACGCATCCAAATCAACATTTTCAAACTCATAAGTTAAGACATCTGACCGGTGAGCCAGTTCTTTAATCGCCTTTACATCTGCATATTCCGCAATAATCTGGTCATCAGCAACCTGACCAGCCGGACAAGCAGGGGTTGGATCAAGCACAATGACCTTCATCCCCGTGTACTTAGCATCCAATGCCATCATCTGACCGAGCTGACCGCCACCGATAATCCCGATTGTTTGTCCCTGTTGAATCATCTTAGTCAAGGTGAGCACCGCTTTCTATTGATTGATCATGCATTTGCTTTCGGTAATCAAGAATCTGTTGTTGAATTGTCGGATCATTAATTCCAAGGATTTGGAGTGCTAATAACGCAGCATTCTTTGCCCCTGCTACTCCAATTGCTTGAGTAGCAACCGGAATTCCTGCGGGCATTTGAACGATTGATAAAAGTGAGTCCATCCCGCCGAGCGCTTTTGTTTGGCCCGGAATTCCGATTACCGGTAATGGAGTATTTGCTGCAATCATTCCTGGTAAATGGGCAGCCCCACCCGCACAAGCAATAATTACTTTGGTCCCTTTTTCCACAGCGTTTTGAGCAAACGCGAACATTTCGTTTGGCATTCGGTGAGCGGAAATAACATTTTTTTCATAGTCCACACCAAACTGTTCAAGGATCTTGCACCCTTTCTTAACGGTTGGCCAGTCTGATTTACTACCCATTACAACACTGATCGCACTCATAATTGAACCTCCTTAAAAACTGCTTTAAGGATAACAAATAGTTAAGATAAATACAATGATTTTACGAACTAAATATAATTTTAAATTAAAATAGTTCGTGTATGTAAAGTGCAAAAATAATCTGGCAATGAATAATAACCGTTCTTTGCCAGATTATTTTAGTTGACTTCTATTGCAGCAGAGTCAAGATCTGCTCGTCCTAACCTTCCTCGAGCTAACGACCTCCACCTCCGACGACGAAACGTCGTTCGGTGGAGAAATCGTTGGCCACCGGAAGGATTTAACGGGCTCGCACTCTAATAAATATAATCCCTTGTCATCGGCAGATTGTTGCCAGAAGGACCTTTGGTAATCAGGTATTGAATAACATCAATGTTGCCTGATTCAAATGAAGCCGCACAAGCTTGAAGGTAAAGATCCCACATTCGAGTGAAGCGATCTCCCATCATATCTTCAATTTGGGAACGGTGAGCATTAAAGTTCATGTCCCAAATTTCTAGTGTTCGTTGGTAATGACGACGAAGCATTTCAACATCCGCAATCTGCATGTCATTCTCAACAATATGACCGATCATTTCTCCTAATCCAGGGACATATCCACCAGGGAAAATATACTTATTGATCCAACCATTGTAAGCACCGCCTTGTTGACGAGTAATTCCGTGAATCAGGGCAACACCATCCTGTGTAAGGTACTTATAGATATCCTTAAAGTAAAGGCCAAGATTTTCCTTACCAACGTGTTCAAACATTCCAACAGATGTGACATAATCCCACTTGCGGTCTCCTAATTCCCGGTAGTCAACCAAAAGAACTTCCGCAACATTTTCCAAACCTTCGTCCTTAATCCGCTTTTGAACGAGGTTAAACTGTTCTTCACTTAATGTTACTCCGGCGACCCGAAGACCGTATTCCTTGGCTGCGGTAAGCATTAGCGTTCCCCAACCACAACCAATATCTAATAAAGTCTTCCCAGGTTTTGGATCAAGCTTCTTTAAGATATGATGAACCTTATCAATTTGAGCTTTGGTCAGGTCGTCACGGTTACCATGATCAAAGTAGGCACAAGAGTAGGTTAATGTATCATCAAGCCATAATTTGTAAAAGTCGTTTCCAACATCATAGTGGCTTTGAACATCACTTTCACTTTCCTTTTCAGAGTGTCCTTGCTTGGGTAAAAACCGCCGAAATTTAGAATTCCGCATAAAACTACCGGCACTTTCATATGCAGCGGTAATTAACTTTTGAATACTACCGTCAATTTCGATTTTGCCGTCCATGTAGGCTTCCCCAAGAGCAATGGAGGCGTTCTTCGTAACGTCACGGATCGGGAGTTTTTCCTTAAAGGTAATAGTTACTTCTGGTTCGCCATCACCATAAACCGCACTTTTACCGTCCCAGTAAACAACCTTAACTGGGATATTAAACGAGTGGCTTAACAGTGACTTATAGAACGTCTTTTCTAACATTTCTACGAATCCCTCTTTCAAAAAAGTATGAGATCATTATAACACTCCATAGTAAAATACAGTGATATTATTGTTCAGTCCCTTAATTATTTGCTAAGATTGGGATAACTGAAGCATAAAGCAGAGGAGGAGATATAATGACCGATGCCTGGCACCGCTTCATTGCTAATGTCAAGTTACGTCGTTTTGTAGTCTTAGCACTAATCATCTTTGTACTATGGCTTCTTCGGCCAATGATGAACTTGATCCTGTTTACATTTATCCTAACATTTATTGTTATTAGTTGGGTTCGGTGGGTTCAACGTCACGTTCCTAAATTATCGACAACATTTACTGTAATTATCACGTATGTCGCATTAATTGTTGCAATCTACTTTGGCGTTACTCGCTACCTACCAGTTCTGGTTAACCAAGTTATTAAAATGGTTAATTCTGTAGTTAAATTCTATAGTTCTCGACAAGCAACTGAAATTATGCACTACGTTAACCATTACATTAGCTGGGCAACAATCATGTCACAGATGAAGCATGGTGTAACCCTCGCTGTCAGCACATTAACCAGTATTGGTTCAATGACAATCACTTTCTTAATGTCGTTTATCCTAAGTTTCTTCTATACCCTTGAGTTAAAGCAGATGAACGAGTTCTCGCGAACATTTCTCAACAGTGACTTCGGTTGGTTCTTTAGCGATATTGATTATTTCGGCAAAAAATTCGTGAATACTTTTGGAGTTGTATTGGAAGCCCAGTTTTTCATCGCCATTTGTAATACTGTCATTACATCAATTTGTCTTGTGTTCATGCACATGCCACAAATTTTTGCTTTAGCGCTAATGGTCTTTATTTTTAGTTTAGTACCAGTTGCCGGAGTAATCATTTCGTTGATCCCCCTATCAATGGTTGCCTATTCTGTTGGGGGACTTCGGGATGTCATCTACATTCTGATTATGATTTGTGTGATCCACGCCCTGGAAGCCTATGTTCTAAACCCCAAATTTATGTCTAGCAAGACCGAATTGCCCATTTTCTATACCTTTATCGTCCTTCTGGTTGCTGAACATTTCTTTGGTACCTGGGGATTAATCGTTGGTGTGCCAATTTTCACCTTCTTGCTAGATATTCTAGGCGTTAAGTCAATCAAGAAAAAGCCGCACTCACTTAAAATTCATCAAGAAAAAAGTGAAAATTAATTTTTCTCTTGACTTTTCCTAACTAGCCGATTATTATAATGACCAATGAAATACCTTTAACTTAGTCCAGAGAGGCTAGGAAGGATCTAATTGAACGTCATAAGTACTCGATCTACCTTTCTAGTCCATTGCTAGAAGGGTTTTCTTTTTATGCAATGGATAAGGCAGTACAAAACAACGTCAATTATTTCAACTAGGTATTTTGGAACAAGTCACTTTTGATTCACCTAGGAGGAAATATTCATGACATACTCACAACGTGTTGCCAAAGCACTTTTAGACATTAACGCCGTTACCCTTAGTCCAGAAAAGCCATTCACTTGGGCTAGTGGAATGAAAGCACCAATTTACACCGATAATCGACTAACTATTTCATACCCGGCTGTTCGTCAAGCAATCGTTAACGGAATGGAAGAACAAATCAAACTTCACTTCGGCGATGTTGATGCCATCGCCGGCACCGCAACCGCTGGAATTCCTCACGCAACCGGGGTTGCCCAAGAAATGGGGCTCCCAATGGTTTATGTCCGCACCAAGCCAAAGGACCACGGCGAAGGTAAGCAAGTTGAAGGGGTTCTTCATGAAGGTGAAAAAGTTGTTGTTATCGATGACTTAATCTCTACTGGTGGTAGTGTTTTGAATGCTGTTCATGCTGTTGAAAATGAAGGTGCAGAAGTAATTGGGGTTGTTTCCATTTTCACTTACCAACTACAAGCTGCTGAACAAAACTTTTTAGCCAATGACCTCCAATACTTCTCAGTAACTGACTACACCACTCTAATTAACCTTGCAAAGAAGACTGGCCTAATCAGTGCTGACCACTTAAAATCACTCCAACAATGGCGTGAAGATCCAATGAAGTGGAGCAACAGCCAACAATTACAAGCAATTTAATATAGTCCATAACTCCTTGAAATAATAAAAGAGATTGAGTAAAACAAAACGTCTTTTCTCAATCTCTTTTGTTATTCAAATTTATAAAACCATATTTAAAAGCCAAACACCAATCAACCCAGCAATAACTGAAATTGACATTGATCGAGTAAAGTAGGCAATTACCATGACAATCAATGCCGCAAAAATTTGGTCTGGATGACCATAGGGAACAAAATGGTAGCCCTTAGTAGTGATAAAAATGTTTTTGATTACTAATGCCGTAAACAAACTGATTGGTACATACTTCATCCATTCATTGAACCATTCAGGAATCTTCCTCGAGGAGAAAAAGTGGATTGGAAAATATCGTGGAATAAATGCCGCAAATGCCGCAAAAATAATTACAACGATATGATAAAGAATTTGATTACTGCCAATTCGGGATATTAAAAACTCCATATTACTAGTCTCCAATTATTCATGCTGACTCGATTTAGGTGCCTGTGAATTTGTTGGTTGTTCTTTTGACTGCTCTTTCTTTTTTTCAAGAACCTGCTCTTCCTCAGCTTTTTGATCTTCAACCGTAATTCGGGTAGCCCGCGGACGGAACAGTTTGGATAAGAACCAGTTATCATCTGGTTTCTTTGAGTGCTTACGGACAGCATTTTCAATTAAGAAACCAATAAATGAAGCAATCAAAGTTGCAATTACAACACCGATAATACTATGAGTAATTACCATGAAGAAAACAGCAAGCACTGCTGAAAGCAGACAAATAATCAGGGTCAGGTGACTTCGCATCTGCATCACAATCATATAAATAAAGAGTGCAGTCAGGGCAAAGTCAACTACTTCAAGATTAATCGAAATCGTACTTCCGATCAATCCTCCAACCATATTGGAAACAGACCAAGAAATTAATGAGTAGTGTTCAACTAGCAATGCATCTTTCGGTTTCCATTTTTTATCGGTTGCAAATTTTAAATAGTTAACAGCATAGTTTTCGTCGTTCATTGACACAGCAAATAACCAAATAAAATGCTGCGATTCGGATTTGATATATTTTGAAAGACTTGAGCCGAGCAAAGCATACCGCAATTCAAGAAAGAAAAGAGTCACGAAGATCGAGGTTAACGGTGCATGGATCGTTAGTAGCGATGCCAAAATAAACTGGGCACCACCGGAAAAAACCACAATCGACACGATCAGCGTCATGATAAAGTTAAAGCCCGCAGCATGCAATAAGATACCACAAGCGACCCCAATCGGGATATAGCTCAAACAGAGTGGCATTGCAATGCCTAAAACTTCTAGCCAGCGTGCTTTTTCGGGATTAATTTGTTGCGCTTTAGCCACAGAATTTCCTCCAATAAAATGTGTTTATTGACTCTACAGCGAGAGTTAATACAACCAATCTTTAGTTTAGCACATTCAAAATCAACTGAATATAAAAACACCAGGATTTAATTGATAAGTCCTGATGTTTTTTCTGTTAATCTTTCTTTCGCAACTGTTCTTGTTTTAGCGGTAAAGTAACAATGAAGCTTGTTTCATTGTCATCAGAGGTTACTTGGACGTTCCCGTGGTGTAGATCAACAATACTCTTAACGATTGCCAACCCCAATCCGGTTCCTCCTGTCGCCCGCGATCGTGAACCTTCTGCCCTATAAAAGCGTTCAAACAAGTGATCAATTGATTTTGCCGGGATTGGCGTTCCGTCATTGCTAACTTTAACCACAACCTGATCTCGTTCTTGACGCGCCGTTACTCTAATATAACTTGCACCATTACCATACTTTAAGGCATTAGCTACAAGATTACTAAAAACGCGTCCTAATTTTTCTGGATCCGCTTCAATCATCAATGGATTAGGCTTAACAGATGACGTAATTTCAATTCCTTTATGCTGAGCTTCTAATTCAAAGCTTGCCGTTAATTGTTCCAAAAGTTGATTAAGATCAATCTTCATTATATTGATCGGACTGCCATGTTGTTGAACCTTAGTATACTCAAAAAGATCTTCAACTAAGTTTTTCATTTGCTTAGCTTTTTCGTAAGCAATATGAGTATATTTAAGAATATCATCTTCACTTCGATATTGCTTATCCTCGATCAAGCCTAAATAACCAATAATACTAGTTAATGGTGTCCGGAGATCGTGACTAACATTCGTAATCAACTCATCCTTTGACTTTTCAATTTTCCGTTCATCATCCATTGACTGAACAGCACTATCAACCAGAGCGTTGACACTGGTAATCACATGTTGCTCACTCCCTTTTAGGCGAAACGGAATTCGGTGATCTAAATGTCCCTGAGCAATGTAGTGTAATTCACGAATAATATGATTCATCTGGTACAAGTGATAGCGTCTGCGCAATCGCCACCAAACGACCCAGATATCAATCACTACCAGAACAGCAATCAAAATCCGTTGATAGCTCCAGATCTGTGCCTGCATTGGCCCAATTCTCATTGACTGCTTTATCATAAAGATACCACTAGTAATTCCTGGGTTACTCTGGATAATATCCTGAGCAAGAATAATAATGGCCATATCCAATAAGACAAGCAGGATGACCGTAACAACCCCTTCCAGGATTAATGAACTTTTCTCCCGTCCTGTTAGCTTCAAAGCTTCTCCTCCATAACCTTAAGCCTCCTAATTCTAGTGGTCTTCAACCTTATAGCCAACGCCCCAAACCGTTTGAATTACTTTTTCACCATTGGTTGCTTCTTCAATTTTGTCTCGCAGGTGACTAACGTGAACCATAACCGTCTTGGCAGAAACAACGCTTTCTTGTTGCCATACCCGTTCAAAGATGTCATCCGCAGAAAATACTCGGTTAGGATGGCTAGCCAAAAGGTAGAGAATCCCAAATTCCAATGCAGTTAATTGAATGGTGTCTCCCTTAATCGTCTTAACTTCGTGGGAATCCTTGTTAATTGTCAGTGGACCGACATTTAAAATATCAGGAGTATCATTAGTTACTTCACCCTGACTCCGCCGTAAAAGAGACTTCACTCGTGCCATCACTTCAAGCGGATTAAATGGCTTAGTAACATAATCATCAGCGCCACTAATCAATCCTTGAATCTTATCCATGTCCGCTGTCTTAGCTGAAAGCACAAGAATCGGAATATCTGAATCCTTTCGTACCTGCTTAATCACCTGCATTCCATCCATTTCAGGCATCATTAGATCCAGGATAATCAAGCCAATATCGGGATTGGTATTTAGTTTTGTTAGTGCTTCCTTACCGTCATAAGCAGTAACTGGCTCGTAGCCTTCATTACGAATATATATTTCTAACAATTGAACGATTTCTTTATCATCATCGACGACTAAAATCTTCATTCTTTATCCACCCCTTGAGAACATTCTTACTAACATCCTATTATAAGCGTTTATCGATCTTAACGGCGAGATTTCGCGGAATAGTTTAAAGAAACTTAGAAGAAGCTGGGAAACAACCTTCTCGGGAGCCTGGTGGGCTAACCTGGAAGGCTCCGGTTGTTTTCCGTGATTAGACTATTTATGTTTAAAAAACAAGTTTGGAAAGCATATTCCTTCCAAACTTCCTTAATTTTAGTTATTCCCCTTCATCAACATCCATTGGCTCTAAACCGAGGCTCTTCCGTAAGGTATTGGATACTCGTTGCCGTTCATTATAGGAAACATCTTGGAATGATTGCCCGTCAGAATCATCGTCAGTTCCTTGAACATGCCCTTGTTGGATATTCTTTGTTGCCTTCCGATAGGACTTAGCAAGGGTCATCATGTTATCAAAGGTTAGGTCAGTATGAGCATTCTTTGAAACCGTCTTTAAGAATTTTTGGTTAAGAACCGTCTTATAGGATGCGGATTTTTTAAGTAATGCCATGATAACCATCTTCTGTCGCTGCTGCCGACCATAGTCCCCTTGCGGATCGTCATATCGCATCCGGCAAAACTTTAATGCCTTTGCTCCATCCATGTGCTCAGGGACGCCCTTTGTAAAGGAATATCCTTCATATGTAAAGGTAAGCGGTGAGGTAACAGTCACCCCGCCAACCTGGTTAATAGCTTGCTTCATCCCCGCCATATTGACTAGAGCATAAAAGTCGATTGGAATATTAAAATACTTCTGAACGGTATTAATCGTTTCCTTAGTACCACCATATGCGTACGCCGTATTAATTTTGGCTGGCGATTCATCTTCATATCCCGGCAGGTTAACCTTCATATCCCGCGGAATACTCATTAACGCGGTCTTCTTGGTTTGTGGATTGATAGTCATTACCATAATGGTGTCAGTCCGGCCCCGATAAGTTCGTCCCAAATCACCCGTATCCGTTCCCAATAAAAGGATTAACACTGGTCGTTTCTGTTCGAGGACCTTTTGCGCATTCCGCCGCTTATTTGCCCCAGCTGATGTAAACATTTGATCACTTGTCTGCTTGGCATTATACCAAGCAAGGCCTCCAAAGATCGCAACAAGAAGCACCAAGATTAAAATAATAATTCCAAAGATCTTTCTTCCCCGATGATGTTGTGGCCCGTTACCATTACCTTGATTGCTACCACCACGAATCCGTCGCTGATATTCTGCACGAGTTAACGGAAATTCGCTTTCTGATTGATTACCCATCTTTTTCTCCCCAAATTAATTACTAATTTCAAAATTTATAAATCGATTCTACCACGATCCTTAGTTACAAGCACATTTCATTAATAATGCAAATTAAATAAACTAACGATTAAGTAAGTCATCCCACTCGCAATAACGGGTCCCGCAGCAACTCCCTTAAAGAGGACTACACCAATAATCGTTCCTAATACTAACATTACCGTAATTTGGGGAACATTTGCCAGCTGATCAATTCCATATTTTGAAAGAATCGCAACTGCAATCCCAGCGATAATTGCAATCCAACCAGGAATTGATTTAAAGGCGGCTGTCAGATCAGTAAACCCAATCTGGCCTAACGCAATCGGTACCAAAATAGCAACAGAAATTATCGTAACACCCCAATTGATTCCCTTTGAACCAACTAACGATAACCATTTGGTAGTCATTGGCGTTAATTTCATAATCATCACAACAACGGTCGCAATAATTAATGACATGTTTCGTCCCCAATATGCAATTGCTAAAATCAGGAGTAAGAATAACCAACTTTCCATCTAATTTTCCTTCTTTCATTTGGACACAAATAATCTCCAAGTATTCGTTAGTAGCGAATATTTGGAGATTTATTACTTAATTACGTTGAATATACATAGAATTAATTCTCTTAAAATCAATAATACACTTGACTTAACGTAGAAAAATATGCTTATCAGAAAATTGCTAGAGCTAACAACCTCCGCCTAGATGACATTCTACTACAACAAAGTCAAACCGTGTTCGCAGGGAAGCCCCTATAGACAGCGACTTAGGCAACCAAGCCGAGATCTGCTCCCTCGGAACTCGCTAGAGCTAACGACCTCCGAGAAGTGGTGCAAGACACCACTCCCCGGAGAAATCGTTAGCTTTCCGCGAGTTCTTTGCGAGGTCGCACTCTATTTGTAATTTGGCGCTGCCTTTGTGATTTGAACATCGTGAGGGTGAGATTCACGAAGGCCGGCGTTAGTAATTTGAACAAATTGGGCATTTTCAATCATCGTTGGGATGTCAGGGGCACCAACGTAACCCATTCCTGAACGAAGACCACCATCAATTTGGAAGAGAACATCAGCAACGTCACCCTTGTAAGGAACACGAGCTTCGATCCCTTCTGGAACTAACTTGTTGGCTTCGTTAACGCCACCTTGAAAGTAACGGTCTGATGAACCATGAGCTTGAGCCATTGCACCAACAGAACCCATTCCACGGTAAGCCTTATACTTCTTACCGTTATCTTCATAAATATCACCAGGTGCTTCAGTGGTTCCAGATAACATTCCACCAAGCATTACGGCATTTCCACCGGCAGCTAAGGCTTTAACAACGTCACCTGAGTACTTAATCCCACCATCAGCAATGATTGGCTTACCGTATTCACGGGCAACTTGGGCAGCATCGTAAATGGCAGTAATTTGTGGAACACCAACACCAGCGACAACCCGGGTAGTACAGATTGAACCAGGTCCAATACCAACTTTCACTACATCTACTCCAGCATCATATAAGGCCTTTGTAGCTGAACCAGTAGCAACATTCCCGGCAATCAATGTAATATCTGGGAAGTGATCACGAATTTCCTTAATCTTCCGTAATACACCAGCAGAGTGACCATGGGCAGTATCAATAACGATTGCGTCTGCACCGGCATCCAATAATGCTTGTGCCCGTTCAAACGTATCACTAGTCACACCAACTGCGGCAGCACAAAGTAACCGGTGTTGATCGTCAACTGCAGCCTTGGTTGCACTAGCTGGAACAACCACACTCTTAACGTTAGCTACTTCGCCTGCTTGAGCTTGGATGGACATGTTCTTGTGAACAACCCCAAGTCCACCTTGTAACGCCATCGCAATTGCCATTGCTCCTTCAGTAACGGTATCCATTCCGGCACTAATAATCGGAATGTTCAACTTAATGTTGTCTGCTAACTTCGTACTAAGGTCAACCTCATTTGGTAAAACGTGACTTTCTGCAGGAATCAGAAGGACATCATCAAACGTTAAACCCTTCTTGACAAACTTAGTATCCCAATTTGACATGTGACTAGACACTCCTTTTTTGAATTTTGATTAGGTATACTTTACTAGTAATTTTTCTAAAAATCAACAAAATCGGTAAATTATTTCTTGAATTAGTGGATAATGTTCGCTATTCAGGGACTAATCACGAATTATTCACTTAAATCAGCCGGTTTTTAAAATAAAAGTTCGGTTATTAAGTGGTTACATTTTAGTTGATGCTTTAGAAATCCGCCTTTTAATCATTCCTAATTTCATGATAGAAACTCGTCCCCTTTTCTCCTTGAACGTTAAAGTTATCCAGAATTGTCGCACCAAGATCAGCAAAGGTCTTTCGAATCCCTAATGACTGATTTTTCTCCTTCATCGTTGGTGAATAGACAAGGAGGGGAACATTTTCCCGAGTATGATCGGTTCCCCGGAATCCCGGATCATTCCCGTGATCAGCCGTAATGATCAATAAGTCGTTCGGCCGCATTTCATCAAGAACATGACCAAGCCGTTGATCAAATTCCATTAATGCCTGACCGAAGCCTTGAGGATTTCTTCGGTGACCATATTTTGCATCAAAGTCAACTAGGTTAGTAAAACAGAAGCCAGTGAAGTCTTCTTGCATTACCTCATCTAAGTGATCCATCCCATCCGCATTGCTTTCATTATGGAATCCCCGATCAATCCCTTTGCCGGAGAAAATATCATTAATCTTGCCAATCCCAATCACATCGTAACCGGCCTCCTGTAGCCGCTCCAAATCAGTTTTCCCCGTTGGCGCTAAGCTAAAATCATGCCGGTTAGCAGTCCGGACAAAGTGCTCGCAATCTGGTCCAATGTAAGGACGCGCAATTACTCGACCGACCGTATATTCTGGCCCATTTAATAGCGTTCGCGCATATTGGCAAATTTTATAAAGCTCATTAACCGGGATCACCTTTTCATGAGCAGCAATCTGCATTACCGAATCTCCCGAAGTATAAATGATTAATTCTCCGGTTTTCATTTGACGTTCACCATAATCGTGAATTACTTGGGTTCCAGAATATGGTTGGTTAACGATCACTTTTCGTCCAGAATAGTCTTCGATTTGTTTGATTAAACTTTCAGGAAAACCATTTGGAAAAGTATCCAATGGTTTAGCTAACGGCAACCCCATCATTTCCCAGTGACCATTCATACTATCCTTTCCGGCTGACACTTCTGCCATCCGTCCATAGTCGCCAATTGCTGGAGTAGCAACGGGGACTCCCTTAATTGGTATCCCCCGAAGATTGCTCAAGCCCATTTGGCCTAAATTTGGTAGTTGGAGTTTGCCTTGATAATATTCACCAACATGACCAAGGGTATCAGCACCAACATCATCAAATCTAGCTGCGTCCTCTGCCTGTCCTGTCCCCACTGAATCAAGGACGATTACAAACACTCGTTGATATGCCATTATTACACTCCTTCTTATTATTCTGATGCTTCATTAAGGATCTTAACTGATGCAGAAACTCCCAGGCGGTCTGCACCGGCATCGATCATCGCCATTGCTTCATCATAGCTATGGATCCCGCCAGCAGCTTTAATCTTAATTGCATCGCCAACCGTCTGACGCATCAATTCAACATCTGTTACTTGAGCACCAGAAGTTGAAAAACCAGTAGAAGTTTTTACAAAATCAGCTTGACCAGCAATTGTTAACTGACATGCTCGAACCTTTTCTTCGTCAGTTAGCAGGGCTGTTTCAATAATTACTTTCAAAATACGGTGCGCACGATGAACTTCATCCGCAACGGCCCGAATATCAGCCATGACCTTATCATCATGTTTTGCTTTCAATTCGCCAATATTAATCACCATATCTAATTCATCCGCACCATCTCTAACCGCTTGTTGAGCTTCAAAAACTTTACTTGCCGTTGTAGTAGCACCGAGTGGAAAACCGATCACTGTACAAGTGTTGATTCCCGTCTCAGATAGTTTTTGGTGAACTCGCTTTACCCAGTACGGATTAATACAAACAGAGGCTGTCTGGTACTTAATCGCTTCAGCTACTGTTTGATCAATCATCGTTGCAGTTGCTTCAGGTTTTAGCATTGTATGATCCAGATATTTTGCTAATTGGCGTCGCTTTAGTTTCATCATTTTCCACCTCAGTCTAATTTATGTATCCGCTTACATAATATCAAACAAAAAAGCGGGCGTCCATTGCTCAGTATTATCAGTAAGCAACAGAAACTCGCTAATATTAATTAACTATTTTCTTCTGTTTCCGTAGAACGAGCCAGTAATGTGGTATTTACGGCGGAAGACAAGATCGCCCGCAAAGGCAATTACCCCAAGGATAATGTATGCCCAAGCATTTAATCGAGGATTAATTGCATTAGGTAATAAGCTGGAAGCCATATAAACGGCTAGCCAAACAACCAACCCAAACGCAACGGTTAAGATCCGGAACCAAAGTGGTTTTGCTTGGACCCACTTGCCATTCTTCTTTACCGGTTGCAGTTGTGAAGCAACATAACCGAACAGAAGTCCACCAGAAACTGCTACCAAAATAATGGCAAGTAAACCACTACTCCCATAATGAGTCATCTTCATTGCGGCTGGTGAAATCCAGAACATTAGCCCGAACATGAAAGTAAAAATACTGAAGAAGATCAGCATGTTGTCAATGGCCAGCAACTTAATCGACTGCTTAGTCATATGATTAGGCTGATTATTTTTCTTCGGATCCTTTAATTCTTTAACATACTCAGTTGGTGTGCCGAATAGTGCTTTGGCAGTTTTACCTGTCTTTTGCCCTTCTTTAAGTTGGGTAATAGTATCTTGAATGATTTCAGGACGTTTTTCTTTAGCAACTCCTTGACGTTCAAGCTGTTTATTTAGTTGAAAAACGAATTCTTCATTCTTCTTTGTTAAGTTATGCTTACTAATTGCATTCCCCGCTTCACGCCGGTCTTCTTTTAAATGTTCTTTTTGTCGTTGACCGGCTTGAGCGTTTCGTGGTTGATTTTCGCTCACAATGAGACTCCTCTCTTTATCTCTTGGTATGAGGTTGATTGTTTGAAATGGGTTAGCCAGGAATCGGCTAAAGATAGCGTTCTAGGCTACATGGTCGAAACATGCTCGCCCGAGTTTCCTACCGCGACACAGTTAAGATCTGCTCGCCAGGGCCTTGCTAGAGCTAACGCACTTCTGGCTAGACGTGAACAAGTCACGCCTTCGCCAGAAGCCATCGTTAGCCAACCGCAAGTCCTCTGCTGGCTCGCACTCTAGACATTGAACCTAAATTCCACAATGTCGCCGTCTTGCATGACGTAATCTTTACCTTCAAGGCGAAGCTTACCGGCTTCTTTAACGGCGGCTTCGGATCCTAACTTGTCGAGATCGTCAAAGCTCATCACTTCGGCACGGATAAAGCCTCGTTCGAAGTCGGAGTGGATGATTCCGGCTGCTTGTGGTGCTTTGGTACCCTTCTTGAAAGTCCAGGCACGAGTTTCGGGACCACCAGCAGTAAAGAAGGTTTCAAGGCCAAGAAGCTTGTAGGCAACACGAATTAACCGGTTCAATCCAGGTTCCTTAACACCTTCCATTTCAAGGAAATCAGCCTTGTCCGCTTCATCCATTTCAGCGATTTGTTCTTCGGCAGCGGCAGCAACCCCAATTACTTCACCATCATCCTTAACATGTTCCTTAATTTGATCCATGTACTTGTTAGCATCTGGATCTGCCATGTCATCTTCAGAGATGTTGGCAACATAAAGAACTGGCTTACTGGTTAGCAAGAAGAGCCCCTTAACGATCTTCTTTTCGTCATCATTAAAGTCAATTGACCGAACGCTCTTCCCGTCTTCAAGAACTGGCTTGATCTTGTTAAGGACATCCAATTCTGCTAGGGCATCCTTATCACGACCCTTAGCAGCCCGTTGAACCTTAGAAAGTCGCTTGTTAACGGCATCCAAGTCAGCCATTACCAATTCCAGGTTGATAGTATCAATATCATCGATCGGGTCAACCTTCCCGGTAACACTAGTAATGTCATTATCATCAAAGGCCCGGACAACGTGAACAATCGCATCGGTTTGCCGAATGTTTTCCAAGAACTTGTTACCAAGACCTTCACCCTTGCTGGCACCCTTAACAATTCCGGCAATATCAGTAAATTCAAACGTTGTTGGGACGATCTTCTTAGCTGGAATAATTTCATCAATTCGTTGAAGACGGCTATCTGGAACTTCAACCATCCCCACGTTCGGATCGATCGTGGCAAATGGGTAATTAGCCATTTCAGCTCCTGCTTTAGTAATCGCGTTGAATAGGGTTGACTTACCAACGTTTGGTAATCCAACAATCCCTGCAGTTAATGACATAAGTTGTTCACTTTCCTTTTCAATTTAATTTTTATTTCTAATCTTCAGACTCAGCGGCTTTTTCCAGGACCTTCTTAAAGCCCTTATCAAACTTTTGCCGTGTCATCATCACAATGTGGCCGCAACCGGTGCATTGAATTTTAATATCCGCACCGACACGTGTGATTAACCACCGATTGGTACCACACGGATGTTGCTTCTTCATCATCACAATATCGCCCTTATCATATGCTGCCATCAGTGATCATCCTCCTTAATCTAACGAAATGTTTAACACTTCTAAAATCCGGTTAAAGTCGTCAGCGGAAGTGTACGGAATTTCAATTTTTCCGGCATTTTTCTTCCGACTCGGTGCCACCGCAACCTTTGTTCCAAACTTACTTTGTAATTGAGATTCTGCCTCACGAACATAGGCCGGTTTCCGTTGACGACGTTTTGCCCGTTTCTTTTCAGCTGTCCCGTTCATTTGGGAAACTAATTCTTCAAGCTGGCGGACGGTTAAATTCTTTTCGACTGCCTGCTTAGCAAGTTTAACCAATTGCTTGCGATCTTTCAAACCTAATAATGTTCGTGCCTGACCCATTGATAGTTTCCCGGCAGAAACTAATTCCTTAATCTCATTTGGCAAGCCAAGCAGACGCAGGTAGTTAGCGATGTATGGACGGCTCTTTCCTAGTCGTTCCGCAACCTGAGCTTGAGTAAGAGACAGCTTATCCATTAATGTCTGGTAAGCTTGAGCCTCTTCCAGCGGTGTTAAGTCTTCCCGCTGAAGGTTTTCCAAAACAGCAACTTCCATCATCTTTTCATCACTCATGGTTCGAATGATGGCCGGAATCGTTGTTTGTTTAGCAAGCTTAGATGCTCGGAAGCGCCGTTCACCGGCAATTAATTCATACCGTTTCAACTTTGGATCCGGCTGACGGAGAATGATCGGCTGAAATACTCCTGATTCTTGAATTGAGGATGCCAACTCCCGGAGCGCCTTTTGATCAAACGTCCGTCGTGGTTGATATGGGTTAGGACGAATCAGCGATAGTTTAACGTCTTGAACCGTTTCGTTATCGCTAATCTCATTAAAATCATTTTCTTCGAAGAGCGCTTCAATCCCGCGTCCTAGTCCACTTTGTTTATTTTTTGCCATGACGAGCTAACACTTCCTTTGCTAATTGTTGGTAAACTTTCGCCCCCGTTGACCGTTTGTCATAATCAACGATCGCTTGTCCATGACTTGGCGCTTCGGATAACCGAACATTTCGTGGAATAATCGTTTCATAGACCTGGTCACCAAAGTACTTTTTGACTTCCGCGTTAACCTGCTGACCCAGATTTGTTCGTTTATCGTACATCGTCAATAATACCCCTTCAATTTTCAAAGCAGAATTGAAGTGTTTGCGAACCAGCTTAATGGTATTTAACAACTGACTTAACCCTTCAAGAGCGTAGTACTCACTCTGAACCGGAATCAGGATCGAATCACAAGCGGTAAAAGCGTTAATTGTTAACAAGCCAAGAGAAGGCGGACAGTCAATCAGAATATAATCATATTCATCCTTAACATCACCAAAAGCATCCTTCAGCCGAGTTTCCCGAGCCATTAGGTTAGTCAATTCAACTTCCGCACCAGAAAGAGCAATTGTAGTTGGAACGATATCTAAGCCCTGATGACTTGAGTGCAAGATCACCTTTTTCAGATCAACATCGTTAATTAAAACGTCATAAACGCTCTCATCAATATCTTTCTTATCAATTCCCAACCCACTTGTGGCGTTTCCCTGAGGATCGAGATCAATCAGGAGGACTTTTTTACCAGCGTCTGCCAAACAAGCTCCTAGGTTAACACTTGTTGTTGTCTTACCCACGCCGCCTTTTTGGTTTGCTAATGCAATAACATACCCCATTTTTCTGCCTCCTACTGTTTCTTCGGAATTTCAATAACTAATTGGTAAGTATCATCATCATCTTTTTCGTGAGTCGTAATAGTAAAGCCATTATCAGTGGCTAGCTTAATTGATTTCTTGATGGTATTCAAAGCCAGCCGGGCATCGTTAGCCTTCGCAGACTGCTTACTAGTAGCACTCTTCTTTCGCCGTTTACTAGTCTTCTTTTTCTTTAGTTGTGTCTGCTTTGAGCTCTCAACGGTCTCTTCAGTGGTTGGTTCCTCAGTTGGCATTCCTTCAAGATCAGCTAATTCTTGCCGTTTCTTTTCGGCTCGTTGCTTAGCAAGTTCTGACGGTAATGGTCGACCAAGAGTCCGGGCAACTTCATCTTCAGTCTGGCGAACCGTCAACCGTTCATTAACGACTCGCATTAACATTTCCCGTTGTTGCTTTTCGTCCAGATCCAGCATCGCCCGACCATGCCGCTCAGAAATTCGATGGTCAAGGATCGCTGTTTGGACCGGTTTAATCAGCTTCAGTAACCGGAGCTTATTAGCAACAAAGGATTGACTCTTCCCCATTCCCTTTGCCAGTGCTGCTTGGGTTAAGTGATTTAAGTCCATTAGCCGGCGGTAAGCCTGTGCTTCTTCGACAGAACTTAATTGTGACCGCTGGAGATTTTCAATCAAAGCTAATGAGGCGGTTTCTTTATCGCTCATCTTCTCAACAATCGCTGGAACGGTATCCCAGTTTAATAATTTCACCGCACGATACCGTCGTTCACCGGCAATGATTTCATACTTTGCTAACTCATATTCACGAACAACGATTGGTTGTAGCAAACCGTGTTCGTCAATTGTTTGCGCCAATTCACGGATTGCATCTTGATCAAAGACTTTCCGTGGCTGATACCGGTTGGGAATGATTTGATCAACCTTAATTTCAACAACCTTATTCTTTGTATCGCCAGAGTGATCCTTACCGATACCGAATAATGAAAACGCCATATTCTCTCTCCCTCACTTTTATTGAATTGGTTTCTTACTTGGCAATCCTGGACGTCGTGGAAACTTCTTGGGAGTAGCTGCAACCTTATCAATAACAATAATGTTTCGTTCTTCATCAGTTTCCGGTAGTTCTAGTTTAACCGTCTTCCGAATTTGTCCCCCAAGCTTCTTAATTGCCGTTCCCCCCTGCTGAATTTCTTCTGGGGCAGCGCTTGCCTTATAAGCAATAAACTCACCACCAACTTTTGCTGCTGGCAGGCATAATTCACTCAGAACCGCCAACCGTGCAACTGCCCGAGCTGTGACAATATCGTATTGCTCACGATGATCGCTTTTTTTAGCACTAAAAGTCTCAGCTCGATCATGAACAAGGGTAACATCAGACAAGCCTAGCCGATCTACTAACTCTTGTAAAAAGATAATCCGCTTATTTAGTGAATCCACAATCGTAACCTTTAGCTGTGGAAACGCAATTTTTAATGGGATCGATGGGAACCCCGCGCCAGCGCCAATGTCACAAAGCGTTAATTCATCAGTCATTAACTTTGGCTCTGCAAACGCTCCGCTAATAGAATCGAAAAAGTGCTTAAGGTAAACTTCCTTTTTCTCGGTAATTCGTGTTAAGTTAACATGCTCGTTAGTTGCGACTAGTAAGTCGTAATACTCAGCAAACTGCTTCATTTGCGCATCGCTAAGGTTAATTCCCCGTTCCGCAAGTGCCTGCTGAAATTGCTCTGGATTCATTTTAACTTCTCCTTTCGTGAAACAATTTTGTTTCACGTCTTTTACTACTGTAACTTAATTAGTAGGTTTTTTCAAGGGGAAAATAGATAGAATGCGAGCCAGCAAAGGACTTGCGGAAAGCTAACAATTTCTCCCGACAACGGCGTTTTGCGCCTAAGCGGTGAACCAGAAAACTTGTTTTCGTCTGTGAACCCTCGCAAGGATGATTAGGCTTCTTGCTATCAACTCGTTGATGAAAGAAGTCAATCAGCTACTGCGCAGATTTCGGCTCAGTTGCCTAGGCTGAACACGTCTCAGCTCAGCCACAGTAATTCCGCGTTCACCACATCCATCAACTCTACCCAAAGAAAAAAGGCCAACATTTTACTGTCAGCCTCTCGCCCCTGCCAAGGATCCCCATTCTATAATTTTTCTTAAACTGACGCAATTTCCCTACTCTCTAGTCGCCTTTCAGTATAATTCACGATATAATAATTATAGTTGTATGTATTCGCTTACAAGTAAATTGAAAGGGGCATATATAATGGTAGAATCTGTTAAAATTGGTCGTTCTGATGTTGTCGCAAACCCGCTTGGCCTGGGCACTAACGCGGTTGGTGGGCATAATCTTTTCCCTGACCTTAAGGATGAAGACGGGATCAAGTTAGTTAAGGCTGCTCTTGATAACGGGATCAACCTCTTAGATACAGCCTATGTTTATGGTCTTGGTCATTCAGAAGAATTAGTTGGTCAAGCAATCAAGGATTACGATCGTCATAAAATTGTCATCGCAACTAAGGGTGCCCATGATTTTTCTACTGGAAAAGAAGTTATCAATAATGATCCTAAATTTTTAACTGACCAAGTAAACAAGAGTCTTAAACGATTAGGGACAGATTACATCGATATTTACTACATCCACTTCCCTGATCATGACACGCCAAAAGCTGAAGCCGTGGGTGCTCTACAAAAGCTTCGGGAAGAAGGAAAAATTCGGGCGATTGGTATTTCTAACTTTAGTCTAGACCAAATTAAAGAAGCAAACGCGGATGGCTACGTTGATGTCGTTGAAGACGAATTTAGTCTCCTTCACCAGGATCATTTGACAGAGGGAATGCTTGATTACCTGCATGATAATCAAATCAGCTTTGTTCCGTACTTCCCACTAGCTTCAGGACTATTAACAGGTAAATACGTTAAGGACGTTAGTTTCCCTGAAGATGATATTCGGAGTCAAATTGCAGACTTCAAGGAGCCACGATACAGCAGCATTCTTGATGCCGTTGATAAGGTTCGTGACATTGCAGATGCTCATCATGCTACCGTTGCTCAAACTATTTTAGCTTGGTACTTAAAGAATCCGCTCATCTCTGTCGTCATCCCCGGTGCCAAGAAGGCCAAGCAAGTTATCGCTAACGCTAAGGCAATGGACATTACCTTAACAGATGATGAGTACCAAACCATTGAATTAGCTTTCAACCACTTTAAGAATACCAAGAGCGGTAGATCACTAAAGGATCCAGATTAATAAATTTTCAGTAATAGTTAGAGGCTGAGAAAAAACGAAACGTCTTTTCTCAGCCTCTATTCTATTTATTGACTTATTATTCATCTTTTTGGCCAAATCCCAGCATTGCTAAAAAGCTCTTGCCAAGGACGCCCGATTGTTTTTTCGGTTGATGATTATCAGCTCGACGACTGGCACTCCGCGAATGACTTGTCGTGTTTTGAACCCGCGATGAAGGGTGACTCTCAGCACGTGATGGCTGCTGTTCTTTTTTCCTTTGTACCTGGGGACCGTTCCATTCAACTTTAGGCTGTTTTGCTTTACTTTGCTCTTCCTCGGGAGTTGCAAAGATTGGCTTTACCTTTTCACCATCAATCTTTGGTGGACGTGGTGGTTGTGGCCGAGCAACCTGACTTTCTTGCGATTGTGCTAACGTAGATTCGTTTGTCTCAATACTTTCTTGCTCGTTTTGCGTTTCACTTACCGAGCTTCGGTATGCTTCCCGGGTTAACGACTGTTCAACGTTTGGCGTTTCACTTTCGCTATTGTTAGATGCCAGTGAAAGTGAATTGGCATCCAACTCCTGTTGAAGCTTGGATAATTCTTGATTCAACGCCATCAAAGAGTCAAGAGGACTTTCCGTATTTTCAGAATTAATTTCTGAGTTTTGAACTTCTTTCTCTTCTAAACTTTCTGACGTTTGCGCGCTAGCTGACGAAAAATCCTGAGCTAGTGTTAAGGACTTCTTCAAATCATCACGGGTTAATGTAATTGCTTGTGATTCCAAATCAGTAACAGATGAATCCGGCACCTTACTTTGAACAGTAATCTGTGGTGCTGATTCAGCATTCGTTAATGAATTACTTGCTATTGATACTGAATCATCCCCATTTTCTTGTTCAGTATCAGTATGGATGTCAAATACCGGTTGTTGGCTAACCGGGTTTTGATTAACAGGTGTTCCTGGATTTTCTTCAGCCTTTCCTGCTTGATCAGTTTGACCACTTTTAATCGAAAAAACGGGTTGCTTTGCTGAAGGTTCTCCCTCAGTATCAGCTGTTTTTTTGACATTCTTAATATCAAACGAAATCTTTGCTTTGGCATTGCTTCCTGAATCGTTATTGCTCACAGTGATTAACCTCCCCATAAACTTCCAATATATTTTATCACTCTTTACAGGCTTAAAAGGAATCTCCAGAAAATTCTTAAACATCCTTTATGATCCAAAAAGCTCTCTGAGAACTAGCTAAGGCTTATTTCTCAAAGAGCTTAATCATTATGAACGTTTATCTAGGATCGTAATTTTACATAGTTCTAATTCGAATTTCTTTTATCACTAAACAAGTTTCAAGTGAAGTTGATTATCACCAATCAACCCGGACTTCTTCATGAAGAAGTAGAGTGCTACTGACATCACGGCCGGAGCAACAACCCCGAGTGCCATGTAGGTTGCGAATTGATCCCATCCCCGAGAAAGGTAAGCGATCGGGGCAATCAATGAGTTCAATCCCAAACCACCAAGCGTGTATGTTGAGCGGAAGTTAAACAGCACTGTTGCCAGTGGTGCACAAACCGCTGCGGAAACAACTGATGGTACTAAAAGATATGGATTGATCAAGATATTAGGGAACTGAACTTTAGGGGTAACCAATCCTTGAGCGATATTAGCTCCGAGATTGTTTTGCCGCCAGGACATTGCAGTGAAGGCAACGAATTGAGCAGTTGTCCCGATTAAAGCTGCCGCAGAAGAAACAGGATCAAGTGTTAGGGCAACGGCCAGGGCAACTGAAGAAGCTGGGGTCATTAAGAACAAGGCCCAAACAACAGAGATGACAGCTGAACCAAGTACTGGTGATACTTGCATTGAGTGAGCGATGTAGGCAGAAACAGCTAGCAATGCTGGAGTTACTACCGCTGCAACCAGCAAGCCAAAACTAATCCCAACTGCTAAAGCTCCAAATGGTACTAATACCATATCCAGTGGTGTCTTCCCGGTAAGGTATTTACCAACCAGTACTGCTACTACAGCTGCTAAAACAGCGGAAACAGGCTGACCAGTTGTAAATACTGGTGCACCAACTGCGGCAACGGCAACTTGTCCAGTAGCTGTTGCGCCCTTAACGGCTGTGGTAGTAAAGTGAACAGCATTAGCACCAACAGTAGCTGAAATCATCGAAGCAAAGGTTACCAAAGTGTTAGTGTTCATCTGTGAAGCAACCGCAACTCCGATCGCAGGCGCTAAGAGGACTTGTGCTTCTGCACCAACTAAAGTTAATACATGCAGACCAGATAGGTTACCAATCGTCTGTACTAAAAGTCCTCCTCCCAAGACAACTAAAATGGCATTGGCCACCGCCGCAAAAATTCGGTAAGCCGCCTCTTTCACTACTGACGAATTGGCATAAGTTGCATTTGCTTGTCGCGCATTAACTTGAGTATTTTCCATCATTAACGCCTCCTTAAATATTTTTGATGTTGTTGATTCTACATGGAGACGTTAACGAAATCAATAGTTTTTCTAATCATTTTCTAATTTGTTTTTAATTTTAATATTAGACCCATACCTTTAATCATTGAAAACGAATTCATCATTTAAAATTAAAAGCGGAGACTAATTAAAGTCTCCGTGCTCCCGCTGAAGGGATAATTAAGTGACACTATTGTATCAAGATCCGTTAGATTGTATTCTGCAGTTCTTCAAAATGGGAGAACTAAACTGAGATTATTATCGTAAGGGCTCTGTAGATATGGCCTTCTAATTAAGTAAGTAATTAGCTAAACATGCTTTTCAAGGAAACTAAATTGTTTTCATGTGGAGTGGGGTGTGTTTTGTTAACTTTTTACAGATTAATATCAACATACTTTCAAAGTAGTTTATTAATGAGAAGATGTTCGATGAAAATCACTTAATATCCCTTCACACCTTTAGTATATATTCCTCACTCCAAAAGATCAATTTAACCGCGTCGTATCAACGATGAAAGCACTTTATTAATCAAACATATTTAGGATATTTGTCCTAATACCCATGAATAATAATTCGTTTTTACCCTCTTAGAATCAGAAAAAGGACCAGAAAAATTTTCTGGTCCTTTTTCTGATTAAATTAGGTTTCAGTGAAGCATGGCTAAAGAGAACATTCTAGGCAACCAAGCCGAGATCTGCTCCCTCGAAACTCGCTAGAGCTAATATGCTTAGTCAAATGCATTCAGCCTAAGCTCCTTCAGGATAACGACCTCTCTCCTAGGCGTAAGTCGCCTTCGTCGAGAGAAATCGTTATCATCCGGGAGCTTTTTACGGCTTCACACTCTGCTGACTCGCACTCTATTTTTTTAACCCATATCCCCAAGCCAATAGGGCAAAGATGATTACTGATAAGATCAAAGGAATCCGCGTTGAATCAATGAACAGTAAAATTACTAAGACAGCCAGGAAGAAAATAATCGTTAACCAACTAGTAACGGGGAAACCTGGCATTCTAAAGTAGCTGACCCCTTTTGGATTCTTCTGCCGGTACTTAATATGTGCTGCTAAAATAATGATCCACGTAAAGATAAAGGTAATCGTGGAGATCCCAGCAATCACATCGAAAATTCCGGCTGGCATAATGTAGTTCAGGATCACGGTAATGAAGAGAATCAGTGACGAGAAAGTCAAAGCGTGATTAGGAACTGCCTTTGCGCTTAACTCACCAAACCGCTTTGGTGCATTCCCGCTTCGAGCGAGTGAGTATAGTGAACGACTTGTACTAAAGATTGCACTGTTTGTAGCGGACATTGCGGCAGTTAATACCACAAAGTTAATAATTCCGGCCGCACCTGGGATACCAATTGCGGCAAACACTTGAACAAATGGGCTAGATGTCGTCTTAATTTGTGTCCATGGATAAATTACCATCATCGCAATCATTGAACCAATATAGAACAAACCAATTCGTACCGGTAAAGTGTTGATTGCCTTTGGAATATCCTTTTGCGGATTCTTAGTTTCACCAGCAGTCAAACCAACCATTTCAATTCCAACAAAGGCAAAGACAACCATTTGGAATGACATCAAGAAGCCCATCGGTCCTGTCGGGAAGAAGCCACCGTGATTAACGAGGTTGCTTAGTTCCACCGTTCGGTTTTCAATGTGACTATGCATTAGAAGCATTACCGCACCAATTACGATTAGGACAATGATCGCTAACACCTTAATCATTGAGAACCAACTTTCTAGCTCCCCAAACAAACCGACATTCACCATATTAACTAACATCAAAGGAACAACGATTAATAACGGGCCAACCCATTGAGGCATTGACGGGAACCAGTATTTTAAGTAAATCCCCGTCGCGGTCAAGTCGGCCATTGCCAACGTTAACCAACAAGCCCAATACATCCATCCGGCAACGAATTCCATTCGGTCACCAAGGTATTCTTTAACTGAATCAATAAACGAGTGCTTAGAAGTATCAGCGAGGATTAATTCCCCCAACGCACGCATCATAAAGAAGCAAAAGATACCGACGATGAGGTAAGAAAGAATAATCGCTGGTCCGGCTTGTTGAATCGCCTTCCCTGAACCAAGAAATAGTCCAGTACCGATTGCACCCCCGATGGCAATCATCGTTACGTGTCGACTCTTTAATGAGCGCTTTAACTTCTGTTGTTGCTGTTCGTCCATAATCTGCCTCCTTAAAAATTAACTTCTATCTTTTGCATATATCGCTTTCACAAAAAAGGACGTTCCTGGCTTTTATACCAGGGACGTCCTTTTAACGCGGTTCCACCCATCTTTATAGCTCAAATTAATGAACTACCTCTCAGTTGATAAAGGAACCACCCATTTCAAACGTACATGCCATTTTGTTAGTCCCGAATTTCAGCTAATATCGGAATCTCTATTCACTAACATTAAAGATTACTCATAATTATAATGATTTTATGCCTAATGTCAAACAATAATTTGAATTTTTATATAATCTTTCGTATTTTGAAAGCCCAATCATAATGATGAGGGTAAGTCTTCAATTACTTTTTAAAAGTTTACTGCTGCACAGTCATAACGTTGGAGTGAACCAGAAATTGATTTATCAATTTCGTCTGTGAACCTACGCAAGGATGAGTAGGCTTTTGACTATCAACTTGTTGATGACAAAAGCCACTCAGCTACTGCGTTCGCCAGAAACTTGCTAGAGCTAATTCCTAATGCTACATAGTCATAACGTGTTCGCCGTGACCGCAACTTCCGCCTAAATATCCCGGACTTGATTGATACCAATCATCGTCCGGGATTCCTTAGTGCTCAGTTGCTAGTCCGTCACGGCTCACACTCACACATTTAACACCTTATCCAAGAAATTCTTGGTGTCGGGGTGTTGAGGGTGATCGAAGATTTGGTCAGGTGTGCCTTGCTCACGAATATCACCATCATGGAAGAAGACAACCCGATCGGCGACTTGCTTAGCAAAGCCCATTTCGTGGGTAACAACAATCATCGTCATCCCCTCACGAGCTAACCGTTTCATAACTTCAAGAACGTCCCCAACCATTTCAGGATCAAGGGCACTTGTTGGTTCATCAAACAACATCACATCCGGCTTCATCGCTAACGCACGAGCAATTGCCACCCGTTGTTGCTGACCACCAGAAAGTTTAGTTGGGTTGGCATCTGCCTTATCACTGAGGCCAACAAGATCAAGGTAATGCATTGCCGCCTTCTTTGCTTCGTCCTTACCCATTTTCCCCAGTTCAACTGGAGCTAATGTAATGTTTTGCAAAACATTCATGTTCGGGAAAAGGTTAAAGTGCTGGAAAACCATTCCAATATTTTGGCGGACCTGGTTAATATTTACTTTAGGATCCGCAATGTCATAACCATCAACGTAAACATGGCCGCTGTTTGGTTCTTCCAATTTGTTAATGCAGCGTAGAAAGGTACTCTTTCCAGAACCAGAAGGGCCAATCATACAAACCACTTCACTCGGCTTAACGTTGAGATCAATTCCCTTTAGCACTTCGTTACTGCCGTAGCTCTTGTGTAGGTCCTTAACTTGAACTTTGTAATTTTTATCCATATTAAGCCATCCTCTTTTGTACGTAGTTTGATAACCATGTTAATAGGGTAATGATAATGATGTAGATTACCGCAATGATCGTCCACATTCTGAACCCTTCCATGTTTTGTGAAATAATTACTGTCCCGGTTTGGGTTAATTCCATGACACCAATTGCCGATAGGATTGAGGTATCCTTCAGGGTAATGATGAACTGGTTAACCAATGAAGGCACCATCAACTTGAACCCTTGTGGAGCAATAACCTTAATCAAGGCCTTGCTATATGGCAATCCTAAGCTTCGGGCGGCTTCCCACTGTCCTTGGCTAACGGATTCGAAGCCACCTTTAACAATGGCACCAATGTAGGCCCCTTCATCAAGGGTTAATGTCAAAATCCCAGCAAGAAATAGCGGTACCTTGTGACCAATAACGTTTGGAATCCCCATGTAAATAAAGAAGGCCAAAACAATCATTGGAACACCACGGAAAATGTAAATTAACGTACTTGAAACCGCGTTAGCAAATTTATTTTCCACGACACCAAGAACACCAAGGATAATTCCAAAGATCATCGCGAAGATAATCCCGACAACGGTTAACTCAATCGTCATCCATAAACCACGGAGCAATGCATCCTTGTTAGTTTTCAGCAGACCCCAAATTGTGTGATCAGCCGCTGTTGTCTTGGTTGTCCCGTTTCCTTTAGTGTACTTATCAATAATCTTATCTAATTGACCAGTATCCTTTAACCATTTGATTCCGTTATTAACCTTCTTTTGCAAAGCAAGGTTCTTGCCTTTTTGGAAACCAACAGCAACTGGTTGTGCATCAATTGGCTTCTTAGTAACAATCTTTAGCGGAACCCCGGTCTTAATCCCATATTCAAGGACCGGACCATCATCAAAGGTCGCTGCAGTATTACCGTTTTTCACATCGTTCCACATGGTGTTCGATGAGTCGAAATACCGAATCTTGTAACCATATTTATCTTGGTTCTTCTTCAGGTACAATGCAGCACTAGTTCCTGACTTAGCTGAAACGGTTTTGCCTTTTAACTGCTTCATTGACTTAATGTTACTATCCTTGGCAACTGCCATAACAACACCATCAGTGTAGTACGGAGTTGAGAAATCATACTTAGCTTTCCGTTCATCAGTAACACTCATCCCGGCGATAACCGCGTCAACTTGACCTGATTCAAGTGCCTGTAAATCACCGTTAAAGCTCATCGGTTTTAGTTTGTACTTAAAGTGCTCGTGTTTAGCAATTTTTTTAAGAATTTCAATTTCAATTCCTGGATTTTTTCCGGAATACCCACCCTTGCTATCCTGAATTTCAAAGGGCTCAAACGTGTTGTTCGTTGCAAAAGTATAGGTTGGGTCAGCAGATGCCGGTTGCTGTTCAACGACCACCCACCCAATTACAATTCCAACAATCGCAATAAAGGCAGTGATTAATTTTTTCCAATGATTGCTTTGCATCTATACCGACTCCTCTTTAATCAAATTTTAACGTTGGTAATACATTATCATTCAGTCAAAAAGAAGTGAATAGTTTTAAGCGAACCGTGTGCTTATCCAAGATGAAATCGGTTTAAACTAATCTTTTTAAAGGTTAATACCCATAATTTGGTTAACTTAATTAAGTATAATTTTTGATGGATGATTTTTAATGAGAAAGTTCTCATTTAAGCAAATGTCATTTTATATTCTTTTATACTTTTTATACTTTAAACCTAAAAAGCAGGTCTAATTGGTATTACCACCAGCTAGAACCGCTAAATTTTATCTACTCATTATTTCAAACACCGTTTATAGTATTGCTCAGCTTCCTCATCCGTTAAGTCATATGCTTCTTTCAAATTAGCAATGATTTGTTCTTTTGGCAATTGCTGTTTGACAAACAAGCTTGTAACCTGCAAAATTGCTTCTTCTTTTCCTTCTTGCCGTGCGACCTTCAATCCATGGCGACGATCCATTTCATATAACGATAAACGCATATATTCCGCCCTCCATTTCTTATTATGCTTGACGAATGCAACTCTTTTCTTTAATTGTACGATGAAATGATCATCACTATCAACTTTACGATTAGCAATCACATCCAAAAACTTTTGTAAAGGCTGATTAACATCTTTCCGCAAGCTCGGAATATTTAAGAAAATTGTTGTTGTCCCATCGTCTGCAATATATTCTGGACTTTCATCAACATGTCGATGAATGGTATATTGCTGCAAGCCTAAGCCAAGCGGGTCAAAGCAGCAAAAGAAAATCACATATGAATTATTAGCTTCTTGGTAATTTTTCCCTTTTTCGTATCCCGAGTGAATACATCAAAGCGGACTCCCTTCGCATTTGGAGCAAAATTAATCTCTTCTTGGCTATTTGGTAGTTTGATATGATCAATTTTCAACTCCGGTAAAACACGTTGAATTACTTCCTGACAAATCTTTGGATCAATCATCACTTTACTGAAAATAAAGTCATTTGATAATCCGGCATCTTCCCATTTCTGAATTAAGTTCATTTTTTCGCCTCCTACTAACTAAAGAACGGAAAAAATGGGCTTTTTAATTAAATTCAAAAGAAAAACCAGGAACAACCATCTATTGGAGGTTATTCCTGGTTTAATTATGTTTCGGCAGAGGCTTGCTAGGGCTAACGAGCCTAGACAACCTAGTCGAAACGTGTTCAGCCTAAACTTCCTCGAGCTAACGACCTCCACCTCCGACGGCTTACCGCCGTTCGGTGGAGAAATCGTTAGCCACCGGAAGTTTTTAACGGCTTCACACTCTACTTATTTCGGAATGGTACCGCGTTTTCTTTAGTAATCTTAGTAACACCATGCATGTATGGAACTAAGACTTCTGGAATAGTAACAGAACCATCTTCATTTTGGTAGTTTTCCAAAATAGCGGCAACGGTCCGACCAACGGCAAGACCTGAACCATTCAGGGTGTGAACGTATTGCAACTTACCATTTTCATCCCGGTATTGCGTATGCATCCGTCGAGCTTGGAAGTCCAGGCAGTTTGAACAACTTGATACTTCACGGTACTTGTTTTGAGCTGGCATCCAAAGTTCAAGGTCATGGGTTTCAGAAGCAGTGAAACTCATGTCACTAGTAGTCAATGTAATAACGTGGTATGGCAAGCCAATCTTCTTCAAGATGTTTTCAGCATTGGCTGTCATCTTTTCCAATTCATCCCATGAATCTTCTGGCTTCGTGTACTTGACCATTTCAACCTTGTTAAATTGGTGCATCCGGATCAAACCACGGGTATCACGACCAGCTGCCCCAGCTTCAGAACGGAAGCATGGCGTTAAGGCTGTAACGTAAACTGGCAATTCTTCTGCTGGAATAACGTCGCCACGGTAGTAGTTAGTCAATGGTACTTCGGCAGTTGGGATCAAGGTCATATCTTCACCGTTAACTTGGTAAACACCCTTCTTAAACTTCGGGAATTGACCAGTCCCATACATTGAAGCAGCGTTAACAATGTATGGTGGCAATACTTCGGTGTAACCGTCCTTCATGTGTTCATCAAGCATGAAGTTGTAAACGGCACGTTCAAGTTGAGCACCTAAGCCAAGGTAGTAGACAAACCGGGCACCAGAAACTTTCCGTGCGCGGTCAAAGTCAAGGATTCCCAAGTTTTCACCAACATCCCAGTGGTGCTTTGGTTTAAAATCAAAGTCACGGATCTTGCCGACCTTCCGTAATTCAACGGAACCTTCTTCAGTCAAGCTTACTGGAACACCATCGTGAGGAATGTTTGGTAAGCGAGACATCTTATCATGGAAGACTTCATCATTTGCTTCAACTTGTTCATCAAGTTCCTTGATTTGGTCACCCAGTTCACGGGTTTCCTTGATTGCTTCGTCAGCTGATTCGCCATTCCGCTTAGCTTCACCAATCTTCTTTGAGGCTTCATTCCGTTGGGCCTTCAAAGCTTCAGTCTTTTGAAGCAAATCCCGACGCTTTTGATCAAGTTCGATTACTTCGTCAATTTCTTCAGCCTTAACGCCCCGAGTAGCTAATTTTTGCTTAAAAAATTCGGGATCCTTACGAATCTTTTTAATATCTAGCATTGTATCCTCCTAACAAAAAGAGCCATTCCATCCTCAAAATATTTTGGGACGAAATGGCTCTTAGTTCCGCGGTACCACCCAAGTTTGACATCTAAATGTCACCCTCGCGATGGATAACGGCCATCAACCGTGCGGCATTACCCGCCCACATTTACTTGCACCGGAGTTTCGATCAACAACTTGCACCTACCGTTGTCTCTCTGAATGATCTACTTGAAATGCATCCGTGTTTAATATTCGCCATTATCATATTACATCTGGCGTTATTTAGCAATCGATATTTTAATAAAAATTATTTTAATTTGCATGGCGCAAACCAAATAGTGAAGTTAGGCCAGCGATCCGTAGTCCAAGGCCATGAAGAATATTCGTCTTTTTTGGCTCAGCTGGACGATGAATCAACGGTGGTCGTGAACTGGTCTTGGTATACCGGTCATCAAGGCGTTCATTATCGAATTTATTATAGACAATCACGATCTTTGAATCAGGTGTCCAAGCATTGACCTGTTCACTTGGTAAAAATGCCCGATCAGGTGCGCATCCCTTAATCTCAGGGGCATCAAATTCAGCCCATTCTTTTGGTGAATCAGGTTGGATAACCCATTGACTATAAGTTACTTGCCCATCCGCTGTTGGTACCTTACTGCGTTGGAAACGAACAGTTTGTTTGATTTCTTGCTGAGTACCATCAACGTCTACTAAGACGATCGTTCGTGTTGACTTTGCCGTCAGCGCATTAGTCAATTGTTGTTCTTCTACAGTAACCATCTGTACCTAACCTCACTTACTTTTTAATAATTTATCGAGTATTAACTTAGTTCAAGTCAACTATTACAGTGCCATTTAACATGTAATTGTAGACCCTAATATCAAAAATGTCAAAACTCGTTTATCAAAATATAAGCCTTTATCTAAAAATAATTAAAAAAAGCAAACCTAAACATCAACGTAAAGGCGTTTAGGTTTACTCTGAATTTAGCTAATTTTCACGTTTGCGTGCAAGACCAAATGTTGCTCCAAGTCCGGCAAGACTAAGGCTTAGTAATGCAGCTAAGTTATGTGAATCACCAGTTTGTGGCAACCGTGATTGAGCCTTGTGACTAATAACAACACTTGGGGCTTGTTGATGAGCAACTGAACTATTAGCAGCTGCTACTGGAAAGGCTACAGTTGAAGCTACACCATTAGTCAAGCGATAAACAGTAGTAGTTCCAGCAACTTTTTGACCCTGAGTTGTCACTTTTTCAGAGCCGTTCTCACCAGTTTCACCAATTGTTTGATCCGTGGTTTGTGAATTAGTAGTTTCTGGTTGTAGTCGTGCAAGGGCTGCTAAATCATCCTTGACAGCTTGCTGGTATTTAGCCAGGGTTGTTTGATCCTGAGCTAACTGTTGTTGATCCTTTTGAAGCTGGGCCCTTAGATCCGCAATTGTAGTATCACTAGTAGTCTTAGCAAGTGCAGCATTTGCGGCATCCAATTCAGTCTTCTTGGTAGCTAAGGCTTTTTGGCTGTCCTCCAGTGCTGCTTGATCCTTTTCTAGTTTTTGTTTGAGTTGGTCAACACGAGCAGATAGCTTACTTATTTCATCTGGAACCGCAGCAGCAAATTTTGCATATGATCGCGCAAAGAGTTGCATTGCCAGACTGCCCTTCAGATTGTCTTCCTCTAATTGACTCAATTGCTCTTTAGCACTTGTTAATGCTTTATTAGCGCTATCTAAAGCACTCTTCTTAGCAGTTAAAGTCTCCTGAGCCTTCTTCAAAGCTGTTTGGGCATCTTGAGCTGCTTGTTGTTTAGTTTCCTGATCCTTTTGATCAGCAGCTAAGGTCTGTTGAGCAGTTTGCAGATCTGCTTGAGCTTGGTTTAATTCCTTAGCTTGGTCGTCCTTTGATTTACCAGCGTCATCTAAAGCAGCCTTCTTTGCATCAACTTGACCTTGAGTTGCATTGGCTTTAGCTTGCGCGTCAGTAACCTTTTGTTGCTTAGCTGTCACTGATTCTTGAGCTGTTTGAGCATTCTTCTTGGCTGAATCAAGTTTTTGTTGAGCAGTTGTAACGGCATCAGAAGCTGTCTTTACTTCTGCTTGATCATTTTCAACAGTTTCTGATGCATTCTTGGCATCTTGTTCAGCCTTATCAGAAGCAACTTTCTTTTGATCATAGTCTTGTTGGGCGGTATTAATGTCATCTTGACTAACACTTGACTGTCGGTCAATTCCTGGAGTTGTAGCGCCTTGAGCTAATTTGGTCTTAACCTCAGGAGTAGCATTGGTATCGCTGATGAAGTTGAAGTGGATAAATCCTTCACTATCAACTCCGACATTGAGATATTGCTTACCAATAATATTTCCGTTTGGATCCAATGAGATTGCGTTTCCACCTTGTGGGGTATTTACATTATATTGAGGATCATTTAAGAGTGCTGTAGTATGTCCACCAAATCCAGGTCCACTGACATTGTTGATTATGTTGTCATAAAACATCATAGCCATAATGGCATCATAGACGGTTTCCTTCAAATTATCCATATTGGGTTTAACAGGGTTAAGGTCAATTTGATTTCTTCCTGAGCCACTAACATTTTCACCAACGTAAGCTTCCCCTAGTCCAAGATCTTTAGCAACATACTTAAGGTTTTTGTTATGAGACTTTTGGCTAAATCGCCAAACTGAGGGATCATAACCTTTTGTAAGTAATTGACTACCAATTTCGGTTGCCCCTTTAGAAACTTCAAGATACCCCCGGGTGATATTCTGTCCCCCATCCGCTGCTACCTGTTTACGAATCCGATTAATTACATTTGCAGTGAATTCATTCAATTCTTCTTTCTGACTGTCTGTCAGGTTATGGATGTCAATTAATTCTTTTTGATCACTTGCATTATGTTTAAAATTATCATTTACAAAGTAAGTAGTTTTTCCGTTTACCGTGCTTTCCCAAATTGTCTGAAAGTGTTCATTCAGTTTACTTCCATTATCCACAATCGCCTCTTTAGCGTACTCTTGAATGGCTTGGGAGGCTTTCGTTGGCTCTGCATGTGGATTAAAGCCCGCAAAAGCATCCGCAAATCCTGCTGGAACCTTAGCTGGAGCTTGTTGGGCAATCGGATCACTATCACTGGTAGTGCCGTTCTTCAGTGCATCTAATTTAGCCTGAGCTTGATCCATTGCATCCTTAGCACTTTGAGCTGCTTCCTGTTTTTCTTGGGCCGCCTTTTGATCAGCGGCAAGTTTATCCTGAGCAGTCTTCGCATCTTGTTGGGCCTTAGCTAAGTCACCATTAGCCTTATCCACTTCCTGCTTGGCTGTTTCTAAATCGGCTTTAGCTTGGCTTAGTGTGTTTTGTGCGTCCGTAACTGCTTGTCGATCGTTTTGAAGTTTTTCTTTAAGTTGATTAACTTCTTGTTGGAGGGCGTCAACATCAGTATGAGAAGCATTTTGGAGATCAGTTACCTTTTGTTGAGCAGTTTTAACAGCGGTTTGATCGGCAATTACTTTTTGATTGGCCTGATCGGCAGCCTGTTGCGCTGTATCAGCCACAGTACTCTTCGCATCTACATCATCACTTGCCTGATTAAAGGCTGTTTGCGCCGCTTCTTGCTTTGATTGAGCATCCCGAACAGCAGCTTGAGCCTGTTGAAGAGCGACAGCTGAACTAGCTGAGGATGAGCCGGATATAGCACTGGAACCAGCGGAAGAAGCACTGCCACTAGCGCTAGATGATGCACTACTGCTTGTACTTGATGAGCCACTGGTAGACCCACTAGTGCTTGCCGAAGAACTAGTGGCTGAGGAACTGCTTGTCGATGCAGAACTAGATGATGAGCCAGCACTTGATTGAGCAGCATTTAATCGAGCTTGAGCTGCGGATAGATCCTGTTGGTCTTGATCTACAGTAGCCTGCTTAGCCTGAACATCAGCTGCTTGTTGGTCATACGCACTTTGAGCTACTTGTTGCCGTTGTTGAGCAGCTGACAAGATTGATTGGCCTTGTTCTTGAGCGGTCTGAGCGTTCCGCAATGCCGCTTCATCACTAGCGACATTCTGTTGACCCTGAGTAACCTTTTGTTGGTAATTATTAACAGATTGTTGATCGTTAGCTAACTTAGCTTTCAATTGATTAGCAGTTGACTGACCAGTAACGTTCGTTGCCTGTGGATTATCAGCCGCATGAGCAGTATTCGTTGCCCCAATCAACGTAATTCCCGCCAAAACAGTGGTACTAATTAAAAATTTATTTTTGAAACCGTCTTTCATTAATTAACCCTCCAAATAGTCATTTTTTAGACATAGTCGGCTTTATTGTACCTCTCTTATATAAATACAAGCAATTCATTTTGAAGGTGATTAATTATCCACTCCCAATCATTAATTAAGGCATATCAATTGTGAAATTTTCACAGTCATTTTAGATCTTCCGTCCATCTTTTAGATCTTGTTAGTATTTCATCAGCATTAATAACAAAAAAGAGCTACCCACTTCAATGAGTAACTCCTTAGTATTAACTAGTTAACATTCTTAACAGTACCATCTTGCGCAATGAAAACAGCACCCAAATTCCCTGACTGTTCTCCCCAACCATTTATAGGAGCGCCATTAAAGAACAATCGTTTAGCCTCGATTTCTCCCATTACCGACTGCTCAGTAAACACGGTCACGCTAGAAAGATCTGTTTGTAAAGGATAACCGGTTCGTGGATCCAGCAAGTGGTGATACTTCTTGCCATTCACTTCCAAGAAACGCTCGTAGATTCCTGAAGTAACAGCGGAGCAAGCTGGTTTACGGACGATTTCAATGTCGTCCCCCCGCTTCAACCGCGGATCCTGAACACCAATTACCCACTGGCCATCTTCACGACGCGGTGATTTCCCCACAAACAGAAGGTTCCCGCCAAGGTTAATAATTCCTGCTTGAACTCCCTGCTTAATCCAAAAGTCACGGATCCGATCAGCAATATAGCCCTTGGCAATTCCACCAAGATCTAACTCCATCCCCGCTTCTTCCAAGAAAACGGTTCGGTAATCATCATCTAGGAGAACCTTATAGGGATCAATTAATTTAAGCCGCTCCTGAATATCCGCATCCCGAGGAACATTCGCTCCCGTAAAACCGATCTTCCACAGCTTCACCAGCGGCCCAATCAAGGCGTTAAAGCCAAAGTTTTCTCGACTATACTTAACGGCTAATTTGATCAGGTCATAAGTTGAGGAGGAAACAACTTTTGGTCCTTTTCCTGCTGCATGATTAACACTCATTACCTCTGATTGAGGGCGGTTAACCGTCAGTCGATCCTCATATTCATCAATCAACCGCATTGATCTCGCTAGTAACGGGTAATAGCGATCACCAAAAAGCGTTAGGACAATCTTTGTTCCTAACGCATGGTGGACCATTGAATGACGTTGCTTTGCTAAATCGTTAATCATCGGTCTCTGAAGCCCCGGTTGATGCATCAGCGGTATTGTCTTCCGCATCAACACTACCAGTTTCGGAGGCACCGGTTGTCGCGTCGGTTTCCTCTGCGGGTCTTTCATCGGCAGCTACTGGTGGATTTTCCTCATCATCACTGTCATCGCTACTCTCTGAAGCACCAGTTGAGGCATCGACTGCTGGTTCTTCTTCCTCTGGTGCAGAATCATTAGTATTCTTAGATGCGCCAGTAGTTGCGTCCTTACTCCAGGCACCATTTTCAAAGAGGTTCAAGATGTATTCAACGCTTCCGGTAAATTCAATGGTTCCAAGGTAATGACCATTGATGTCCCGTAAAGCGTAGTATTGGATCAATGAACGGTGACCATTCATCCAGAGTGGCCGCGTAACAACATCTTTCTTTCCTTCACGGAAGCTGTTGATAATGCTCATTACCGCTGGAACGGCCATTGGTGGATGACACTCTTGGACAGTTTCACCGAGAGATGCAGTATTCCGAACATGTTCACGATTTGGCTTATCTGAGAACCAAGCGAAATGATTAGTGCTATCGATTAAATCAATTTCAAACGGAATCGTACTAAAGATTTGTTGAACTTCCTTTAATGACAACCGACCAGTTGGAAATTGGATATATGCATCACTGATCGTTGGTTGTTTAACGGCCATATTATGTTCCCCCTTATCAACATCTTGGAAAATTTGAATATATTCAATAAAGTGTTCAAAGCACTTTTCTAGGTTATCAATTGCTTCTTGGTCTACCAAACGGCCGTCCTTAGCAAAGGTGTTCCGGACGTTTCCGATTAAGACCTCATTCCCTGGAATCAGGTTAGTATTGCAATCTGGTGAAATCAAGATTTGCCGCATTTGAACTTGAGAACGGGCAGATGCTTGACGACCATAAGCTACCCCAACGATCATCGCCGGCTTTTCTGAAAGTACCTTGGTCTTGTAAGAAAGCCACTCGATAGCCGACTTAAGAACGGCAGGAATTCCATGATCGTATTCAGGAGTAGAAAATACTAGCCCATCAGCTTCCTTAACTTTTTGCTTTAACTTCCAGACTTCTGTTTGTTCTGATAATGGAGTATCAACGCTAAATGGTGGTAGCTTACCAACTTCGTAAATCTCAATATCAGCCATTTGCTTAAAGTGCTTCTTCATGAACCGTAACAGTAACCGATTATATGAAAAATCAGCATTAGTACCGACAAAAGCGAGAATTTTCATCATTACTTATTCATCTCCTCGTTCATTCGATCAATTGCTTTCGCATAGTAACGGAAGCCGTTCATACATTTTTCTAAGAAGCCGATCGTTCCCTCATCAGTGATGTTTCCTTCTTCATCCATTAGACCAGTCACGTTACTCATGAAAAATTCGTCACCTTGGTAAACACTTGCATTAATTCCTGGAGAAATTAAAATATCACGCAATTGAACCTGGGACCGTGATGCTCCCTGATCATGCGTTGAAGCCCCAATAGTCATTACTGGCTTTCCAGTAAGGGGGTGCACACTGTAAGACAACCATTCAACAATACTCTTCAACGCTGAGGTAATTGAGTGATTATACTCAGGACTAGCGATGATCACGGCATCGGCATCCTTAATTCGGCGGTCAATGTCCTTGATTACTTCGGGAGCATCGCCCTTAAAGCTTTCGTTAAACATTGGTACTTGGCGAATATCAATCACATCAATCTGATCTTGATCCTTAAAATGTTGAGCCATAAATTCTAATAGCATCCGGTTATATGAATGATTAGCATTTGACCCAGCAATTGCAGCAATTTTCAAGTATGTCACTTCCTCTTTCAGTTTATTCATTAATTCACAACCATTTTACTATATCTTAACTGATCATAAAATAGATTATTAGTATTTTGCTTATTTTTAGACATTTTTCAAACTTTTGCTTATAATTAAACCTTTTAAATTAATAAAATTTAGTTATTGTTGGTTAAAGTAATGTTCAAATAATAACATTATTGTTCAGCAGCCATTTGTTAAGAGCGATATGCTAAAATAAGACAATACTCTTTGAAAGGATCGAAAATATATCATGGTGCAATCACGACAACGACAACAAAATATTGAGGTCCAGGTTGGGGATCGTTTCCCATTAACGATTCGACGGCTTGGGGTTAACGGTCAAGGAATTGGCTACTTTAAGCATAAAGTTTGCTTCGTCCCTGGCGCCCTTCCGCATGAAGTTGTTGTCGCTGAAGTAACCCGGGTCCATCCCCGCTTTCTCGAAGCCAAAATCCACCGCCTTCGCAAAACCAGCCGCGATCGGGTCGAACCTCGCGATAGCTATGCTGATGTTGCAGGGGGCTTTGAGTTAGAAAAACTAGCTTATCCAGCCCAATTACGGTTTAAGCGACAGGTCGTTTTGGATAGTCTCGAAAAATTTAAGCCATATGGTTACCGAAACTATGATGTTCGCCCTACAATCGCGGCACCACATGAATATGGCTACCGGAATAAAGCCTCATTCCAAGTACGGATGGTTAACGGTCACGTTGCGGCTGGTCTGTATAAGGCAAACAGTCATGACCTAGTAGACATTCAAGAATGTGCCGTTCAAATACCAAATACAATGAAGGTTATCCGTACTGTCGTCCAAGCAATCGAGGCTCTCCAAATCCCAGTATATGACGAAGAACATAATAGTGGAATCATCAAGACCCTGGTTGTTCGTGAATCAGCAGCGACCGGTGAAATTCAATTGACGTTAATTACTAATACGCCAAAACTGCCCCATAAGCGTCAACTACTGGAAACCATCCAAGAACAGCTTCCAAAAGTTGTTTCCGTAATGCAAAACGTTAATCCAGGCGACACTCCGCTGATTTGGGGCGAGCAAATGATCCACTTAGCCGGTCAGGAATACATTACCGAAAGTTTAATGGGGTTGGACTTCCGTCTCTCCGCCCGTTCCTTCTTACAGCTAAATCCTGAACAGACAGAAATCCTGTATGAGGAAGCGGCCAAGGCACTAGAACTTTCCCCTGACGATACCCTAATTGATGCCTACGCGGGGATTGGAACGATTGGATTGTCATTGGCTAACCGGGTGAAAGAGGTTTGGGGGATGGAAACAATCCCCGAAGCCGTTGAAGACGCAAAGCAAAACGCTGATCTCAACGGTATTACAAACGCTCACTATGAGGTTGGCTCAGCAGAGGATGTTATCCCGCAATGGCGAAAGGAAGGCCATCACTTTGACGCGCTAGTAGTCGATCCGCCACGAACCGGTTTAGACAATGATCTGATTGAACAAATCATCAAAGAACGCCCTGCTAAGTTCGCCTACGCTTCATGTAACATGGCATCCCTTGCCCGGAACCTCGGTCGATTAACCAGCGTCTACCATGTTGATTATATTCAACCAGTCGACATGATGCCCCAAACCACCCGTTGCGAAGCGGTGGTGAAGTTATCACAAAGAGTGTGAACCGTGACGAACTAGCAACTGAGCACTAGAAAATCCCGGACGACGATTGTTTACAATCAAGTCCGGGATATCTAGGCGGAAGTTGCGGTCACGGCGAGCACGTTTCTACTCTGTTACAGTCGGACACGTTAGCTCTAGCAAGTTCCTGGCGAACAGTTCTCGACTCAGCTGCAGTAGAATCAATTTAACAATCCCTTTTAAACAACAATTTCATTTCCTAACCAAAAAGCGGTCCGCGGATTTCCCGTGGATCGCTTCTTTATGTTCTAAATTACTACTTATTATCGCGACGACGATTTGGTACAAAGCCTGCTACCAAGGCAGCCAGTCCTGCTGAAAGAGCACCGAAAATTTGGGCGTTCTTTTCACCAGTATTACCAGTTTGTGGTAATTGCTTATCCTTAGCAGTCGTTGATTGAGACGTCATCATTTTCCCTGTTTGTACATTAGGAACATTACCTTCTAGTTTGCCAGTAACATCATTCTTGTTTGGAGTGGTGTTCGTAGGCGTATTAGTAGCTGGTGTTCCTTGTCCTTGATGATCATTAGTGGTTGGTTGACCGCCATTAGTTAGGATCAAGGCCACTTTAATGATTTGATCAGGGTTACCATCCTTGAAGGTGTAAGATGTTGGAACACTTTCACCAGGAACTAATTGATAACCATCAGGAATGTGAATATTAACTGGAACCGTCTGACCAGTCTTGCCAGGTACTGTTTGAACGCCGACAACCTTGCCTTGCGGATCGACAAACTTATACTTAACCGTTTGGTCGGTTGGGATATAAGTAATGACGATTGGGGTAAAGTCGCTGGTGCTGGTAACCAAAGCAACTGCTGGTACATTGCCACTTGGCGTATAACCAGGAATTTCTGGAGCATCGTATTCAGTGAAACTCGATGTTGTCCAATCACTGTAGCCGGTAACTTTACCCGTAACCTCATCAACAGTGGCAGTCCGGGTAAGGTTGACTGTTTGGTCATGAGCTTCCTTTGTCCCATCAGGCTTGATAACCGTAATCTTCCGCGTGATTGTCTTATTCAGATCAGTCGTGTCAACACCCTTTGGATAGTTCTTGCCAGGATTGTCTGGGAGCTTATCACTTGGTGTCTTCGGATCGGTTGGTGTTACCGTGATGATCTTGTGTTCAACGTTAACTGTAACTGTTGGAATGCCATCCGGAGTAGCCGTGATCGTTGTTGGAATATCTTGACCAGGAACAATCTGCCAACCCGCAGGAACATTTGGTGTAACTGGAATCTCTTCATCCGTCTTTCCTGTTAATGGGGTTGTACCGACTCCTTTACCATTTGGATCAACGTATGAGATCTTCCCGGTTTGATCGTTTGGTGTGTAGGTAATTGTTACGGTAGTATCCTTAGTGCCATCAGTAACTGATTGTTGCGGAACGTTATTTCGACTTGGTGTGTAACCGGAAACTGCTGGTACGTCAAAGTTATTCCAAGTTCCTGGTACCCAGTCACTATAAGTTACTCCACCAGTTACTTCATCGACAGTTGCCGTCCGAGTTAACGTAGCAGTTTGAGTCGTTACTTGATCTCCCTTATGCGGATCCTTAACTGTAATCGTCCGCGTGATCGTCTTATTCAGATCTTTCTTATCAACACCCTTTGGATAGTTCTTGCCAGGATTGTCTGGAAGCTTGTCACTCGGTGTCTTCGGATCGGTTGGTTGAACTGTTGTTGTGTCATGATCAACGTGAACAGTAATTGCTGGATAGCCATTAGGAGTAAACGTGATTTCATTTGTGGTCTTTGGATCAGTGATGTGCCAACCAGTTGGAACATTGTCCTTAGCCTTGGTTGGAACCGTCTCATCAGTATGACCATCGACCTCATAATGACTAATTGGATTACCATCTTTGTCGATATAGGTTACGGTTGTCTTTTGAGCATTTGGTGTGTAAGTAATCTCAACCGGAGTAAAACTACTATCAGCAGTTACCTTAACACCATCAACTTTAGCTTGACTTGGTGTGTAGCCGGGAACTACTGGTGCATCGTATTCATTGAATTGACTTGTAGTCCAATTGCTATACTTGGTTACTTCACCAGTCACTTCATCAACTGTAGCGGTTCGGGTTAACTTAACTGATTGATCATGGCTTTCTTTTGTGCCATCTGGCTTTACAACTGTGATCTTACGAACAATGGTCTTGTTCAAATCTTTTTCACCAACGCCATCCGGATAAGTCTTATCTGGATTATCTGGAAGCTTGTCACTCGGTGTCTTCGGATCGGTTGGTTGAACTGTTGTTGTATTGTGTTCTACTTTAACAGTTACGGTAGCAATACCAGTTGGAGTAGCCTTTTCAGTCTTAGGAATACTTTGACCGTCAACAATCTTCCAGCCTGTTGGTGCAGATGGATTAATTGTTACCTCTGAATTAGTCTTGCCTGTTAATGGAGTAGTGCCTACTTCTGTATTAGTATTCACATCAATGTAAGAAATCTTACCTGTTTGATCATTTGGCACATAGGTAATTACAACTCTAGGATCAACATAGTCAGTTGTTACTCCCGTTACGGCAGCTACACTTGCTTGACTTGGCGTGTAACCTGCTACTGCTGGAGCCGTAACTTCGTCAAAGCTACCGGTTGTCCAATTGTCATAAGAAACAACTTTCTTGGTTACTTCGTCATAAGTTCCAGTTCTAGTCAATTCAGTTGTTTGACTTAGATCAACATCACCAGTTGGCTCTTTAGCAGTGATTGAACGTTTAATCTCCTTAGCAAAATCGTCTTTAGTGTAACCATCTGGAACATTATTCTTATCCACAGTCTTAGTTGCATGCTTCAAGTGAATATCAACTGTACTATTAGTATCACCGAAGTTAGCAGTAGCTGGTAAAGTTTGACCAGCAACTAAAGCATAGCCCTCTGGCACAGTTAAATGAACAAGTTGACTCTTACCGTTAAGGCCAGTTGCCACTACAGGCTTACCTACTGCACTGCCATTGTTATCATCATCAACAAATTGGTAAGTGACGGTCGTATTGATCGTAAAGGTAGCTTGACCATCCATATCGTCAGCAGTAATAGTGACGTTGCTTAGAGGCTTAGTAGAATCATCAGGATCTGTTCCCCTACCTGCTAAATCAACCAAACGATCTTGCAAGTGAGCTAAAATCTTGTCCTTATTTAAATTAATGGTGTAAATACCACCTTTAGTTGGAGCAGTTCCATTAGCCCAAGTATAGTCGCCATCTTGCAGAGTGTATTTTCCTAAATCAACGGTTCTTAATAATTGTGGTTCATCGCCTGGTTCATCTGCTTGTTTATAAACTGGTAAAGTTAAATCAATAGTAATCTTGCCATCTTTATTAACTTCAGCAGTAGTTACTGCTTTACCATCATAAAGTTTAGAATTGTCACCACTTAACTTAGCCTTACCGGTTGCTTGATAAATTTTATATTGAGCAGTTTCGTATTCAGGACCATAAGTCCACTCATAGTTATTCCCATTATTACCATCAGCATCTTTAACTTTTTGAATAAAGGCATCAGTTAAACGAAGATCGTATGTGCCAACACTCTTAGCTTGGTCTTTAGTAACTTTCTTCCCACTAAGCCAAAATTCTACATCATTAGGTGTTAATTGAATTGTCTTAAGAGTTCCGTCAGAATTATAGATTGATATCTTACCTTGATCATCATCACCAAGACCTAACCCTGAATAGAAAGTTCCCTGATCTGGAAGAGTCGAAGTATTATCAAATACTTTTGTATCTCCTCCCATAAGATCAATTTCTTTATGCCCTTTGTTTATAATTAAGTGTGCGTCACTAGTTACATCCTTAAGATCTGGATAAATGAAGTTATCTCCCAAATGCTCCTTAATGTCATTGAGGCCCTTTTCAGTTAGACTAACTGTGTAAGTTCCGACATTTCTATTTTCATTATACGTTACATCGCCATTAGACAATTGTACTCTAGCGTTAGCATCATTAAATTGGGGTGTATAAGCACTAGCAGGGAGTTCCTTAGTATTAAATAAATTCTGCCAGTCATAGCTGGCGTAATCAATAGTGCTTTCACCTGAAAGATTGATTGTAAGTTGATGTTTTACAGGAATTGAGATGGTTTTATCGCTATCAGGAATAGTTACACTAGTTGGAAGGCTACCTGAAGCAAGTTGGTAACCATCTGGAAGAGTTAAATTAACAGATTGATTACTGCCATCTTCTCCGCTTACTGATACTGGAGTACCTACTTGATTACCAAATGGATCTTCAAATTTGTAGGTTACAGTGTTAGTAGCAACTTTTTTATAATTAACTTCAATCTCCACTGAATTAGCATTAAGTGAATCAAATGTCCAATCACCTAGATTACTATTAGCTGGTGAAACGGTATAACTATATCCTGATACCTCAAGCTGACTTTGATCAATGGCTGGCAAAGTTACTTTTATATCCGGATTTTGAGCAAATTCCATAAATTTATTGTATGCTTCTTTATCAGCTTCACTTGCAAATGCAACATTATTACTATTATCAATTGATTTTAGGCTGATATTTTTTTGATATACCAATTGGGAAGTTAATTTACTATTATTTTCTACTGTAGTAACAATTCCAAATTGATAAGTATAAATCGTCGTCCCCCCTGTTATCTGCGATTCATCAATATTAAAAAGACTGTTTACCTCAGCAGATTGCTTCACGGTTACATCTCCGCTTGGCTTATGAATTATTATAGTTCGTGTGATTTTGTGCGGAAGCTTTTCCGCAACATTACTATAGTTAAAATAATCATTTTTACTATTAAAAAGTTTTTCCATCTCATCTTCAGTCATCCCAGTTGATAAAGAGCTATCTCCTGTTTCAGCCTTACTTTCCTCTAAAGCCTGTGCACCTACAACTTTTACTCCTAAAGAATGAATTTCAGCTGTGGTAGTATTCATATCCTTTGAATTATCTACCATTTCAGAATTTTTAACTTCTTTTTTATCAGTAGTTACATCATTTTTAATAACTCTAACATCACTATTAGATGTAGCCTTCTTACTATCTGACGAGTTTTCAGCAACATTTTCGTTAGTTGACGAGTTTTCTACCTTGTCAGTGTCTTCTTGCTTTTGATTGGCATTCTTTACTTTGGCTGTTTCATTATTTACTTCTTGATTACTATTTACTTTTACAGCTACAGCTTCATTATTATCATTGTCACTAGCTACTTTAGGCAATACCGCTGTCTTGCCGTCGGTTGGTGCTTCACTATTAGTTTCTGCAGTTACATTGTCACTTGAGTTCGTGTCAGCTAGGACTGAGGAATTTACCCCCCCCAAGTACAATGTGGTGCCGATCACAACGGAAACAACACCAACGGATAACTTCCGTAGTGAGAAATGATCTTGTTTTGATTTGGACCTCATTAACCGTCCGTAGTTGTTATTCTTTGATAGCATTTTCGCTTAATCCTCCCCTAAAGCATAAAATAATATATCAAACAAATTATAGAACTTATCTACTGATAAAAAAAGGAAGATTACTAATTAAACAAGCAATCTTCCTTTTTTTAGATTTAGATGTTTATTAAATTTAACTAAAATAACATTAACTGAATTAATGTATAGCAGAGACTCGCTGTTCAGTTGCTATATGCGTTCTACTGAAACTGAGTCGAAAGCTGTTCACCGCGACCGCAACTTCCGCCTAGCTATCCCGTCCTTGATTGCAAGCCAATCATCGTCCG
>ERZ773269.212-NODE-212-length-68846-cov-22.023913_pt1 | contig 68846 bp, 60 predicted proteins | sample MGYA00511958_ERZ773269 | MGnify/ENA primary metagenome ERZ773269 (study PRJEB29015, sample SAMEA2737761) | human gut metagenome | biome: human gut; feature: human-associated habitat; material: faeces | place: China | collected 2012 ... | reverse complement strand
CCGAGGTCAGCTCCAACCTGGCCCGCTACGACGGCATGCGCTACGGCCTGCGCGTGATGCCGCCGACCGGTGTACCGCAGACCGCCGCCAACATGATGGCCTACACCCGTGAGACCGGCTTCGGCGACGAGGTCAAGCGCCGCATCATCCTCGGCACCTACGCGCTGTCCGCCGGCTACTACGACGCCTGGTACGGTTCCGCGCAGAAGGTGCGCACGCTCATCATCCAGGACTTCCACAACGCCTTCGAGAAGGCCGACGTGCTGGTCTCCCCGACCAGCCCGTCCACCGCGTTCAAGTTCGGCGAGAAGATGAACGACCCGCTGGCCATGTACATGAACGACATCGCCACGATTCCGGCGAACCTTGCCGGTGTCCCGGCCATGTCGATTCCGGCCGGCCTGTCCGATGACGGCCTGCCTGTCGGATTCCAGTTCATCGCTCCGCAGCAGCGCGACGAGGTCATGTACAAGCCCGCCGCCGCGCTCGAAGCCGCACTTGAGGAAAGCTGGGGCGGCCCGATCTGGCAGTCCCTGAAGACCCCGTGGTTCGACGGCCTGAACAAGTGACGCATCGGAAGGAAAACAAACATCATGGCTGAAAAACTGATGAAGTACGCCGATGCCACCAAGAAATACGACGTGGTCTTCGGTCTGGAAACGCACGTGGAGCTGTCCACGAACACCAAGCTGTTCTGCCCGGCCCACATCGAGTTCGGCGGCGAGCCGAACACGCAGCTGACCCCGGTCTCCCTCGGTCTGCCCGGCTCCCTGCCGGTCATCAACAAGACCGCGGTCGACTACGCGATCAAGCTGGGTCTGGCCCTGCACTGCGAGATCGCAGAGTGGAGCCAGTTCGCCCGCAAGAACTACTTCTACCCGGACATGCCGCGCGACTACCAGATCTCGCAGTACGACAAGCCCACCAACGGCAACGGCTACCTGGATGTCGAGCTTGAGGACGGCACCGTGTTCCGCGTGCCGATCGAGCGCGCCCACATCGAGGACGACGCCGGCAAGAACACCCACGTGGGCGGTGCCGACGGCCGCATCGAAGGCGCCGACCATTCGCTGGTCGACTACAACCGTGCCGGCGTGCCGCTGATCGAGATCGTCACCAAGCCGATCGAGGGTGCGGGCGACCGCGCTCCGGAGATCGCCGGCGCTTACATGCGCGCTATCCGCGACATCGTGCGTGCGCTGAACATCAGCCACGCCCGCATGGAGCAGGGCAACATGCGCGCCGACGTGAACGTCTCGCTGCGCCCCTCCGCCGACGCCCCGTACGGCACCCGTTCGGAGACCAAGAACGTGAACTCGTTCCGTGGCATCGAGAAAACCATCCAGTACGAGATCCGCCGTCAGGCGGCGCGTCTGGACGACGGCAAGGAGATCCTGCAGGAGACCCGCCACTGGGATGAGGCCACGCAGACCACCGCCGGCGGCCGTCTCAAGTCCGACGCCGACGACTACCGCTACTTCCCGGATCCCGACCTCGTCATGCTCCACATCACCAAGGAGCACATCGAGGAGATGAAGGCCCAGATGCCGGAGATGCCGCGCGAGCGCCGCAACCGTCTCAAGGCCGAATGGGGCCTGAGCGACCTGCAGATGCGCGACATCCTCAACGCCGACGCGCTCGACCTGATCGAGGAGACCGTCAAGGCCGGCGCCAAGGCCGCCGGTGCCCGCAAGTGGTGGCTGGGCGAGCTGAGCCGCGAGGCCAACGCCAAGGGCGTCTCGCTCGAAGAGCTGCCAATCACCCCGGCCGACATCGCCGAGGTCGAGAAGCTCATCGCCGACGGCAAGCTCAACGACAAGCTCGCCAAGCAGACCGTCGAAGGCGTGCTCAAGGGCGAAGGCACCCCGGATGAGGTCGTCAGGAAGCACGGCTACAAGATCGTCGAGGACAACGGCGCCATCGAGGCGGCCGTCGACGCGGCGTTCGAGGCCAACCCGGATGTCGTCGAGAAGCTCAAGAGCGGCAACATGAAGCCGATGGGTGTCATCATCGGAGCCGTGATGAAGGCCACGCGCGGCCAGGCCGACGCGAAGGCTGTCACCAAGGTCGTGATGGGCAAGATCAAGGGCTGACGCCCCACGGGTTCGCCGGAATCCCGAGACCCTGAAATTCCGGTTTGAAGAACGGCCCTTGGCCGCGGTGCTGAACCGCGTGTCGAGGGCCGTTCGTCATGCCGCAGGCGCTTCCACGGCCGGCAGACACGTGGGCAACTCCTTCACAGCAAACGGTCAGTCGGGTAGGATATCTTCTGTACCGACTTCTACCAGCGTCAGTTGAGGAATAACGAATGTCTGAAAATGCCGCATTACCGCTCGATCAGGACGTATCCCGTGAGCTGCCCTCGCAGATCACCATACCGCCGATCAAGGGGGAGATGGTGCACCTGCGCCCGGCCAGCGTCGACGACCTGCCGCGCATGGATGAGCTGGACGCCTACTATGGCGCCTCCAAGATCACCGGCAAGGACGCTCAGGCGGAACGCGCCGTCGTACACACGTGGGTGAGACGCTCGGTGGCGTGGGCGAACGGGCAGAAGCCCGACGAGTCGGGCGTAGGCGATCCGGAGTCCCGCCGCACCATCGCATGGGCGGTACTGACCGACGCCGACCATGACGAGGACGGCGAAATCGACGCGCAGTCGACAGACAACGTCATCGGCATGATTTTCCTGATCGACATCGATGGCTGGTCGCGCTCCGCCCGCATTCAGGTGGTGCTGGGCCGTGACTACCGCGGGCGCGGCTACTCGCGCGACCTGATGCCGCGAGTCATGACGTACGGTTTCGCGCCCGAACCGGCCGGCCTGGGCATGCACCGCATCTGGGTGGCGGTGCCCGAGCAGAACTCGCGTTCGTGCTCCGTCTACCAGTCGCTCGGCTTCGAGCCGTCCGGCGCCTCGCGCGACGCTCTGTGGGATGCGGAGAACAACAAATACCAGGATCTGATTGTCATGGACACGCTGGTGGACGAGTATGATCCCATCCGCTCTCTCGACGCGTTCGGCATGCACGTGATTGAGGACAATCCCGGTGTGCAGGAGGCGATGAGCGCCCGTGAGCACTCGATCGCCATCAGGAAGAACATCGCCGCGCAGGCCGAGCCCGCGCCGGAGCCCGCCGCGGTCGAGGAGAGTGCGGATGCCGAACAGGCGCCCCGAATCGAGAAAGTCGCCGCAGCCCGAGTGCCGGAAGCGCACAATGACGATGAATTGGCCGCGCCGGGTGAGGGAAGCACCTGGCCGTATGGGCAGAGCGAACGCAAACCTTCGAAGGAAGCTTGGTGGCGTATCCTCGGACGTGGCCGTAAACGTGATATGGAGGATGACGAATGAGTGCCGAGGATCTTGACAATTACGAAACCGACGCGGAACTCACCCTGTACAAGGAGTATCGCGACGTCATCAAGCTGTTCACCTACGTGGTGGAGACCGAACGGCGTTTTTATCTGGCGAACAAGGTCGATTTCAACGTGCGTTCCGCCGGTCAGGACGTGTATTTCGACGTGCAGCTCACCGACGCATGGGTGTGGGATGTGTACCGGTCGTCGCGTTTCGTCAAGAACGTGCGCATCGTCACGTTCAAGGACGTGAATGTCGAGGAAGTGCAGAAATCCGATATCGACATCCCCGACGATATGAATTGAGGCGCTGACGGTCGGACCGGCTGATTGCAGGCCGACTGCGGTCGGCCGTCCGCCGTCATTTGCCGGTGCCGTGTGCGCCCCAAACCGGCACGTCGCCGTTTCCCGCTCTCGTTTTCGTTGCGATACGCGGCTTCTCGTGTATGGCGACGGAAGGTTTTTGTAAGCAAAACAACAAAATCGGCGTGCGTTTCCAGCGGTTCATATATACTGTCTCTGATTCAGCGATAAGGAGACCTCACGTGACGCAGAAGCAATCTGTGGTGATCATCGGCGGCGGCCCGGCTGGCCTGACCGCAGCATGGGAGTTCGTCAACAACGGCGGCTCCGACACATACGATGTGACCGTACTCGAAGAAACGCAGGAGTTCGGCGGCATTTCGCGTACCGTCAAGCACAACGGCAACCGCATGGATATCGGCGGTCACCGCTTCTTCTCCAAGGACGACCGGATCATGGACTGGTGGAAGGACGTGCTGCCGCTGCAGGGCGCCCCCAGCTATGACGACAAGAAACTCGGTCGTGAGCACGACATGGAGCCGGGCGGTCCCGACCCCGAAACCACCGACCAGGTGATGCTCAAGCGCCACCGCGTCTCCCGCATCTACTGGAACCGCCGGTTCTTCGACTACCCGATCTCCCTGTCCGCCAACACCTTCAAGGCGATGGGCTTCAAGCTCACCATGGTCGCGGGTTTCAGCTACCTCAAGTCCATGTTCCATAAGCTGCCGGAGACCAGTCTGGAGAACTTCTACATCAACCGGTTCGGCCGCAAGCTCTACTCCATGTTCTTCGAGGGCTACACCGAGAAGCTGTGGGGGCGTCATCCCTCGCAGATCTCCGCCGATTGGGGTGCCCAGCGCGTCAAGGGCCTCAGCATCCTCGGCGTTCTCAAGAACGCCTTCCGCAAGCTCAGCCCCAAGAAGCGCAAGGGTGAGGTCGAAACGTCGCTCATCGAGGAGTTCTGGTACCCCAAGCTCGGCCCCGGCCAGCTCTGGGAGACCGTGGAACGCCGGTGCGTCGACGCCGGTGCCACCGTCATCACCGATGCCAAGGTCGTCGAGATTCGTCAGGCACAGGGCCGTATCGAATCCGTGGTCTACGAGTCCTCGGACGGCAAGCGCACCGAACTGCACGCCGACCAGTTCATCTCGTCCATGCCCGTCAAGGACCTCGTCAACGCCATCGACGCGGCGTCTCATGACGATGACGCCGAAGCGTCTTCGGCGCCTGTCCCGCAGGACATGACCCACATCGCCAACGGCCTGCCCTACCGTGATTTCGTCACCGTCGGACTGCTCGTCAAGCACATGCGCCTCAAGAACACCACCGACATCCCCACGCTCGGCAACCCGCCCATCGTGCCCGATTGCTGGATCTACGTGCAGGATCCCGGTTACAAGGTCGGTCGTCTCCAGATCTTCAACAACTGGAGCCCCTACCTCGTCAAGGATGTCGACGATACCGTCTGGATCGGCCTCGAATACTTCTGCAACGAGGGTGACGATTTCTGGAACATGACCGACGCCGAGGCCACCAAGTTCGCCATTTCCGAACTGACCCGCATGCGTGTCATCAACGGCCCGCAGGATGTCCTCGACTCCCATCGCGAACGTGTCAAGAAGGCGTATCCCGCCTACTTCGACACCTATGCCCAGATGTCCGAACTCGTCGAATACCTCGACTCCTTCGGCAACCTTTACTGCGTCGGCCGCAACGGCCAGCACCGCTACAACAACATGGACCACTCCATGGCCACCGCCATCGAGGCCGTCGCCAACATCAAGTCCGGCAAGACCTCGAAGCAGAACGTGTGGTCCGTGAACACGGATAAGTCCTACCACGAACAAAAGTAACCCACGCCAGATATCGCCCCCGCTAGCGGGGGCATTTGTTTATGTCTGCGACTCGGCGTCCGTTTTTGCATTGGTCTCCAGCCCGTTATACAGTATGGAAAGTCCGAAACGCATGGAGTGCGTCGGGCGTTCAAAGCGGCAAGACCGCAATCATTCTTAGTGCAGGGACCGGTGCAATACGGTCTGCTAAGGAAAGGCAAACGAGTGGCAACTAGCCAGAATCTTGAAGGTATGAAGCTGATCGAGCTCAAGGAGCTCGCCAAGCAAATGGGTCTGCGCGGTACGTCGACGATGCGCAAGCCGGAATTGGTCGCCACCCTGCAGGCTGCACGATCAGGCGGCGAGGCGCCGGCGGGCGTTACCGTGCGACCGGTGAAGGGCGCCGCAAGCAAGCCGACCCAGCAGACGCAGCCCGCTGCACAGGCCACGCAGACTCCGGAACAGGCTCCCAAGGCGGAGTCCAAGGGCGGTGCACCGGTGTCGGCGGCGGATGACGCGGTGGCCGGACTGGTCGCGTCTCTGCCCGAGCCCGATGCAGCCTCGACCCGCACGCCGCGTATCTCCCGCCAGAAGGCCGCCGAATCCGACAGCAAGGACGACCGCGCCGCGGCTCCTCGCCGTCGCACCCGCGACGATGCAAAGGCGGGCCAGGTGGCTGCCGATCTGTTTGATGAACTTGACATCGCGCCGGCGGACGATCAGCCGCGTCATCGCGATGATGCGGCTGATTCCGGCATGATGCGTCGTCGTCGCCGTGCCATCGAACCACGCGAGCGCGACCAGCAGAACGACACCGTCCGCGACCTCGACGATATTCTCGCCACGCTTCCGGTGCAGAACGCCAATGCGGACGCCGCCCGCGGCACCCGTGATGACCGTGATAATCGCGATGACGACGAGCGCGAATTCACCCGCCGCAACCGTAGCGACCGCGCTGACCGTTCCGACCGCAATGACCGCACCGATCGCGGCGACCGCGGTGGCGATCGCAATGACCGTGGCGACCGCGGTAACGACCGTCGCCAGCGCCGCATGCGCGGACGCGACCGTGGCGGCCGCGACTACGATGATCGCGACACCCGCGAAGTGCGCATCTCCGACCATCAGGACAACGGCGGCGACGATCTCGTGCCGGTCGCCGGCATCGTCGACGTGCTCGACTCCTACGCCTTCGTGCGCACTTCCGGCTACCTGCCCGGCCCGAACGACGTGTACATCTCGATGGGTCAGGTCAAGAAGTACGGCCTGCGCAAGGGCGACGCCGTGACCGGATCCATCCGCGCTCCGCGCGAGGGCGACCGCCGCAACCAGCGCCAGAAGTTCGTGCCGCTGCAGTCCGTCGATACCATCAACGGCATGAGCGTCGAAGAGGCGGCCAACCGCCCGCAGTTCGCCAAGCTCACCCCGCTGTACCCGCAGGAGCGCCTCAAGCAGGAGACCACGCCGAACAAGCTCACCGGCCGCATCATGGACATCGTTTCCCCGATCGGCAAGGGCCAGCGCGGCCTGATCGTCTCCCCGCCGAAGGCCGGCAAGACGATCACGCTGCAGAACATCGCCAACGCGATCACCACGAACAACCCCGAAGTGCACCTGATGGTCGTGCTGGTGGACGAACGCCCCGAAGAGGTCACCGACATGGAGCGCACCGTGGCCGGCGAGGTCATCTCCTCGACCTTCGACCGCCCGGCCTCCGACCACACCACCGTCGCCGAGCTCGCCATCGAGCGCGCCAAGCGACTCGTGGAGCTCGGTCAGGACGTGGTGGTGTTGCTTGACTCGATGACCCGTCTCGCCCGCGCCTACAACATCGCCGCGCCGGCCTCCGGCCGCATCCTGTCCGGTGGCGTGGACGCCCAGGCGCTCTACCCGCCGAAGAAGTTCTTCGGCGCCGCCCGCAACATCGAAAACGGCGGCTCGCTGACCATCATCTCCTCCGCGCTGGTGGAGACCGGCTCCAAGATGGACGAGGTGATCTTCGAGGAGTTCAAGGGCACCGGCAACATGGAACTGCGTCTGAGCCGCGAGCTGGCCGACAAGCGCCTGTTCCCGGCCATCGACGTGAACGCCTCCGGCACCCGCCGCGAAGAGCTCATCACCTCGCCGCAGGAACTGCCGATTATCTATCGTCTGCGCCGTCTGCTCGGCGGCATGGAGCCCGAGCAGGCATACCAGACGCTGGTGCCGCGCCTGAAGAAGACCGCGACGAACCGCGACTTCCTCGCCGCCATTATCCAGCAGAGCAACAGTAACCCGGTCAACGGCAACTGATCCGGCTGCCGTCTGCCGGGCTCCGGCACGACGGCCTGAATGAGAGGAGCCCCCGCTTCGGCATTGAAGCGGGGGCTCCCGTCTATATCCGGCCTGCTTTCAGGCCATGATCTGCAGATGATGGTATCCGGGCGTATGGCGGCCCAGCGCGGGGTCGACGTGACGTTCGGCGAACACGCGCATCCGTCGCACGCCCTCGCGCAGCTCACGCCTGTCCCCGGCGTAGGAAAGCCTCACGAATCCGGCCCCCTCACTGCCGAAGGCCGTTCCCGGCACCACGGCGACGCGCTCCTCGTCCAGCAGCATACGGCTGAACCTGTCGCAATCCATGCCGCAGGCTCGCACGTCCACGAACGCGTAGAACGCGCCCTGCGGCTCGATCAGGCGCAGCGCGGTGCAGCCGTCGAGCTCGTCCAGCACGATCTGCCGCTTGGTGCGGTATTCCTCGCGCATGGCCGTGACATGCTCCTGCGGGCCGGTCAACGCGGCCACGGCGGCATATTGCGCCGTCGAGTTGACCGATGAGTGCATCAGCTCGGCGAGCTTGCTGGTCTGTTCAATCAGCGGCTCGGGGCCGAGCAGGTAGCCGATGCGCCAGCCGGTCATGGCGAAGGTCTTGGACAGGCTTTCGACGACGACCGTGCGCTCGTGCATGCCGTCGACGGCGGCGATGGAGGGCGCGATTGACGCGGAGCCGTCGAAGACGAACGGGTGATACACCTCGTCGGAGATCGCCCAGATGTCATGCCGGATGCAGACGTCGGCGATGCGCTCCAGCTCGGATAGCGGCGTGACGGCTCCGGACGGGTTGCCGGGGGAGTTGAGAAGAACAGCCTTCGTGCGCGGCGTGATTGCTGCTTCGATATCGTCGGCGTTCAGCCGCATCTGGTGTTCCGGTTTGAGCGCGACGGGCACCGGCACTCCGCCGCACATCAGGGCCTCCGCATCGTACGAGGTGAAGTACGGCGACGGAAGGATCACTTCGTCGCCGGCGTCAAGCAGCGCCTTCATCGCCAGGAACAGACCGATGGTCGCGCCGTCGACCGCCTGTATCTCGGTGTCGACGTCGTAGCGCAGCCCCTTCACCTTTTCGGAGTATGCCGCCACGGCCTCGCGGAACGGCTCGATGCCGAGCACGTTCGTGTATGTGGTGTGTCCTTCGCGGATCGATCGGCATGCGGCTTCCACGATATGCGGCGCCGCGGTGGCGCTGGGTTCGCCCACGCACAGCGAGATTGCGTCAGGCACGTGCTCGACCCGGTCGAATACGTCCCGGATGCCGGAACGGGGGACGCTGAGCGAGTGCTGCGAAAGTGCGGGCATGGACATGGTGTCACCTTTCAATCATGAACAAGAATATAAAATATACAGTAGTACATTGAAAAACAGTAAATATTACTATATATTTCGTAAATAACAGTAAGAAATCAATGGAATAATACTGGATTGACATCGCGATAAGCTGTCATCAGACAAGTTCGCGCCGGAACCGCTCCACATGCAGGTTGCGGCGAACCGTATGACCCGGGAGGACGTGATGGCACAGGCGAATACGCGCAATGACGAGGAACCGGACGCGGCATCGCGCAAGGTGGAGATCAGGCCGGAGGGCTCCGCCATGCTCGACGCCACGGACGAGTCCATCCTCGATGCGTTGGAGGAGGACGGACGGGCCACGCTGGCTCAGCTGTCCCGGCTGTCCGGCCTGTCGGTGTCCGCGGTGCAGTCCCGCGTGCAGAAGCTGGAGAAGCGAGGAGTCATCAAGGGGTATCGCGCGGTGCTCGACTATGAGCTGTGCGGTCTGCCGATCAGCGCGTTCGTGTCCGTCACGCCGCTGGACTACTCGCAGGAGGCCGATATCCCCGGCAAGCTGCATGAGCTGGAAGGCGTGGTGTCCTGCTACTCCATAGCCGGCGCGCCCAGCTTCATGCTGGTGGTTCGCGTGTCGTCACCCAGCAAACTGGAGGAGCTGCTGAACCGCATCCATCGGACGGTGCCGGTCAGCACCGAAAGCACGGTGATCCTGCAGACGTATTTCTGACGGATGCCATTCGCCGTAGGCGTTAGACATCCCGGCCGGCATTGACCATATCGTTCCATCGTTGAGGAATAGCCGACAGTCCGGGTTCGGCCCACGCGCTATGGTAGGCAGTATGAGTGAACCCGAGAACAGCGATTGGGCGAAGCCGTCATCCCGCGAGGTGGGAGGCGGCGGATCCGAAACCGTCATCGACGCCGACACCGCACGGCATGATCCGCAGACCGCGGTCACCGTGGCCAAGATCAAGGCGCTCAGGCAGTCCATCGACAATGTGGACACGGCCATCGTCTCCTTGCTCGCGGAGCGGTTCAAGTACACGTCCCAGGTGGGCGTACTCAAGGCGCGGGCCGGATTCGCGCCGGCGGATTACAAGCGCGAGGACTACCAGATCGAACGGCTGCACCGCATCGCCATCGACGCCGGACTCGATCCCGACATCGCGGAAATGTACCGGGAATTCGTGGTGGCCGAGGCCAAGAAGCGGCATCAGCGCATCGCCGACGCGGGAGGGGATCCCGGCGTGCTCGACGTGTTCGCCTGATCGGCGGAGATTTGCCGCTCTGCCCGCATCGTCGGTGGCGTGCATATGCATGCCTGTATTCGGCATGCGGGCCGCGTGATGATGAATGAAAGGGGGAGCGACGATGGCGCATATGACCGGGGTGATGACGCGAAGCCTGGCGGCTGCCGCCACGCTGGCCCTGACTCTGGCCCCTTCAGCGGGCGGGCCGGTCACGGCCGGCGCCAATCCGGCCGAAGGAGATGCCGGGTATTCCAAGACGCAGAATGTCATGTCTCTCGCCAACTCGGACGGGGTTCCGGGACGCCTGTACGTCACCAACCAGTTCACGGTCTCCCGCGGCGGCGACATCGTCGACTACGTGGCCGGCAACAGCGGTGACGGTTCCATGCTCGCGGCGGAATACAAGGCTGTGGAAACCGGCAAGACCACACAGGAGCGGGTGAAGGCCGGGCAACGCGTGTTGCCGTGGTCGGTCAGCATCGCCTACGGCCTGAACGGCCCGCAGGTGAAGCCGTCCCAGATCGCCGGTGCCAGCGGACTGGTCGATATCCGTATCACCGTGGAGCCCAATGCGGCCGTGTCCAACGGCTACGCGGAGAACAGCATTCCCGTGGTGGCGTTCACCGTACCGTCTTCCGTCTCCGACGATATCACCGTCGGAGACGGCATGACGCTGACGACGCAAGGATCCGACATGCTTGTCAGCGGCGTCGGGGAGCCCGGCAAACGCACGGTGTTCGACTGCTATATGAACGCGAAGAACTTCTCGATGAGCCAACTGGCGTTCGTGACCGTGCAGGCCGATGACACGGCGTCGTTCGTCGACGAGGTCACGGCTGTCTCCGACCGTGCTGACGCACTGGTCAACACGCTGGTCGTCACCGGTTCCGCGTCGGACCACAAACTAATCGAACAGCTGACCGCCATGCGCGATCGCGAGCAGAAGCTCGGCGAGAAGGCGATCAAGGAGAAAACCGCAGCGCACAAGGCTGCGTTCTCGTCGTATATGGCGCATTACGTGGGGTCGTACACGACCCATCTGTCCGGCAGCATCGGCTCATCCACGCAGATGCAGGCGCTGATCGGCACAGCCGGCGAACTGACCGGCGACACCCCGATGGCGCAGGCGGTCACCGACCTCGCCAACGCGGTCAACGCGGTCAGTGCCGCGCATGAGCACGACGGCGCAGTACATGCCATAGACGACCTGATTCAGCGCATCCGTCAGCGCGGCACGTCGGGACTCGCCGATGAGATCAGCCAGACCATGGCCCAGGAGTCCACCGAGGGCGCAACGGCGTACAAGGCCGGGCAGAGCCAGCTGTCCAACGCGATGATCCCCTATTCGATGGCCTACACCGACGTGTACACCAAGCATCTGAGCGAGCTGACCGGAGGCACGTCGGCGGGAGCCGCGCGGTATCAGCAACAGGCGATTGACGCCGCCAACGAGGAGTTCTCCACCAGCGCCGACCTTCAGGACGACAATCAGAAAGTGCAGTCGGCGATGGACGCCTTGGCGGCGGCATCCGAACATACGGGCGCGGCGAACGCATTGCAGCAGATCAGCATACAGTTCGCCGGCGCACTGACCAGCACCGCCTCCACCGGCGATGCGCAAGGCGGCGATGCGGCTGCGGACCGGGTGCGTTACGGCTGGGCCGGTTCCGACACGACGTCGATGGCGGCGAAGGCCGAGCGCAAGCGGCTGGCCGCCGTCAGCAGGCAGGAGCGTGAGGAGGCCGAGCGCAAGGCGCAGGCGTTGGCCAGTGGCAAGACCGATGACGACTCGCAGTCAGGCATGAGTATCGGCGATGTGATGGGCAATGCCAGCGGCCTGGGCATGCTCGGCGGCGCCGTCAAGAGCGACGGCAAGGGCGGCAACAAGGATAGCGGCGACGGCAAGGATGGAAACGCCAGCGGCAGCGGCTCGTCTTCGGCGACGGGCACGGCATCCGGTTCGAAGTCGGCGTCGGTTCCGAAGTTCTCGCCAGTATACGGCATCGCCGGCATGAACCCCAGATCGCCGTTGCAGAGCACGTCGTCTGAGCTCATCGACGAGACAGTGGCGATTGGTGACGTCTCCGACATGCTGGTTCAGGCCGCGCAATCGTTGGCCGGCGGCGGCGGCAGCGCGGCCGTCGACGGCAAACCGGTCGCGCGTCTCGCTGCCGCGTTGAGACGGTTGTCGTGCGACGGTGCCAACGCATACTCCGACCACTGCATCGCCGACGGGCGGCACAGTTACGACGTGCTATCCGACTGGAACCGGCATACCGAGGATCTGCGTCTGCTGATCATCATGCCAGCCGTGTGACGGGTGCGCGGCATACGGCGCACGGCCGGCATGCCGCCGTCACGATGCCGTGGATGCAAAACGGCCCCCTCGTGGATCCGAGGGGGCCGTTTCCGTTCGTGAGAAGCAGGTTACTTCTTGGCCTTCTTCGCCGGCGGCTCACCGAGCTCGCTGGCATCGATGACGACGGTATCGTCGCCCTCGCCTTCGGCCGCGGCCTCCTCGGCGTGCTTTTCGGCGAGATCGAACTTGCCGATCACGCGGCCGGCCTGCGCCACGTCGTCCAGAGCGGACTTGATGGCGTCGATGCCGTCCTTGACGGCGGCCAGCGTCACCGACAGGATCGGGGTCTTCATCGAGACCTTGGCCTCGGACTTGATCTTGCGCAGCTGCTCGACGGCCTTGCCGGCCCAAGCCAGCGTCTCCGGGGAGGCACCGGTGGCTGCTGCGGCATAGATGTCGGCCTTCGGCCAGGCGGCGCGGTGCACGGACCCCTCGCCGGTGTGCATCCAGCTCCACACCTCTTCGGTGGCGAACGGCAGGTACGGGGCCAGCAGGCGCGCGAAGGCGTCCAGGCCTAGGCCCAGCGTCGTGCGCGCGGACTTCACGGCCGCGTCGCTCGGCACCTTGCCGTGCGCGTCGGCAGTGCCGTACGCGCGGTTCTTGACCAGTTCGATGTAGTCGTCGCAGAACTGCCAGAAGAAGCTCTCGATGACTTCCAGCGCCTTGGAATGCTCGTAGGCGTTCAGCGCGTCGGTGGCCTGGCGGATCACCAGCGCCAGCTTCGCCATCACGGCGCGGTCGAGCGGCTCGGTCACGTCGGCCGGGTTCCAGACGGCGTCGGCCGTCTCGCCCACATGATGGTTCTCGTCCTCGCGACCGATGGCCAGCGCGAACTTCGAGGCGTTGAGCAGCTTGATCGCAAGACGGCGGCCGATCTTCATCTGGCCTTCGTCATACGTGGCGTCGAGGCCGAGACGGGCCGCGGCGGCCCAGTAGCGCACCGCGTCGGCGCCGAACTGCTCGATCGGCTTGTTCGGCACGACGACGTTGCCCTTGGACTTCGACATCTTCTTGTGGTCGGGGTCCAGGATCCAGCCCGACAGCGTGGCGTGCGCCCACGGCAGGCACTTGTTCTCCAGATGGGCGCGATCCACGGTCGAGAACAGCCAGGTGCGGATGATGTCCTGACCCTGCGGACGCAGATCCATCGGGAACGTGGCCTTGAACAGCGCCTTGGAAGCCTCGTCCGGCTCCTCCCAGCGGGTCACGATCTGCGGGGTGAGCGAGGACGTCGCCCACGTGTCCATGATGTCCGGCTCGGCGGTGAAGCCGCCGGGCACATCGCGCTGGGACTCGTCGTAGCCTTCCGGCACGTCATTGGTCGGGTCGATCGGCAAACGGTCCTCGCTCGGAGTGATCGGATGATCGTAATCCGGCTCACCGGAAGCCTTGACCGGGTACCACAGCGGGAACGGCACGCCGAAGAAGCGCTGGCGGGAGATCAGCCAGTCGCCGTTGAGGCCATGCACCCAGTTCTCGTAGCGCACGCGCATGAAATCAGGGTGGAAGTTGAGCTCCTTGCCGCGCTCGATCAGCTCGGTGTTCAGTTTGGCGTCGGTGCCGCCGTTCTTCAGGTACCACTGACGGGAGGTGACGATCTCCAGCGGCTTGTCGCCCTTCTCGTAGAAGTTCGTCATACGCTTGGTCGGGGTCGGCTCGCCGTCCAGGTCGCCGGCCTCGCGCAGCGCGTCGACGATGATCTTGCGGGCGGAGAACGTGGTCTTGCCGGCGGTCGCGGCGAACATCTCACGGCCGGCCGGGTCGGTGATCCAATCCGGGGTGTCCATGACGATGCGGCCGTTGCGCTGGATGATCGGGCGGGTCGGCAGCTTCAGGTCGCGCCACCACTCGACATCGGTCACGTCACCGAAGGTGCAGCACATCGCGATGCCGGCGCCCTTATCCATCTCGGCGGCCGGGTGCGCGAGAATCGGCACCTTGACCTTGAACAGCGGGGAGTACACGGACTGGCCGAAATACTGCTTGTAACGCTCGTCGTTCGGGTTCGCGATCAGCGAGGTGCAGGCCGCGAGCAGCTCGGGACGGGTGGTCTCGATGTAGATCGGCGTGCCGTCTTCGAAACGGAAGGCGACCTTGTGGTAGAAGCCGGGGTATTCGCGGCTTTCCAGCTCGGCCTGGGCCACGGCGGTCTGGAACGTCACGTCCCACAGGCCGGGCGCGTCCTGCTGATACGCCTCGCCGCGCGCGAGGTTGCGCAGGAACGCCTTCTGCGCCACGCGCTGCGGGTGCTCGCCGATGGTGTGGTAGGTCTGCGACCAGTCGATCGACAGGCCGAGGGAACGCCATAGCGCCTCGAACTGCTTCTCGTCCTGGGCGGTGAGCTTCTCGCACAGCTCGATGAAGTTCTTGCGCGAGACCGGCACCTGATCCTTGGCGTCGATCTTCTTGCCGTCGGTGCCCTCGAACGGCGGCTTGAAATCAGGATCGTACTTGAGCGACGTGTCCACGCGCACGCCGTAGTAGTTCTGCACGCGGCGCTCGGTGGGCAGGCCGTTGTCGTCCCAGCCCATCGGATAGAACACGTCATAGCCTTGCATGCGCTTGAATCGCGCGATCACGTCGGTGTGCGTGTAGCTGAACACGTGGCCGACATGCAGATGGCCGGATACGGTGGGCGGCGGGGTGTCGATGGAATAGACGGCCTTGCGGTCGCGGGTTCCCTGGAACTTGTAGACTCCGTCCTCGTCCCATTCGCCGCGCCACTTGTCTTCGAGCCCGTCGGCGCCGACCTTGTCGGGCAACGGGGTGAGGTGTGCCTTGATGATGCTGTTATCCTGCTCTTCGGTCATAAGCGACAGTCTAGAAAGCAATCGTGACAACAGCCGCGCGGCTGCGTCCGCCGGCGGGCGGGTCCGGGCGCATGGACCCGAATCAGTCCGTGGTGGTCATATCGGCGAGCGGCAGCTGCGTGTAGGTCATGTTGACGGGCACTCCGGTGATGTTGCTGCGGTACGCGCTGATCGGCTTGCGCGTGCAGATCCAGTCCACCGGCGAATCGTCGTCGAGCGTGCCGATGAACGACTGGAAGTTCTTCGCGTAGTCGTCGCCGCTGAAGGATTTCAGCGCCTTGCTCCACGCGTTCTGCGAGTCGGTGCTGACGAAGCCGATGTACGAGTTGCTGTCCATCAGGAGGTCCAGATCGTCCTCGCCGTCGGTCTCGTAGATCGTGAAGTCGTATTGGCGGTCCTGCGTCACGGTCTTGCTCCATGTGGCATCGTCGACCATCGACACGGACACGTCCGAATACGCGGGTTCGGCGTACATCGTCTGCTTGACCTGTTCGCCGATCTGGGAGCCGTATTCCTTCGGATAGACGAAGGTCAGCGGTCGTCTGGAGACGCGGAAACGGAAGTATTTGATCAGGTCGTTGCCCTTGCCGATGTCGTGGCCGAACGTCTCATCCGTCTTCTGATATCCGTCGTCGAGCGGTGACAGCGGCCCGGTCATGACCGTGCCGCCGCCCAGCGCCTCGGTCATCGCGTTCTTGTCGATGAGGTAGCGCACTGCCTGCCGGAACCGCTTGTCGGAAAGGATGGACTGCGTGTTGTTGCTGAAGGCGAGCACGACCTTGCGGTTGCTGACGCCCTGCTTTTTGACGATGCCGTCATCTTTCACCGCGTCGGCGGCGGACTGATCCAGCGCGACGGCCGCGTCGATCTGGCCGTTGTTCAGAGCCTTGGCCAGCTCCGTGGTGTCGGCCGCGAAGTTGACGGTGACGGTCTTGGCCTTGGACTTGCTACCCCAATAGTGGTCGTTGCGGCTCAGCGTCAGCTGCTTGCCGGATTGCCATTGGGAGACGGTGAACGGTCCGGACCCGCTGGCCTGCTTTGCGTAGTCGATGTTCTCACGCTGGTTGTAGACGATGCCGATGCGCGTGGTGAGCTTGGCGAGCAGCCGCGGGTCGGGTTCGCGAAGCCGCAGCACCAGCGTGCTGTTGCCGTCCGACTCCACGTTGGACAGCGCGGACAGTTCGTCGCTGCCGACATACTTCTTGGTGATGATCTGCTGCAGGGACCATACGGCGTCGGACGAGGTGATCGTGGTGCCGTCGGCGAACGTCGCGCCGCTGCGCAGGTTGAAGCGGTAGGTGGTGCCGTCTTCGGACACCTTCCACGAGGAGGCGAGCGACGGCTGGATCTTGTTGTTGTCATCGCGCTTCAGCAGCGTCTCATAGACGTTGCCGAGAAGGACGCGGTCGAGCGAATCGTCGTCGGTTGTCCGGATATCCAATGATTCCGGGGCGCCGGTGATGCCGACGCTCACTTTGACGCTTGATTGCAGGCCGCTGAAGGTGGGCAGCGTGTATTTGCGGTGCAGCAGGGACCAGCCCAGCCAGACGGCGCAGCCGAGCACCCCCGCGACGATGACAAAGATGATGGCGGACTTCGCCGAACTGCTGATGGAGGTATGCCGTGCGCTGTGCTGCATGGCTCCGAGTGTAATGCCCGGGGTAAACGGGTCGACGGGGGATCCCTGATGCGTGGGATACCGGCCGGGTCCGTCCGCTTGGTCTATATCAGTGAGCTCGGGCAGGTGTCATGAAGTGGGCACACCTCGCAATCGGGTTTGCGCGCGTGACAGGTGGCGCGTCCATGCAGAATCAGCCGGTGCGACAGGTCGGTCCACTGCGACGGCTCGAAATACGAGCAGATCTCCCGCTCGATATGCACCGGATCGGGACTGGACGAGTTCCAGTCGCCGCGCCAGCGCAGCCGTCCCGTCACGCGGATCACATGCGTATCGACGGGGAATCCGGGCACGCCGAACGCGTTGCCCAGCACCACGTTGGCCGTCTTGCGGCCGACGCCAGGCAACGTCACCAGCGAGTCCATCGTATCGGGGACCTCGCCACCGAAACGGTCACGCAGCACTGCGGCCAATCCCAGCAGATGCTTGGTCTTGGAACGGTAGAAGCCGAGCGGGTGGATGATGTCTTCGACGTCCTGCGGATTCGCTGCGGCCAGGGATGCGGCATCGGGGAAACGCGAGAACAGCTCGGGCGTGACGGTGTTCACCCGCTTGTCGGTCGTCTGGGCGCTGAGCACGGTGGCTATCAGCAATTGCAGGGGAGAAGTGAAATCCAAGGCGCATTTCGGGTGCGGGAACGCCTCGACGAGCAATGCGTACTCCTCGTGCATCCGCTGGATGCGTGCCCGTTTGGATTCGCGTGGCATGATGCGCCGGTCTTACTGGGCGTTGGCGTCAGTGTCGTCGGAAGCCGTCGGAGCCGCGAGTGACTTGTCTCCCTCGCCCTCGGGCGGGTCGAAACGGTAGCCGACGTTGCGCACGGTACCGATCAGATGTTCGTATTCGCCGCCCAGCTTGGCGCGCAGGCGACGGATGTGCACGTCGACGGTACGGGTGCCGCCGTAATAGTCGTATCCCCACACCTCCTGCAGGAGCTGCGCGCGCGTGAACACACGGCCGGGATGCTGCACCAGATACTTCAGCAGTTCGAATTCCTTGTACGCCAGATCGATGGGCCTGCCGTGCAGCGATGCCGTGTAGCCGTTGGTATCCACCACGAGATCGCCGGAACGGATCTGGCCATCCTCGGTGCGCTCCGAATCGTCCGTGGTGCTGGCGCCTGTGATCGGCGCATTGCCGCGTTCCGACACCAGTCGCAGGCGCCCCTCCACCTCGGCGGGTGAAGCGGAGGCCACCACCACATCGGCGATGCCCCACTGCGAGTTGACGACGGTGAACCCGCCCTCGGTGAGGATCAGCACGATCGGCGTGGCCAGGCCGGAAGCGTGAATCAGCCGGCACAGCGTCTTCGCCGTGGCGAGGTCATCCCGGGCGTCGAGGAAGAGCACGGTGTTCTCCGGCATCTTCACCAGGCTTGCGGCGTCCATCGGCAGCACGCGCACGCGGTGGGACAGCAGTGCAAGTGAGGGAAGCACGGTGGCAGGGTCGTCCGCGAATGTCATCAGCGTCAAATCAGTCAACCGCTTCCCCTTTCCTGAATATGGATAACCGTAGTACCCATATGGTTAGTGGTCATATTGTAGGCGCATAATGTGGACAGCCGACGCTAGGCTAGAGTTAGTGGAATGGCGGTCGCGAGGCTGCCGCGGATTGCGATTTGTGGAGTGTGATGACGATGGGCGACGGCGAACAGCGTACCGGAAGCTCGATTGGCCGCGTACTTGCGGTTCAGGCGGTGGCATACGTGGTGCTATTCGGCGTGACGGGCGTGCTGGAGTTCACGTTCGGGAACCAGGGCGGTGTGGCGCAAGGGGTTGCGATCGCGCTCGCCGTGGTGCTGCTCGTGCTATTCCAGGTTGGGTGGCCGTTCCGTGCCGGCATTGCCGACCGCCTGATCGGCGCGGTTGCGGGCGTGCTGTCGATTCTGTGCGCGCGGACGTCGTTGGCCAGCCAGCTGTTTTACCCCGCGTACGAGGGCGGGCGTCTTGCGGATGATGGACGTCTGGTGATGTATCAGCTGGTGCGTTGGGCGGCGTGCTTCGCGATACTGCTGATCGCGGCGACGATCATCGCGTTCGGCCGGCAGATGGTGCGCGCGGAGCGCAGCCACCTGATTCGCGCGCTGTCGCACTGCATGACGGGGGCCGTGGTCTCCGTCAGCGCCGCGGGATGGTGTTTTGTGCCCGATCTCATCGACATGGGCTCCGCGTCGCCGGATAACGGGCTGCTGACGAGATTCATCATCGTGGCCGCGGCGTTCGTGGTAGTGGCGGTGCTGTTCGCCGTATGCTCGGTGTCGTGGAGCCGCGAGGCGGATCCGGATCCGGCCGCTCCGGCGCCGTGGCTGGGTATCGGGCTGCTGCCGGTGATGCTCAGCGGTCTGCTCGTGTTCGCCGCGTCATTCGTCATGCAGCTGATCTTCTGATATTTGACGGTTTTCTTCGGCGGGGAATATTGGTCTTCGCCAGTATGCGATGCGGGGAGTCGGGATTCGGCATCGTTGCCGGGGCTTTCCCGCATGTGGGTATGAAGAGGGTGTGCGCCTGTTGGGCTTTGTTTTCGTCAAGAACCAAGCAGGGCAATAGGGAGTCCGTACCCGTCATTCAGCCAACGCGCTTCTTTCTTTCGGTCGGTGGAGTTCGTCGGCGAAAGGTCGCCATCATGAGCGGCCTGATCGAGACGGTCGCCACGGACCGCCCTCCGGCGACCGGCTCGCATGGAGGAGCCTGGGTCGAGGACCTCGGCTGCGCGCAATGACGCACACGCGGGGAAGACATGTCCCCTTGGGCGCTACGACGAAATCCGCACCGGCAAGACGATGGCCTCATCGTCCCGGCAATATCCAAACACGGAAAGTCCCGAACACGGACGCTGACAGCCGCATATTTTCAGTCTCGTTGCGTTACCATGCTATGAAGCCAAGGTGCTCAAGCAGCACCTTAAGACCGATGAGCACGAGCACGGCACCGCCGGCGATCTGCGCCGGCTTCTGCCAGCGTGCGCCAAACACGCGGCCGATATACAGGCCGGCAGCGGAGAACGCGCCGGTCACCACGCCGATGACGATCACCGAAAACCAGATGTTGACCTGCATGAATGCGAAGCTCACGCCGACGGCGAACGCATCGATGCTACACGCCACCGCGAGCGGCAGCATATGGCGCCAGTCGAACTGGGCCGTCTCCCGGCTGTTCTCCTCTTCCTCGCCGAACGCCTCGCGGATCATGTTGCCGCCGATGAACGCGAGCAGCGCGAAAATGATCCAATGATCAACCGCGGTGACGTATTTGCTGAACGTGTTGGCCGCGAAAAAGCCCAGAAGCGGGAACAATGCCTGGAAGCCGCCGAACCACAATGCGGTCTTGATGACGTCGACCGGCCGCACGCGCGTGACGGTCAACCCCTTTCCGATCGAGACGGCGAAAGCGTCCATGGCGACGGATACGGAAATAAGCAGTATCTCAATCATAGCTGGAACATAAAGGTTCATCCCGCCGGCTTCCCCGGGGGATGGGCCTCGACGGATAAACCGCCTACGCCTAGGGGGCACGGACTTTGAGAACTGCCGGGCCAGCAAGCCGGCTTTGAATCCAAGCGAATGCTGTTCGCAAGTCGTGAAAACTACAAGGCACTACTGTAACACAACATCGCCCCGCTGGCGGGACGAGCCGTGAAGCAAACAGCGGAATCTGTTTGTAGGCGAGCCAGAAAGCTGTGGTCGATAAGATAATATAATGCCCCCGCTGGCGGGGGCTGTCACGGAGCGACTGGGGGTGGTCGTGGCACTTAAGCCCCCAGTCAGCCGATGGCTGACAGCCCCCGCCAGCGGAGGCGGAAGCGAAGCAAATCACTTCGACGCGTTCGCGAGACGCTCACGCGCCTCCTTGATTTCCTTCTCGGCAACGTCCGCACCGGTCCAGTAGTCGCCGGGGAGGACTTCCTTGTTGGGTTCCAGGGCCTTGTACTGCTCGAAGAAGTGCTTGATCTCCTTGAGGTGGTACTCGTTGACGTCGTTGACGTCCTTGATGTCGTCGTAGCGCACGTCGGCGGGCACGCACAGCACCTTGTCGTCGCCGCCCTCTTCGTCTTCCATGTGGTACAGGCCGACGGCGCGGCACTCGATGACGCAGCCCGGGAACACGGAGTTCTTGACCATCACCAGCGCGTCCAGCGGATCGCCGTCCTCGCCGAGCGTGCCTTCGATGTAGCCGTAGTCGTCCGGGTAGCCCATGGCGGTGAACAGCTCACGGTCCAGGGTGATGCGGCCGGTCTCCTGGTCGACTTCGTACTTGTTCTTGGAACCACGCGGGATTTCAACGAGAACGTTGAACGTTTCTGCCATGATATTGCTCCTTAGAGTCGATTGACATAATCACACTCCACAATACCCCGTCGTACGCCGGAAGCGCCACGATTTCGCCCAAAAACGCAGATGGGGCCCGTCGCCGAAACGACGGGCCCCATCACCGAAACGGTCAGCCTGCCGGCCGCGCGTCCCTCATGCGTTCTCAGTCCTCATGCACCACGGTGAAGATGTGCGCCACATCGGCCCACGGTGCCAACGAGACGAAGTTGTCCCAGCTCCACGCGAAGTCGCGGCCGGTCAGCTCGTCGTGTATGTGCGCACCCCACTTCGGATCGATGCCGTAGTCGGGCAGCTCCAGATGCACCATGGCCTGATGCGCCTCGTGACCGTCCAGGTTCACCACCACGATCAGCGTCTCCGGCTTGTCGGTGCCGGTCAGCTCGGCCGGTGTGTGGCGGACGAATGCGAGGATGTTCGGGTCGGAGGATTCCAGCACCGTCAGATTGTGGTAGCTGAACGCCTTCGGATGCTCGCGGCGGACGCGGTTTAGGTTGGTCAGCAGCTCGGCGATGCCGTACTTGTCGGCGGCCGACCAGTCGCGCACCTTGACCTCGTACTTCTCGTTGTCGATCTGCTCCTCGAAACCGGGGCGCTGCTTGTTCTCGATCAGCTCGAAGCCGTTGTAGATGCCCCAGCTCGGGCTGCCCATCGCGGCGAGCACCGCGCGCACAGCGTGGCCGGCGATGCCGTTGTCGCGCACGTAGGCGGTGAGGATGTCCGGCGTGGTGGGCCAGAACGTGTTGTGCTGGTAGTAGCCGTCGTCGCCGTTCGTGGTCTCCAGGTACTTGCCCAGCTCCTCCTTGGTGTTGCGCCACGGGAAGTAGCAGTGCGACTGCGTGAATCCAACGTAGCTCAGCGCGCGCATCATGCCTGGGCGGGTGAATGCCTCGGCCAGGAACAGGATCTCCGGGTGCTTTTTGGTGACCGCCGCGATGACGTCCTGCCAGAAGCGCACCGGCTTGGTGTGGGGGTTGTCGATGCGGAAGATCGTCACGCCGGCGTTGATCCACAGTTCGAGAACACGCTCGACTTCCTTCTCGATGCCGGGCATGTCGGCGTTGAAGTCGATCGGGTAGATGTCCTGATACTTCTTCGGCGGGTTCTCCGCGAAGGCGATGGAGCCGTCCGGCTTGTGGCGGAACCAATCCGGGTGCTGCTTGACCCACGGGTGGTCGGGCGAGCACTGCAGCGCGAAGTCGAGCGCGATTTCCAGACCCAGCTCGTGGGCCTTGGCGACGAGCGCCTTGAAATCGTCCATGTTGCCGAGCAGCGGGTCGACGGTGTCATGCCCGCCCAGCTCGGAACCGATGCCGAACGGCGAGCCCGGATCGTCGGGGCCGGCCTCCAGCGCGTTGTTGCGTCCCTTGCGGTTCGTCTTGCCGATCGGGAAGATCGGCGGCAGGTACACGATGTCGAAGCCTTCGGCCTTGGCGCGTTCCAGGCCGGACACCGACGTCTTGAGCGTGCCCTGGACGATCTTGCCGGTCTCCGGGTCGACGTAGGCGCCCTCGGAACGCGGGAAGAACTGGTACCATGCGGCGAAGCTGGATTCCGGACGCTGCACGAGGAAACGCTGGGGCTGGCTGGGCGAGATGCCGTCGCGCAGCGGGTTGGTCAGATGCAGCTGGGCGACCGGTTCGCTGGTCGCCGCGGCGAGACGGTCCTCGGGCGTAAGCGATGTGTCCTTCATGGTGGCGGCAGCGGCGACGAGCGTCTTGCGCTGCGCGGCGCTCAGCTTGGCGTCGGCGGTCTTCGCCCAGCGTTCCAGCAATTGCGCGCCGGATTCGAGGGCGTTCTCGACGTCGTCGTTGACCTTGACTTTGATGGCCGCGTCATGCAGCCAGGACTTGTAGGTGTCCTCCCATCCTTCGATGGTGACGCTCCATTCGCCCAGCTGGCGCTTGATGGCGGCGAATTCGGGCTGCCACGGCTTGACGTCGCTGTGCTCGCCGCAGGTGAGCATGACCTCCCAGCGGTCGAGGCCGGGGTTGGTGCAGGTCATCGGCAGACGCTGCATCTCCTTGCCGCGGTGGTTGCGCACGATGGCGGTGGCACCGACTTTGGTGCGGCCTTCGATGAAGACCTGCGCGGTGACCTTGAACGGTTCGCCCAGCTCGACACGGGCGGGGAAACGGCCGGATTCCTCGTTCGGCGTCACGTCCATGACGGCGATGCGTCCGAACTGCGACGGGTCTGCGACGGGAATGGACTGCGCGGGGACCTCACCGTTGGCGACGGCGGCCGCAGTGGCGGCTTTCGTCGTTCTGGAGGCGCGAGGCGTCTTGGCCGTCGTGCGCTTGCGCGTCGAGGTGGTACGTGATGTGGACTGCTTGCCCGACGAAGTGTGACGGGTTGCGGATTTCGCTTCGGTCTTGTCGTCCGAATGCGATGTGGCTGATCGAGATGAACTACTGCTAAGCGCTGACGCGCCTTTCTTTTCTTCTGCCATACCGCCCATTGTATACGGCTGATGGCCAATGGGCGATTGTGGATAACCCCCTGTCTTATATGCCGAGAACCGCCAAATGTGGATAACTGCCGTGGGGAGTTATCCACAACACGCCGAAGGGGGATAGCCTTCGACCACATTGCCTGAAATCCGGTGGCCGACGGCGTCCGGCATGGCATGGTGTCATCAACCGCCCATCGTGGACGCGGCGGGATTTCAGGAAGGGAATATCATGAACATGGTTGTATTCAGGCGATGTCAGTCCGCGCTGGGGGTCGCGGCCGTCATGGCTCTCGCATTGGTGGCCTCGCTGGTGTTTGCCGCCATGCCGGCCGCGGCGGTGACGTTGAGCAGGGCGGATGCCGGCACGTTTCTGCGCTATGAGCATGGCGGCGAGCAGGTCATCGGCGTCATGGCGAAGGATTCGACGAACAACTATTACTGCATCGAGTCTGGCGAACGCGTCGAATACCAGCTGGGGGAGAGCGTCAAGCTGCGTGACGACGACACCGCGCGCCGGCTCGGCTGGCTGATGGACCATTATCGCGACGGGACGGCCGCGGAGCATGCGGCGATCGCGGTGCTGGCCCATGATCTGCTGGACCTGAAGCCGGACACGTGGAAATCCCGGCGCGTGTCCGTCATGCGCGACAATCCGACGCTGCGGCGCAAGGTAGAGCAGATGTGGGAGGAGGCGGGATCCAACGCCCCGGCGAATGCGACGGTGACGCGTACATACGCCGAAGGCACGCGGACCGGGCGCGTCACGGTGTCGGTGACCAATGCGCAGGGGAAGACGATCGCCGGGATCAAATACGCCGCGACGCTGAACGGTCCGGCGGTGTTCGCGAACGGGAGCGCGACGGTGACCGGGATATCCGGGGCGGAGCCGATCGTGTACTCGTGGAAGGCGACCGGCGAGGGTGAAGTGAAGGCGAGTGTGGCATATGACCGCAAGCAGGTGGACGTGTTCGCAGTCGCGGGAGGCCAGGATCTGGTGCGTTACGGCGGCTCTTCGCAGGTGAGCGGCAAGGCGGTGAATTTCTCGGTCCGCAAGGAGTTCGTGCCCACACTGGGCACCGCCGTCGCGGCCAAGGTGGTCGATGCCGGGCAGCCGGTCGTGGATACCGTCACATCCGGGGTGGATGACGGCGATTCCTGGGCGTCCGGATTGGAGTTGCGGGCGTCCGGATGGTATTTCGACGGGCTCGGCGTGGGCGATCTGTCCGAGCCGGTCATGCCTGGTGCCGACGAGACGGCGAAGGAGTTCATCGCAAGGCTGGGCACAATGGGATTCCGGCCGTCCGCTTATGGCGAGGCGTCGTTCACTGCTCCCGGGCAGCGCGTGGATGTGAGAGCAACGGCCGAGCCGGGCGGCGACGCGGCGTATGAGGCGCCGCGAGGTGGAGGATTCGGCACATGGGTGTGGGCGTTCGAAGTCGAGAAGTTGAGCGATACTGCGCGACAATATATAGGTAAGGATGTGGTCAGCGGGTTCCTGGAATACACGGAGACGAATTCGAACCGTGCTCGGGTGAGTGTGGAATCCACGGTCACGGAGCATACCGGCGTGGTTGGTTCCGAACTGAGCGACACCATTACGGTCGACGGATTCCCCGATGATCACGGATCCTTTGACGGCAATGTCAAGCTTGGCATCGGCGCTGACCGGGCGATGGCGCAGGTGAGCGTGTGGTGGGCGGGCGATCCGAATGATTCCGCCGGCGACGAGGCGTACCGGCCTCAGGGGGAGACGCCGCCGGCCGAGGACAGCAATCACCGGTTGATTGGCGTGTGGGATTATCCGGCGGTCAACGGGCGTATCCGAGTGGGCGCCGGGGCGCCGGACGCTCATGGCGATCCGGTGCACATCGTGGCCGAATCGCACGGATGGTACGTGTTCGTTTGGAGCTTCGACGGCGATGACCGGGTGATGCCGGCGTCCAGCGCATACGATGACGCGTGGGAGCGCGTGCGCATATGGGATGTGGCACGGCCGCGCAAGCCGGCGCTGACCACGCAGGTGGAGCCGGGCATTGTGCGGGTCGATGAGCCGTTCCGCGATACGGCGCGGATTGTGGGCGATGTGCCCGAAGGGGCCTATGTGACGTTCACGGCGTACGAGGCGGTGGAGGAAGGGGCGGTGCCCGGCATGAACGGCGTGCTGCTTGACGAGGCCCGCGCCGAAGTGGACCATACGCTGTTCGAGCAGACGATCGCCAGTCCGCAGGTGCGCTCGCCGAAGGCGGGACTGGTGTATTGGAGAGCGTCGCTTCGCTCGCGTGACGGTGATGTGCTGGTTTCGCATGAGCTCGGCGTCGAAGGGGAGACCGTAACCGTCGAAGCGCCTGATGATCCACCCGCTGAGCCGAAGGCGGATCCAGAGCCCGAGAAGCCGGTGCTGTCTCATACCGGTGCGGGGGTCGTCGCCATCATCGTCGTCGGATCCGGAGCCGCCGCGGCCGCCATCGGTGCCCTGGCCTTCCGCCGCCGATCCCGCCGCTGACACTGCCGCTGGCGAAGGTTGTCTAGCGAGACCGGGGGATGGTTTGAGGCACTTGAGAAAGGCGCAATAGAACAGGAAGGCTAGGAATCTTGTAATTCCTAGCCTTCTATTTGGCATGGATTTGAACCATGGGCCTCAATGGTATATGGGTCAGGCGTGGGCGTTTTCGCGACGTCGCATGGTGCGCAACCGGTCGGCGACCCATGTATTGACGACGGCGTTGCGGCTGATTGCCAGCTCGGCGGCTTCCTCGTCCAGTTCGCTGACCATCCATGCGGGCATCGTCAGCGTGATTCGCTTCTCCAGCGGGGGATGATGTTCGACTACGGGATTGCCGAGATCGACATAGCTGAGGATGTCGTCGCCGTTGTCGAACATCTCCTCAAGCTGGTCGCTGGTGATCGCCTTGGCATCATTTTTTTGCTTTCATGGCATGCCTCCTTGTTCTTGCGCGATCGGCGCACGGATATGATGCGGATGCGCTTGCCGCGTTTGGTTGTAATCGCCGTCCAATGCCTGCCGTCGATCATCCTGAGCACGATGTGGCGCACATCGTCGTTTCCGGGATTCGGGGCGGTCAGCGTCACTGGAGGCGTCGAGCCGGTCGACAAGATCGCGGCCTTCCGCGTACTACGATCAGGGTTTTGATTCTCGACTCCATATTAGTTATATACAAATCAGTTTTATGTATGGATAAAAGATATGTGTAACAATATCATGGTTTGTAAATTCCTAATCCAAGACTTGAAAGTAAGTCTATGCATTGCTAATCTAGTTCACATGACTGCAGTGATGGTCTCGCCGGCGTTAAAGGCGCAGAAGCAAGAGCTGAGCCTTCAGGATCGCGTTACATACAACATGAAGGTTCTTATCGCTATTCGACAGACCTCTCAGAAGGATCTGGCGCAGGCTATGGGAATTGCCGCGCCGACTCTATCCCAGAAGTTCAGTGGGCGCACCCGATGGAACATGGATGATATAGAAAAAGCCTCCGATTTCCTTGATGTGAAACCGGAGGCATTGGTAGCGGGGCATGGATTTGAACCTTGGACCTCTGGGGACACCAGAGGTCCAAGGTTCAAATCCATGGGGCTTCCGAGCTTATCCAAGCTCAGTTTAGCCGCGTGAAGATCAGGATGCTCATGATGGATCATGAGAAACAAAATCAGCGCACCGGTCCCATGGCGCAAAAGCATCGAAGGGTGGACTGACACCCTTAGGGCGGCCGGCCTATCAGCACAGACAATCAAAAGCCGACGATACAAGATGGTCCATCTATCAAAGCTGCTCATGCCATCAGGCCCCAAAGACGTGACCACGGAGCAGATCGTGCAGGCGTTCGCACGGCAGCAATGGAAACCGGAGACGCGCAAAGCATACAGGAACACCATATCGTCGTTCTTCCGATGGCTGTATAAAAGCGGCAGACGGTCGGATGATCCGAGTCTGGACGTGCCCAGGGTGAAGAAGCCGCACGCGCACCCCCGGCCATGCCCGGACCGTTACATCGCTGTGGCGATGGGGGTGGCCACGGCGGCGGAAAAACTTATGATCCGGCTCGGTGCCGAGTGCGGGCTGAGGCGCGGGGAGATCGCCCGCGTTCACAGCGATGACGTGGTGGCCGACAGCGCCGGCCATTCGCTTATCGTGCGCGGCAAAGGCGACAAGCAACGTATCGTGCCGTTGCCTGATGACCTGGCGAACATCGTCATGGAGACGCAAGGGTATCTGTTCCCCGGTCGGTTCGGCGGCCATGTGGAAGAGTCCTATATCGGGGACCACATCAGCCGCCTGCTGCCGGATGGGTACGCCGCGCACACGCTGCGTCACCGGTTCGCTACCACGGCATACGCCACCACGCACGACCTGTTCGTGGTTGCTGAACTGCTCGGCCATGAATCGGTGGAGACCACGGAGCATTACGTTGCGATGCCGGACGGCCGTCTGAGGGAAGCCACGGCGGCCGTCCGGCTTGCAGGCTAATCCTCGGCTTTGATCGTGATGTGCAGGCTGTCGAGTTTGTCGGCAACGGCTTTCTTGACAGCTTCCGCGATCTGGCCCGGGTCCGCGCCGAGGCTCTTTGACAGCGTTTCAATGGCAGCGGCTTGAGCATTGATGGTGGCGTTGATAGTGGCCATCGTGGTGTCGGTGATTTCCTGGGCGCGCGTCATCCACGGGCCCTTGCTGCTGGTCTCATGCATTGGCACGCCCGCAGCCTTGAGGATCTCAAGTTGGTCGGGCACGCCGATGTATTTGCATCCGGTCAGAATGTTCCAGTAGTACACCTTTCCGTCGTCGGTGTTTTTGAAAAGCATTTCCGCCATGTTTTCTTTCCTTTCCTGATTGGTTGTTTTGCCATTGAGTATGTCGTTGGCTTTATCGATGACCTGCTGAAACGGCAGGCCATTGGGCGCGAGGTCCGGACAGCCCGCGTGATCGGTGCCGGGTATCTCCCTGTGCAGCCAGACGTTGCCCTTCAGTCCGTCGTGCCACAGTTTTTTCCACCCATACCGCCGCGCGATGTCAGCGCAGAGTCGGGCGCTTGCGTCGATGCACGCCTGCGTGCAGACCGCGCCATGGGCCATGCCGCCTTCGTGCTCGATGGAGATGGTCGAATTGTTCGACATGTAGTTCGCATCGGAATAGCTGCCGTTCGCCTCCGAGACGTATTGGTGGATCTCGCCTGTTGCGCCGATGCCATAATGAGCCGAGGCTTGGCTCGACTGGTTAGCGAATGTGGAATCGGTGCCGGCGAGGTATCCAACCATGATGTGCAGGGTGATGTGCGTGATAGCGTAGCCGTGCCGTCCCTTGTAGTGATTCGGGCTGCCTTTCCAGATCACACCGTCCATTATTCCTCCTCACCTGTCTTGTTGCTTCTGAACAGTGTGAGCAGTCGGCTGTTCTTCAATTCCGGGTTGATTTCTCCGAGGTTCTCCAGCACTGATGAGACTTCAGTGATCGTGATGTAGATGGCCGCCGGCGCGACGATTGGCATGCTGAATCCGAGGTCGATGGACTGCTGGGCTCGTTCGATGATCTCGGCGAGGAACATCACGATCACGAACGAGACCTTGTGGTAAAGCCCGTTGCGCATTTTCTCGCTACTGATGTCGTGCTGCATGGCGGCCTTGATGAGACCTGTCAGATAGTCCATGACGATCATGATGCTGACCATGACCAGTGCAGTCGTTTCGGTTTTATCCATGTCTGATCCTTTCTCTCAGATGCTGGTGCCGCCGGTGGCGGTAACGGTCACGTTGGATGGGATCGGCACAACATAGCTGCCCAGTGGGCGCACCACGTCACCGCTTGAAAGTTCCGGCCCGACCTTGATGCTTCCATTCTTGGTCAATGTCAGTTCGAGGCCGCGCTCGGTGTAGTTCTCAAATTCGGCCTGTCCCAAGGAGATGTCCGCCGACAGTGTGAACACGCCGGATTTCAGAACATAGACGCCGTATGTCTTGACGTGCACGCTGGACTTGAACGATGCCAGTTTTACGACGAGCAGGCGCTGGGTTGGATTCCAAAGCAGTTCATTAGCTCCACCGTATGGGATTGGTCTGAAAGAACCTTCGTTCTCGAACTTGAATGTGAATTTTTGCCAGATTCCCGAGTTCTTCTCCCATGACGACCCCGTGTATGTGTATGCGCCATTGGCCGACTGTGTTGAGTCGGCGGTGACATAGCCGGTCTGGCCGACGACGCCCGTTCGCGTGGCGAGCGTGGCGAGGGTGGTGGCGATGACGGGTTTGACGCCTTCGGGCGTGGTCCTCCGGTCCACCTGGTCAAGTGCCTGCTCGAACGTGTCGGCCATGCTTTTGAACGAGTCCGGCGCGGATGACACGAGGTCCGAGCCTTCGGGATATGAGAGCCCGTAGATGGGTGTTGTTGCTGTCATTGTGTTCCTTTCTTGTCGTCGATGGTTGAAGTGTCTATGATCTGGATCATCGAGAGGTCGCAGATGTGCAGGTCGAGCTGTTGCCAGCTGAGGGTGGATGGCAGGTCGGCCCATGTGATTCGTTTCGTCAGGAGCGGTCGGAGCGCGGTGAGCGTCGCTTCCTGGGTGAGCGTGGGCTTGCCCGCGCGCCACCTGTATGAGAGCGTCCCGCCGATGGTCGTGATGGGGCCGGTGAAGGACGGTCGGCCATCTGAGCCGGTCAGGGCCGACGCCTTGGCCTTGACGATGATGAACGGGCCGGATGGTCTTGCCTTGTACAGCCATGGCAGGCGTGCCGGGTCGATTCGCGTGCTGTTGAACGTCACGGTTTCCGGGACCATGCGCAGGTCGTGCGATTCGAGCCATTGCGCGACGTTGGCGCGGTCCGTGTCGCTGACGTTCGAGGTGCCGCCGCTGTTCCATACGCCGCCCGAGTCGTCCACGGCGAGCATGTCGGAATCGAGGGTGAGGCTCTTCTGCATGGCGGTCAATTGTGGTGGCAGACGGTTCTGGTCTCCCATCGTGATCTCCACGTCGTCGAAAGAGAGCTTGCCGTTATCCGATTTGACGCGTTTCGCGTTGATGACGACCTGCGTCAAAGGTTCGGTGATGCTCAGATCCGTCGATGCTTCGATGTCGGCCGCCGAGAGTGCGTGTCGTGTCTCTCCGTCGGTGAGGACGTTGAGCCGGCCATCGGCTGACAGGTGCACGGCGATCGGGTCGGCGAGGCACAGCGGCCTGAGGGTTGATGCCGCGCCTTCGTAGACCTCATGCCATTGCGGGAGTCGTGGCCCTGCGGTGAGCCGGTGCAGCAGGTCGAGCTGCGATGGGTGGTCGGATGGCGTGTATGGTGCGACGCTTGATGGCAGGGCGAGCCCGTCGAGTTGGGCTTCCGGCGCTCCCTGCGCCGAGGCCCTGCGGTTCATCTCCTTGAGGCGTGCGGACGGCGTGCCTATCCAGTGCGCGCCGTCCCATTTCGCGGCCATGTCGGTCGGTCCCTGGGATTGCAGGCGCTTCCATACGGCCATCCTCGATGTGGCGGAGAGTTTGAGCAGCCACCCGCCGTCGCTGGCCGGTTCGATGCTGCCGCCGGTGGAGACGGTGCCGGCGAACATCGTAGAGGCGGGCGAGTCCGGCGAGTCCGGCGAGTCCGGGGAATATGTCTTGTGAAGCGAGTCGATGGGGATGCGCAGATCTTTCCAGCTGCCCATCGACGGCTGAAGGTCTTGCCATCTGGGTTGATCGGAGAACTGCACGATCACTTTCATGCCGGCTAATGTCAATGCCTGGCCTGCGAGCCGTCCGGTCTTGTCGCGCAGGGTGAAGGTCATCACGGCAGGTTCGGGCTGTTCGTCGATGCCGTCACTGCCCCACCGGATAGTGAAAGAGTCGAGGGCGGCGATGTCCTTGGTGGAATCGTTCACCGGCGTCCAGCCGCTGCCGGTGTCGATGAACATGAAGCACTGCTGCATCATGACCTCCTTGAGTCGTAGTCGGACAGGAGCCGTTTGATGGCCTTGGCGGTGCCGTCCTTGTCGATGACCTCGCCGTTGATCTCCACGTTCCAGGTGTTGAACACGGCTGGCGTGGCCGTGTTGCCCTGGGCGGAGAGGTTGAGGGGCATGGCCGCGAGTCTGCGGTTAGCGCGGCCGATGGCGGTTTCCACGTTGCTGTCGAACCCGTTGTTGAGGCCCTGCGCGAAACCGGTCATGATGGCCTTGCCGTGCGGGATCAGAAGCCGGCGGTCGTAGCTGATCGGGCCCTTGTGCGCGCTGATCCAGTCGCCGATGCCGCCGATCCAGCCGGTCACTTTGTCCCAAGCGCTCTTAAGGCCGTTCAGGAAACCGTCGATGATGCTCTTTCCCGCGTTGGTCAGGATGCTGCCGGCGTTGGAGAAGAACCCGGCTATGGTGCCCGGCAGTCCACGGAACCAGCCGACCACGCCGTTCCACGCGTTCCTGGCACCGTTCGCGGCTGAGTTGAAGATGCCGCCGATGGTGGAGCCGAGACCGGAGAAGAAGCCGATGATGCCCTGCACGCAGCCGGACAGGAAACCCGTGAAGCTCGACCACACGGCCTTGCCGGTGTTGGTGCAGGCGAAGAAGTAGGTGAGTCCGGCCACGAGCGCGGCGATGAGCGTGATGACCAGCATGATCGGGTTCGCGGCCATGACCGCGTTGAGCAGCGCCTGTGCGGCCGCGGCCAGCTGCATGGCCGTGGTCACGGCGGTGACGACTGCGACGGCCCCGCCGATCGCGGCCACGAGAGGGGTCACAAGATCCAGATTCTGACTGATCCAGTCGCCGGCGGTCTTCAGCCAGCCGCCGACCGTCTGCGCGGCCGTGGCGACGGTGTTGAGCACGTTGCCGAACGCGGTTCCCGCCGGCTGCCCTCCGGTCATTGCGTTCACGACCGCCATGATGCCGTTCCACAATGATTGCAGGCCGCCGCCGACCGACTGCGCGGCCGTCTGCAATGCGGTGAACGCTCCGGTGTCCTTGACCTGGCCGAAGAACGTCTGCAAGCCCTGCACGCCGTTGGTGGCCAGGCTGGTCACGGCGTCGGCGGCCGCGTTGATGCCGCCGGTGACGGCCGGTTTGAACAGGTTGAACGCGTCAGTCAGGCCGCCGGTGACGGCTGCTTCGAGGTTTCCCATGGCTCCCTCGATGGTGCTGGTCGATGTCGCGGCCTGTTTCGCCACGTCGGTCATGCCGAGGTCCATGAGCGCCTTGTTGAACTCGTCTGCGGTGATCTCGCCCTTTGACATGGCGTCGCGGAAGTTGCCCGTGTACGCGCCGTTCTTCAGCAGCGCCTCCTGGAGTTTGCCGGACGCGCCCGGGATGGCGTCGGCAAGCTGATTCCAGTTCTCGGTGGTCAATTTTCCCGCGCCGGCGGTCTGTGTGAGCATCATAGCGACGCTCTTGAAACTGTCGGCGTTGCCTCCGGCCACCGCGTTGAGGTTGCCGGCCGCCTCGGTCAGTTCCATGTAGTTGCCGATGCCGTTTGCGGCCAGCTGCGCGGTGGTGTTCTGGATGTCATCGAGGCCGTACACGGTGTCGTCGGCGTATTTGCGGGTTTCCTTCGCCGCTGCCTGCACGGCTTTGGTGTCGATGCCGGCGAAGCTCATGGTGTTCATGAACTTGTCGGTGCTGTCCGACATGTTCACCACGTCGCTGGCGAAGCCCTTGACGGTGTCCCACAGCGCGGTCACGCCCTTGACGGCCAATCCGCCGATGGCGCTGCCGAAAGCGGCCGCCTTCGTGGTGGTCTTCTCGAACGCCTTGACGGCATCATCGGCGTTGCCGGTGATGCGCACGCTCATGATCGCGCTGTGCGCCATGGTTCACTCCTCCCGTGATTCGGCTTCCTTGAGCAGTTCGGCCAGTCCGGTGCCCCAATCCAATTCGTCGGCCTCGTTCCGCCACTGCCATGGCGTGCCGCCGAAACGGCTTGCCAGCAGGAACGAGAGACGGTCTAGCGAGTCTTGGGGCCACGCGGCTAGTCCGTAGGGTTTCCCTCTTCCGTCTCCTCCTTCGGTGCCGCAAGGTCGAAGGAAGCCACGGTGTCCAGCCAATGCTCGAAATCAGGCATGCTGCGGCCGATCATGCGCAGGGCTGCGTAGGCCGCGTACGCGCCGGAACGGACGGGGGACTGGGTGATGGTTCCCCAGCCGGCATCGATGGCGTGCGCCTCGGCCTTGCATGTCGCGCGCATTGTGATCGGCACGGTCTCGCTGGTCCCGTCCATGTAGGTGATTCTCGTGGTTGCCATTATTTTCCTTTCACTTGCTTCAATGTCTTGTCGATGAAGTCCTTGTAGACCTTTTGCCATTGGCCCTCGGTGGAGGCGACGCCGTTGTTGACGAAGAGACGTGGTTTTATGCTGCGGGCTGGCCACCCGTAGTTGATTGGTCCTGCGTAGGGCACGGCCTTGCGGCCGGCGCGGATGACGCCGGCGCGTTTCGTCGCTCCGACACGCAGACTGCCGGCCAGCCGGCCGGTCTTGCCTCGTGGGGTGAGGTTGCGGACGGCGGGCAGTGCGATCTGCGCTGCCTCGCGGTTCACTTCCTTCAGGTCGTCCATGTCCGCGCCGGCCTTGCGCATCGTCTGAATGAAGCGTTTCTGGCCGACGACCATCAATGCCTTGTCAGCCATCACTAATCAACCCGAGTAGGCCGTGTGGGCGACGTTCGTGACGGCGAAGCTCAGATCGTTCGTGTTCTTCGATTTGACGTCGCCGCCGATGGCGATTGGCGCGATGGTGACGTTGAAGGTCCACTGGATCTTGCCGGTCTTGTTCGGGACGAACTGTGCCGGCAGCGTCTCGTTCTTGTGGTCGAAGAGCCAGACGGCCAGACCGTCCTCGCTGAAGTCATCGCCCACGGTGCCCTCGAACGTCCACGTGGTCGTGGTGTTCGTCTCCTCTGACCCGTCCAAGAAGGTGGTCGGGTCGTCGCTGCTGTTCGACGGGTTCAGCTGCGCCTTGGTCAGGTCGGCGCTGAAGTCCCTGCCGTTTTCGGTGTCGGTGATTTTGAAGATGCCTGGTCCGAGCGTGCGGATCTTTCCAGTCATGATTGTTTTCCTTTCCTTGTCTTATTCGGTTTCCAGAGCGTTCAACGTGACCTGGTAGGCCGCCAGCGTGCCGGCTCCTGCGAGGTTCCATGTTGCGGGCGTGGCCTTCTGGATGTTCAGGCCACGTTCGGCGAGTCTGTCGAGCGCTGTGAGGATGTCATCGACTGCGGATGGCTGAGTGGCCGGCGTGCCGGCGATGACATCCAACGTCCAGACCGGTTCCGGCGGGCCCCATGACGGCCATTCCACGGTCGGAGGTTCGATGAACACGGTCACCTTGCCGGCGGCGGGGCGTACCAGTTGGGCGGCGGTGCTGATGCTGCTCACGAGCCCGTCGAGCATGTCGGCGAGCGTGGCCATGAGGGCGGCGCGTTGTTCCTGGATGTTCATGCGATCACCATTCCACCGGTCAGGACGCCGGCGGCGCGGAGTTTCGGCCAGACGGAACGGAGCGGGTCGGTGGAGATCCTGAACGGTTCCACGGTCGAGTCGCCCACGTCCATCACGCCGAGCCGGGCGTCGCGCATGTTGAACAGGTCGGCAGCGCAGGAGACGATGCAATCGGCCAGCAGATCGTCGTCCACGGTGGCGGTGCCGACCGCGTGCGCGACGTATCGGCGCGCCGCCGATAGTTTGACCGTGAGCCGGTCTTCCTCTCCGGCCGGGACGCCCACTTCGTCGCGGAGGCGTTGCAGCAGGGTGTTGTCCTCGATCATCATGCTGTGGCGAACTTCACCGGAATCAGGCCGTCTGCATGGGTCGTGGCCACGGCCATGTATCCGTAGACGCTGTAGCTGTTGGTCAAGCCGGTCACGTTCCCGTCGGTCAGCTGCGTGGGGCCGCCGGACTCCCACACGGTCACTGCGGCGGGGTCGATGAAGCTGGCCAGTCCGGCGTCGGCGTTCGGCAGCAGCACGACAGGGACGCGCATGAACGTGCCGGCCACGCCGGTCAGGTCGAAGCTGCCGATGGTGTCCGATCCGTCGCCGCTGAGGTTGAAGAACCGGTCACCGGTGTCCTTGAGTTTCACCAGTGCCTTGAGCACGTCTTTGGAGACCGCGAGGCGTGTCAGCGACACGTTGCGGGCGTCGGCCAGTTCGGACGCGTCGATGATGAGTGATACCCAGTCGTCGATGGTCATGTTGGCGAGCTGCGGCGCGTCGATCTTGTTGGCGTCCTTGGACGCGTCGCGCTGTGCCTTGATCTCCGCATACAGATGGTCGCGCACTGCCTTCTCGGTGGCCTTCGCGTAGGCGTTCTGCAATGCGGTTAGCGCGGTGTTGAGCATCGGCGTGGTGCTGCGTTCGATGGTTTGGCGGGATAGGGTGGTGTAGCCGCCGTAGGTGTCGATGCTGGCGGTCTTGGTGCCGAAGCTGATTTTTCCGAAGGAAAGATCGGTGCCTTCCTCGGCCTGCTTGTTGACGGTGCTGGTGTCGGAGGTCACGACATGGTATTCCATGCTCATGCCGGTCGCCGGGAGCGTGTCATGGGTCAGGAGCTGGGAGACCTTGCGGCGTTCCTCGATCAGTTTGAGATCATCGGCGATCCAGGTGGCGGTGTTGCCGGTGTCCTTGGTCGAGATCAGTTCGCGGCATTCCTTCATCACGGTCATGGCCTGTTCGTCGCCTCGCGCGAGGGCCTGCATGTATTCTCCGTGGCTCCGGTACGCCGCGCCGATGGCAGCCGGTGCCGGTTTCGCGCCCATCTTGCTGATCTCGGCCTTGATGCCGCGCTGTTCCTCCTGCATGGACTTGACCAGGTCCATCAGTTCGTTGTTGTTCTCCATGGTTTCCTTCCTGTGTTCGACGGCTGGTGCCGCTGATTTGGTCATTTTCGCGTTCTGGTAGGCTGGCCAGCTCACGATGCTGGTCTCAAGCAGGCGGACCTTGCGGCGGTGGGTGATGCCGTCGCGGTCCTTCTGCGAGTCGATCGGGATGAATCCGACCGAGAAGCTGTCGAGCACGCCGTCACGGATCAGGGTCATGGCGTCGCGGCCGCGTGCCGTGTCGCTGATCCGCGCGGTGATGTGCAGGCCGTCGTCCGTGCTTTCCGCTTTGGTGATGCGGCCGATGGTCTCGCCGTGCTCGAAGCACAGTTTCGCCTCGTCAAGCCCCTCGAAAGAGCAATCACGGTCGAAGGTCTCGGCTCCGTCCCATGTGTCGATGATGTCGCCGAACGGCACGGCCACACCCTCGACGGAGGTTGTGCCCTCGTCATCGGCGGAGCGGAGCGTCAGACCCTTCCATGCGATTGTGCGTTTCTCGATGTTCATTGGTCTTCTTCCTTTCCGAGTGCCGGCAGTCCTTCCTTGCGCCGCACGTCATCGACGGTGAGGAAACCTGCCTCGATGGCTGTCTTGTAGGCCGTGTAGCGGTCGCTCATGTTCGCACGCTGGGAGCTGTCCCAATCGAACTTGGCGGTCCGGCCGCGCGGAAGCAGACGGTTGAAGATCTCTTCGATCTCGCCGGTGTAGGCGGACAGCGTGTAGTCCGCGAACTCGATCCATGACTGTTCGATGTTGCTGTAGGTGAGGTTCGAGCCATCGACGGCTGCGAGCATGATGCTTGCCGGGATGCCGAGCAGACGGGCGATCTGCGTGGTGTCGAACTTCTGCGTCTCAAGAAATTGCAGGTCGGCGGGTTTCATGTCGAGTGGCACATATTCCAGGGCTTTGCCGACTACCTTGATGTCTCCGGCTGTGCCGTCGCTCTTCCATGCGTCCTTCGCCTGCTGCGCTGTTTCCTTCGTGACGTTCTCGGTGGTGCGCAAATAGCCCTTGATGTTCGAGCTATCCGTGAAGAACTTCGCCTTGTAGTCGCGCGCGAGCTGCGCGGCCTCGATCTCCTCGCGTGCCGCCGAGATGGGGCCGAGTCCGCGCAGTCGGCCGGGCACGTTGAGGAACTTGCTGTGCACGACGTCATCGGCGGTGTAGGCATGGCCGAGATAGGAGAACCGCAGGTCGGGGCGTGCCGGGTCGTCGCTTTCGTCCGTGACGGTCACGTATTGCGGCGGCAGCACCTCGCAGGTGACGATCTCGCCTTTCCAATCTCGCACAATGCGCGTGAAGGCGTTGCCGTCGAGCACGAGAGAGGCCACGATGTCGGCGATGAAATCACGGCGTGAACGGGACACGTCCGGCTGCAACACCATGGGGCTCACGTCCGGCAGGTCACGGCCGCCGCGCTGTTCCACGATCGGCAGGCCGGTGATGGCGGTCTGAAGCACCTGCACGCCACGGAACACGGTGGAAAGCTGCAACGGTTCGGTGGCCGGACCCCGTTTCGGCGGCTTGATGCCGTCCGGCATGTCCGTGCCGTCCGCGCCGCGCGTGAGCACGCGGCCTGCGAGCCTCATGCGTTCCCAAAGATTCATGACGCCGAGATTATGCGCGCCGGCGCGTCATGACCAAAAAAACGGTGACAAACGGTGACAAACGGTGACAAACGGTGACATGTCAGAAGATTTGCAACGTGCCGTCAGATGGCAGGTGATGCGCTCCCCAAGCGGCCAGCATGCATGATTCGATCGGCGATGTCAGACCGGTGCTGCCGCGCCGTGTGACGCGCCATGCGTCGCCGCTCCACGTCCTCGCGCAGCTGGCCGCGCTTGCGTCGAGCTCGGTATCGGCGGCATGGCGAATCAGCTTGTTCCGCAGGCCGCTGACGAATGCCTGGCCGACCGCAAGGTAGTCAGATGATTGCATGGCGATGAAGTCGATAAGCGGATCGCCGGCTTCGTCGGTCATGGATGCGAGCCGGTCGTGCAGGTCGGCGTTTGGTCCCTTGCAGTCCATGACCAGGGGAGCGTGGTAGGTGTCGCAGATTCTCGTGATCTCGGCTGGTGCCATGCCGGTGCCGTCCAGGACTTCGAGCAATTGCATGGTCACGGTGCCGTCCGTGTTGACGATCGCGGCGGAGACTGACGTGTTCGTGGCGTCCACGTCCACGGCGGCGGCTATCACCACGGGTCGGCCGTCGATCCGGTCCGGCGTGATGGGCGTGGCCAACGTGGATTGCCACAGCTGGTCGGGGATGACGCGTTCGGCCACGCCGGTGTCGCGCCGGTTGCCGAAGGCTCGCGCCCAGCCGGCCTCGTTGCCGGCGAACTGTTCGCGGAAGTCGCGCAATTGGCGGATGTCCCAGAGCAGGCCGGCGGCGGGATGCCATTTCAGAATCGTCTGGAAGTCCTCGGGGTCGGCGTCGTCGGGGATGCCGAAATCGAACCAGCATGTTCGTGTGGGCACGTTTCCGGCGCGGAAGGAGTCGAGCAGGCCGTTGAGGAAAGTGGAATCGGCGGTGCCTTCGGTCGAGGTTATCCAGATCTGGGGCTGGACGCCGGTGAAGTGCAGTCTCGTGTTCATGGTCGGTGCCATGCCGTCGAGGATCAGCTTGCCGGTCTCGTCGTCCAGGCTGAATGCCTCGTCGATGGTGAACTTGTCCATCTGCGTGCCGTGCCCGGCCACCTTGGTCACGGCCAACGGGCAGATGAAGCTGCCGTTCCGGAACCTCTGTTCCATCCCGCCGTTGGAAAGCCTCGGCTTGAGGGCGAACGGCGCGAGCTTCGATTTTGAGAGCTGCTGCACGAAGTCCTTGAAATGCTTCTCGGCGTCCTTGCCGGTCTGCGCGAGGTAATAGATCTTCCGGTCAGGACCCAACAACGCGTTTCGCGTGTCCTCGGTATCGATCAGCGTGCTCTTGCCGCACTGGCGCGGCGTGCTCAACACAACACGGTCGTAATAGTACGTTCCGGTGGACGGGTCGATCTCGCCGGCCACGTCGGCCACGTAGCGTTGCCATGGCAGCAGCGGCTTGCCCAGCATCCCGGCCGTCCTGGCCACGATCTCGCCATCGGTCGGCCGCGTTTCGTCGCGTTTCGTGCCGCCGCGCATGAGCATGGTCACAGTCCGGCCTTCGCGTCGGCGATGAAGTCGGTCAGCGTCGGGTCGAGCTGCGGCTGTTCCGGATACATCGCCTTGAGTTCCTGGAACCATGTGAGCAGCGATGTCATGTTGCGGCTGATCTCTCGTCCCTTGCTGTTCTGGATGTCGATGTTCCTGGCAATCGACAGCATCGACTTGCAGATGTAGGTAGCCTCGGGCGTCAACGTCTTGCCGTCCACGAAGCTTTTGATGAGATTCATGGTCGCGGCTTCCTGCAATCCGGCGGTGCCATACTGGTGTTCGTATTCCTCGAATCCTTCCAATATTCCTTGGTTCATGATGTGTTTTCCTTGGTTTTCCAACGTTTTCATGCTTTTTTGCGTGGTTCTGGGGGGAAAAAAGACTTGGCGCGGGGTCTTTTGGGCGTCGGCTGTTTAAAAAAGCGGTCACCATCGCGGACGGTCGGTCGGAGAGTCACGGCGGAGTCCGAGAGCGGCGAGGCGTTGTCGTCTGGCGGCGAGCCGGGCGTCCACGGCCTGCTGTGTGAGATGCAGCGCGTACCACTGCTGCGCCGTCCGATACTCCTGCGGTGTGAGGTCGAGAGCGAACGTGGAATCGGCCGGTGTCTCGATGACGTGCACATCGTAGTCCAACGCCAGCCATTCGGCCAGCATGTCGGGATGGCGGCGGGAGCGTGGCAGCGTGCGCACCAGCCATACGTCCAACGGCTCGGAGCTCTTGGCCAGTGTGCGGGCCGCGCCGTCCCATGCCATCGCGGCGGCGAGGCGCAGCCCGTCGGTCGCTTTGGATTGTGTCGGGCACAGGTCGCGCAGCAGACTGTCGAAGCTGACAACGATGCTGTCACGGCGGAGCATGGACTGCATGGCCATGCCGAAGTCGGCCCGTGGCGGTCCGATGACCACGTGCAGGGTCGCGCCGTATCCGCTCAGCACACGGTCCTGGCGCATCGCGTTGCAATGCTTGCACGCTCGGCGCAGGTTGGCCACGGTGTCCTTGCCGCCATGGCTGAACGGGATGATGTGGTCGTCCTCGGTCGCGGTGATGGAGCAGCCCGGCATGCCGAGCCAGCACCGGTTGCCGTATGTGGCGATGACCTTCGCCCTGATGCGTGGATCTACGGTCTGTCTTCTCATGCTTTGCCTTTCTCTCGTTGTGCGAGTATCCAGCCGTTCACGTCCTGTTCGGCGTACATGATCGAGTTGCCGATGCGGATTGGCGGCGGTCCGATGATCGGGATGGACTGCCGCCACCGGATCAGCGTGCGTTTGCTGACGTTCAGTCTGGTCGCGGCCTCGGTGGTGGTCAGCATGCGGATGCGGGTCATGCCGTGGCCTTGTCCCTGAGCAGCAGCTCGACCTGTTCGAGCTTCGCGGCGACAATCGGCCAAGCAGCCCTCGGGATATAGGAGGGTGAGCAAGGACGGCACGTTCGGCTCCCCGAGCGCCCGGTGGTCAGTTTCGCGCGCGGGTTCATAGCATGCCCACCCAAGACTTGAGCGATGTCAACAGATCGGCGCGGTCGAACACCTGCACTCCCGCGCGGCGTTCGGGCTTTCGCAACACGCCCTTGCTGATAAGCTCCTGCAACACATGGTCGCCGGTCGGGTCGGCTTCCGGCGCGATCTTGTTCAGGCGAAGCAAGTTGATAACAAAGAAACGATTAACCCTATCGGTTCCGACGGTGTCATGCTCCAACTGTTCGATGTTCCACCTGATAGCGTTCTTGATGTCCTTAGTGCGCTGCGCTTTGTTCTTCGGCACCGCACGCTTGGCACGCTTCCTAGTCGGCCTGTAATCCACCGAATATCCCATAATCTGCCTCACTTCCTAAAGCTTGAGTCGGTCTGTCGAGTTGGTCTGTAGAAGATTGATTCCGAAGCCGCAAGGCTCCGTTTCCATGTCTCTCAAATTGGTGAACAGTTAGAGCGGGGAACCTCAAAGCGAAACAATGGAGACAGGCGAAGCCGCAAGGCTCCGCCGTCCAAAGTTCCGTAAGGTTCGCACTGCAAAGCAAGCTCTCAAATCGGAGCCACAGCCGTCGCAATGGTCAGCGGCACAAGGCCGCGCGCAAGGTCACGGCCTGAGACCCGCCACGCATGGCGGCAAAGCACCCTGTTGCGCCCTCCCAATGCGCCCCAAGCCGTTCAGTGAACCCGCATGGCAGACCCCGCCGCCGTCGTAACCACCGGCCCACAGCCGGTGTGTTTGTAACGCGCTGGGCAAGGCGCGGCCGGATGCTTCATCACGACTCCCCAGCAACCGACGGTCGGCTGGATCAAAGCCATATTCAGTTAACGACGGCGTTGACCGTCACAGATCACCGCCGCGTCTTCGCCGCACCGCATCGTCACGCGCCAACGAGTCAGTCACGCACGAACGCAACTGCTCCACCTGCGGACGGGTCAACACAACCGCCGCGCGAATATCCCCGGAATCGAACGACACACGGAAGATGCCCGGATATGCCTCGTAGTTATCCACGCAGACCCTAGTAGCCGTACCCATAGCGACTCCTCTCTTCGTCATCACGCCAAAGCCAATCCCAGAAGGCGCACCAGCCAACCGTCAGCAACACCACCGGCAACACGGCCAGAACACACAGGCCGCGCAGCACCGTCCTACAAAGCGCGCGCATGCTTCGCCTCCCTAATCGCCCTGGCAATCTCACGATTGATCGTCACAAGCTCGCCCATAGACAGACCATCCACACGCATGAACTGGCCACGGAGACGCGCGTAGATGACGAACTCATACGGGTTGCCGCCGTCGCGCAGGATGTAGGACACGTCAAACGTGTCCAACGATGATTCAGGCTTCAGGTACGGCATGAGACACCTCCGGCTGTAGATTTATGAGCATGAACGAAGCAATGAATTGGATTGGACTCGCGGCGTCCGTGGTGACCTGCGCGACTTTCATCGCAGCCGTGGTGTCGTGGAAGAACAGTCGCAACCGTGTCATGGATGCCTATATCGACGTCGCGTTCACCGGCGACTGGAACAAGAGGGACAACCAAGGAAAGGTCGTTGCCAACGGCCGTGTGCTGCGAGTCCAGAACATCGGCGGAATGGGACTTTGCCTGCACTACATCTGGACCAAAGACGCCGAACTCACGCCGGACCCATACAACGGCACAGGGGAAAAGCCGCCAAGCGCCGTCATCATGCCAGGCGAAACCATGACGCTCTACACCGTCGGCGACCTCGGAGAACAGGCGGAGCTGGTAATCCAGTACATCACGCACGCGGACGCGAGGATAATCCACTACGACAGATTCACCCTCAACGACCTCAGTTCCGAAGCGTTCCTCATAGGCGCATCGGTCAACCCGCCCCTGCGAGCCAGGCACATGATGAGATACCACGGCGGAGAGTTCTTCACCGACAACGGACCGGCGCAATACCGCAGGATCATCAAACTGAGCACCGGCGGCAAACGCCAACGCAAACAAGTCATGGACGCGACGAACTGGCTTCTCGCCACAGGATTCCACGCGCAAGCTCCCGGAACCTACCCCACAGCCGACGACGCGGGCAGCACCCACGGAACCACCGATCTGCACGTTGTCTGATTTCCTCGTCCGAAACCGGTTGGAGCGGGACAATCTCAACGTCGATGTGCGAATGATCATCACTCATGCCACCTCCAAAGGCTCACGGCCGAGAAGCACGTCTGATGGAACGCCGAAGTGTTCTGCAAGATTGGCGATTTCTTCAGATTTGAAGCTGATTCGTCCGGCGCATTTCTGAGATAAAGCAGACGAAGATATGCCGATGATGGCGGCAACTTGCTTCAAGGACTCACCTTTGAAGCCCGTCAAACGTTTTATCACCTGACCTGAATTTAGGCCATCTAATCTCAAAGTAGACATAGCCCATATAGATACACCCAGCTAATTTAGATGTCAAATCAAGGATGGCGATAGTTGCAATATGCGTTAGCTAGGCTTAATATTATGTGCATGACAACAGCAACATTAAGCCCGCAAGCACAGGTAAAGTCCAATGAGGGCAAGGGCAATGGCCTTCAGTCGATTGTGACGCAAAATATGCGTATTGCCATGGCGATGCGCGGCGTATCGCAAAAGGACTTGGCGGCGGCGATGGGATTTAATCCATCTGCGATTTCGCAGAAGATGACTGGCCGCGTTTTGTGGAACCTTGAGGATATAGAAAAAGCCTCCGGTTTCTTCAATGTGAAACCGGAGGCATTGGTAGCGGGGCATGGATTTGAACCATGGACCTCTGGGTTATGAGCCCAGCGAGCTACCGAGCTGCTCCACCCCGCGCCGGCTGTTTTCAAACAGCTCTATCTAAGATAGGGGAGAATGCGAGATTGTCAAATCGGCGTGTCGGATTTTTGCGCTGAGTGAAATGCCGGGATTGATAACCGGTCATAACTCATGGCGATAACCTGACGGCGTATCAATATCCCGGCCATTGCCATAATAAGAACATGCCTATCAAGATCCCAAGCGGCCTGCCCGCGCGTGCCATCCTCGACTCGGAACGCATCTTCGCCCTGGAGAAGCCCGAGGCGGAGCGCCAGCGTGTGCGACCGCTCAAATTGGTGATCCTGAATCTGATGCCCAAGAAGGTCGAAACCGAGACGCAGCTGCTGCGCCTGATCTCCAAATCGCCGCTGCAGGTCGAAATCGACTTCATGAAGACATCCACCCACGAACCGACCCATGTCAGTCACGATCATCTGGTCAAGTTCTATGAGACGCTGGATGCCTTCCGCGACAACTACTATGACGGTTTCGTCGTCACCGGAGCCCCGGTCGAGCACCTGCCGTTCGACCAGGTCGATTACTGGGACGAGTTCAAGTCGATTCTCGACTGGGCGAGCACCCACGTGTTCTCCACCATGTACCTGTGCTGGGGCGCGATGGGGGCGCTCAACTACCGGTATGGCGTGCGCAAGGTTGACCTGCCGGAGAAGATATTCGGGGTGTTCCCGCAGTACCTGCAGGACGAGTACTGCTTCCTGACCAATGGTTTCGACGAGATCGCGCTGCAGCCGCACTCCCGTCTGGCGGGTGTGAACGAGGCCGACGTGGCGGCGAATCCCGACTTGCAAGTGCTCACTTGGGGTCCGCAGTCCGGGCCTGGCCTGATCGCCACTCGCGATTTCTCCGAAGTGTTCGCTCTCGGCCATTGGGAGTACGGCAAGACGACGCTCCAGGAGGAGTACGAGCGCGACATGGCGAAGGGGATGAGCAACGTCCCGTTCCCGCACAACTACTTCCCGCATGACGATCCGCACCTTGAGCCGTTGTTCGCATGGCGATCGCACGCGAATCTGCTGTGGCGCAATTGGCTGAACTGGGTGTATCAGACCACGCCGTACGATCTCACCGAAGTGCCCGGATTGCGGGCGGAGCGCCGGCTTGGCATCGATCGTTTCCGCCACGCGCCCGCCGGCCCGCGCAAGGACGATTTCTCACCGTTCGTCCATGACGACTACGGCGTGATACGTGGCGAGTGATGGTTCTCGCCTGCGCTGCGGTCGTTTGACGGGGGTCTGGGACCATCCCGGTCGGCTCCCGTTGATGGTCTTTCGGATCTGGAGGGCGCAGATGACCTCGGAATCCCGCTGTAATTGGGCGGAGATTTGAGATTTGTTGCATTAGCACGGTTTGGTGTCCACATGGCGTACAAAAGAGGGCCATCGCCGTGCTCAATAGGTGGAATACCGCCTCTTTTGTCCATGCCTTATGAGCGGTGTTTAAAAAACCGTCCAGATAATGAGACGATGACCAATATGTTAACGCTCACAAATTTGGCGAAGAAACGCCGTACAGCCCTTGAAAAATAAGGCATGTTGCGTGTTGTCCAAGGTGGTCATAGGATAATCACTTAGTCATTCGGAGCGGAATGTCTGGGCAGGAACTCCGGTTGGTCGGTCTTATGCCCGGGCAGCTTCGATAACGGCTGGACGGACGATATCCAAACGTCACATTCGCCTCAACCGTTGGGCTAAACTGATAGCTGATAATGAGAGCAGGAGGCGCGATATGGTAGATGCGGTCGGTATGGGCGCACTATTGGCGGCCGACAGCGGTCCCGAACTGCCAACGGTCAATGATTTTCTTCCTCCCGAGATCCTGTTCCAGGGAACCCCCTTCGCGATCAATCGCATCATATTGATCCGCATCGTGGCGACCGTGGTGCTTCTCGTGGTGCTCGGTATCACGGCGAAGCGCGCCAAGCTCATCCCCGGCCGCTGGCAAGGCGTGGTCGAGATGGGCATCGACTTCGTGCGCGACAGCGTCGTATATCAGGTCATGGGCGAGCTGCGCGGCAAGCGTTACGTGCCGATGATTTCGACGTTGTTCTTCACGATCTTCGTGTTCAACCTGTGCGGCATCATCCCCGGCATGAACATGGCGGCCACCGCCACAGTGGTCATGCCGCTGGTGTTCGCGGTCTGGGTGCTCATCCAGTACTGGATCACCGCAGCACGCGAGAAGGGCCTGTGGGGCTACATCCGCGACGAGTGCTTCCCCAAGGGGGTGCCGTGGCCGGTGTACATCCTGCTGGCGCCGATCCAGCTGTGCGAGCTGGTGCTGATCCGCCCCGCATCGCTGACCATCCGTCTGTTCGCCAACATGATCTCCGGGCACTTGCTCGTGGCATCCTGCCTGGCGTTTGCACAGTACTGGGTCATCGACGCGACCAATAAGCTTGCCGGCATCCCCGTCGGCGCGCTGTGGTTCGTCTTCGGTTTGGTGCTCACCCTGTTCGAGGCGTTCGTCGCCTTCCTGCAGGCCTACGTGTTCGCCATCCTCTCGACGGTGTACATCAGCATGAGCTACCCGGAGGAGTGAGCCGCACCCGCGTGAGATTCACCACGGACAATACGAATACTTTGCAATTCCCGAGACAACTGAAGAAATTAACCAAGTTTTTTTAACGGTTACGTTAGAAAGGAAACAGAAATGGACATCATTACTCTCGCTCAGGTCACCGGCAGCCTTTCCGTCATCGGCTACGGCCTCGCGACCCTCGGCCCCGGCCTCGGCCTGGGCATCCTGTTCGGCAAGGCGATGGAGTCCACCGCCCGTCAGCCCGAGGTGAGCGGCAAGATCCAGATGATCATGTTCATCGGCCTCGCACTGGTCGAGGTGCTGGGTCTGCTCGGCTTCGTGGCCGCCCTGATCGTTAAGTGAGACGACAGGCGACGATTCACACGTTTATTCGACATTGAAAGGAGGGCTTCATGATGACAATAGCCGCAAGTGACGGCCTCAAGCTGTTCATTCCGCAGGTCTACGACATCGTGTGGTCCCTGATCATCCTTGTCATCGTCGCGCTGTTCTTCCACAAGTTCTTCATGCCGAAATTCAACGCCATCTTCGATGAGCGTGCGGCTAAGATCGAAGGCAACATCGCCAAGGCAGAGCAGTCCAAGAAGGATGCCGACGCCGCCAAGAGCAAGTACGAGGCCCAGCTGAGCACCGCTCGCGTCGAAGCCTCCAAGATTCGTGACGACGCCCGTGCCGAAGCTTCCCACATCATCGCCGACGCACGCTCCCGCGCGGAGTCCGACGCCGCCCAGATCACCGCCAACGCGCAGCGCTCCATCGAGTCGCAGCAGCAGCAGGCGCTGGTCTCCCTCAAGGGCGAAGTCGGTACTCTTGCCACGGCCCTGGCCGGCAAGATTCTCGGTGCCAAGCTTGAAAGCGACGACGTGCAGTCCTCGATGATCGACAAGATGATCGACGACCTGGACACGAACGACAAGAAGTGATTCCGGCGTTCCGGAAAGGGAGGTGACCAATGCGAGGAGAGGCATCCCGCATCTCGGATCGCGTTTCGCGTGACGAGTTGGCGCCCAAGCTGCGCTCGACCGGCAAGGACGCATGGCGTATCGGCAACGAACTGTTCACGATCACCAACGTGCTTGACCACACCGTGCAGCTCGAACGCGCTCTCACCGATCCGTCACGTCCGGTCGACGACAAGATCGGCGTGCTCAAGGAGCTCATCGGTGCCCAGGCCCATCCCATGACCCTGGAGATCATGAGCGATCTGGTCGGTCGCAAATGGAGCCGTGCCGCGCACATCGCCAACGCCGTCGAAGACTTCGGCGTTGACGCCATGATGTACTACGCGGATGCCGCGGGCGTCACCCTGCGCGTGTCCGTGGAACTGGCCGAGCTGCATTCCGCGCTGCTCAACCTGCCGGTTCTGCGTTCGAAGCTCAATGACGACAGCGTACCCGCCAAGGCGCGCATCGATCTGCTGAACGCCGTGCTGGGCAAGACCGAGTTCAACGAGGTCACGCTCCGGCTGGCGGAACACGCCGCGTGCAACCCGCGCAACCGGCGCTATCTGGAGACCATCCAGTGGCTGATCAACAAGTTCTCGCGCCACATGGGCGAGTCGATGATTACCGTGACCACCGCGTCGCCGCTGAACATCGACCAGATCAAGCGACTGACCGCCGTATATTCCGCGAAGCTCGACCATCCGGTGCACATCAACTCGGTCGTCGACCCCACGGTCCTCGGCGGCATGCGCATCCAGGTCGGCGACGAGGTCACGGATAACACCGTGGTCGCCCAGCTCCAGCAGCTGCACCGCACGGTAAGGGCGAAAGCCTGACGATACGGTTCCGGGCCGCGCCACACGCGGCGACGGAGCCCGACATGAAATTTTCCAACAATAAGGAGTGATCATGGCAGAACTTACCATTGATCCCGCCACGATACGCAAGGCGCTCGATGATTTCGTCGAGTCGTACAAGCCGAGTGACACCCCCACCCAGGAAGTGGGCTATGTCGCGACGGCCGGCGACGGCATTGCGCACGTGACGGGACTGCCTGGTTGCATGGCCAACGAGCTGCTGACCTTCGAGGACGGCACGCTCGGCCTGGCGTTCAATCTTGACGCCCGTGAGATCGGCGTGGTTATCCTCGGCGATTTCGCAGGCATCGAGGAAGGCCAGGAGGTCCGACGCACCGGCGAAGTGCTCTCCGTGCCCGTCGGCGACGGCTATCTCGGCCGCACCGTGGACCCGCTGGGCAACCCGATCGATGGTCTGGGTGAAATCAAGGGCATTGAAGGGCGTCGAATCCTCGAAGCCCAGGCTCCTGACGTTATGCACCGTCATCCCGTCGACGAACCGCTGTCCACCGGCCTGAAGGCCATCGACGCGATGACGCCGATCGGCCGCGGCCAGCGTCAGCTCATCATCGGAGACCGCCAGACCGGCAAGACCGCAATCGCGATCGACACCATCATCAACCAGAAGAAGAACTGGGAGACGGGCGACCCGAAGAAGCAGGTGCGCTGCATCTACGTGGCCATCGGTCAGAAGGGTTCGACCATCGCATCCGTGCGCCAGAGCCTCGAAGAGGCCGGTGCCATGGAGTACACCACCATCGTGGCCTCCCCGGCTTCCGATTCCGCAGGCTTCAAGTACATCGCGCCGTACACCGGCTCGGCCATCGGCCAGCACTGGATGTACCACGGCAAGCACGTGCTCATCGTCTTCGACGACCTGTCGAAGCAGGCCGAAGCCTACCGTTCGATCTCGCTGCTGCTGCGCCGCCCGCCGGGGCGTGAAGCGTACCCTGGCGACGTCTTCTACCTGCATTCGCGTCTGCTCGAACGCTGCGCGAAGGTCTCCGACGATCTGGGCGGCGGTTCCATGACCGGCCTGCCGATCGTCGAGACCAAGGCGAACGACGTGTCCGCGTACATCCCGACCAACGTGATCTCCATCACCGACGGCCAGATCTTCCTGCAGTCCGATCTGTTCAACGCCAACCAGCGTCCCGCCGTGGACGTCGGCATCTCGGTCTCCCGAGTCGGTGGCGCCGCACAGACCAAGGCCCTGAAGAAGGTCTCCGGCACGCTGAAGATCTCGCTGGCACAGTACCGTTCGCTGGAATCCTTCGCGATGTTCGCGTCTGATCTGGACGCCGCGTCCAAGAACCAGCTGAACCGTGGCTCGCACCTGACCGAGCTGCTCAAGCAGCCGCAGTTCTCGCCGTATTCGATGGAACAGGAAGTCGTCTCCGTGTGGGCCGGCACCCATGGCAAGATGGATGATCTGCCGCTGGGCGACGTGCTGCCGTTCGAGCACGCGCTGCTCGATTACCTGGAGCACAGCACCGACATCCTCAAGACCATCCGTGAGACCGAGAACTTCACGCCTGACACCGAAGCCGCCTTGGACGAGGCCGTCGAAGCGTTCCGCGAGACGTACGTGACCAAGGCCGGCAAGCCGCTGGTCGTGAAGAAGTCCTCGACGCGCAAGCCCGTGCCCGTGGAGCAGGAGAAGATCATCGCCAAGGCCGACAAGCCCGCGCACGATCCGACCAAGCACCCGATGGCTGGAGAAAAGAAGTAGCCCATGGGATCGCAACTCGCATTGAAGGGCAGGATCGCCTCTACGGGATCGCTGGAGAAGATTTTCAACGCCCAGGAGATGATCGCGTCTTCGCATATCGCCAAGGCCCGTGACGTGGCCCTGAACGCGAAGCCGTACGCCGATGCGATTTTCGATGCCGTTCAGGCTGTGGTAGCCCACACCCGTATCACGCATCCGATTGTCAAGAAGGAGGAGGACAACCCCAAGGTTGCCGTCCTCGCCTTGACGGCGGATCGTGGCATGGCCGGCGCATACACCTCGTCGATCATCCGTGAGACCGAGGAACTGCTCACGCGACTCGACGACGCCGGCAAGCAGCCGGAACTCTACGTGTATGGCCGGCGCGGCGTGACGTACTACAAGTACCGCAACCGCGCAATCGCCGACACGTGGGAGGGGGATACCGACAAGCCGGGCGTTGAAATCGCCGAGGCCATCTCCAACGCACTGATGACCGCCTACATGAAGCCGGCCAGCCAGGGCGGGGTCTCCGAACTCTACATCGTCTACACCGAGTTCATCAACATGGTGGTGCAGAAGGTGCGCGTGCTGCGTATGCTTCCCGTCGAAGTGGTCGAGGCCAAGGTCGAATCCGGCCCGGGCATGTCGCGCGAGAGCGAGGGCGACAACGCCGCCAGCTCCAAGGTGCGTCCGTTGTACCGCTTCGAGCCCAGCCTGGACAAGGTGATGGATGCCATCCTGCCGAAGTACATCCAGTCGCGTATTCACGAATGCCTGCTGGAGGCGGCCGCGTCCGAGACCGCGAGCAGGCAGAACGCCATGCACACGGCGACGGAGAACGCGCGTAACCTGATCGACTCGCTGACCCGTAAGATGAACGCCTCCCGTCAGGCGTCCATCACCCAGGAACTTACCGAAATCATCGGCAGCGCCGACGCGCTGAACACAAAGGAAGAGTAGGAACGCATATGGCTGACAATCAGACCACAGCGGCTCCCGAGACGGCTGCAGAGCCGATCAATGGACGTGTGACGCGTATCCAGGGTTCGGTTATCGACGTCGAATTCCCGGTGGGCCACCTGCCCGATATCTACAACGCCCTGACCGTCGAGCTGACCAACACCGGCGCTCACGAGGAAGGCGAGACCGCGCACACGATCACGCTTGAGGTCGAGCAGCACCTTGGCGACTCCACCGTGCGCGCCGTGGCCCTGAAGCCCACCGACGGCCTCGTCCGCGGCGCTTCGGTGCACGACACCGGCAGCTCGATTTCTGTGCCCGTCGGCGACGTGACCCTGGGCCACGTGTTCGACGTGACCGGTCACGTGCTGAACAAGAAGGCCGACGAGACCATCAAGGTCACCGAACGCTGGCCCATCCACCGCAAGCCGCCGGCATTCGACCAGCTGGAGTCCAAGACCCAGATGTTCGAAACCGGCATCAAGGTCATCGATCTGCTGACCCCGTACGTGCAGGGCGGCAAGATCGGTCTGTTCGGTGGTGCAGGCGTCGGCAAGACCGTGCTGATCCAGGAGATGATCCAGCGCGTCGCCCAGAACCACGGCGGCGTGTCCGTGTTCGCCGGCGTCGGCGAGCGTACCCGTGAGGGCAACGACCTCATCGGCGAGATGGGCGAGGCCGGCGTTCTGGAGAAGACCGCACTGGTCTTCGGCCAGATGGATGAGCAGCCGGGCACCCGTCTGCGCGTCCCGCTGACCGCACTGACCATGGCCGAGTACTTCCGCGACGTGCAGAACCAGGACGTGCTGTTGTTCATTGACAACATCTTCCGCTTCACGCAGGCCGGCTCCGAGGTCTCCACGCTGCTGGGCCGCATGCCCTCCGCCGTGGGTTACCAGCCGAACCTGGCCGACGAGATGGGCTCCCTCCAGGAGCGCATCACCTCGACCCGAGGCCACTCCATCACCTCGCTGCAGGCCATCTACGTGCCCGCCGACGATTACACCGACCCGGCCCCGGCGACGACCTTCGCCCACCTGGACGCGACCACCGAGCTTTCTCGTGACATCGCATCCAAGGGCATCTACCCGGCCGTCGACCCGCTGAGCTCCACCTCGCGAATCCTTGATCCGCGTTACGTCGGCCAGGCCCACTACGACTGCGCCAACCGCGTCAAGGCCATTCTGCAGCGTAACAAGGAGCTGCAGGACATCATCGCCCTGATTGGTATCGACGAGCTTTCGGAAGAGGACAAGACCACCGTCAACCGCGCCCGCCGCATCGAGCAGTTCCTCGGCCAGAACTTCTACGTGGCCGAGAAATTCACCGGTCGTCCGGGCTCCTACGTGCCGGCCGACGAGACCATCGAGGCCTTCACCCGCATCTGCGACGGCGTTTACGACGACGTCCCGGAGCAGGCGTTCTCCGGCATCGGCGGCATCGACGACCTCGAAAAGAAGTGGCACGATCTGCAGAAGGAACTTGGTGAGTGATGGCTGAATCGTCAAAGGCCCTGATGCAGGTCAACATCGTCGCCGCCGATCACCCGGTGTGGCACGGCACGGCGAAGTCCGTCACCATCCCCGCCTCCGAAGGCGAGATGGGTATTCTGGCCGACCACGAGCCGGTGCTCACGGTGATCAAGGGAGGCACGGTTTCGGTCGTGGATCCCGCAGGCGAGCGCCATGCGTTCGAGGTCAGTGACGGATTCATCTCCTTCGATTTCAACAAGCTCACGGTTGCCGTCGAACGCGGCCGTGATGTGGTCCGCACTGAAGGACCCGGTATCGAATAGCGAGCTCTTCGGCACGGCAGCGGCTGTGCCGTTGCGCTCGCACTGGGCGTCGTCTGCATCCCGCAGGCGGCGCCCTTTTTGTGTTATCTACTCGGTGTTATCCCCCTCTCCGTCAATGCCCGGCGCACTCCACCATTCCCGCCAAGATACGGGTTGAAATAGCCGAAATCCACAATTCCCCGTGTGAAATCGCCGTTTCAGGATCCAAAAACGGCGATTTCACACGGGGAATTGCTCAGAACGGCGATTTCAACCCGTATTTTGGCGTTCGATACGCCCGCGCTGTCGGCGCGGCCGTACGTTTCGTGCCTGTTACTGGTCCGAGAGGCGCTCCCTCCCTTCCGCGCGTACTGTACACTGGTGTGACGTGCGCGTTATTGTTGCTGATTGCTCTGCTGAATATTCCGGTCGCCTCAGTGCGTCGCTTCCTCCCGCGAAGCGCGTTCTGCTCATAAAGGCCGACAACAGTCTGCTGATCTTCTCCGAACTCGGCTCATACAAGCCGCTCAACTGGATGGCTGCGCCCTGCACTTTGAAGGACGTCACCCCGGACTCTGTTGAGGCCGCGGACGGGCCTGCCCCCAAGCATATCCTTCGCGTCTGCGCCGACAAGACCAGCGACGTCTTGGAAGTCTCCCTGTACCACGTCTACTCCGACACCACCTATGACCTCGGCATCGATCCCGGCCTCATCAAGGACGGCGTCGAAGACCACCTCCAGCGTTATCTCTCCGAACAGATCGACCGCATCGGCCCCGGCTCCAAGCTCATCCGCCGCGAATACCCCACCGCAATCGGCCCCGTCGACATCATGGCCCTCAACGCCGACGGCGAGCACGTCGCCATCGAGATCAAACGCCACGGCGGCATCGACGGCGTCGAGCAGCTCACCCGCTACTGCGAGCTCCTCAACCGCGACCCCCTCCTCGCCCCCGTCCACGGCATCTTCGCCGCCCAGACCATCACCCCTCAGGCCCGCGTCCTCGCCCAGGACCGCGGTTTCGAATGCCTCATCCTCGATTATGACGAGATGAAGGGTAGGGAAGATGATTCCCTTCGCCTCTTCTGAACACGCCTGAACACACCGCGATGGCGCGTTACCTGCGTTGCGTCTCAGTCGCGGTACCTTTGTACCGCTTCCTTCGGTGCGTCTTGGTACCGCGCGCATCGCGGCGTGTTCAGGGGTGTGTTGTGTGGTGGCGCGTTGCCGGCGTTGCTCCTCAGTCGCGGTGCGCTCAGGCGGTATGCATGCGGCCCAGGGCGATGGCGGTGCGTAACACGTAGGCTTCGCGCGCGTCGGCGGCGTCCCAGCCAGTGGTTTCGGCGGCCCGCTTCAAACGGTACCGCACCGTGTTCGGGTGTACGCTCAATTCCTTGGCCGTGGTCTCCAACGAGCCGCCGTTGCGCAGGAACGTGGACACGGTTTCCAAAGTAGGATCGTCCGGCCCCGCCGTCTGCAGACTGGCATATACCGTATTCACCAGCTCGTCCACGGCATCCTGATCTCCCAGCAGCGCCCGCTCAGGCAGCACGTCATCGGCACGCATCGGGCGCGGAACCTGCGGCAATGCGGGAGCCGCCGCAATCGCCGAATGGACCGCCTGCACCGTGCGGCAGGCACCCTCGACACCGCGGCGCAAAGGTCCCAGGCACACCGGCGCCTTCGTCGAGAACGCCGACAGCGTATTGGTACACGTCACATCGGGCGTCGCCGCCGCACGCGGCATGATCAGCGCCACGCACAGACCGTTCGTCGTCCCCGTCACGCACGGCCCGCCGCCCAGATCATGCACGGTCCTGCGGATCGCGGCCCTTGTGCCCGCCATCGTGTGCAACGGCTTGCCACCGATGGCAAAGCACAGAAAATCATCCGAAAAATCAAGAATCCCCAGAATCGCCGCGGCACGCTCATCCGCCAACCCATTGACCAGACACGCGAACGCCACCGATTCCAGTCGGGAATCGGCGTCATCCTGAGCGGAACCACTGCTCAGCAGGTCAAGAAAGTCAACGGAACCATGCTCCGTGTCGAAATCGGTCATACCGTCCAGCATAGCCGAACCGTCTGCAAGCGTCACCAGTCGTCACCGGATGTCCGCGTTGCGCCGCGCCCGCTGCGACTCCCGCCAGAACGTGAGCACCACGAATCCGAACACGAACGCCACCGGCAGCATATGTCGCTCGAAATTGTTCGCGGGCGCGGTGATCATCACGCCCATGAGCAGCAGCAGCGGCAGATGCATGACCAGTGTGCGCCACCGGCGAAGCACCACTTCGGCCGCGCCGATCAGCAGCGTCATCATCACATACAGGTTGCCGTGAGCCACCCATCCCAGCACCGGAATCTCACCGAACTGCTTTGCGCCCTCGGCGATGGACTGCCGCCACTCGCTGCACCAGTATTTGATCCACGTGGTCTGGTCTGTCACATAATCGCTGGTCACGTAGTAATCCATCGACACGTACGGCTGATCCATCGGGTTGAAATAGCCGAAGCACTTCGCCAGCAGCGCGTCGATGGCGGTGACGGGATCGGCCTTGACGATCTGCCACCAGGTGCTATTGAACCGGGCTATGTCCTTCTGCGTGACCGACCGCCAGCGGTAGCTCACCTTCTTCGACTGGATACCGGACGACTTCACCGGGTCGGCATCCTGCGGCTGGTAGGCGTCGGCCATCTGATCGAGATTGAAGATCGGCGCGATCTCCTCCCTGGCGGACTGCGGTATGCTGCCCGGATTGCGCTTGGCGATGCGGGCGATCTGCTGCAGCTGGACGCCGTGGCTTTCGATCGGATCGCCGCTGATGATCGCACCGGTGCGGGTCAGCATCACGACGCCGCCATGCAGCACGATGACCGGCAGCAGCAACGCGACGACGTACGCCTTCCAGCGGCGATGGTCGGAAAGCAGCGCAAGAATCAGCTGCAGCACGATGATGTACCAAGCGTACTTCGCGCTCGCCAGCATCACCACGCAGGCCAGGATCAATGTGATAAGGCTGCGACGGCGCAGCCTGACCACCTTGTCGCCCTTGCCTCGCCACGTACGGAACAGCTCGTACCACACGCCGAACGCCCACACGAACGAGAACGCGAACAGAGGCGATTTCGTCAGCGAGATCGTCGAGAACACCGCGAGCGGACAGCATAGGAAGAACAGGATAATCACCAGACGCGAGAACCATCCCGAGGCACCTTCGGGCAGGCGTCCGTTCCCGGCACATGCCCGCGCCGCGAAGCCGGGGGAGGCGTACCCGCGCTCCGGATGCGCGAAATCAAGCATGACCAGTGCCATCGGCCCGCGTTCGGGATGCGTGAAGTCAATGCCGGCGCGGCGCGGCAGCCACGGCAGGTTGAAGAACCGGTTGGCGGTGGCGGCGCAGCAGAACGCGGCGAACAGGAACTGCGCGGATGACAGCACCACGAATCCGACGTCGTTGGAATCGGTGAAATACCGGGAGACCGACAGCACGGCACCATACAGTACCGTCAGCACGATGTTGTGCTGATCGGTCAGGTATGTCGGATTCGACGGCCATATGTAGTGCGCGGTCGGATAGATGTCCATCGGCACGAATGAGAAGAATCCGATATACGGCTGATCCAGGCCGGTCCATTGGTTCCAGGCCCAGCTGAACTCGCGAGCCTGAGAGCGGATGTCGGCGCCGAACGCGGACAGCAGCGTCGTCGGCACCCAAAGCCAGCCGATGAACAGGATCAGTGCGATTTTCCACCACCGGTCGGTGGCACGTACGCATATCCGGGCGAGGAACCGTCCGGTCCGGCTGACCCACGAGCCGGGAGCGGATGCCAGGAGCCGCGCGGCCGCGCGACGTGCGCCCGCCGGAATCAGGCGCCGTGGATGCAGGCCGTTCTTGCCGCTGGACCAGCCGAACACCGGTATGCCGTTCGCCCAGCGAGTCATCGCGACCACGGCGGCGAATGGTACAAGGAATCCGACAACGGCAAACAACCAGTTCACCGCGCCGAAATCCGCGATCGAGGAGTCTGCCCAGTAGAGCGGCCCCACCGCCACGCACAAGGCGATCCACAGGCAGGCCGCGACGGCCAGCGTCCATCGCGCCACGGTCGCGAGACGCGCGAGGGCGGTGCCGGTGGCGCGTCGTGACCTGCCGCCGCTGCCTCCGCACCCGCCGCGGGCCGGGGTGGCGGCGGAGTGATCCGTGATGTGAGCTGTGGTCATGTCACGGTATTCTACCGATGCGCCTTGAACGGCGGCGATCGTGCCATTGCCGGCATTTGCCGTAGGACGATATCGGGCATAATCTGAAGGCATGTCGGAAACAGCAAGGGGAATCATTCCAAACATGCCACGCACCACCGAGGTGGCTGACAATGTGATTGCGGTGGCGGAAACCGCATCGACCAATACGCTGGCGCGGCAGATGCTGCGCGACGGCACCATGGCGCCTCCGGCCGACGGGGGTGCCGGTGTGGTCGTGGTGGCCACTGATGTGCAGAGCGCGGGCCGCGGCCGGCTGGAACGCACATGGGTGAGTGCTCCCGGCGAATCGATGACCTGCTCGTACATCGCCACGCTGCCGGCGGGCGTGATCGCCGACGGCAGTGTAAACGGCTGGCTGACGGTGATCGCCGGGTTTGCCGCGCTGGATGCGCTGCGGGGCGCGCTCGCCGAATGTGGGGTGGCCAGTGAAGATTGCGGTCTGCGGCTCAAGTGGCCGAATGACCTGTTCTGCCAGGGACGCAAGCTGGGTGGCATCCTCACCGAGATGGTGCCGCTGCCCGGGCGCGATGACAGCGCGGCGCTGGTGATCGGCATCGGCATCAACCTCGCGATACCGGCCGACCGGTTGCCCACGGAGCAGTCCACGTCACTGCAACTGCATGTGCAAGGGCTGCCCGATGCCCGGACACTGCGTGATATGATCGCCGCGCATATCGTGCGGTCGCTGAGTTCCCGACTGAGCGGTTTCGTGGCAGACCCGCATGCCGCCGCCGAGCGGCTGCGCGAGGAGACCTCCCGCGTGTGCTGGACGCTGGGACGTCGTGTTGAGGCGCGCTTCACCGATGGTTCGGTGCTGACCGGTACGGCGACGGCGCTGAACGCCGACGCGTCGCTGAGCGTGCGTGACGATGCGGGCGAAAACCATGTCGTGCACACGGCCGACGTCGGCGTATTGCCGCTGTAGTCGCAGCGAACGGTTCTCAATAAGAAAGGTGTGAGCCTGCATCCGTCCGAAATGAACAAAAAATATGGAAGAAGCCCGGAATTCCGGGCTTCTTCCATGTGAGCGTTTGTGCGGGAATGTTAGAAATCCTCGCACAAACGCTATTGAGAACCGTTCGCTGCGACAACAGCGACGCGAATCAGAACAGCTTGGCCAGACCGGTCGCCGCGAGCGACGCGACGACGGCCTTGATGACATCGCCGATCACGAAGCCCATCGACGCAATCGCCACGGTCGTGAACGGAACATGCATGACCATGGACTGAATCGTGATGCCGAACAGGTACAGCACCACCAGGTTGCCGGCCAGTGAGGCGCCGAAGTAGCGGACGGCGGTCAGCGCGGCGTGCGGAGCCGAGTCAAGACGCGCCTTGCCGCGCAGCAGGGCGGTGACGATTACGGCCGGCAGGAAGCCGATCAGGAAGCCCGCGCTCGGGCCGAACAGGGCGGCGGTGGAGGCGCCGCCGGCGAACACCGGCAGTCCGGCCGCGCCGGCGGCCAGATACAGCGCCACCGCGCTGCCTGCCTGACGCCAGCTGAGCATCAGACCTGCCAGCATCATGACGAAGGTCTGCAGCGTGATCGGCACCGGGGTGCCAGGGATCGAAATCTCACCAGCTGCCGAAGCGAGCCACATGAGGACGGCGAACAGCACCGGCTTGCCGATGGTCGAAGCCAGCATACGGCCGCGCTGGGCGGTGGAAACAGTACGTTCGGACATGAATAACCCCTCTCGATGATGAAAGAACGGACGGCGAGTGTCCCCCCGTTGTCGCCAATGATAGAAAGCCCTCGCCTTAGACGGCCTGTCGGGAACATACAAAAGTCGAGACGGCCTTTTGTGGATGTTCGCCGGTTACGGTGCCGGAACTTACGTGGCCGTTTGTCTTCGCTCTACAAAATATCGCCGCCGTTTTTGTCGAAAACTTGACTCCGCACTCGCGCGCATACGGCGATAGTGGAATATATGGGAAATATCGTCAAAAAAATACTCGTCGCCAACCGCGGCGAGATCGCGCTGCGCGTGGTGAGAACCGCCCGGGAGATGGGGATTTCCACGGTGGCGGTGTACTCCGAACAGGACCGCAACGCCCAGTACGTCCAGCTGGCCGACGAGTCGTACCTGCTGTCGGGTGACACATACGCGAGCACATACCTCAACGAGGACCTGTTGATCGGCATCCTGCACCGGTCCGGCGCGAACGCCGTGCACCCCGGCTACGGATTCCTCTCCGAGGTGCCGAGCTTCGCCGACAAGGTCGAGAAAGCGGGCGCGATCTGGGTGGGGCCGCATCCGCAGGCGCTGATCGACCTCGGCGACAAGATCACCGCGCGTCGCGTGGCGAAGTCCGCGCAGGTGCCGCCGGTGCCGGGCATCAGCGAGCCGGTGCGCGAGCTGCGCACGCTGCTGGACTTCTCGCACACGTACGGCTACCCGGTGATGATGAAGCGCACCGACGGCGGTGGCGGCCGAGGCATCACCGTCGTGCACGACGATGACGAGATGCGTCGCTTCTACATGAACCATGACGCGATGCAGGGCGGCGACCTGGACGAGTACTTCATCGAGAAGTTCATCGACAAGGCCCGCCACGTGGAGACCCAGTGCGGCCGCGACCGTTTCGGCGACTTCACCGTGTACTCGACGCGTGACTGCTCTGTGCAGCGGCGCAACCAGAAGCTCGTCGAGGAGGCCCCCGCTCCGTTCCTGCCGGACGAGGTCATCAACCAGCTGGAGACGTATTCGCGCAGCCTGTTCAACAAGGTCGACTACATCGGTCTGGGCACGTGCGAGTTCATGGTGACCCCGCATCGCAAGGTGTACTTCCTGGAGGTCAACCCGCGTCTGCAGGTCGAGCACACGGTCAGCGAGGAGGTGTGCGGGCTCGACCTGGTGCGCGAGCAGATCGATATCGCCGACGGCGGCCACCTGACACCGGCCCCCGCGCCGCGCGGCCACAGCTTCGAGCTGCGCATCACCAGCGAGGATCCGGCGACGAACCTGACGCCGTCCTCCGGCACGCTGGAGCGCATCGTCTGGCCGTCCGGCCCCGGCCTGCGCATCGATACCGGCGTGGAGCAGGGAGACACGGTCTCGCCGAAGTTCGATTCGATGATGGGCAAGGTCGTGATCACCGCGCAGAGCCGTGAGGCGGCTGTCGCCCGCGTGCGCCGCGCGCTCGACGAACTCGTGATCGAGGGCGTGCCGACCCCGGTCAGCCTGTTCAAGCAGATCTTCAACGACGATGAGTTCACCGCCGAGCATGGTCATCTCTTCGACGTGAGCACGAAGTGGCTGGAGCGCAAGTACCTCAACCATGAGCCGCAGACCGTGCGCTCGGGACAGCCGGCGTCGCTCAGCGGCGAAGGCCAGGACGCCGGCGCGAAGGCCCCGACGAGCGAGAGCTTCGTCATCGAGGTCGACGACCGCCGCGTCAAGCTCACCGTGCCGACCGACATCGTCAACAACCTCATGGGAGCGGGGCGTTCGCGCGGAGCCAAGCGCCCGTCGCAGCCGCTGCGAGGCCAGGGGCTGCACGCCATCGCGGAGAAGAAGGAGCACAACGACGGCAAGTCCGGCGTCATCGCCTCGCCCATGCAGGCGGTGGTCACGCGCATCAACGTCGCGGAAGGCCAGTCCGTCACCAAGGGCGACCTGCTGGTGGTGCTGGAGTCGATGAAGATGGAGAACTACGTGTACGCGCCGGTCAACGGCACGGTCGCGAAGATCTTCGTCGCGCCCGCCACCGGCGTCGAGGCCGGCGAGACGCTGGTCGCGATGGACGTCGACGGCGCCAAGGCGCGCGACAAGTCCGGCGCGGTGGATGACGGCGGCAAGTCCGCAAGCACCGCGAAGAACGGCAAGGAGGGCAAGTGATGACCGATATCATGAACTCGCCGGCCGTGAAACAGGTCATGAAACAACCTGGGCACGTCTCGGCGGACGGCGCCGCACAGGCGCAGGGCGAGCAGCCGATCCGCGCAGCGGTGGTACGCGCGGCGGAACTCGCGCGTGACGCTGAATCCAACGCGCGCACCCGCCAGCACGCCAAGGGCAAGATGACCGCCCGCGAGCGGCTCGGACTGCTGCTCGACACCGGCTCGTTCGAGGAGATCGGCCGGTTCCGCGGCGGCGACATCAACGGCGGCAAGGCCGGTTCGGCCGTCATCACCGGATTCGGTGACGTGTACGGCCGCAAGATCGCCGTCTACGCGCAGGACTTCTCCGTCAGGGGAGGCACGCTGGGTCGTGCCGAAGGCGAGAAGATCTGCCACCTGATGGACATGGCGCTGGACCTGAAGGTGCCGATCGTCGCGATCGTCGACTCCGGCGGCGCCCGCATCCAGGAAGGCGTCGCCGCGCTGACGCAGTACGGCCACATCTTCCGCAAGACCTGCGACGCCAGCGGCTTCGTCCCGCAGATCTCGCTGATCCTGGGTCCGTGCGCCGGCGGCGCCGTGTACTGCCCGGCGCTGACCGACCTGATCGTCATGACCAAGGAGAACTCCGACATGTTCGTCACCGGCCCGGACGTCGTCAAGGCGGCCACCGGTGAGACGATCAGCATGAACGACCTCGGCGGCGGACTCGTGCACAGCACGAAATCCGGCGTGGCGCACTACCTCGGCGAGGACGAGGCCGACGCGATCGACTACGCGCGTACGGTGCTTGCCTACCTGCCGTCGAACAGCGACGCCCAGCCCCCGATGTACGCCTATGCGGCGACTCGCGCGGACCGCGAGACCGCGAAACGCCTTACCGACATCGTGCCGGACAACGACCGCCAGCCGTATGACGTGCTCGACGTGATCCGCTGCATCGTCGACTACGGCGAATTCGTGCAGGTGCACGAGCTGTTCGCCACGTCCGCCGTCGTCGGATTCGCCTGCATCGACGGCCGGCCGATCGGCGTGGTCGCCAACCAGCCGAACGTTCGCGCCGGCATCCTCGACGTGGACGCCTCCGAAAAGGTGGCGCGGTTCGTGCGTCTGTGCGACTCGTTCAACCTGCCGGTCATCACGCTCGTGGACACCCCCGGATACAAGCCGGGCGCCGATCAGGAGCACGCCGGCATCATCCGCCGCGGCGCCAAGGTGATCTACGCTTACGCGAACGCGCAGGTGCCGATGGTCACCGTCGTGCTGCGCAAGGCGTTCGGCGGCGCGTACATCGTGATGGGATCCAAGGCGATCGGCGCGGACATGAACTTCGCGTGGCCCAGCTCGCAGATCGCGGTGCTCGGCGCCACCGGCGCGGTGAACATCATCCACCGCAAGGACTTCGTCAAGGCCAAGGAGGCCGGCGAGGACGTCGACGCGCTGCGGGCCAAGCTCGCCGCCGAATACGAGCGCACCACCGTCAACGCGAACCTGTCGCTCGAAATGGGCGAGATCGACGCGATGATCGATCCCGAGCAGACCCGTCAGGCCATCGCCGAATCGCTGCGACTGCTCGCTGACAAGAAGCGCGTGCGCCGCACCACCAAGCATCACGGCAACCAGCCGCTGTAGTCCATCTCGCCGCGGCGGCCACGCCGCGGCACAACAGATTTTGAGCCGATACCGGCAACGGCGGCTCCGCACAATGTCCAAATAAAAGAAGGAACACCAACCCATGTCAGACCCCAATTTCTTTCTCAGTCGGCTCAATGGCGAACCTCATGCGCTCGCTTTCGGCGGACAGTCCACACCCTGGCCGGTTGCGCTCGCTGACCTGACCAATGATCCGGCGCTCGAAGCCACGCTGCGCGGCCATGTCGCCGCGGCGAACACGATGCTCGCCCCCGTGGCCGCCGACCTGCTTGCCACCACCGGACGCGCCGTCGACCTGTTCGGCTTCAAGCCGAACCCGGCACGGCTCGGTGCCGCCGCCGCGGCGACCGTCAGCGTCGAAGGCATCGCGCTCACCCAGCTCGGCGCGCTGATCGACGCCGCCGGTCTCGGCCTTGACGTGGCGAACACCGCTCCCGTCGCCGTGCTCGGCCATTCGCAGGGCGTGCTCGGCGCGCACATGGTCAACGTCATCCGCAAGGCCGGCTCCATCGAGGCCGCGGGCCAGCAGATCGACGAGATCCTGGCCATCGCCGAGCTGATCGGCGTGGCCGGCACCCGCAAGGCGCGCGAGCTCGCGCTCACCGCGCAGCACGCCGGCGCCACTCCGATGCTGTCTGTGCGCGGCGCCACCAAGCGCCAGGTCGAGGTGCTCGCATCCCGCGTGCCGAACCCGCGCGGCCCGATCAGCATCGCCGTCACCAACTCCAGCAACAACCACGTGCTCTCCGGCTACCCGGAGGACCTTGCCGCCTTCGAGGTCGAGGCCGGCAAGGAGCACAAGCGCCAGCAGACACTGCGTGACGAGAAGGTCCGCGGCGGCGCGGTGTTCGGGCCCGTCCTCGAATACCTGGAGGTCACGCTGCCGTTCCACTCGCCGCTGATGGCCGATGCCGTCGAGCAGGCCGTGGCCTGGGCGCACGCCTGCGGCTTCAAGGAGACCCGTACGCGCGAGCTGGCCGCCGAAGTGCTGCTCAACCACGTCGATTGGGCGGCCCGCGTCAAGGCGATGCTGGAATCCTGCGATCCGTCCAAGCTGTGGATCGTCGACTTCGGCCCGGGCAACACGCTCGGCAAGCTCATCGGCAACCTGATCCAGGGCACCGGCGTCGGCGTGGTCGAAGCCGCCACGATGGCCGAGCGTTCTGCGCTGTCCACCATGGAGGACGAGCCCGTCCGCACCCAGAACTGGAAGGCGTTCGCGCCGAAGGTGTTGCACACTCCCGCCGGCGACAAGATCCGCACCAAGTTCACCGACCTGACCGGCAAGCCGCCGGTGCTGCTGCCCGGTATGACCCCGACCACCGTGGATCCCGAGATCGTGGCCGCGGCCGCGAACGCCGGCTATTGGGCCGAGATCGGCGGCGGCGGCCAGGTGACCGCCGACGTGTTCGACCGTCATGTCGCCGAGCTGGAGAACCTGCTCGAAGAAGGCCGCACGGTCGAATTCAACGCGATGTTCATGGATCGCTACCTTTGGAACCTGCAGTTCGGCCCCTCCGGCATCGTGCCGAAGAAGCGCGCGTCCGGCACGCCGATCGACGGTGTGATCGTCTCGGCCGGCATCCCCGAGCTCGACGAGGCCAAGGCGCTCGTCGCCTCCCTGCAGGCGGACGGCCTGCCCTACGTCGGCTTCAAGCCCGGCACCGTCGCGCAGATCCGCCAGGTCGTGGCGATTGCCAAGGCCGTGGCCCCCACGACGATCCTGATGCAGGTCGAAGGCGGTTCGGCCGGCGGCCACCACTCCTGGGAGTCGCTGGACGACCTGCTGACCTCCACATACGCCGAGGTGCGCGCATGCAGCAACCTCGTGCTGGTCGCCGGCGGCGGCATCGGTACGCCGGAGCGCGCGGCCGACTACATCTCCGGCCAGTGGGCGCGCGCCTACGACCTGCCCGACATGCCGGTCGACGGCGTGCTCATCGGCACCGCCGTCATGACCGCCAAGGAGGCCCACACCAGCCCCGCGGTCAAGCAGCTGCTCGTCAAGACGCCCGGCATCACCGACACGTCGGCCGACGCCGACCCGTTCGCGCCCGCCGGCGAGAAGTGGGTGCCGTCCGGCAAGTCGGTCGGCGGAGTCTCCTCCGGCCTGAGCCACCTTCACGCCGACATCTACGAGGTCGAGAACGCCTCCGCCGCCTGCGGCCGTCTGCTGGTGCGCGTCATGAAGCACCCCGAAGAGCTGGAAAGCCGCCGCGATGAGATCATCAAGGCGCTCGACGCCACCGCCAAGCCGTACTTCGGCGACCTCGCCTCGATGACCTACGTCGAGTGGGCCGAGCGTTTCGTCGACCTGGTGTTCCCCGTGGTCGACCCGACGTATTCGCTGCGCTTCCTGCACCTGCTGCAGCGCATCGAAGCCCGTGTGTGCGGTCAGGAATCCGGCGAGTTCACCTCGCTGTTCGCCGGCGTGGACGATGTCGCCTCCGATCCGAAGGCCGCCATCGCCAAGCTGGAAGCCGCCTACCCGCAGGTTGCCGAAATCCACGTGACCCCGGCCGATGTGGCTTGGTTCCCGGTACTCGTGAGCGAATATCCCAAGCCCATGCCGTTCGTGCCGGTCATCGACAATGACCTGCTGCGCCGGTGGGGCCAGGATCAGCTGTGGCAGTCCGAGGACGCCCGCTATTCCGCCGATTCCGTGCGCGTGATTCCCGGCCCGATCTCCGTGGCCGGCATCACCACCGTCGACGAGCCCGTCGCCCACATCCTCGGCCGTTTCGAGGCCGCGGCCCTGGAGCGCACCCGCGAACTGCAGTCCGGTGCCTCCACCGACGCCTACAGCGAGCTCGGCGGCGCCGAGAGCGCCGAAGCGTTCATCCGCACCTGCCCGAACATCTCCTGGGTCGGCCACCTGACCACGAACCCGGCATACGGCACGCAGGTCGGCGACACCAACTATGAGATCATCGACCGCGGCGCTTCCGAGCAGGGCGAGGAATACGACCTCGACATCCATCTCGACACGTACTGGGACAACGATCCGGACGGTGGCGTCTCCAAGCACGCCGTGCGCGACATCGTCATCCCGTTGACGCTGCGCGGCACCGAAACCGGCCTGCTGCCGGTCGTCAACCGCGAGCGCCTGGTCGGCAACGTCTACGCGATGCTCGCCGCCACCGCAGGCATCGGCAACACCGCCATCACCGGCGACAAGCTGACCGACATGCCGAAGATCACCCCGTCCGACGACAAGGCCGCCTACCCGTTCGGCACCGCGTCGGCCACCTACACGCTGTCCGCCAACCTCGGCTACGACCACGAGGCGGCCACCGGCGGCGCGCTGCCGCAGGACCTCGCGCCCTCGCGCATCGCCCCCGACGCGCTGGTCGGCCCGGCATGGCCGGCGATCTACGCGGCGCTCGGCTCCGTGTACGTCAAGGGCTACCCGGTCATCGAGGGACTGCTCAACGCGGTGCATCTCGACCACCTCATCGAGCTTGAGGAGACCGAGGACGAGCTGCTGAAGCACGTCGACGAGACCATCACGCTCACCAGCTGGGCCGAGGACTACTTCGAGTCCGCGTCCGGCCGCGTCGTGACCATCCACGTGCTGCACACCGCCGCCGACGGCACCGTGCTCGCCCGCGAGACCGAGCGCTTCGCCATTCGCGGCCGCGTCTACTCCGACGCGCTGCCGGCCGACGCCCCCGAATACGGTGGCGCCCTCGAAGCCAAGCATGAGGACGGCTCCGCCGCAGCCACGGTGCAGTCCACGCCTCGCCGTCTGCTGCGCCGCGTCACCGTCACCGCGCCCGATGACATGACTGCATTCGCGCGTACCTCCGGCGACTTCAATCCGATCCACACCTCCACGCGCGGCGCCCGCATCTCCGGGCTCGCCGCCCCGCTGGTGCACGGCATGTGGCTGTCCGCCACCGCCCAGCACGCCGTCCAGGCGCTGGACGACAAGGGTGCTCACTACGAGATCGCAGGCTGGACCTACAACATGTACGGCATGGTGCAGCTCGACGACAAGGTGGAGATCTCCATCGAGCGCGTCGGCAAGGTCGAGCGCGGCGGCATGGCATTCGAAGTGACCTGCCGCATCGACGGTCAGCTGGTCTCGCGCGGCACTGCGCTGGTCCGCGCGCCGAAGTCCGCGTTCGTCTACCCCGGCCAGGGCATCCAGAAACAGGGCATGGTGCTTGACGAGCGTGCCAAGTCGCCCGCCGCCCGCAGCGTGTGGGAGCGCGCCGACAAGCTGACCCGCTCCAAGCTGGGCTTCTCGATCCTCGCGGTCGTGCGCGACAACCCGAAGGAGCTCACCGCCAACGGCGTGACCTACCGTCACCCGGACGGCCTGCTCAACCTCACCCAGTTCACGCAGGTGGCGCTCGCCACGGTGGCCTACGCCCAGACCGCGCGTCTGCGCGAGGCCGGCTCCGACATCTGGCCGGCGTACTTCGCGGGCCACTCGCTCGGCGAGTACAACGCGCTGTCCGCGTTCGCCGACATCATCCCGCTGGAAACCGAGCTGGAACTGGTGTTCCACCGCGGCTCCACCATGCACCACCTGATCGAGCGCGACGCCCAGGGCCGCTCGAACTACCGCATGGGCGCGCTGCGTCCGAACCAGTTCGGCGTCAACGACGCGCACGTCAAGGAATACGTCGAGTCCGTCGCCAAGGCGTCCGGCGAGTTTCTGGAGATCGTGAACTACAACCTCGCCGGCCAGCAGTACGCGATCGCCGGCACGATCGCCGGCCTGAAGTACCTGCAGGCCGACGCGTCCCGCCGCGCCAAGGAATATGGCGGCAAGCCGCCGTTCATGCTGGTGCCGGGCATCGACGTGCCGTTCCACTCCACGCTGCTTCGCAAGGGCGTGCCGGAGTTCCGCGATAAGCTCGACGCGCTGCTGCCGCAGTACATCGACTACCGTGGCCGTCTGGTCGACCGCTACATCCCGAACCTGGTGGCGTCCCCGTTCGAGATGACGAAGGAATTCGCCGCCAAGATCCTCGAAGTCGTGCCGTCCGAGCGCATCAAGGCCGCTCTGGACGACCCGGCAGTGTGGGATTCCTACGCCGCCGACGACCAGAAGCTCGGCCGTCTGCTGCTCACCGAACTGCTGTCGTGGCAGTTCGCGTCCCCCGTGCGCTGGATCGAGACCCAGGCGCTGCTGTTCAACCCCGCCAACCGCGGTGGTCTCGGCGTGGAGGAGTACGTGGAGGTCGGTCTCGGCAACTCGCCGACGCTCGCCAATCTCGGCTCCAAGACGCTGCGACTGCCCGATTTCTCGGGTTGTGACGTGACCGTGTACAACGTCGGCCGCGATGAGGGCCGTGTGTACATGACCGACTCTGATTCGCTGGTGCCGGACGATTCGATCAGCATTGATGAGGGAGCGGTCGCACCGTGGAACAGTCTGATGTGGTCACTGATGACAGATGTCTGCCGTGAGATGGGCGTGCGCACGGATGTCCCATTCCGGGAACTGACAGACGAGGAGAAAGAAATCGTCTATCACGGCCCGGCTGAGAAAAAACATATTTTTTATAAGGCAAAAAAATCCAACCAGGCGGGTGAACTGGATTTTACCTATTATAATGCCGTTTACACCGTGGAAAATGCGCTTGCAAAAGTAAAAGATGAGAAGGGCATGAAGCGTGTGGAAAAATTTTTAAAGGAAGATATCTGTCCGGAATGTGGCGGCAGCAGGCTTTCTGAAGCTGCGAGAGCACCAAGGCTCCGTGGGATAAGTCTGGATGAAGCCTGCAAAATGACCTTAAAAGAACTGGTGGACTGGGTGGCAGGAGTGCCGGATTCCCTGCCGGAAGAAATGCGTCCCATGGCAGAATCCATCTGTGAATCATTTCAGGCCGTTGCGAAAAGGTTGATGGCTCTGGGACTTTCTTATCTGTCCCTTAACCGGGCAGCATCAACTCTGTCTACCGGAGAGAGGCAGAGAATGCAGTTGGCAAGAGCCGTAAGAAACCGTACGACAGGAGTATTGTATGTGCTGGATGAGCCATCGATTGGTCTGCATCCATCGAATATTGTGGGATTGAATGCGGTGATGCATGATCTGATTGCAGATGGCAATTCTGTACTTCTGGTAGACCATGACACGCAGATTTTGAAAGAGG
>ERZ773269.203-NODE-203-length-69494-cov-12.943821_pt1 | contig 69494 bp, 68 predicted proteins | sample MGYA00511958_ERZ773269 | MGnify/ENA primary metagenome ERZ773269 (study PRJEB29015, sample SAMEA2737761) | human gut metagenome | biome: human gut; feature: human-associated habitat; material: faeces | place: China | collected 2012 ... | reverse complement strand
CAATCATCGTCCGGGATTTTCTAGTGCTCAGTTGCTAATTCGTCACGGCTCACACACTCACCAAATATTCACCCGATCCTCAGGGGCTTTGAACATCGGATCGTTGGGTTGGATGTTGAAGGCGGAGTAGAAGTCATCGAGGTTTTCGGCTTGGATATTAGCCCGGAGCTTTTGTGGAGCATGGACGTCAATGGAAAGTAACAATTGTTCATATTGTTTAGTAGCCTTCATTCGCCAGATCGTTGCCCAGTTAATAAAGAATTTCTTAGCATCGAAATCGTCCTCTTGTTTAGCAGCCTCCAAGGCACAACTCAAGCCACCGGCATCAGCAATGTTTTCGGAAACAGTCAGCTTCCCGTTAACCTTCTGACCAGCGAATTCAATTCCATCAAATTCTTTAATCATCTTTTGGGCCAACTGCTTGAAATGGGCGGAATCTTCTTCTGTCCACCAGTTATTGAGATTCCCTAATTCATCAAAAAGTGCCCCGTTATTATCAAAGGCGTGCGAGATTTCGTGAGCAATTACCGCACCAATTCCACCATAATTCTCACTACTACTTTGCTTTAGTGAATAGAATGGTGCCTGCAAGATTGCGGCCGGAAAGACGATAATATTCTTAAACGGGTGGTAATATGCGTTTACGGTTGCCGCACTCATTTCCCAACGCATCCGGTCAACAGGCTTGTTCCACCGACTAAACATCTCGCGATTTGCGACAATGTTAGCTTGATTGAGGTTCGCAATCAATGACTCACCCTCATCAATTTTAATTTGATCGTAAAGTGCTGGAATCTTATCTGGGTAGCCGACCTGAATACCTAACTTATCTAACTTTAAGATCGCCTTATCACGGGTAGCCTTGCTTAACCAGTCATTGTTAGCTAGTCGTCCCTTGTATACCTTGATCATCTGCTCAACCATATGATGAACATCTTCTTTGGCTTGAGGGCCAAAGTATTTTTTCCCGTAATAGTCACCCATTACTTGGCTAAAGACATCTCGTGCCAAGTAATAAGCAAATTTCCGTTGGTTAATCGGCTTTTTACTCCCGGAAAGCGCCCGACTATACCGGCCGTTAATCTCCCGCATCTCATCATCAAGATAGCTTGCGTTAGCTCGAATAACGTTAATTAATGCCCAGCTCTTAAACAATTCAAAGTGATCCGTTAAAATTCCATTAAGTGCCTTAAAGTATTCTGGTTCAGTTACAATGACCTTTTCAGGAGTAGTACCAATGAGCCGTTTAATCACCTCTGCCAAGTCAAGCTGGTCAGTTGAACTTGCTAATTCTTCGACGGTTTGCGGATTATACATTTTACTATAATCAGCGGCTTCCTCTGCACTCTTGACATTTGGTGCAAGTAAGGCATCAAATTTCTTAGCATTTTCAATGTGTTTAGCAGCTTCCTCTTTGCTATAACCCAACTTGTCCATCAAGGTGGCAACCATTGATGACCATAGTTTTAATAATTGATCGTGCTGCTCTTTCTTATCGTTTTCATAATAGCTTTTATCTGGCAAGATCAATGAAGGAGCAGAAGCAAATAGAGCATAAACAGTTGCATTCTTCATATCAGCATCAATATCAAAAACAACTGGTGACGGCATCCCCGCCATAATCCAATTCCGCCATTGACCCTGGTATTCATCATATGACTTTAGTTCTTCAATACTTGTAAGCATCCGCTTAAGGGGACGTGGACCAACCTTTTTGCGAAAATCAAATTTTTTAGCTAACCGGTATAGTTTGACCATCTCGTTAAAGCGGGAATCATCACTTTTTTCTTTTCCTTCTGCATAAGCATCTAGATCATCCATAATTTGCTTATCAATCTCGTCAACAAGATCATTAAAGCCCCCAGTTGCTGGCTTATCATCAGGAATTTTAGCGGTCTTTAACCATTCCCCGTTAACCGCTTCATATAAGTCATTTTTTATTTCTTGTTCATTTACTGTCACGCTCTTCATCCTCCTTATTAATCATACATTTATTATACTATTTTTAATTATTCGTTATCCATCAAAGGGCTTTAAGAGCTCGAACCGCGCAGTCCCGCTGAACCATTGGGAATGCTGACTTAATAATTGACCAACCGCTTGATAATCATCGAGATTAACATTTCCAATTACTAGGCGATGATGTTGCAACTGACGAGCTAAAATTACGTCTGCAGCCATTACCCGATCCCGAAAAAGCATTTGATTTCCTAAATCCCAATCAACGTTCAGGAGCTTGACTGCCCGCTGGTATTCTTTTGAATGAGTTAGGATCTGTTTCATTACTGTCGGCTTTAATAATTCAGTCATTTTATTTCCTTCTTTAAGCTAAGAATTCGCCCGACCGGACGTTGAAGTGACAAGTCTGTAACTGATCCAGTTACTAACCAATCCACTTGATGAAAATTGTATGGATTAATCTTTTGTTCACCCCATCCATCAGTCATGATTACTACTAATGAATTTGTTGGATTAATATGACGATCATGGAGAAAATCAAATATGCATTGGAAACTTGTCCCTCCGCCACCAACTCGGTGAAAAATAACCCGCTTGCCATTTTCAACACGTTGATAATGCTCAGAATGAACACGTGCATCAAACGGGTAAACTTCTACTGGAAGGTGATCGCTATTCGCCAAATAACTAATCTGGCTTAATAGCTTTTCCAGCTCATCATCAGTCACTGAACCAGAATTATCAACAAAGACTAAAACTCGGGGAACCAGTCGACTAACCGATCCCGGAAGTTCCATCCGCCAGGGTTGTCGTCGATTGAACCGGTATGCTGCTTCCTCTCTTCCTGCAGCTAACGTTTCCACTTGACGGCTGATTAATTGTTGCCAATTAAACCGATTATTTATTTGAGGTTTCAATAATGTTGTTAAAATATCACCTGGTAATAATCCACGATCCTTTTTTGGAGTATTCATATACGCCTGGTGTAAGATCTTCTTTAACTGCGCTAACCGTAATTGTTGAATTCCAAAAGCAGGTTGAGCATTACCTAATTGCCATCCCTGATGTGTTTCCTGAATTACCTGAGAAGGTTTCGCTTGAGTATTTTTGCCTGTTCCCCGTTCTTTTTTTCGTTGTAATTTCTGCTTATCTTGATCTGACAGGTTCTTTAATAAACGAAGATAACTGCTCGAATCCTGATGTGATAAAATTCGGCGATGTAAATACCGTTGCAGTTTCTCTAACGTCATTGTTTCACGGGGAACTTCTGGTAAATATTGGTTAACTGCGATATCCGTTGCCAATTGAACTAGTTCCGGCGTAGGAGAATTAGCATAACGTAACGGATGTTGCCATAGTAAATGAAGGGCTTCGTGTTCTAATAAAATTACTACTTCATCACTTCGTAACTCGGCTAATTTTTGAGGGACTACTCTTAACTCAATTTGATCTTTTTGCCAAAAGAGACCCAGAATTGCATCTTGTTCCTGAACAACCCGGCGCGGAACTTGTAGAAGAATTTCGCCAAGAATCCGCTGACTCTGGAGAACCTGAATAATCGCTTGAGTAAGAACACGCTGAGTTATTTCATAATCTGAAGTGTTTCCTCTTAATTGCTCAAGCATTTTTGCTAGTTGATTCATTCGCCCCGATCTCCGTAAGTCGCTATTTGAGCACCAGTTTCGTATAATTCTGCCACCGCACCGGCAGGATTTTCTTTAGCGGTATTATACATTTTATTTAACAATTCATCGTCTTCACCAACTTGCCGAATAAGTGAATATTGGCCGTCCGGACTAATATCGGTTAGGTACGAACTAAAATTAGCTGCCCCGCTATTCTGTGCTAACGTCTCTGGATATTTCCTAACCCATTCACGTAAAAACGATAACTTATCAGCTTCTTCTAATTGTTGGAAGTCGGCTTCGAGTCCGGCTTGATTTATCATATCGCTTACCTTTAAGCGAACCCCGCGTGCCTGAACAAATTCAGCGAATGAAACCCCAATCTCAGTTCCCAAATCACCGCTAAATAAGTCAGGTGCTAGTTGTTCTTGTACTTTTCCAGAAAGTTTTTGTAACTGGTCCAGGTTCCGTGAAACTCGCTCCCAAGCTCTTGGCGTTGGTGTTAAATCAGAGCCAAATTGGTGTGGTTGAATTAGACGACTCGGGTACTGTGTTAAGTATTCAATTACCAACGGATTAATTTGAGAACGCTTCGCCCGTCCGCGAGGCTTTTTTGCCCACTCAAGCCATTCGTCAGTCGAACTAGCCATCACTAGGCGAACAGTCCGATCCTTAATCGCCGCGTCACCAGTTGAAACTGCATACTCACTATTTTCAAACCCTTCCATTGTGTTATCTGGATTTTCGGCAATTACAATTCTTACCGTTTCTGGAAGTCGCAAACTGTTAATTTGCCGTTGGAGAACCAAATTCATCAGCTCACTCTGAACAGACTGTGATCCCCGATTAAACTCATCCAGAAACCAAATAATTTCCCGGTTGGGATTCTCTTCAGCATAGCGCACGATTGACACCAGTGTTTCAGAGTAACCAAACTGAACATTTGCTAAGCGACCATAATCCTTCGTTTCAACAAAGGAGTCACTAGTCAGTGGTGGAACAGGAATTGCAAGATCTCCCTTTTCACTTAAACTAACCACGGTAGTATATAGTTTGGCGTCCATCTTCTTAGCAACTTCCTCTACCAAGGCGGACTTTCCTAACCCGGCTTCACCCACAATGCTAGGAACATTTCCAGCGCGTAAAACTAACGGGACCGTAATTAGGAGCTGTTGATATGTCAGGGCCATTTTTATTCCTCCCATCCATGATCTTTTAAGTTCATTTCACGTTTCCGCAGACCAGAAACATAAGGGTTTCCCTTAACATAAAAGCGGTATGGCTTCCGACCATCCTTGCCATTTAAATTTACTCCAATCCGACTTGTCGTTATAATCTCACGTGGTTTTCGACCGGTAGTAAGCTCAATCGTTAAGGGACTGGTTTCTAATGGCTGACCATCCAATTCTCGTGAATGAATTCCGAGTGCTTGAACCAGCTTTGCGGGACCGTTACTAAGATTAAAGCCATTCATTCCTCGATTAATTATCATTTGTTCTTGATTAACAGTCGGTTCTAGTCCCCGAATAAGGACTCCCTGAGGCTCTTCGGCATCCTGAACAACCACGTCAAAGCAATAATGGCCCCTAATTTGATAAAGATAAATATTTCCCGGGTTACCATAAAGTGATTCGGAATAATTCGTTCGTCGACCATTATATGCATGTGAAGCGGAATCATTTTCGCCAAGATAGGCTTCTGTTTCTACAATTAATCCACCAGTTGTTATCCCATCAGCGTTAGTATAAGTAATCTGTTTTCCCAATAGTGATCGGGCAATCTTTTCTGTGGGACGACCGGTAAAAAACTGTTGATAATTTGTTAGCATCCTTGATTCCTCCTCAACTTGTACTATTCTAAAAGTATCACTAATTAGAAGGGGATTCACTATTATGGAATTAAAGTTAGAAAGAATTTATACAAAGCCTGCCGACCTCGATGGCTACCGAATCCTTGTTGACCGTATTTGGCCCCGTGGGATCTCAAAAGAAAAGGCACATCTTGATCGCTGGATGAAAGAAGTTGCCCCGAGCAGTGATTTACGAAAATGGTATGGTCATGATGTTGCCCGTTTTCCAGAATTTAAGGAACGTTACCTGAATGAAATTGCAAACGCGCCTTCTTACTACAATACCCTTCGTGCAATTGTTCAAGAAGAATTAAAATCACAAAATGTCATTCTTCTTTATGGTGCCAAGGATGAAGAACATAATCAGGCTGTAATCCTTGCAAACAAGCTCGCATCTGATTTGGGAGTTAAGGTTCACTCAGTTAAAAAAAGCGAAAATTAACATAATCTCCTTAATACTCTAAAGATAAATGCCAAAAAATGGCTTTTTAACATTTAGATATCCTTATTAAAGCAACAATAACCTCCGAAAATCAATTTTCGGGGGTTATTGTTGCAAATTCTAGTGATAATTATGCTAAAAATTCAATTTTTGGCCTTAACAGTAACCTATTTTAATAGCTTCAACCCTCGCTGCAAAACCGCATCATCCACAAAAGTCGTTAGAAAACGTTGAAGTGGCGTTTCACTATGGCGATCCTTAAATGCCATCGGTTCAGCGGCAATAATAACGGCCATCAGATTATTTTCCGTTAACATCAATTGCCCGGGCCGTTGATATTTTCCCTTTGTATGTTTCCCGGTTCGCCAAATATGGATCTTGGCGTTCCCTTGCTGATCTACTTTCAGTTGATACTGACCGTTATCATCTGTCTCAACCGGAATACATGTAAATCTTTGAACTTCATACTTTCCTTTTTTACTCACTATTCTCTTCCTCCAGCCATAAGTTAACCTAACCATATTCTACTCTCCTCTAGTCCCGCTCACAATTAACAAAAAGTGCTAAGCTAAAGGTAGTTTATATTCAGGAGGTTTCCATTATGGCAGACAAAGCAATTACCGCTGAACAAATGCGACACTATGATTCATACACAATTAACACAATTGGCATTCCGTCATTAGTATTGATGGAACGCGCAGCATTGGCAGTTCGTGATGAAGTACTAAATGCATTTCCGTTGAATTTACAAAACATTGTGGTGGTTGCCGGAAGTGGCAATAACGGCGGAGATGGACTAGATGTCGCCCGTCTCCTCCATATTGCCGGTGTAAAAGTCACTATTCTAAATGTTGGTAATCCGGACCACGCTTCCAATGAACACCAAGTTCAAGATCGAATTTGTCAGTACTATAAAATTCCGCAAACTTCAGATCTTAATGTTCTGAAAGACGCATCATTGATTGTCGATGCCCTGTTTGGTATCGGCATTGATCGTCCTGTTGAAGGCAACTATGCTACAGCAATTGAGGCTATTAATAATAGTGACGCCGTGGTGGTTGCCGTTGATATGCCATCAGGTATTAATACCGATACTGGAGAAGTAATGGGCGTTGCCGTTAATGCAACGGCAACCGTTACCTTTGCTGTAAATAAGGTTGGTTTAACTAAAAGTGCTGGTAAAAAACATGCTGGTCGGGTAGTTGTTGCTAGTGATATGGGGACATATCCAGTTGACGATTAGTGATATTAATATTCATTTTTAATTTAAATGTATAAAACATCACTGAATAAGCTTGATTTTAGATGCATTATCTCAGATAATTAGTGAAATAGTTCTCATAATTAATATGATTCTATTGTATTTGAACTATCTTAAATGGAGGGACCATTATGAGTAAAATTTTTGCTTTTAGTATCCGAAAAGATGAAGAACCTTATTTAAAGGAATGGGCTGCTGCTCATCCTGCAGTTGAGGTTGACTTCACCGATAAGCTATTAACACCTGAAACTGCTAGTTTAGCAAAGGGTGCTGATGGTGTCGTTGTATACCAACAATTAGATTACACTCCTGAAACGCTTCAAGCATTGGCAGACTTAGGAATCACTAAGATGTCACTGCGGAACGTTGGGGTTGATAACATTGATATGGATAAGGCCAAGGAACTTGGCTTTGAAATTACCAATGTTCCAGTTTACTCACCAAATGCAATCGCAGAACATGCCGCAATCCAAACTGCACGTGTTCTTCGTCAAGACAAGGTCTTAGACGAAAAGATCGCTAAGGGTGACCTTCGCTGGGCACCAACTATTGGTCGTGAAGTTCGTGACCAAACTGTTGGGGTTATCGGAACTGGTCACATTGGCCAAGTTTACATGCAAATCATGGAAGGCTTCGGCGCAAAGGTTATTGCTTACGATGCCTTCAAGAATCCTGAACTTGAAAAGAAGGGTTACTACGTAGACTCACTTGATGATCTTTACAAGCAAGCTGATGTTGTCTCCCTTCACGTTCCTGCATTGAAGGATACTATTAACATGATTAACGATGATACTATCGCTAAGATGAAGGATGACGCAGTTCTTGTTAACGTATCACGTGGTGCATTAGTAGATACTGATGCTGTTGTTCGGGCATTGGATAGTGGTAAGCTCTTTGGTTTCGTTATGGATACTTACGAAGACGAAGTTGGGATCTTCAACGAAGACTGGCAAGGTAAAGACTTCCCAGATGCACGTTTGAAGGACTTAATTGACCGTCCTAATGTATTGGTAACTCCACATACTGCCTTCTACACTACTCACGCAGTTCGCAACATGGTAGTTAAGGCATTCGATAATAACCTCGCATTAGTTGAAGGCAACACTCCAGAAACACCAGTTGAAGTAAAGTAAACCTTAAATAAAAATTATCAATTATAGATAAAGGGGCCAGGAAAAACAAAATGTTTTTCCTGGCCCCTTTACTATTTACCGCAAATACTTTGTTGGCTCAGCAACAAAATCTGCAATCTTAACATCAACCGTATCCTTAGTAGTAGCATTCTTTAGTTGGAACTGTCCTTCATCAACTTCACGTTCACCAAAGACCGCAAAGTACTTTGCATTACGGCGGAAAGCTTCTTTAATTTGCTTACCAACCTTAACGCCACTGTAATCTTTATCAGCAACAACGCCCTTATCACGGATTTGATTTAGAATCTTAAAGGCAAGGTTATCGCCAGCTTCATTTGCACTAGCAAAGAAGACATCTAATTGATCTTGAGGAGCAAATTCTGGATTCTCTTCTTGAAGAAGGAGCATCAACCGTTCTACTCCCATTCCGAAACCAATTCCCCCTTCTTCAGGACCACCAAGTTGGCTAATAAGACCGTTGTAACGACCTCCCGCACAAACAGTCGTGTAGCCACCCCCGAATACTGGCGAATCGGACATGATTTCAAAGATTGTGTGGTTGTAGTAATCTAAGCCCCGAACCATGTTAGTATCAATTTCATAATCAATCCCTAGTTCCCTTAACAAGGATTGAACTTGATCAAAGTAATTCTGTGATTCTTCATCCAAGTAATCCAGAATGGATGGCGCTTGAGCAACAATCTTTTGGTCTCCAGCGTCCTTACTATCCAAAACACGAAGAGGGTTCCGGTACATCCGCTCCTGAGAATCAGAACTCAATTCATCGTAGTGGGGCTTCAGAAAGTTAATTAATGCTTCACGATAATCTTCACGAACCTGCTTATCACCTAAAGTATTAATTGTTAACTTCACATTGGGAACACCGAACCGCTTGAATAGCTGCATTGCCATTGCAATTACTTCAACATCAATTTGTGGTGATTCATTATTTAATGCTTCAACACCAATTTGATGAAATTCGCGTTGCCGTCCTGATTGTGGACGCTCATAGCGAAACATTGGCCCCATGTAATAAACCTTGTATGGTTTGGGATATTCAGGACCATACAGCTTATTTTCAACGTATGCCCGAACAACACCAGCAGTTCCCTCTGGACGTAAGGCAATGTGCCGGTCACCCTTATCGTGGAAATCGTACATTTCCTTTTCAACGATGTCCGAGGTATCACCAACATTTCGTGAAAAGACGTTGTAATCTTCAAACATTGGTGTCCGGATACCGCGATAACCAAATTGATCAAATACCTCACGCGCGACTTCTTCAACCTTTTCCCAAAGATTAGTCGTTCCTGGTAGTAAATCTGCGGTTCCTTTTGGTTTTTGGTATTCCATACTGGTACTCCCTTCAAAATAAAGCGCCCTCCTAAGACAAAGTGCCTTAGAGGGCGACTAATAAATTAAATCGTCTCTCTATAATTAATCGTTAATCTTAATTATCCATGTGTGATTTTACCATAGCTAGCAGACTTTTTGTACCTTTACCGTACCTGCTGTTGGTGAATATGAAATAATTTTATTCCTACAAACATCAAGGTAACAATCATCAGCATAAAAACCGAGAAAAATAGTTCTTGATAATTGCCATGTTCAATTATATATCCGCCATAAAGCGGTCCAATTGCTCGCCCAACTGAAATAACAATATTATATAAGCCTTGATAGTGACCAGCATTAGCAGTCCCGGTCAATTGGGTAATCCATGCTGGCAATCCTGCAAAGCTCAATGTTTCCCCAATTGTCAAAATCACAAAATCAACTACAAATTCGACCAAGTTATGGGCAAAGATTAAGAAGAAAAATGAACTAGCAAAGATTAAAATTCCTAGCACAATCTGAGTTGAAAGCCGCATATAGGGACTTAACTTGTTAACTAATGGTTGACCGATAATAATAATGATTCCATTTAGTGTCCACAGTAAGCTATATGCATAAAACGGGATCCCCATATTAGTCATATGAACTGCCATAACACTTTCCCAAAGTGAATAACTAATATGGATTGTCATTACATTAACCAAAATTAAGAATACTAGGGCAATAAATTTTGAACGGCCCTTGCTCTGCCGACCTAACTTTGAACGTTGCTGTCCAATACTCTTAACCTCAATATTAAAGGTGAAGAGTACCATTAGAGTTAAGCCGAGGTAAAATGCTGAGGCAACGCTAAAAACCAGTACGACACTAATCGGTAATAAGACACCCACAAGAAGGGTTCCCAGCACTACTCCCACATTAAATGCCATGTAAATATAGTTAAATACAAAGCGTGCCGGATGATTAGCAACCGCTGTCCCGTAGGAATTAACGATTGTCATATTAATTCCATCGCCAAAACTATTAATAACCATTAGCACTGCATACCATGGCCGGCCATGAATGAGAATCAGGAGAATAATTGGAATGGTCGAACATGTCACGCCTAGAAAAGCCGTTCGATAAGAACTCCAATGGTCAAACAACCATCCCCCAATGTAATTACCAGCCATCATTGCAATTGATATCAGGAGCATCACCACTCCCGCAGTTGTTAACGTTTGTCCTAAATATTTGTTAACATACATCGTTGTTAACGGCCAGATAAAGGCAGCCCCAGTATTATTCAGCAAGCTTGCTAATGCCACCCACTTTAATTGAACCGTTTTTTCTTTCTTCATTCGTTCTTTTTCTAATCCCACAACTTTTTATTGAACTCCTCAAAAAGAAAGAGATCGAGATACAATCTCAATCCCAATATTAAATCTTCTTAATTAATTAGTGTTCAGCTACCATGTTTTCCTGTGGCACCCGAAGCAAAGTATAACTAGACGCAACATGATTTGCCCGTAAGCTAAGACCATTTAACGGTGTATTACGGTAATGGCCCGTCATCACCGCAGCAAATGCATGTCCTGATTCGTTATCAATTTTCTGCAGTTTTTCCTTATTCCATGGTAAGCTCGTTGCTTCAACAGGAATAAGCCGCGCTCCATCACTAATTGAACTAAATCGGGAACTAACCATGTACTTAGAATTATCAGCCCAGTAAGTGTATGACACGATCGGTCGCTTCCCTGATGTACTGTGCTTAGCAAGAACATAATAATAATCGTTCCCTTGATCATGTAATTGTAATGGTTGGTACTTTGTGGATAGCTGTACCTGTTGACGATCATTGTAGTTAATCGGCTGAATAAAGCGGAGATATACCAAACTCCCTAACCATAAAATAGCCACCAAACTCATTACCACATACTGAGTAAACAATTTACCATCAAACCGTTTCTTCGTTTTAGCAATTAACATTAGCTGCTTTACCCGAATATAATGGATTACAAAACCTAAAAAGCCAATTCCAAGAATCCACATTAACCAGCCTAGCCAGTTCCAACTCATAATTTTAATTCTCCATTTCTTCTCAATAGACTTAACTTATATTGATTATCACACAAAATCATACCATTGTCCGCCCACATCACCAAAACTTAAATATTTATTCCATTTCATTCTCGCAATCTATGATAAACTTAATTTTGGCATCGAATCAAAGAATGTTCTACAATAGGACTAGTTAATCTTATATTAGCTTTGCTAAATAGCACTAAGGGGGAAATTTATTTCATGGATAATTTGAACGAAATTGCCCAGGAATTGATCAAATTTGAACGTGAGCACGACATGAACGATAATCAGGTTGCTTTTGGTAGTCACTTATCTGTTGAACGGATTCACGATATCAAATCTGGTAACAGTAACGCAACTGATGAAGAAGCCGAATTAATTGAACGGTTCATGCAAAGCAACAACACCAGTAACGATTAATTTAGTATTACAAGGCCCCTAGCATTCAAGAAAAATGAATGTTAGGGGCCTTGTATGTATAAAAAGCTCTAATTTATTCATTAGAACAGTGAACTGATTATTCCCTAAATTTTACCGGTAATGTTACTGATTCAATCTTCTTTCTCGGGTTAGCTATCCGTTCAAATAATGTTGAAATTAAATTTTCAGCAAGGGCATGGATTGGCTGAACCACAGTCGGTAATTGTGGAGCAATTTGGCAAATCAGTTGCGAACCATCATATCCAGTAACAAAGAAGTCACGGTTAACCTGGTAACCGCTTTGCCGATACTGTGAAATGATCTTTAGCGCTTGAACATCATTTGATGCAATTACACCATCAAATTGTTCAGCAAAGTCCGTCTGATCAATTTCTTCTTTGGTTAAGGTTATAAAATTGTGTTCCTGATCATTCAGATAGTCAACTACTCCCTGCAACCGATTTAGTGTTGGCGAAACGGATGTATCTTCGTCAATAATTACCGCCAACCGATCCACCTGATGTTGAATCATAAACCGAGCAGCTAATTTGCCACCACGGTAACTATCAGCCGCAACAATTGGAATGTTGTCAGAAAGATAACGGTCGAAAGAAACGATTGGCGCAGTCAGTCGCTGATATTCTTCAATTCCTAAGTTATGGGAGCCCGAAATAATTCCATCTACTTGATTAGCAAAAAGCATGTTCAAGTACTCATGTTCAATTTCGCGATTCTCAGCTGAAGAAGCAATAATTGTCTTGTACCCTTTTAAGAAAAGCTGATGTTCCAACTCATTAACTAATTCAGCAAAGAACGGGTTCGTAAGATTAGGGAAAATCAAGCCAATAAACTTTGACGGCTTCCCTTGCATTGCCCGTGCAAGAGCATTTGGCTGATAGTTTAACTGGTTCATTGCTTGATGAACTTTCTTAATGGTCTTTTCGCTTAAGGAACCATAATTGTTAATTACTCGTGACACAGTTGTTACGGAAACACCAGCTAATTTAGCAACATCTTGTAGTTTAGCTACCATATTTCTTCCCCAATCCTTCTCAAACTGTTTTTCATTATATCCTAATATCAAGCTTTGGGATTAACCAAAATAATTTTAATTAAACAACTAGTGATATAGTGTTTATTAATGGCGGATATTTAGAAATATACCTTTCAATTGATAAGAATAAGTTAGCATTATTTTTATAATAACGATAAATGTTAAAATTACTTGCTCTTTCAACATATTAATGATATTTTTTACTTAGTTTGAAATCTTAATAACTTCTTAAAAACTTTTACTTTTTATTACCTTTTAATTATTGTTTGATTAGTTAATAAAGTTCCAAGAGATTTTTCTAGGGGGAGTCAGAAAAATGAATCGATCAGAACTAACAAATTCGACAACTCATTATAAAATGTATAAAAGTGGTCGAAAGTGGATGTTCGCTGGTTTAACTGCAGTTACATTGCTAACAGCAACTGGTGCTGTAGCTCATGCCGATGAGACGCAGCAACAAACTAGCAACAACGCCACCGAAGTCACTTCTAACACCAATTCTAATAGTAATAATACTGACAGTAGCGCTGCCGATACTGTTGCTAGTCAAAGTGCCAACACCAGCAATAACAGTGAAGTCATTTCTGCAACTGTTGCGGCATCAAATGTTAAAGTAACTAGTGCTGCAGTTAGTGCTGCCAGTGCTGCTACTTCCACTGTTGCTTCGGCTTCTTCTGCAAGCTCTACTCCAGCATCTGCTACGAGTTCTGCAGTCGCACCACAATCAGCAACCGCTTCTGCTAACACAACAGCAGCTTATGCAGCTCAAGCTCCGGCATCTTCAGTTGATTTAAATTCTCTTCACTTTAGCAACAACTCTCGTTCGCAGCAGTTCATTCAAAGCGTTGCTCAAGGGGCAATTGATGGTTGGAACCAATACCGCGTTCTCCCATCCATTACTGTTGCTCAAGCGATCCTTGAAAGTGGCTGGGGACAATCAAGCCTGTCAACTAGCGCTCATAACCTTTTTGGAATTAAGGGTTCTTACAATGGTCACTCAGTAGTAATGCGAACTCGAGAAGTCTACGGTGGTCGTTCCGTTTACGTTAATGCTAACTTCCGGGCATATGCCAATAACTCTGAATCAGTAACCGATCATGGACGATTCTTAAATGTTAACAGTCGTTACCGGAACCTACTCGGTGATACTAATTATGTTTCAGTTGCTAACAAGCTTCGTCAAGATGGTTACGCAACCGACCCGAGCTATGCAAACTCATTGATTAACCTTGTTCGGACATATAACTTGACCCAACTTGATTCAGTTGCTTTCTCAGGTAAGGTTGTTACTAACAAGAACAATAATGGTGATAACAGTAGTTACAATAGCGGTAGTTCAAGTGTAAGCAATACTGGTTACTACACTGTTCAATCTGGCGATACTCTTTCCGGAATTGCCAACCGTTTCAGCACTACCGTTAACCACCTTGCTTCATTAAACGATATTAGTAATCCAAACCGGATTTATGTTGGTCAACGACTCCTTGTTCGGCAACAAACCAGCTCACAGACTAATACCAACAACACTAATACTTCAAGTAATACTACTAACACCAGTTCTAGTGCTACCGGTACATATACCGTTCAATCTGGTGATACCCTTTCCGGAATTGCCAACAAATTTGGTACCAATTATGAATCATTGGCAAATCTGAATAACATTTCTAACCCGAACCGGATTTATGTTGGTCAGGTATTAAAATTAAGTGCTAATTCAAATACAGCTAGTTCCGCTCATCAAGCAACCACTAATGCTACTCCAGCAGGCAGTTACAGTGTCAAGGCTGGTGACTCGCTTTCTGCAATTGCTGCCCGGTACGGAATGAGCTACGAAACTCTGGCTCGCTTGAATAACATTTCTAATCCAAACCGGATTTACGTTGGTCAAGTATTAAAATTAAGCTCTGGTTCTACTGTTTCAAATGTTGTTAACCACTCCACTGCTTCAGCTGCTGGATCCTACACTGTTAAGAGTGGTGATTCACTTTCCGCAATCGCTGCCCGGTATGGAATGAGCTACGAAACTTTGGCCCGCTTAAATAACATTTCTGATCCAAACCGAATTTATGTTGGTCAAACTCTTAACCTTGGTACTTCAGGCTACACAAGCCATCATTATGCAGCAAGCTCATCAAGCAACGGTGGTTCCTACACCATCCAAGCTGGTGACACCCTTTCCGCAATTGCTGCTCGATACGGAATGAGCTACGAAACTTTAGCTCGCTTAAACAACATTTCTGATCCAAACCGAATTGTTGCAGGACAACGAATCGTTCTCTAATCAAATAATTAAATCATTAAAATAATGCGCTTAAGCATGATAAAGCAATCATACTTAAGCGCATTTGTTATATAATAGAGTTATATGTTATTGATATGTTTTGGCCTGTGTTTAGATAGTGAGAAGGGTGATTACATGATTAGTCAAACGGGGAGAGCCTTTGCTGATATAGAGGAGATTAGCCAATTATTTAAGTTACTTGGTAATCCGAAACGACTACAATTACTATACCTCTTAATTCAAGATTCAATGAGCGTAACGGAAATTAGTCAACGAATGAAGTGGGAACAATCAGGGGTATCCCACCAACTACAGCTACTCCGTAAGTTTAATTTAGTTGAACAGAGACGCGACGGAAAAACAATTATCTACCGCCTTGAAGATCCACAAGTAATGACGCTAATCGCAGATGTGCTTTCACATGCAGAGCAAATAATTCACCGGTAATCATTAAAATGGGATAATAAACGGACACCAACGGTTCGATAGACTGAACTTTGGGTGTCCGTTTATTATCCTTGCAGGTTACCTAGTGGCTCATCCCATAGAGACTAAGTAAATTTTAAAGCAATCTGCTCTTTAGTCATAATGTCCCGAATCACAACTTCCTTCCCATCATGAAAGTCGCTATCGGTTAACCGAAAGCTTGGGTGACTATGTGCATAAAACTTAAAATAATATGTTGGTGTCGTTGTTAAATCCTCCACTTTGAGTACGCCAGTGGAACCGTCAGAACAATTAAATTCTTGAGTTGCATTCTTTTTGCCTTGAATATAAACCGTCGTCATTCTCAACACCTCCATTATTTATTATACCGCTATTTTCGGATAACTTAAAAATATTTTTTGAGTTTTATCATAAAAATAGTCATTTTTGTTAAAATAGTATATTAAACACCAAAAAAGAGCATTCTAACCGTCAGCGATGACTAGTTAGTTATGCTCCTTATTCAATATTATTTGTTTCTGATTTTTAATCCGCCGCAAGCGCATCAATTGGGTTTAAGTTAGCTGCTCGCCGTGCTGGTAATAAGGCAGCTAAGAACGATATTACTAACGCTACCGCAAAGGCAAAAGCAACATTACCAAAAGTAATTTGAATAATATTATATTTAATCAAGTGGTACAAGCCGTGATTAATTGCTAATGTAACAACAAGAACAATAATCAATGCTAAGATTGCCGAGAAAAAGCCAATAAATAATGATTCAGACGTAAACAACCGTCGAATGTCTTTCTTTCGTTCACCCAGTGCTCTTAGGATCCCAATTTCCTTGGTTCGCTCTGAAACCGACATATACATCGTTACAATAATCATCAAGGCAGAAACAAGTAATGAAATTCCGGCAATCGCAGCTAATAATGTCGAGGCTAATTTAACATACGTATTAACAGTCTTTAAAATTGAACCAACTGTTACTGCACCTAAAATTCGTTTATTCTGACCGTCACGTAAATTATTAACCCGATCAGCAACGGTCTGTACCTGATTCAGATCCTTAACATTGACAGAAAGAAAGTTAGGCTGGACGCTACCATTAGCTTCCCGAATCATCTTGGTTAGAGTTGCGGAATTAATCGAAGTCCGCACGCTAGTACCGTTAGAAATTCCTGATACCTTGACATTCCCCTCTGCTTGCACAGGCTTCCCTGAATCATCAACCCAGTTAAAACTAAGCTTAACCGTTTTCCCAATTAATTGTCGATAATTCTTAGCACTACTTAATTGGATTGCCTGTTGCTTAGTAAGGACAATTTCGCCATTGCCTGGCTTATGGCCGTTAGTAATTCCTCTAGTAGTAGTTGAACTAGTCCAACTATCCATTGAAGTGCCACTTTGTTGAAGATCCTTGTATGATAATCGATAACTTGATATCGTATATCCTTTTTCAACGGAAGAGATTCCGGCAATTTTCTTCACCCGATTAATCTCACTCTGTTTAATAAACATTGATTGGGGATCAGCCATCATATTCTGGGTCGACATCTGTAGCTGATCCTGCGTCATCTTTTTTCCAGTCGTGTTCTTTAAAATCGTCACACTTCGCGGATTAGCTAGTGAGTTAATTTGATCCTGAATATAACCGTTTACCCCATTTCCTAGACCGCTAAACAACAGAACCGCAAATATCCCAATTGCAGTACCTAGCATTATTAGCGAATTTCGCCAAAAATTATACATCAAATGCTTAAACGCGGTCCGGTAGCTTGCCATTGCCGGAAGAACCCGCGATTGGAGGTGTTCTGGATCATCCGGAATCGGGTATGCCGGTCTAAGCCTTTCGTCCCCATCAATTTTTCCGTCTGCAAGATGAACAATTCGGGTTCCGTGATTTGCTACTTCTTGTGAGTGAGTAACGGCAATTACTAGTTTCCCGTCTTTTGCAATATCATCCAGAAGGTTCAATACTTCTTTCGTATTCTCAGAATCTAGGGCTCCTGTCGGTTCATCGGCAATGATTAATTGCGGGTCACTAGCTAGTGCCCGCGCAATTGCGACCCGTTGATTTTGTCCACCAGATAAATGATTAGGATGTTTATTTACTTGGTCCGCTAGTCCAACTCGCTCAAGTAGTTCTAATGCCCGCTTTCGTCGAGCTGCTTTATCCAGAGTTGTCATATCAAGAGCAATCAAGACATTGTCAAGAACTGTTAGATGGGAAATCAAGTTATACGACTGATAAATATAACCAACAGTAGAGCGCCGATAGTTATCTAGCTGCTTCTCCTTACTGTGATCAATTATTTTCCCATCAACGATTACTTTCCCCTTAAAATTACGGTCTAAGCCCCCAATGATATTCATTAAAGTAGACTTTCCACCACCGGATTCCCCAAGAATTGAAACAAATTCACCACGTTCAAAAGAAAGGTCAATTCCTTTGAGTACAGGAAATTTCTGTTTATCCAGGTAATATGCTTTGCGGATATCCTTTAATTCCAGAAAGGCCATAGTTTCCTCCTTAACTGTTTTATCTAAACACTTATTAACATAAAGATTATATCAAGGTTACCACGCTTATAAAATTACCTTGGATAATTCTAAATTAAATCTTATTATCATTTCCCGGGAAATTATTGGTAAACTTTTTCGCGTTTTAGTTTACCATCCTCCAATTGATAAATCTTATCAGCAAATTGCCGTAACCGCAGATCGTGAGTTACTACAATTACCGCCTTGTTTCGCTCGGTAGCTAAATCTTTTAATAATTTTCCAACCATTTCCACCCGATCGCTATCAAGAGCAGATATCGGTTCATCAGCTAAAATAATTTGTGGTTCAGTATAGAGCGCTCGTGCGATTGCGACCCGTTGATTTTGCCCACCAGAAAGTTCCGCTGGATACTGTTTTAATAATTTTTCAATCCCAAGTTCATCTAATAATTTATGGAATTCTTCTTGATCCATATTGCCATCTTCCTTCACCTGCTGAACTAGCTTAAATTGGTCAGCAATGTTTAGGTATGGTAATAAATTATATGATTGAAGGATAAAGCCAATTTTATTTAGCCGAAATTGATCGCGCTTCTTACTCGGGAGGCTTAAAAAATCTTGACCATCAACGATCACTTTCCCACTATCCGGTGTTTGAAGACCACCCGCAATTGTAAGAAATGTACTTTTACCAGAGCCAGAAGGACCAAGAACCAAACATAATTCACCGAGATCAGCTGTAAAATTAACATTCTTTAATACCTGGACTTTACCAATTCCCTTACCGAAGGACTTATTTACATTCTCTAACTTGATAGCTGTTTCCATAATTCTCCCCTCCTTAATTAAGTGCCTCAACCGGATCAATCTTTAAAATTAGTCGTACCGGCAGCAACGCTCCTAATATTCCTAAAATAATCATCACAGACGACAATCCTAAAATTAAGGGCCAGTTCATCAAGATTGGTACTGTGGTTGGTAACATCAGTGAAGTTAGTTCAGTTAAAATAATTCCTCCAATATCACCGACAAGAACCAAGATTACTGCTTGAGCTAACGTTGAACTGATCAAGTGCTTGGCAGGAACTCCTTGAGCCCTAAGGACAGCAAAATGAGCCATTTTCTGCATTGTTAAGATATAGAGGAAAACGGCAATGATAATCAATGAAATTACTATTAAAAATGAAATCATAAAGATGAACGTTGTATTCTGAGCTCGGTAACCTGGCAACTTATCAATAAATTCTTTTACTGGATAGTGAGCTAGTTTAGGTTCCTTACTAGCTGCTTGCTTTTGATGACTAAAAATACCACTAGCAACAATTGAATTATTTACTCCCTTTAATTTTCGCCATGTCCCTAAGTTGCCATATGCAATTGGTGCAATATTTAGTTTTGCGTTTTTCGCAAAGCCAACAACTTCATATTTTTGCGAAAGTGAATTTAAAGTAACTTTCTTTCCTAAGCGATAACCCTTGTCTTTCAGACTCTCATCCAAGACAATCTGATGATCATTCTTTGCCCGATGTCCACTGACTAGTTCTAACTGGTCTTGATAAATAAATTGATCACGCGCTAGCCCGACAAACTGGATGTTTTCCTTATGACGATTTGTTTTATCGGTTGTTTCAATGACTACCGGTGCCGCCCCGACAAGCGCATCATTTTTAGAGAGGCCTTTAATTTGATCCTTTGCAATTAATGATTGGCTAAGACTATCGTTACTATCCTTATTCAAGAATACTGTCTGAGTATCCCAGGACTTTATCGCTGCCGTATTCTCATTCGCTAGCCCCAGCATCAATCCCATTAAGATCAGCATTAAATAGCTAATCAGGATAAACATCGCCATTATTAGGCCATAACGAAATTTTTCATGTAAAATTTCCTTAATTGCTAAAAACATCTTAATCACGCTTTCTTTGTCAGAAGTCGAATTGCTTCATAACATCGTTCGATAATTTGTTTTTCTTTCTCTGGAGATTGGAGGCTCTCCTTGATTGCCTCATGGCTTAATACCATCACTCCCCACTCCCGACTATCTTTTGGTTGCGGCGCCATAGTGTGACTCGACTTAACTAGGTTCTCATTTACTTGAAAATGAAGCCTAATCAAATCTTGATACGGACTGCCACTAACCGCATCTAAAAATTCTTTAATCTGTTTCCGGTACTCTTCCGCACTAAGTATTTGATTACTATTCGTGATCTTTTCATGAATTTCAACCATTGCTTGTTGGTAAAGGTAAGTATATGCATCTTGCAAATCATTAAAGTACTTGTAAAAAGCCCCACGAGCAATCCCAGCTTCTTTAACAATCCGTGCAACTTGTGCTTCAGAAACACTATGATTACTAAACTCCAACAATAGTGACTGAACGATCTTTTGCTTTTTATCTTCATTTAGGTTTAGAAAAGTTGTGCTTGGCATTGTAATTCCTCCGTTGTTTAATTGACACCGTGTCACTTTTTGATTGAATTAATATTAACATTTGGGTGACATCGTGTCAACTTTGGAGCAAAAAAAGAGAATCAGAAAATTTTTCCTGATTCTCAGCTTTTGTTTTACGCTTCTTCCCCGGCTAACTTAACAACTGCCTTAGAAACACCATCAATTCGACCATTTACAAAGTCATCAACTTCCTTAAGGTCAAATTCGTGAGAAAGTAATGGCAAGACATCAACCTTCCCTGACCCCATCAAAGCAATGGCATCTTCAAAGCAGTAAGGGTTAATGAAGGCCCCTTGAATGGTTAATTGCTTTTGGAATACTTCATAACTATTAATGGAGAACTTATCATCTGGATTTCCAACACCAAACATCAATACTTGACCACCGCGAGCAGCTGCTTCAACCGCTTGTTCTTGAGTTTCTGGACGACCAACTGCTTCAATAACAATGTCGTAAGTATCGTTAGGGATCTTTTCACCCTTAGCGGTATTAATGGTCTTTGCACCAAACTTGTCATGGTTTAACTTCAGCTTGTCTTCAGAAAGACCACTCAAAGTAACTTCTTCTACCCCTTGAGCAAGTAAAGTCTGAACGAAAAGTTGTCCCATGAAGCCATCACCAATAACCAATACTTTTTGGTATGGGTGCAATTCAAGAAGGTCGACCCCGTGAACGGCACATGAAAGTGGTTCAGTAACCGCAGCAGCCTTTAATGAAAGACTGTCAGGAATTGGGTAAACAACCTTAGCTGGTGCAGTGAAGTAGTCTTCGAAGCCACCATCACGAGTAACACCAACGGCATCTAAGTGTTCACAAAGTTCTGGACGAGATGTCCGGCAGTACTTACATTCGCCACAGTAAATGTTAGGGTCAACAGAAACCCGGTCCCCAACCTTAACATTTTTAACTTCTGAACCTACCTTAGCAACTACACCGGAGTTTTCGTGTCCTAATACGATTGGTGGAACAGCATCTGCTGAACCTGGTAAACCAGCATAAAGTGCGTGATCAGTTCCACAAATACCCGCATAAGCAGTGTGAACAAGCACTTCATCAGGCTTAATTTCTGGCATATCAACGTCTTTAACTTCTAAGTTCTTAACAGCAGTTAATACAAGAGCTTTCATTACTAATACCTCGCTTGTGAAATATTTCTTTTAACTTATGCGTTTGATTATAATCGAATTAACGCTTTGATGTCAACCGGTTAACATAGATTTCTTCTACTATCTTAGTTATTTCATTTCTCGTTTCTTTTTTTAGAAATAATTAACTAATTTTATGAATTTTAAATTTTATTTTCGCTTTTTGAAAGCGGTTTGATCCTCATTAGGTCAACCAAAATTTGTCTTTTGCTTTTCCTCATTTCATTAACAAAGCCCGTCAAATAGGCGATCTTCCATTGTAGTATATTATTTTTTATGTTACCCTAAAAAAGTAATCAATTTAAGTTAACCGATCTGTTCAATTTGTGTTAACAAAAAAAGATGAAAGGTGGATTTGGCGTGGACAACACAAAAAATCAACACCGTAAGCATCATTTAATTGAATATGCTAACGGTAAGTCTCTGGAAGAGATTAACGGAACTGTTAAGGTTCCACATGGTAAAGGTTTCTGGCGAACATTATTCGCTTATTCTGGCCCTGGTGCATTAGTTGCCGTGGGTTATATGGATCCTGGTAACTGGGCTACTTCAATTACCGGTGGTCAGAGTTTCCAGTACACCTTAATGACTACTATCTTGATTTCAAGTTTGATTGCGATGTTGCTTCAATACATGGCAGCTAAACTCGGAATCGTGAGTCAAATGGACTTGGCCCAGGCAACACGGGCCCGTACCGGTAAAGCATTAGGTGTTATTCTATGGATCATGACTGAGTTAGCCATCATGGCAACTGATATTGCTGAAGTTATTGGTGCCGCAATTGCCCTTAACTTGTTATTCCACATTCCGTTGATTCCATCAGTATTTATTACCGTTCTTGATGTTTTGGTATTGCTATTATTAACCAAGATTGGTTTCCGGAAGATCGAAGCAATTGTTGCCTGCCTAATTTTAGTTATTCTATTCGTCTTTGCCTACCAGGTCGCATTGTCACACCCTAACTGGGGTGCTGCTTTTGCTGGCTTACTGCCTTCCACTAAGGCAATTGCTAAGTCACCAGAAATTGGTGGAATTACTCCATTAAGTGGTTCACTTGGTATCATTGGTGCGACTGTTATGCCTCACAACTTATACCTTCACTCAGCAATTTCTCAAACTCGGCAAATCGACCACAACGACTTGGATAGTATCCGGCAAACTGTTCGGTTCACCACTTGGGATTCTAACATTCAATTGTCATTAGCCTTTGTTGTTAATGCATTGCTGTTAATCATGGGGGTTGCCGTATTTAAGACTGGTGCCGTTCAAGATAGTTCATTCTTCGGCCTTTACGATGCATTGAACAACACTTCGATGCTTAGTAATCCAATTCTGATTGCTGTTGCTAAGTCCGGTGTTCTTTCAACGCTATTTGCCGTTGCGTTGCTAGCTTCTGGTCAAAACTCAACCATTACTGGTACCTTAACTGGTCAAGTAATCATGGAAGGGTTCGTTCACATGAAGATGCCACTTTGGGCTCGTCGGCTTGTTACACGGATCATCTCAGTTATCCCTGTTTTAATTTGTGTTGGGATGACCTCAGGTGAATCAACCATCCAACAACACACCGCATTGAACCTTTTAATGGAAAACTCACAGGTATTCTTAGCATTTGCCTTACCATTCTCAATGTTGCCATTATTAATGATGACCAATAGTGACGTTGAAATGGGTGAATTTAAGAACCGTGGCTGGGTTAAAGTTTGTGGCTGGATCTCAGTTGTCGCATTAACTTTCTTAAACCTTTACAACCTTCCTTCAACATATGAAGGATTTGATATTTGGTCAAAGAGTACTTCAGATGTTCTAGCCTACATCACCATTGTTATCATCCTTGTTCTCTTAGCTTGGACTTGCGTTGAACTATACCGTGGGGATAAGCGCTTTGCCGCTGAAGGAAAGGGATTCGGTCAAAAGGAAGAAAAGATGATTGATAGCAAGGACTAACAAATCTTACTGAAGATTTAAATTTCCTTTATTGTTCACTCACAAATTCTTCAAACTTTACCTGTATATTAGGAACCATAAGATAACTCCTATATCTTTTCCTCCCTAAATAACAGTAAAGATTTAAAATTAGGGGCTGGGGTAATTCCCAGTCCCTAATTTTTTGCTTCTAAGTAACACTAACCCAGTTGATAATCCGGTAAAATGTTATAATATATCTTTGAAAATATAAGTCTCATCCTTAACTTTGAGGTGAATTCATTGAATAATCAAAACAACAATGAGCGCCCTACTCGCGTTCAGCTATATGATTCAAATAACAATCGTCGTTCTCACCTTCATAAAGGCGGGAAAAAGCCAAAGATGCCCCATTTTAAGGGAAAAAATAGGCTTTTCAAAATCCTGCTAGCAATTCTGTTGGTAATCTTAGTGATCATGATCATTGTTTTCTTAATCAAGCAACAAAATCCTGTTAACACTGATAATAATGACACGACAGTCTCAACCAGCAGTAAATCATCGTCACACAAGAAGAAGCATCACAAAAAGCACCAGTCTTCTAGTACCAGTAATGATGACCAGGATACCTATTCATTCTCTTATTCCACCAATAACGGTGGTGGTTCGCGAGGAACCCAGCATTACTCAAATCAAGACCAGCATCCCACGAATAATAATGGCGGAAATACCTCCTCTTCTCAACCTAGCACCCCACAGCCAAGCCAAAACAATAATAACGGGAACGCTCACCAACCTAGCAATTCCGGTAATAGTCAAACTAATAGCGGAAATAATGGGGGCAGTACTAGTTCTACGCCAGCAACAAATCCTGCTAGTCATTAAAAAATTTAAAAAAGGGGTTGCGATCCATTTTCCCAGTGATATAATCATAGGCAATTAAAGGATATGCACGTTAATTACCCTCTACTAGGGAGTCGGTGCCTAGGCTGGAAGCATCGTTGAAGAGCTAATTATTGTTGTACCACCTTTACTTATTGCTTGCTGAAATAAGGCGAGTCGGGTCGTGTCCGTTAATACACCTTAGAGAGGACGGGATTAATACGTCCTGAAGATGGGTGGAACCACGCTAATTATAAAAATAATTGACGTCCCTAACGCTATTACTTTAGTAGCGTTAGGGACGTTTTTTGTTTAACTACAAAAAAGGGAGAGATTGTTTATGGCTCAAGTTGCTGTCATGTCACCAGATGGATCAGTTAAAAAGATTGATCGTGATTCAAAAGAAGGTTTACAAGCATTACGGAAGCTTTCTGCATTAATGTTGAAGGCTGCCTTAAAGCAAGAATTTAAAGGAATTCGTTTAGGGGAAGCAGTCGCTGACGAAGATGGTTTCCATGTTGATTCAGATAAGGATAACCAACAAGTTTCTGCTGACGAATTACCAGCACTTGAAGACGTTATCAAGGGAATGGCAAAGAATGACGCAAAAGTTGAATTTGTCGAAGTTTCTGTTGAAGATGCTTTAGCAGAAGTTGAAGCAGACCGCTTCTCAAGTGAATTGATCAAGGAAAATGCCAAGGATGGCAAGGTTGCAATGTATCAATTAGGTGACGTCAAAGCCGTTGCTGATGACGATATTCTCCTTTATGGCGATGTTGTCAAAAACCTTCGTCTTCTTTCCGTTGCTGGTGCTTACTGGAAAGGGATGTCCTCAAACCCAATGCTCCAACGAATTTATGGTACTGTCTTCTACAAGAAGGATGCCTTAGAAGAAGATCTTAAGAAGCGTCAAGAAGCTAAGGAACGTGATCACCGGGTTATCGGTAACCAACTCGATCTCTTCTTCGTTGATCCAAAGGTTGGTGCCGGATTACCATACTGGATGCCAAAGGGTGCCACTATTCGGCGGACAATCGAACGTTACATCATCGACCGTGAAGTAGCGGACGGTTACAAGCACGTTTACACTCCAGTATTAATGAACCTCGATGCTTACAAGACTTCTGGTCACTGGGAACACTATCGTGACGACATGTTCCCACCAATGGACATGGGTGACGGTGAAATGCTTGAATTGCGGCCAATGAACTGCCCAAGTCATATTCAAGTTTACAAGCACCATATCCGTTCATATCGTGATCTCCCATTACGGATTGCTGAACTTGGAATGATGCACCGTTACGAAAAGTCTGGTGCCCTTTCTGGTCTTCAACGTGTTCGTGAAATGACCTTAAATGATGGTCATACTTTCGTTACCCTTGACCAAATTCGTTCTGAATTCGCTAAGATTCTTCGCTTAATCATGGACGCTTACAAGGACTTTGACATTACTGATTACAGTTTCCGTCTTTCTCTTCGTGATCCAAAGAATGTTAAGAAGTACTACGCTAACGATGAGATGTGGGAAAAGTCTCAATCAATGTTAAAGAAAGCCATGGATGACCTTAACCTTGATTACTACGAAGCTGAAGGTGAAGCAGCCTTCTACGGTCCAAAGCTTGATATTCAAACTAAGACTGCTCTTGGCAATGATGAAACCATGTCAACAATCCAACTTGACTTTATGCTTCCAGAACGGTTCGGCCTTACTTATGTCGGCCAAGATGGTAAGGAACATCAACCAGTTATGATCCACCGTGGTGTTGTTGGTACTATGGAACGGTTCATCGCTTACTTAACTGAAATTTACAAGGGTGCTTTCCCAACCTGGTTAGCTCCAGAACAAGTTCACATTATTCCAGTTAATGAGGATGCTCATGGCGAATATGCTGATGAACTTGCTAAGAAGATGAAGGCTGCTAATATCCGGGTTGTTGTTGATCACCGGAACGAAAAGATGGGTTACAAGATTCGTGAATCTCAAACTCAAAAGGTTCCGTACACCCTTGTTGTTGGTGACGATGAAAAGGCCAATAATGGTGTTTCTGTACGGAAGTATGGTGAGAAAGAACAAAACGAAATGAGCCAAGATGCATTTATGAACGAAATTCTCGCTGATATTGCATCATACTCCCGTGAAAACTAAAAACCTACTATCCTAAAGTAAAAGAGATCGAAAATTCTGATTGGAATTTTCGATCTCTTTTACTTTATTCTATCAAGATGTTCTTTAAATTACTGCTAACTGTTCCACCCAACACGCAAAAAGGCTCCCGGCCAAAGGGCCAAGCATTGGTACCCAAGCATATGACCACTCACTTTTTCCCTTATTTGGGACAGGAAGAACAGTATAAGCTAACCGCGGCGACCAGTCTCGGGCAGGATTCAAGGCAAACCCAGTCGTTGAACCAAGGCAAGTTCCAATAACCGCAATCACAAGTCCAACCATAAGCGGCTTTAGCCCTGAAGTAAAATTACCTAAATTCAGCAAAACAAAAATAAAGGTAAAGGTCGCAATAAATTCTGAAAGGAAGTTAAATGGGGCACTCTTAATTGCCGGACGCGTAGCAAAGATTCCAACAGTATTCCCTTCCTTAGGTGTTTTAGTGACTTTGAATTGCGGGTAAAATTGAATGATTACAATGATTGCACCAACAAAAGCACCTAAAAATTGACCGCCCAAGTAAGGAAGTACCGAGTGCCAAGGAAACAATCCAAAAATTGCATATGGAATCGTTACTGCAGGATTAAGATGTCCTTGAGAACCAAGAAATCCAGCAACGTAAACGCCCATTGTTACTGCTAGTCCCCAAGAGATACTAATATACCACCAGTTACTTCCCCGACCATAACTTTGCTTTAAATTTACACTGGCACATGCACCGCAGCCAAGAATAATCAAGATCATTGTTCCAAAGAATTCGCCAATAAATCCATGCATTCAGGTTCCCGCCCTTCTTGTATTCGCTTACAAAGATGATTTAATTTTAGCATACTTAAGCTGCAATTACTGCTAACTATTAGATCCCATGCCATTGACATCGTTTGATATCAACATGGTTTTCGTCCTTAAATGGTACTTTTTCAGCCATCAGCATTGGTCGTTGATCAAACCATCCTGGAACAAGCCGACCAGTAGCAGTTACCACTCTGTGACATGGATGCTTACCATACCCGCCGGATTTACCAAGAGCCTTCCCCACTAATCTAGCATTTCGGGGACGACCAATTATTTTAGCGATTTGCCCATAGGTCGCCACCCGACCTAGCGGGATAATATCAACAATGTTTAATACAGATTGCATAAACTGCTCATCAATCTTTGTCATTTAATCACTCGTTTCCTGAGTCAACCGCGGTAACATTAGAAAAATGATTAGTCCAATTAAGAACAGAATACTAAGAGAAGCCGCGCCAACCGTTGATTTATTCGTCAACTGGGTTACAAAACCCACAATTACCGGACCCAAAATAGCTGAAAATTTACCAAGGATATTATAAAAGCCAAAGAACTCACTACTTGAATCTTTAGGAATTAACTGGCCAAAATAAGACCGACTAAGTGCTTGCAACCCACCCTGACTTGTCCCAACTAAAATAGCAAGAATCCAGAAATCAGCTAATGATTTTAAGCGTAACGCATCTAAACAAATAAAAAGGTAAATGATAATTCCTACCAGAATTGCTAAACGGTTAGATGTCTTCTGGGCTAACCAACCATAAAGAATTGAACACGGAAACGCAATTAATTGAACCATAAGTAAAACAAGCATTAGCATTGTTGTTTCGATCCCAAGGTCCTTCCCAATTGCGGTTGCCATCGTAAAAATAGTATCAACACCATCAATATAAAAGAAGTAAGCAACCAGAAACCAGAAAATTTTTCTGTGCTGTTTAACGTGATAAAGCGTTCTTCCTAACCGTTTGAAACTATCGACTACTGGATCAGTTACCGCTTGAACATTATGGTACTGATGACCATGCCTTAACAACGGCCAGGCAAAAATTAGCCACCAGGCCGCAACAAGGATAAAGCTAAACTTGGCGATTCCATAGCTACTTAAAAGACCATTAAAACCACCAGTTAGTTGTGCACCAAGAAAAATAGTGAAAGCAAGAACACCACCAAGGTATCCCATTCCGTAACCAGTTGTTGAAACAGCATCCATCTGCTGATTATCAGCGACATCTGTAAGAAAACTATCATAGAAAAGATTTCCGCCAGAATAACCGATTACTGAAAGAACATAAATGATTAATAATGCAGCCCATTGATTTACCGGAATAACAGCTAACGCAAAGGTCATCACAATACCAACCCATGTAAACAGGTTCAGCCATCGCCGTTTTGAATTAGGATAATCCGCCAACGCACCAAGTAGCAGTGCCATTAACGATACAATTAAAGTCCCAAAGCTATTCGCATAACCCCAAAGCGCGGTTGAATTTGTTGCACTAATCCCGTTCTCACTTGCAATCGCTTTAAAGTAAACCGGTAAGACAGCAGTTACTACTAAGATTCCATAACCAGAGTTGGCCCAATCATAAAAAATCCATTGCCACTGTTGCTTATTAAACTTCACTTACTTAACCTCACTTTTAACTACTCCAGGGATTACCTGACCAGCTGTGGGTGCAGGATAATGAAGTCCCAATATCTTAGCAAATGTTGGTCCCTCATCAACCAAGTGGGCTGTTGCTACTTCTTTTCCTTGGTTAATACTTGGTCCAACAAAAATTGCTGTTGTGAAATAATTAGGCTGGTTAGGACCATAACCATGAACTGCGCGGTAGCGATCATGAGTACCAAGCGATTTGGGATCAACCTTTTCAACGATTGCTGGTCGATTAACTTCATCGGTAAAGTAATACCCTGGCTTAGCCTCAACCAAAAAACTACACTTCGGATCGGCACCAAGTTTTACTGCTTCCGCCCCACTATAAATTCGTTCAACGCCTTCAACTCCAGCAATTAATTGCTTCAACTTATTCAGATCAACATAGCCCTTGGTATAAATATACGTTTCCCCGTCGCATGTTTTAGCAGTCACTCGCCAATTATTCTTGTATGTTGATTTTCCCTTAATCGGGGTAAGCAGGCCTTGGTTTGCAAAGACCATGTTAAGGTGAATCATTTTATCAACATTGATTTGATAGTGATCGCCTAAAATTACAAAATCAGTATCGCCATATGTCCCCGCATCACGGCTTGCCTGAATAATCTTTGCTACCCGGCGATCTAGCCTTTGCAAAGCAGCCTTAGCTTGCGGAGAGCGGACTCCATTCCGGTGACGCATGCTATCCATGTCAACCAAATGAATTAACGTAAGATCCGGGCGCTTATTTATGATCGTATCTACAGCACATGCCGTCACAAAGTCATCAAGCCACGGTTGCTTTATTCCTCGCCGAAGCTTTCCGTAACGATGGTTCATTTGGTAAAGAAACAATGGTGAGCTTGCTTTAAGCGACACTAATACTTGGTTCGTCCAGATTCTATTAGGAAAAATCTCTGCTAAGTTATAATTTATTTTACTTCCCGCAGTAACCGGCCACAAAAATGCTGCCGTTGTTAAGCCGGCCTCACGTGCAACATCATAAAGCGGCATTGCCTTAATATCTTTACGGTACCAATACCAATCGGGTGACTCGCGTTGTGGCTGAATTTTTGTGTTATTTACAATGCCATGAATTGCCGGATATTGACCAGTGATGATTGAAGTATGTGATGGATAAGTTAAGGTCGGAAAGATCCCCTTAACTCGTTTGACCCACGTCCCCCGCTTAATTAATTGATCAAGATGGGGAACAAATTCACGAAGCTCATCAAGATCGCGAAAGCCCATCGAATCAAGAGAGATTACTACCAATTTATGTAATGCCATTATCCCATCTGCTTCCTTTTAAGTTTTGTTTCCATTTTAAAATAAAAATTAGTGAATTCGTAACCCCAAAGATAAAATGATAAAAGTAAATTTATTAACAGGAGAGCTAGAGCAAGCGGTTACAGGATTTGCAATTTGATTCACAGCGATTTTTAATGTAAAATTAAGGTTCAGTTTTCTGTATTTTTTTTGAAAGGAATCATCATTATGCAAAATCAGTTACCAAAGGATAAAGAACACGAGAAAACTCTCGGTCTCTTTGACCTTTCCATTTTAGGTATCGGCGCAATTATTGGTACGGGAATTCTAGTATTAACTGGAATTGTCGCCGCGGAAGATTCAGGCCCAGCAATCGTCTTTTCCTTCCTAATTGCCGCGTTAGCTAGTGGATTAATTGGCCTCTGTTATTCTGAACTAACCACTAGTTTACCTAATTCAGGAAGTGCCTTCTTCTATGCTTGGGTATCCATTGGTAAGTTCGTCGCATTTTTGGCCGGCTGGACGCTAATTGGTGTTTACGTCACTACCACAGCAACAGTGGCGAATGGGTGGACAGGTTATGTTCAATCATTTTTAGAGGTTCTTGGCATTAACCTTCCTCATCGTTTCCTCGTTACTCCAGCTGCTGGGGGGTATGTTAACCTTCCTGCTGTTTTAATGATCTTCCTAATGACAATTATCCTAACTCGGGGAACAAGCGAAAGTAAGTTAATTAATAACTTTCTTGTTGGGGTAAAAATTTTTATTATTCTTTTATTTATTATCGTTAGCGTTCCACACGTTAATCCTAGTAACTGGCATCCCTTCCTTCCATATGGTTATAAGGGGATCTTCACTGGTGCTTCTGCTGTTTTCTTCTCGTTCCTTGGCTTTGATGCCCTGGCAACTTCCGCAGAAGACGCTAAAGACGTTGATAAAAATATTCCCCGGGCAATAATTTTGTGCCTGGTTATCTCTACTACCCTTTATGTATTAGTAAGTCTTGTTATGACAGGGGTTGTTTCCTACACTAAGTTAAACGTTTCTGAAGCCATGTCCTATGTTTTGATTGTTAAGGGACATAGTTTTGTTGCGGAAATTGTCTCACTTGGGGCCGTTTTAGGGATTATGGCAGTTGTATTTGCCTTCATTTACGCCGGCTCTAACATTCTCAAGTCAATGAGTCGAAGTGCATTCCTGCCTAAGGGCTTTGCTAAAGTAAATACTAAAACTCAAAGTCCTAATCGGGCAATTTGGTTAGTGGGGATTTTTTCAGCGATTTTAGCTGGTGAATTTGATCTTCACTACTTGGCATTAATTGCTAATATCGGTTCTTTAATGGTGTTCGCGTTAATCTCACTTATTGTTATTATTCTGCGTCTCCGTTATCCAGAACTTAAACGGCCTTTCAAGGTGCCATTCGGTAAGACAATTCCGGTACTTTCAATTATCATCTGTATTGTCCTCCTCGTTAGCATCTCATTGACCGCCTGGCTGACATACCTTATTTGGATCGCTCTTGGCTTAATTATTTACTTCTGCTATTCACTCCGTCATGCGGATGAATTTAATTTTACAAAGGAATAAGATTCATCTTTACTATATTAAAAAGCTTCAAGTATTCGGGCTTCCCTGAATATTTGAAGCTTTTTTAATGTGAATTATCAGTTAACGCTGCCATTTGCTTATTTTTGCAGTTTCCGTTTAACCATTGTTGGATCGGCCTTCCCGGGATTCAACTCTACCAGCTTACCTGAGCCACTATAAATAATCCATTCTGCAAGGTTCACAATATGATCGCCAGCACGTTCAAGGTAACGAATTACGGAAAGGTAATCACCATATGTTTTCACGTTTTGACCTGCTTTTACTAATGCATTCATAATTGCTCGTTGTTGTTGAACATAGATTAGATCAACTTTCAAATCCTCGTTAGCAACTTCATAGGCCTTTTGTTCATCAGTATAAACATATGCATCCAGAACTCGCTCTAACATCTCCCGAACAATCATCATCATCTTTTCAATCTGTTCTTCAATTTCTTTATTATGCTCTCGATCACTTAAATGGATAGCTGCCCGGGCAATATGGGATGCATAATCGCCTAATCTTTCAATATCACTACTTGCTTTCAAAATACTGATAATCTTGCGAAAATCGCTTGCTACAGGTTGTTGCAATGCCATTAACTTAAGTGCCTCTTTTTCAAGATTAATTTCCTCATCATTAATCTTAGGATCAACTTTTAGGACCTGTTCTGCCAGTGCTGTATCATTCTCCGTGAACGCCTTTGTTGCCTGGTATATCTGTTCACTAGCATCGATTCCCATCTCCATAAAATGACCACGAAGCCGCTTTAATTCATCGTTAAAAATTGCACCCATCTATCTACAACCTCCTAACCAAACTTACCGCTTAAATAATCAGCAGTCTTTTGTTCTCGTGGATTCATAAAAATATTTGCTGTCTTATCAAACTCAATGAGGTGTCCCTGATGCATAAACGCCGTCCAGTCTGCTGAACGCGATGCCTGCTGCATATTGATCGTTAATTGCTCTTTCAATTGTACTAAAGTATCTTCAATTTGCGAAGTTGAAACTGGATCAAGGGCACTGGTTGGTTCGTCCATTAGAATGATTTCTGGTCGAACTGCTAACGTCCGGGCAATACAAAGCCGCTGTTGCTGTCCTCCCGAAAGCGCGAGCGCACTAGATTTCAATTGATCCTTTACTTCATCCCACAATGCTGCCTGACGAAGACTTTCTTCAACTCGTTGGTCAAGTACCCGTCGATCCCTTTCACCGGCTAACCTAAGACCATAGATCACATTTTCATAAATTGACAGCGGAAATGGCGTTGGCTGCTGGAAAACCATTCCGATTCGCTGACGAACTCGATAAACGTTAACTTTCGGTTGATTGATATTTACCCCGTGAAAATTAATTTCTCCCTTTACCGTTGCAAAGTCATCGTTCATCCTATTCAAGCTCCGCAATACCGTAGATTTTCCTGAGCCAGAAGCGCCAATCAATGCCGTAATTTTATTTTGGGGAAATTTTAGATTAATATCATGAGCAACATGCTTTTCACCATAAAGGACCTGAAGATTTTTTGTTTCTAAAGCCGTACTTGTTTGCATTTGTTTCTCCTTACTTAGTTAAACGTTGCTTAATTCGGTGACCAACATAGCGGGCTGCAAGATTAAACAGCAGAATCGTAATAATTAATACAGCAGCGGAACCATTTGAAACCGCTCGGGCATCAGGAACTAGCCCCTCGCTATTCACTTTCCAGATGTGAACCGCCAATGTTTCTGCTGGTCGCATTGGGTTCAGGAAACTTGTTGGACTAAAAGGATTCCAATCAGCATAGTTAATTGCTGGAGAACTTTGCCCCGCCGTATATATTAATGCGGCTGCTTCACCGAAGATCCGTCCAGCGCTTAATATTGCGCCAGTAATAATTCCTGGCAGTGCTGCCGGAAGAACAATTTTAGTCGTGACGCGCCATTTTGACATCCCTAACCCTAATCCTGCTTGGCGTTGCAAATACGGGACCTGTTGTAGCGCATCCTCACAACTACGGGTTAAGATTGGTAAGTTTAAAATCGTTAATGCTAATGCCCCTGCTAATAATGAAAAGTCAAAGCCAAACTGCAAAACGAAGACTAAGTAGCCAAATAAGCCAACTACTACAGAAGGCAAAGAACTTAAAACCTCAATCGCCAGCCGAAGCATTTGTGTCCACCAATTTTCTGGAGCATATTCACTCAAATAAATTGCCGCACAAAGAGCTAGCGGAACTGAGACGATTAGGGTCAAAAGCACTAAGTAAAGGGAGTTAAAAAGCTGATCACGAATCCCACCACCCGCAGCAAATGATTCAGCATTAGCCGTTAAGAAGTGCCAGGAAATATTAGGAATTCCCATTGCTAAAATGTAAATTAACAAACTAAGGATTACCAAGCCAACCAATCCTGCCAGTCCTAGTATTATCCCAGTTGCTACTTTGTCAACTCGCTCTGGATTCATCATCTTGCTCCTTTCTTACTTACCAACCGCATTAATAAGTTGAATGCCAGGGACATCACAAGAAGGATTAATGCTAGCGACCACAAAGCATTATTCGATGCTGTTCCCATTACTGTATTCCCAATCCCCGTTGTTAAAACACTCGTGAGCGTGGCTGAGGACTCCATCAAACTCTTTGGTACAATGGTCGTATTTCCAATTACCATTTGAACTGCTAATGCCTCCCCAAATGCCCGTGCCATTCCAAATACCATCGCTGTTAATATTCCACTCTTCGCACTGGGAATTATTACCCGGGAAATAGTCTGCCACCGTGTCGCTCCTAGGCCGGACGATGCTTGCCGATACTTTTGCGGAACTGCTTGTAAACTATCGATGGTCATTGATGTCATTGTTGGGAGAATCATTAGGAAAAGAACACTCGTCGCTGCTAGAATTCCAAATCCGGTTCCTCCAAATACTTGACGAAGATAAGGAACAATCACAGTCAATCCGAGGTAACCGTACACTACTGAGGGGATCCCAACAAGCAATTCAATTAGCGGTTGAAGATACTGATAAGCTTTTTGTGGAAGCATTTCCGTAATTGCAATTGCAACAACTAACGCTAATGGTAAGGCAATAACTCCCGATAAGGCAGTCACGCTGAACGAGGTGATAATCATCGGCAACGCCCCATAGTGATGGTGGCTCGGTTGCCAGTCGGTACTTGTTAAGAAATGCCAGATTGATACCCCATTATCCTTAAAAAGAGCAATTCCTTTGAAGGTAAGAAAAATTAAGATTGTTCCTACCAATCCACCAATCAAAATAATTGCCAGGTAGCTGATCAATTTGCCGACCCACTCCTGCTTACTTTCAATTGACGATTGACTTAACTGTTTTTTTAAATCGTCCATCGTTTACTCCTTTATGCTTGTCTTCCCGTCCGCTGTTCGTTGGACTTTCATATCATGAATATTAATGTAGTTTGCATCTTCGACTAATGTTTGTTGAACTTTTTTCGTTTGCATGTAATTAATAAACTTCTCAGTCGCCCTAGTTGACTTTTTCTGAGTATACATGTGCTCATATGACCATAATGGCCATTTATTTGTCGTAACATTCTTTGCCACTGGTGCAATCCCATTAATCTTTACTGGCTGAACTTGATCGTTAAGGTAAGCAAACGAAATATAACTAATCGATCCTGGAGTATTCTTAACAATTTCCTTTACGGTGCCGTTCGAATCCTGTTCTTGAGCATTAATTGACCGTTCACCATCCTTAAGAACTACCTGTTCAAATGCTACCCGGGTTCCGCTTCCGGCAGCCCGATTAATCACCGTTATTGGTAAATCGGGGCCACCAACTTGGCGCCAGTTTGTGATCTTCCCCGTATAAATTTGTCGTAATTGTTCAAGAGAAAGATTATTAATTCCTAATTCATAGTTTACAACTGGAACAATTCCAGAAACCGCAACAATATGATCCGTAAGTTTCTTTTCATTAATCCCATCTTGCTGATCTGCAAAGATATCTGACGAACCAACATTAACCGCTCCTGCTTGAACCTGACTTAATCCAGTTCCAGATCCGCCTCCTTGGACAGTAATACTCGTCTGCGGTTTTACCTCCCGATAGTTCTCAACAACTGCTTCAGTTAGTGGTTGGAGGGCAGTAGAGCCAACAATTGTAATTTTTTCTTGCGGTGGTTGTTTCTTTGCTGCAACCCAACCGGCTCCTAACCCGGCAATTATTGCTGCACCGATAATCCCTATAATTATTCTCTTCATCTTGTCTCCCTAGTTGTTTTCGTTAACTTCATATGATACAAATAAAGAATATCAAGTCGATGTAAATATTTAATCTTCGCATTGTAAAAGTTGTGTAAATTTTGGAGAAGAATATGACTAACAAGTTTTTATTAATGAGTCAGAACACTGAATTAACTCAGCAACTAACCACCCTCTGTAAAAAAGCACGGTGGACTCTTAGCCAAATTACAACACCAACCGGATTAGTGGTTGAACTTGAAAAGCAACCAGTTGCGGGAATCTTCTGGGATCTTACTGACACAACCCTAGATACCACAATCGCGACCATGACCTTGATCCGTGAGCAAGTCCATGGTCCAATCATTGTTTTTGCAACCAAATTAACGGAACGAATTCAGCGAAAACTTTATAAATCACGGGTGGATGATCTGGTTTTGTTTCCATTTAATGAGCGCACCATTCAACCATTAATCGAACAACGGCTATGGCTTTATCAACAGTTAAAGTTTAAGGAGTCCGTGCCTACTAAAAAAATAACACCACCACAAATAGCTTCAATCGGTTCATGGCAAATCGATCAGGAAAATTACACTGTCACCAAAAATAATTTGCCTGTTGAGCTTACTCCTAAAGAATTTCAATTGCTCGCCTACTTAATTGAACACCACGATCAAGTACTCAGTCGCGAACAACTCGTAAATGGAGTGTGGGGATATGATATCCTTGATACTTCCCGAATTGTCGACATTCATATCAGCCACCTTCGGGATAAACTTGAAGATGATCCCCATAAACCAGATCACCTGTTAACGATTCGTGGCTTTGGTTATAAGCTAGTAAAATAACATTTTTTAGATCCCAGCTGCGAAAGTGTAAAATAAAAGAAGATAGAACTTTGGGATTATTACACAAAGGGGATCTGATTTAATGACTCGTTTTAAAAATTCTGCATGTACGTCCATTATGGTTGGCAAAAAAGCCTCAATGGATGGTTCAACTTTTATTGCCCGAAATGAAGACCGGGTGGTTGCAATCGAACCAAAACGGTTTATCGTTCAACCAGCAGTTTCTGGTCGAGACGAGACATATGTTTCACCATACAATAAGTTAACAGTCAAATTACCGGCAACTGGAATGCGCTACACTGCAACACCAAGCGGTGACCAAAGCATGGGACCAAATGAAGAAGATGGCTTTAACGAAGAAAATGTTGGTGAAAGTGCCACCGAAAGTGTTTACGCTAATGATCGCGTTCTTGCCTATGATCCATACGTTAAAAATGGTCTAGCTGAAGACTCAATGACTAACCTTGTCCTGCCATACATTCATAGTGCCCGTGAAGGAGTAGAATATCTGGGCAAGCTAGTAGCGAAGTATGGATCTGCTGAGGGTAATGGTGTCCAATTTAACGACCAAAACGAGGTCTGGTACATGGAAATTGCTACCGGACACCATTGGGTAGCAGTTCGGATTCCTGATGATTGTTATGCTGTCGCTGCTAACCAAATTGCCATTGAAAAGATTAACTTTGAAGATTCAGATAACTATCTGTGGTCCGACAGGATTGAAGAATTCGTTAATCTTCACGGTTTAAATCCGGACAATGACCAATGGAATTTCCGTCATATTTTTGGAACCAACACCCAATTTGATCATCATTACAACACTCCCCGAGTTTGGTTTGCCCAACGCTACTTCAATCCTGTTGCTGCCGCTAGCCAAACACCTGAGTCTTCAGAAATGCCCTTTATCCGGAAGCCAGAACGGAAAATTGCGGTTGAGGATATCCAATATATTCTGAAGTCTCACTACAATGAAACAAAGTACGACCCACTCGGTGACGGTAATGAGCATGATCGAAAAGTCTACCGGGCAATCTCCCTTTCGCGAACTGCCCAGTCGCATATTCTTCAAATGAGAAATAATGTCGATTCAAAACATGCCGCTGTTCAGTGGATCGAAATGGGAGTTCCCAGCTTTAATGCCTATGTTCCATTCTTTGCTAACGCGGACGATACTGATGTTTCCTACCGTGAGCTACCAAAAAAGATGGATTTAAAGAGCGCTTTTTGGCTTAATGAAGCTCTTGCAATGGTCGTTGAATCCCATTACAGCGAATTTAATCAAGCCGATCTCGACTTCCAAAAAGAACTTGGCGAATGGTGCCGACGAAAGATTCACGAGGTTGATGAACATGCCAAAAAGCTTGACGGTAAACAACTCACAACTTACCTTACTGGTCAAAACCATGAGATTGCGAGCCACTGTAACGCTAAAGCAAAAGAATTGTTATTCAATTTAATGACTCAGGGAACCGAGTTATCAAAGTTAACTTTCAAAATGGATCCAAATTTATAGGATGATCACAAAAGATGGCGACTTGGAAAAACGCTTTTCCAAGCCGCCATCTTTTATTACTTTCGATGTTCCCGCGTAGCTTCCGCAAGGTGAACCAGGTTAGTTACAAAGTTATGGGTTTTTGCCTCATAGTGATACTTCCGCCCAAGTTTAACAAAGTAGCCGTTGATATAGTCAACCTCAACTGGTCGATTATGACTCATATCTTGATACATCGATGGGTAATGATGAGGGTTACCAACCTTCGAAACATAGTTAACACTCTCCAGTTCTTCTGCCCGACTATTAACTAACTGGACCCCCGCCCGTTCACAAACGTCATAGGCTTCGTCAATTAGTTGCCGGGATAATTCATCCGCCTTCTCAAAGGAAGCATATTCCCCCATCGTGATTTCAAACATCGTACATAAAGTATTAACAACTGAATTAAAGACTACCTTGGCCATTAAGGTTCCCATGAAGTTATCCTTTAATGTTGGGTTGAAGTTTGCCTTTTCTAATTCTGCCATTAGCTCATCTGTTTTGGCATTTGGCTTTTCAGTATAGTTTGCCCAATTGGTAGTCCCCATCCCTGGCTTACCAACAAACTCGACTTCGCCCGGACTAGTTAAAATGGTTGCCACAAGTGCTGTTCCAGCAGTTAACTTTTCCTTAGGGAAATATTTAAGTAATTTCTCGACGTGCCCCATTCCGTTCATCGCGGTTAAACAATACTGATCTTTGAAGAAATGTTTACACCGTTCCAACATATCGTCTAATTGCATCTGCTTCAGTTCAAAGAACACAAAGTCAGCATCGGTTGCTGTATATTCTTCTGGAGTATAGACGTTAACCGGAACAAGATGTTTGTTTTGGTGCTCACGAGTAACATAAACCCCGCCCTGTTCCTTCATCTTGTCATAATGTGGTTGCCAACCTTCCACAAAGTCAACTTCATTTCCTTGTTCTTGTAACAATACACCAAAGCGGAGACCCATTGCTCCAGCACCAACTACTGTAAACTTCATAATATCCAACTCCCTTTCTCTAGCTCACCAATAAGTCTCAGTAATAAAGCTTTCTTGCTGATCGGTAATTTATAAATAAAAAAGCGCCCAAAGATTGATTAATCAACCTTAAGGACGCTCCTGCGTGTTACCACCTTTTATTCGTTAATAGCTCACACCATTAACCTCAAATGTTCAGTCATAATAACTAAACACGGTAGCGATAATGGGCTACTCCCACCGCAGATTACTAACTTCATCCTGGCACTCAAAGTGATTTTCATTAACATCTAGTTATCCTTTTTTCATCAGCCAAGGACTCTCTGCAAACTTGATCCTAACTACTCTTCTTGTCAACGTGTTTTATAATTATAATTTAATTGTGTTTTAATTTAACTCGCTAATTATTAATTGTCAACATTCTTTTTAAATCTTTAATTTAATATGTGCATTCGGTGTAGTAGTTCAGTTAATAAATCGATTAAACTTAATTTTTTAAATAATAAAGATTAGTTATTGACATTAAAATGAGAATATTCTAGTATAATGACAATCAAATTTACAAATTGCATTGAAAAGATGAGTAGTCTTAGAAATTCAGCACAGAGAGTTGCGTTAGATGAGAAGCAATCTGGAGGACTTTGACGAAGATGGTCTTGGAGCACTTACGAACGATGAGCTATATTTAGTTAGTTGTTCACGATTGACGACCGATAAAACGTCTAGGTTTACCTTCGGGTGTACCTACTGAGGATTAGGTTGTGAGACCTGATCAAAATAGGGTGGTAACACGTTATTTCTGACTGATTGAAATTGACGTCCCTAGGAAAAGTTAAACTGCTTTTCCTAGGGGCTTTTTATTTGCTCTTATTTCCTGAACTTATCTGAAAAAGAAAGGATGTATTCAATATGACCCAATTTACAACTCGCACTACTTCACCATTCCGTTATGATATTGTTGGTAGTTTTCTTCGTCCGCAAAAGCTAAAGGAAGCTCGTAATGATTTTGCTCAAGGAAAGATTAATCAAGAACAACTCACAGAAGTCGAAAATCAATATATTACCGAACTAGTCAATAAGGAAGAAGCAGTTGGCTTAAACGCTGTTACAGATGGTGAATTCCGGCGAAGCTATTGGCACCTTGATACTTTCTGGGGATTCGCGGGAATTAAGCATACAACTCAGGAACACGGTTACCTTTTCCACGATGAGGAAACCCGTAATGACTCTGCACAAGTTGCTGGAAAAATTTCCTTCAAACCAGGTCATCCTGATGTTGAAGCATTTAAATTTCTGAAGAGTCTTACGGATGGTAAAGACGTCACTCCTCGACAAAGTATTCCAGCACCGGCTCAATTCTATGCCGAATTAGTTCGTGGTGATGAAAACATTGCTGCTTTACGGAAGTACTACCCTACCGATGATGAACTCTTCCATGATATTGCAAAAGCCTACCACGATTTAATTCTGGCACTCTATGATGCAGGTTGTCGCGATGTTAAGATTGATGATTGTACTTGGGGAATGGTTGTCGATGATGAATTCTGGGCAACAATGGCTAAAGCTGGTTTTGACCGGGAAGCACTCGAAAATACCTACCTTAAGTTAAATAATGATGCGATCGCGGACCTTCCAGATGATCTAACCGTCACTACTCATATTTGTCGTGGAAATTACCACTCAACTTGGGCTGCTAAGGGTGGTTATGGGCCAGTAGCTGATCACCTTTTTGCAAAGGAAAACGTTCAAGCCTTCTACCTCGAATATGACTCTGACCGTGCTGGGAGCTTTGAACCATTAGCAAAGGTTCCTGATGACAAGTATGTCGTTCTTGGCTTGGTAACCTCTAAGAGTGGCGACCTCGAAGATCCCCAAACAATTATTGACCGAATCAAGGAAGCCGCTGAATTCCATCCCCTCGATCACCTCTGCCTAAGTACCCAATGTGGCTTTGCTTCAACCGAAGAGGGAAATATCTTAACCGAAGATCAAGAATGGGCAAAGATTAAGCTTGTTAAAGAAGTTGCAGAACAGGTATGGGGCTAGAGAGTGTGAAGCAGCAGAGAATTTGTGGAAAGTTAGCAATTTCTCCTAATGAAGGCGTCTTGCACCTAGGAAGGAGTTCGCTAACTCTAGCAACCTGGTAAGCATATTTCTTGACTATCTTGCATTAAAAAATCCCTAGAAAATAAAGTGAACCCCCATAGCTGGATGAAGAATTCCAGCTATGGGGGTCCACTTTAAAAGATTAAAAATCGTTCTTCTAGGGATTTTGTTTAATTAAATAGCATATTATGCTAACTCTAAATTAACGAACAAGTGCAGGACGCTTAGGATCAAACTTCCAACCTGGAATCAAATACTGCATTGCGGCAGCATCATCTCGTGCTCCAAGATTATTATCAACGTAAAGCTGGTGAGCTCGCTTAATCGCATCCATATCAATCTCAATTCCTAATCCTTCATTAGTCCGTGGAACTGTCAATTGACCATTTTCGATCTTGTACGGATTCTTCGTTAAGTTTTGACCGTCTTGCCAAATCCAATGGGTATCAACATCATAAAGGCGACCCGGAGCAGCAGCTGCCGCATTTGCTACCATTGCTAATGAAATATCAAAGTGGTTATTAGAGTGGACTCCCCAATTGAGATCAAATTCGTTACATAATTGAGCAACCCGAACAGCACCTTCCATTGTCCAAAAATGAGGATCTGCTAATGGAATAGAAATTGCATTTAATGCTATAGCAGCTGACATTTGACGCCAGTCTGTATCCACCATATTAGTAGCTACTGGCATGTGTGTTAACTTTTGGAATCGTGCTAATATTTCACGACCAGAAAAGCCATTTTCAGCACCGGCCGGATCTTCAATATAGTGAAGAACATCCTTTAGTTCGTCAGCATAATGAAGAGCCTGCTTAAGAGTCCAACCACCATTTGGATCGAGATCGAGTTTAGCATTAGGGAATGCCTTATGGAGGGCCTTCATTGCAGCTACTTCTTTTTCACCATCAAAGACTCCACCTTTAAGCTTAAAAGTCTTAAAACCATACTTATCATAAGCAGCTTGAGCAAGTTTTACGAGAGAGTCGATATCCATAGCTGGCTTTCTCCGCAAACGTCCCCACTCACTTGAATTATCATCGTCCTGAATATATGGTAAATCTGTCTTACTTGAGTCTCCAACCCAGAAAAGATAACCAAGGACCCCTACTTTTTCACGTTGTTGACCATCACCTAAAAGAGCAGCAACTGGAACGTGAAGGTGCTTACCAAGTAAATCTAAGAACGCTGTTTCAATTGCGGTTAATGCATGAACCATAATCCGTAAATCAAATGTTTGTTCACCACGACCTCCCTCATCAAGGTAGGCAAATTCCTTTTGAATCTTCTGTAATACAGCCTTATATTCACCAATTGATGAGCCAATAACAATATCTTTAGCCTTTTCTAAAGTATTAGTAATTTTTTCACCACCTGGTACCTCACCAACACCAACTTTACCTTCATCAGTTGTTAAAATAACAATATTTCGAGTAAAGAACGGTCCATGTGCACCACTTAAATTAAGTAACATACTATCGTATCCGGCAACTGGATAAACTTCCATCTTTGTAATTTTTGGAACTGACATTTTAACTATCTCCTATCAATCCATAATTTTGATTAAATAAATTTATCAACTTTCTAAATTTATTATAATTTAATGTTCACCATTGAACAGGTTCCGATGGTAGCAGAGGAGAACTAGTTGTTCTTCTAGAAAAAAATAGTTAAAATCTAAATTAATAAAGAATTTCGTGAAAGGATAGACAATTTATGGATATTGATAAGTTAGAAACCTTTCTGATAGTTGCTAAATACGGTAGCTTTCGTGCAGCCGCACAAAAAGAATTTCTCTCACCAAGAGCAGTATCAAAGCAAATGAATCAGATTGAAGCAGAACTTGGCGTAAAATTATTTGAACGCAAAAAGAATCGAACTAACTTAACACCTTATGGAAATGACTTTATTGTAACAGCTCAAGATATTGTTAATTCCTATAAGACAGCAATCACCAAGTTAAAAACTAAAGATTCGACACAAGAGAAAAAATTAAAATCAGGAATTTCATCCCCGAGTCAGGCTACAATTTGGCAAACCGCACTTAACTCTTTCCTAAGTAAGCATCCCGACATTAACATTGAAATTCAGCAGGAAAGTGGTAATCGACTTTTGAATCTTGTTTATAACGGAACTCTTGACTTTTGTATTTCTCCTTATTATCGGGTTCGTGAAATTGAAAAGGTATTTCCCAATCTCCAACGAATCGATCTGTACACTGGAACTTTTTATATTGGAATTAGCAAACTCAACCCGCTTAGTTCTCAGCAATCAGTTAGTTTTTCCCAGCTTAATAACTTAAAATTACTTTATTACACCCCATTTAGCTCGATCCACCTTAAAAAAACTTTTCTAAAGAAGTTTGCAGGATTATTAACTGAACCTCAGGTTGTTCCTGTTTCAACCCTTGAACAACGAAACTTAATGATCGCTATCAATAAGGGATTTGGCCTATTTCCAAGCATTCTAACGGACGAAGAAGAAATGAAAAATCCTTTAATTAACTTTCTTCCAATCAATGATGATTGTAACAATTCGTACTCTACCGCTTTCTGGTATAGCCGGCAAAACACAAACCCAACTTTAAAATCCCTAATCAATGAATTAACCCCGAGTAACTAGCAAAAACGGGCTTTAGCATTCAATAAACTTGAACGCTAAAGCCCGTTTTTTACAATTTATCTAACTATGCTAAAAAATCTGTTGCTTCAAGAACTCGAACACAAGCATCATGCTTAATATTTTCTTGAGCAATTGACAAATAACCAGTCTTTGGATCGCGCTTAAATAAAATCAATTCATGTGACATTTGATTAGCACACAACAAGAAGTCTCCGTTTTTACTTAAGTCAAAGTCACGTGGTGAAATACCATTTGTCTTTATTGTTTGGATCTTTTCCAAGTGCTTACCACCATCAATTACTTGATAAACTGCTATTGAATTATGTCCCCGGTTAGATGAGTAAACAAATTTACCATCAGCAGAAACTCTAATTCCGGCAGACTGATTGTGCCCAGCAAATCCCTCTGGAATATTTGAATAACTAGTAATCCGGCTAAGTTTTCCTGTTTCTGGCTCATACTTAACTACTGCTGTTCGACTACCGACTTCATTTAATACATAAATATAGTTATTCGTATTTTCATTAAATGCTAGTTGACGTGGTCCAAATCCAGGTTCTACTTCATATTCAAAAACCTTTGTTAAACTAGCATCATCATTAACATCATAGACAAAAAGACGGTCCGCTCCGAGCGCGCAAACAATTAATCGACCGTCTGGAAGTAATCTAGTGAAGTGAATATGAGCAGCATCTTGAACTGCCTTTGGTCCTCGGCCATCAATTGGGTATCGATGTGATTCAACAAATTGATAATTATCATCTAATTTCCAAGTATGAATTGCATTGGTATTATAATTAGCCGCAAAAACCATCTTTCGATTATCATCCAAGTAAACATAGGATGGCACAGTATACTTCAAATCGTTCCAGTAATACAAATGATCAAAGTAATTATAAGCTTCATAACTCCCCTTAACAGATTGATCAAGCATTGATTCAGAAATTAGTTTCCCTGTTCCTGCTTTTGGATCGACATCGATGATTCCAACACCACCAGTTTTATCATCCTTAGTCATAACAACTGCAATTTTGTGATCCTTGATAGAGTAGTTAAAGAAGGCAGGGTTTTCAAGCTTTGTTAATAGTTTAATCTCCGTTACTTCTCCCTTATTGGTATCAAGTACCGCTTTATAAATTCCTTCTGAACTATTGTGTTTGCCATCAGTGTAACTATCAGCTGTATAACCACCCAATAAAAATTGATCTTTCATTTTTAGAAACTCCTTTATTTTTAATCAATTGTTTCAATCAGACTCTGCTTAATAACTTCTGGCTTTAATTCCTGACCTATTCCTGGACGATCGGGTATTTCAACATACCCATTTTGTGGAATTAAATCGTCATACATCGCTGCATTCCGATCTTTTGTATACATTGCGCGTTGATAAACTTCGTGAATATAAAAATTAGGAATGACAGCCTCTACTTGAAGTGCTACCGCAATTGCAATTGGGGAACCACATACATGTACTTGGGCATTAATGTCATAAGTATAGGCCATATCACAAATTTTCTTTGTTTCAGTAATTCCACCAGCTAATGTTAAATCAGGTTGCACAATATCAATAGATCTATCTTCTAACATTTGGCGAAAACCCCATCGTGTAAAGGTACGTTCTCCACCAGCAATTGCCATCTGTGCTGGCATTTTATCGCGAACAATCTTATAGAAGTCTGGGTTCATTGGGTCGACCGGTTCTTCATAATACAAAATATTTAATGGAGCAAAAGCGTGGGCATATTCAATTGCTGATGTCGTATCCGTATTTGCATGCATATCAATAATAATGTCAAAATCTGGTCCAACCGCCTTGCGAACTGCTGCAATCCGATTATATGCAACTTTAATTGTATGATGGTTTAACGGTCCCTTAGTATTCCATGATTGTTGTGCCCTATCACCCCACATAATTGGATCGAACTTTAACGCTGTAAATCCTTCTGCTTTTACTTTTCGTGCTACATCTGCATATTCCTCCGGTGCAGATAATTTCGGTAACTGAGGATCGGGAGATGTTCCCCAATTATATTGGAGTTGACTAGCATATGCCCTTAAATGATTATTAGTTTTACCACCAAGTAATTGATAAACCGGTGTTTGATAATACTTACCTTTGATGTCCCAAAGTGCAATATCAATTGCACTAATCGCAGCATTAGGAATAACTCCGCCAGCGATTCCCCAGTAGGTTGTCCGCTGAAGTTTATCCCATATCTTTTCGATATTCATTGGATCTTCACCAATTATTACGTGTGCAAAATCTTGAACCATTCCAAAGCCTGCTCGCCAACCTTTTCCGTAAGCAAGGCCCGCTTCACCAAAGCCTGTGATTCCTTCATCCGTATTAATTCGAACAATAATTGGTGACCAATCTTCAGTTGAACCCCCACCATTACCACTAAAACTGACATCTGGTGATGGAATTTTCATTACGTCAATACTGGTAATTTTCATAATCTGCCTCCAAATCCATGACACAAATAATTCTAAATCAACAAGATTCGAAAACGTTTTCTTAATCTTACGCCTATATCTTAGTGACTAAATTCACAGACTAACAGGAACCAAATATTCCCCTGAGATACCTTTTAGTCACTGTGAATAACTGAACAATATCTTCACAATAGGAGTGTAGCAATTATTTGTCGGAAGTTTTTTAAGACTTAGGAGGTATTAAAATTCATGAAAAAAGTATTACTAAGCGAAAAAATTGACGATGCTGGTATCAATCTTCTAAAAGATAACGGTTTTGAAGTAAAAATAGCTGCCAATACAGACGCATTAACAATGGCGAAAGAAATTGAAGATGCTTATGCAGTTATTATGCGTTCTTCTGAACTACCTGCTGAAGTTATTGATGCTGGTAAGCAACTAAAAATCATTTCACGAAACGGTACAGGAATTAACAACGTCAACGTTGACGAAGCTACTAAAAAGGGATTCTTGTGGCAAAGGTCAATGGTGCAAATGCTTTCTCAGTTGCGGAATACGTAATTACAACTATGCTGATGCTTAGTCGTAAGTTAATGCATACAGATAAACTACTTCACGAAAAGCAAAATAAATTAACTGGTATGTCTCTTCCCGGCTTTTCAACAAAATACAACCTAAATGGAAATGAACTTGCTGGCAAAACATTAGCAATTCTTGGCTATGGTAAAATCGGTCAACAATTGGCTTTACTCGCTAAAGCATTCAATATGAATGTAATTGGTTATGATCCATATGCTAAGAATGCCGATATTAAACTCTATGATAACCTTAATAAAATTTGGCCAATTGCTGACTTTATTTCTATTAACATGCCATTGACTCCGGAAACTAAGGACACAATTACTGCCAAAGAACTCAAATCAATGAAAAATTCTGCTTTTGTTATTAATTCAGCACGAGGCGGAATCATTAACGAAAATGATTTAGCTACTGCTCTTAATAATGATGAAATCGCTGGTGCTGCAATTGACGCATTTAGTTCTGAGCCGCCGAAACCAAATAATCCACTTTTTAACAGTAAAAATACCATCATAACAAGTCATGTTGCTGGAACAACTAAAGAAGCTAACCGGCGTCTTGGACTTGGTGCAGCACAAGCAGTTATTGATTTTTCAAATGGTAAAATGCCAGAATTTCCAGTTAATCCGGAAGTAGGCGTCTCCAAGGAGGATTAGACACTATGAAACATACTAAATTAATTAGTGGTATTATCGGCATTATCTTAGGAGTGGTTATTGCTTTCTTTATTCCAACACCTGTCGGGCTTTCTCATTCTGGGATGGTTGTTCTAGCTTCTCTTGTTACAGCAAACATCTTCTGGATTTTTAATGTAATTCCTAGTTTTGTTACCGGATTACTAATGCTTTCTTCCTGGGTTATTCTTAGAGCAGTTGATTTCCCAACAGCCTTTAACCTCTTTTCTTCAACAACCATGTGGATTATCATTGGTGGTTTAGGACTTGGTGCTGCTGCTACAAAGTCAGGCTTAATTAACAGAATTGCCCTTAACATTATGAAATTATTTCCTGCTAATTTTGGTGGACAAACACTTGCCTTATTCACGGCCGGAACGATTATTTCACCAATGATTCCAAGTGCTCACCCCAAAACTGCAATGAGTACTCCACTAGCACTCGGAATTAGTGAATCATTAGGATATAAGAATAAGACTAAAGAAAGTTCTGGCATCTTCCTAGCTGCAATCTGGGGTTTCTTAGTAATGGAAGCCAGTTTTCTTAGTGCTACTGCTCAAAACTACGCTTTTAAGGGATTATTACCACAAAAAGCTCAAAGCACATTAAGCTGGGGCAACTGGTTTATGATGATGCTTCCATGGACCGTTGTTGCTCTTGTCTTCGGATTCTTTTTATTGAAATTTCTTTTTGCTCCCAAAGATGATAAACCCGCTTCTAAAGAATTTATTTCTAAACAATTACAAGAGCTTGGTCCAATGTCACGTAATGAAAAGATAACTGCAATCATTATTCTCATTGCCATTGTTTTCTGGATCTTAGAATCCACTTTAAAGATTCCTGCAGCCGTTACTGCTCTTTGTGGTGTAAGTATTTTGGTTGCTACTGGTGTTCTTACGCCTCAAGATATTAGTAAACGTCTAAGTTGGAACACGATTATCTTCATTGGAACTGTTATGGCCCTTGGAAACGTTATGCAAGTGGTTAAACTAACCACCTGGTTACGAGTTATTTTGAAACCAGTTATTAGTCCAATGTTAAGCAACGTCTATATTACAGTAATTGCTTTACCAATTATTATTTACCTTTGCAAATTCGTTGTCGTTTCCTTGATTTCAACCGGTACGTTAATTATTATTGCCCTCTTACCATTTTTCTCTACATTAAGCTTTAACCCAGCAATTATCGCACTGGTTGTTACTACTAGTGTTAATATTTGGATGCTTTCCTATATGGATGCTCCGTTCTTGACGGGAATGGCTGCTGTTAATGATAAGATGGCTACCCGGGTTGCATTAGCTAAATATTCACTCGGCTATATGGTAATTAATATTATCGGTCTCCTTCTTTGTGTTCCTATATGGAAATTGATGGGGATCGCTTAGAAATGGTTCTACCCTCCCACATAATCATTTAACTTTAGAATCATTTCTATCATAGTAAAATCCCTGACAATCGTTACCTCTAATGATTGTCAGGGATTTTCATTTTCTATTTCTATACCAACTTACCAACAACAGGTAAATCTTTTAATACCTTATCTCCATGAGGCGACTCATTATACAAAACATCTGTTAGATCCTGACCGGCCTCATTACCGTGGTGTTTACCACCCTTCCAAGCAGCCTTATTCGAGACATCATAAACTGTTCCAGAAATGGCAACATATGCTGGTTGACCATTTTGTCCATTAAACTTTGCTAATTCTTCGCGAGTAAAAGTCTTTTCTGCCATTAGCTACCGCCTCCTTAGTCAACAAATCTAATTATTTCATTCTCTAATTTGACTATAACACTATCAGGTCTTAAGCACTAATGTTTCGCTTCTGAACTGCCACACCACCAAACACCTTTAAAAAAATTTAAGCTGTTATAATAAAGATAATGGTTTGAAAGGAGGTCGCCCATGAAGAAGTTCTTATTGCCGATTTTAGTTAGCATGATGACATTTCTCATTACTATAACTATTACAGATAAACCCGTCCAAGCAATGTCGCAAAAGTCATTAAATAACCGCGTCTACCTTGTTACTTTTATCAATTCAAATGGTTACACAACCGCGCATCAATATGTCTTCTTTACTACTAATGGTAAATCTGCTTACGTTAATGTAACCGATACTGATCAATCAGGTAAACCAGTAATTACCAAAGATTCCACGAAAGAAGAAAAGGCTGCCCCACGAACAATTAATCGCTATCTCGCTGACCGGACAATCCTTAACAAAGCCACTAGCAAGAAATATTACAAAATTAAGAACAATAAGGTCACAATCGATAATGGACTAATAACAAAGAAATCATCCGGAAAAATTGAAAAGGGTGGTAATCTTGAGAAATTCACTGTTAATTTCCCTGATGGCACTCAAAAATACGACCGTGTTTTATTCCAGATGGCCCAAAAAGATTATCAATATCGATAATTTTACCCAATTCTAAAGGCATCAATGATCTTTTTTACAGAAGTTCATTGATGCCTTATTTTATTTAACTATCAGCATTAGTTATTTTCATTAAAGCCAATTTGGCTTATCGCCGTCAGTATTAGGTTTATTAACACCGAAATCCTTACGAGCATATGGAGCTGGATCAGCAATAATTTTTGCTACAAAATTACCAATTGACTTTCGTGAAACCTCAGTCCCTTTAAACGCTTCTCCTCGTCCTGTTGTTTCGTAATCAACCTCATCCTTATTTGTTAACCATGCCGGACGAATAATTGTGTAATCAAGATCAGAAGTAGAAATAACATCAGCTGCACTGCGGTAAGTTCCAAGGTAACTATCCTTTTGACCACCACCTAATTCAGCATTGTTCCACTCACCGAACTTACCAGGAACTTCATCATAGATCCCAATTGAGGAAATCCAAACAAGCTGCTTTACTCCATATTTATCCATTGCCTTAACAATATTTTCAGCTTGCTGTTTAATCTCAGGGTTCCGCAAATTAGCGTAAACAACATCTGCTTGTGACACAGCAGCATTTAACTCGTCCGGCTTCAAGGTATCGCCCTTGATAACCTTTTCTCGACCTTCATCTATATTCTTTAAATGTTGCGGGTGACGAGTGAAAAGCAATAGTTCCGCATCACTATTCTTTAATAACGCGTTAATAGCGTGTTGAGCGATTTGGCCAGTTGCGCCTAAAATTAGTACTTGCTTTGTCATTTTATCTTCCTCCTAACCTTTGTTCACTTTTAAGTATAAGGAGATTTGAGCTTATTAAAAGTAAGCACTTTTGTGTAAGATAGTTACCCTCAAGTAACATTTACTTGGCAGTCAATCAAAGGCGGTATTTAAATTTTTTTACTAATCCAGACTAATTGATCCTTCCCCACTCTTGTAGCCCTTCAATTACTGGCTTAAGCTTTTTACCACGTTCCGTTAACGAATACTCTGTTTTAGGTGGAACTACCGGATAAAATGTTTTACTAATTAGGCCATCATGCTCCAGTTCTTTTAACTGTAACGCTAGCATCCGTCGTGAACACTCAGGGATTAGCTTCTGCAGTTCGTTAAATCGACATTGGGGATGTTCTAAGAGACGAAAAATAATTACACTTTTCCATTTCCCTGAAATTTGTTTTAAGGTGGTTTCGATCGGACAATCTTCAACTTGTTTAGTCATCACTTTATCCCTCCTTTAATAATTACTAGGTGAAATAAAATTCCCCTCTTGTGTCATCAATCAATTATACTTATTATTAGTAAGTAATCAAACAATGAACGGAGGAATTACTTATGGAATCAGCATTTAACCAATTAACTGCCCAACGGCGTTCAATCTACGCTCTCGGCGATCAGCTAACTAACTCCCCAGAGGAAATTTATGATCTAATTATAACGGCAATCAAAAATTCGCCAACCGCCTTTAACAGCCAAACTGTTCGGGCTGTCGTCCTATTTGGCAAGTCTTCAGATAAAGTTTGGGACATTGTCGAAGCAGCATTAAAGGAAGTTGTCAAGGATCCACAGGCATTCGCCAAAACCCAACAAAAGATTGCTAGTTTTCGGGCTGGCTTCGGGACCATTTTATTCTTAACCGAAACTGATACTGTTCATGAATTGGAGAAACAATTCCCAGCTTATGCAGACAACTTTGCCGACTGGGCAGAACAAGGAATCGGTGGCGCTCAGCAAGCCGTTTGGACTGCTCTTGCTGAACAACAGATCGGGGCTAGTCTTCAACACTACAACCCACTTGATGATGCAATTCACCAAGCATTCGACCTTCCTGATAGTTGGCAGCTTCGTGCTGAAATGCCATTCGGCTCAATCGAAGCATCCGCTGACAATAAGGATTTTCTCAATGATGGTGAGAAATTTAAATTAATCAAGTAATATAATTAATTCTCTCTTTAGCGGTTTCATAATATAATGAAATTACTGGAGGGAGGATTTTTTTATGGCTAAACAGGTAAAAATGTTTAATACGGGTGCTGATTATGCTCTTTCCCTAATTGGTGGCAAATGGAAGCCGGTTATCCTCTACCTACTTGCTGGTCATCCCCGACGCACTGGCGAATTAGTTAAGCAATTGGGAACATCACATAAAGTATTGAGTGACCAGCTTCGTGAACTTGGCGATGCCGGTATAGTCGCCCGAAAAAGCTATAATATCATCCCGCCCCACGTTGAATATCGACTAACTGATGAAGGGGAAAACCTTTATGCTGCTCTTCGATATTTAAATTACTGGGGTGAGCAACAAGTTAGTAATAAACAAGACGTTAAAATTATGTGTACAGACAAAATGAAGGAGCTTGGCGAAGATGGCCTGTGTGTAATTACCAAGCAACACCTCCATCACTGGAAGCAAGAAATTGTAAAAAAGTAATTAATAAAAGTAGCGGAAGTTCTGATAACTGAATCTTCCGCTATTTTACGTTCACCTAATCCCGGTCATAAATTAGGTGAATTCCACCATCACCTAGCTTTTTCGTTTGAGTAACATGGAAGCGCTGATTAACAAATTTTTCTAACGTGTCAAAGGTTCCCTTCTTCTTTGAATCACCTGAAATATACGGAGCGATTACTAATGAAATCTGATCCACTAATCCAGCTTTGAGAAAGGCCCCATTAATTAACGCACTGCCACCCAGAACCATTGTTTTAATATCAAAATATTTTTTCAGTTTAACCAATGATTCGGCAAAGTTGATCTCTCGTTCACCACAAACTAAGTACGGGATTTCCATTGATTGGAGAAAGGCAAGGTAGTTTTGGGAGGCTTGCTTAGCAATAACTTCAATCGCCCGGTTTTTCCTTCCGGCATACGGAAAGTAATTTTTCTCCCAGCCAGCTCTTCCACGACGATCGTAACTAACATCCCAAGTTGCTGATTTAATTTCGCTTGGTACCCAATCACGGTATTCTATCCGTTGACCATCATATTTACTTAGGTCCGGCTTCCCCTTAGCAGCATACATTACGATCGTATTGCTTCCATTGGCGTTCGCACTCCCTAACTTAAATAATTGATCATCATAGTAGTCACCGGAAATCTTATCGCCAGGAAGGCCATCCCAATCACCATCGATCTTTCCATCAATGGACATGTACATATGAATAATTACCTTTGCTCGTTCCATTTTCAGTCACTCCTTTAATGTTAGTTTACTCCTGTTGTAGATTGTTTAAAACGGCCAATGTTTCATATGAAACACTGACCGTTATTTATTATCCATTGAATTTTTTTAAGTTCTTCCAGGCAATTACCCCTGCCAGTACTCCAGCAAACAAACCAACAAGTATGGATACAATAATCACATTAACGATCAGTGCGTAGCTCCATTTGACTGAATAATTCTGGTAAATAATTATTAAACCAATACATTCAATCAAGGAAAAAACAATTCCTGTAATAATACCACGTCTAATGGCTATTTTCCGCTTTTCCTTCAGTCCGCCCGAATCAACCTCATTTACTAACACTTTCTGCCGGATAGCAATAATGTAAAAGTACCAGGTAACAATAATAAATAAGGCGAATAAACTAATAATCGCGAACCAAAAGGCTATCCGGTAGGTAGTAACTAATGCCAAGAGAACCGCGATACATAGTAAAACTGGTGTAACTAAAGTTAAAATTAAATAAGCTGAATTACCAAGGTGATCTAGTTGCTTCTCTTGATATTCATCAATTGGGCCACTGATTCCGTATGAAAATTTAAGAAGACTATTACGTAGTTTTCCTTTTGTCATTTTGATTCCTCCCAAAAAAGTGAGTTTAGATCTGTTTTTAATGCAGTTGCTAACTTCCGACATAATTCCAGTGATGGGTTATACTTATCACTTTCAATTAAACTAATTGTTTGGCGCGCGACCCCGATCTCTTTTGCTAATTCAAATTGTGATAGTTGTTGCTGTTTCCTAAATTGACGAACTCGATTCAATAATTACTCACTCCTCCTAATTGTCACATATAAATGACATTTGTTGGTATTATCTTACTAAGGTCATTCCGCTTTGTCAACTATATATGACAAAAAATAGACTGGTGAGGAAATTATCTTTTTCTCACCAGTCATTACTAGCCTTTCAGCATTAAATAATTCAATTGTAGAAATTAATGATTACCGACCGCACTATTCAACTTTCGCCGATTGAAGAAGTAAATCAAAAGGATTAATGGTACGGTAATGAGCATTACTGGATAGAACCATTTTACCGGCATCGTACTATCAATAATCCCACCAAGAACTGGACCAAGCGTCATCCCAATATCTAGTCCTAAAAAGAAGGTCGAACTAGCTAATCCTCGTTCGTCATCTGGTGCGAGCATCATCGCGGTTGATTGACAAACCGAATAAATTAGACCGTAACCAAAGGCCATCCCCGCAGCTGCCAATGCCATTTCAATGTTAGTTTTCATGATCGTTAGCATAATTAAGTAGAAAACTGTTGCTACTGTACTAGTAACTAGCCAGGGACCAAAACGGACCGTATCAAATTGGTTTCTTAGAAAGAGCCGAATTGCTAGTAAAACCACTGCGTAAATCAAGAAGTACGAACCAACAGCAATCGGTAAATGACGTTGTTCAGTATAAGCAACAATGTCCGCTTGGGTTGCAAAGTACGGAATTGCAAATAATGCCGTTAATGCCGCAACTGGTAACGAATCACGTTGAATAATCTTAATATGAAATTTCTTTTTCTTTCCTGATTGTGGTTGAGGAACTGGTTTCGGTTTAGCCCGGTTACTAACAAACTGAACTGTAATTACCACCATTAGCGCTGATAAGGCCGAAATAACGATGGCATCCCGATACCCAATTATCCGGTAAAGGTTAATTGACACTGCTGGAGCAAAGGCCATTGCCAAAGCATTCATCAGGCCATAAAAACTCATTGCTTCACCAACATGGTTAAACGGAACCAGGTATGAAAGCCAGGTAGTCATACATACGGTACAAAGGACATACCCTAAACCATTAATCAATCGAAAGAACAACAGTAAACCACTATTAGGAGTAATTACATAGCCCATTACCCCAAGGAAACACAACGCGCCGCCAATGAATGATAGTGAATACTTCGAAAAGTGGTCGGTCAAGTTCCCCGCAATCGGTCTGAGGAACATTGCAACAATACTCATCATCCCCACAATAATCCCGGCAAACGCACTTGAAGCCCCTAATTCTTGTGCGTAACCGTTAATTAATGGATTACAGTACATATTACTAAAAATGAAGAAAAACGATGCTGCCATTACCAGGACAACATCCTTTGTGAAGATCGATTCTTTTTTCTGCTTTACCACGATTTAACCAACTTCTTTCTCTCTAAACTTCTCTTATAGCAATAATCATACCGCAAACGACAGTTAATTTTTTAAAGAAAAATAAATCGCCAATGAGTTTCCTCATTAAGCGATTCATTCAGTAGCAAATTATCTTTTATTATTTTTAATGTACTAGAGCTAGTATTCTAAGGCAACAAAGCCTAAATCGGTTCGCCCTAATCTTCTTCGAGCTAAAGTTCCACTGCCACATAGTAGAAACGTGTTCGCCAGGGACTTGCTAGAGTTAGCAACCTCCTTCCTAGGCGCTAGTCGCCTTCGTCAGGAGAAATTGCTAATTTTCCGCAAGTCCTTTGCTGGCTCACACTCTACTTTACTGCAACGAATCCCAAGCAGTCAGGGTGACAGGTTTGCTGTCGGCGAGCTTCTTTAAGTCGTCGCTAAGGTATTTCTTGTTGATTACCGCTTCGTAAGTATACTCTTCAAACCAGTCTTGAGTCATTACAAAGTAGCCGTTATCCTTGCCCCAACTGTTTTCGATCTTCCACCGGTTTGGTTCGCCATTTTGAAGGTTAAACCCAGTTAATGTCATGGCGTGAGATACCATTGCCTGCTTCGATTCAAGGCGATCCTTCTTATCCATTACGAAATCAACATCTAACAATTGAGCACGTTGGAACAACTTAGCGTCCATTAAACCACGCTTTCGGTCCATTTGTTGAAGGACATCGTTACCAACCCAAACGGTTTCACCTGCTTTTAATTGTTTCATTGCCGTTTCTTGAAGGTCCTTAAATGGAACATTCACGAATTTAATTGGGATTCCCCCAGCAACACTATCTTGAGTTGGCATTGCATAAACCTTGTTATATTCGTGATCAGGTGCGTTAGTGATTACAACATAATCATTTAGATTAGTGTCAAAGTATTCACGATAGAACTTCAGTGGCGTAAGACCAAGAACTTGGTGGAACTTCTTATCATCGTCACGGAATTCGAGATCGAACTTTGTCGGTGGTTCACCAAAGGAGTAGGCAGCAACCTTATAAACATCAGCCATCATCCGTTGTTGTGCTTCTGCTAATTCCTTTTCGTTTGCACCATCATTAACCATGTGCCGTAATTCTAATGCATCTTTCCGCATTAAGTAATTCATTACTTCAGCAACATCACTAGTATCACGAGTATTATGTGTATCAGGCATTACATATTCTGGAACAACCCCGTACTTCTCAATGATTGAGGCCGCATTAGCCCATTGACCACCATCATTCAAGGCAAAGCTCAAGTAAAAGTCAACAGTCCGGTCATGAAGGGGCTTCTTTGCGGTTTCAATAATCCTTTGGAAGTACATGTTTGCTCGTTCAATCCGGTCCCAGAAGAATAAGTAGTTTTGAGAAAGTTCAAAGTCCTTAAAATTGTACTTCTTAGCAAACTTATGCCGCATCGTATTCAGGGTCGCAAATGACCAGCATCGACCACTATGCCGTTGGTTACTTGGCTTCCCCGTTTTGATCTCATAAGAAAACGCTCTGTGAAGACGTTGGCTAGCAGTTGGGTCCTCACTAGCATTTTTGATCCCGTTCTTTTGAATCGCACGTGCAATTACTTCCGCATCTTTTCGCGTATGAAAAACTTTTTGATATTTTCTAACCATTTCTGTGGTTAAATGCTTTTCTTCTGTCACGATAATCCCTTCTTTTAATAATCTTTTCGGCGACTATTACTCTTTAATCATAACTCACTTTTTCGTTAACCGTCTATTAATTGCCCCAGAAGTGTTATCGCTTCCTTGAATTAAATCAAACCGTTAAAATTAAAATAGTAATACCAAAGGAGGAATTACCATGAGTAAAGTATTTATTGCTGGTGGTTCAGGGCGGGTCGCCACTGAACTAATTAAAGATCTTGTTAAAGATGGTAATAAAGTAGTTGCTGGTTCTCGTAACCCAGAAAAGATCATTAAGCTTGATGGTGTTTCCGCACTCAAGCTTGATCTCCACGCAGAAGTTGACGAGATTGCAAAGCTTATGGATGGGTGCGACGTAGTTTACTTCGTTGCTGGCTCCAGAGGAAAAGATCTTCTCCAGACAGACGCATTTGGTGCCGTCAAAACAATGATGGTTGCTGAACGAGACGGCATTGAACGTTACATCATGCTAAGTTCAATGTATGCTCTTCAACCGCGGATGTGGTCTAAGTACAAGGCCTTAGCTGCGATTACCGATTATAATATCGCCAAGTTCTTTGCGGACAACTACTTGATCCACAACACTAATTTAGCTTACACAATTGTCCAACCTGCTACCCTTACCGATGAGCCAGGAACAGGAATGGTCACACTGGGTGAAGGTGATGATACCACTAACCCAATCCCAGACGTCGCAAAGATTCTTGCTGATACGCTCAAATATAAGAATACGATCGGTCATATTATCATGATGCGTTCAGGAAAGACTCCAATTGAGGACGCCTTGAGTAACATCGGTGATCCTGTTGCTTACAATGATGCTGGCTTGGCTGACTAAGTTTCTAAAAAGTTGTTTTAAGATAACAAATTAAGGTCGGGGAAAAATTGTTTTCTCGGCCTTAATTTGTTATCAACCTTTTAGGGTTAACCATAATCTAATTGCGGCTAATAAATTCTCACCGTCCTCCAAAATTGGTATATCCACATTTGAACTAAAAATAACAAATTCTTTGACAGTAATAAATATAATTGGTATAGTTTTATCGTCAGCTGATATAAAATATTTAATAAATCGGAGTGATAGTTGTGTTAGATAAGATTAAGTACCCAAACCCTCAAATGATTAGGACTAGCTGGCTAGATCTTAACGGGGAATGGGCTTTTTTTATTGCTAAAAATGAAAGCGGTTACGATAAGTATCCCCATAATTTTCCATACCAGATTAAAGTTCCATATAGCTACACCTTCAAGAATGCTGAAGTTAATGAAGAGAAATATTACCCAGTAGTTTGGTATCAAAAAAAATTTGATTTAACAGTTAATAAAGGACGCCATTATCTTCTACACTTTGAGGCGGTAGATTACCAATGTCAAATTTGGCTAAATGGTCATTACATTGGTAGCCATACTGGAGGTCATACACCATTCGTCATTGATATTAGTAAGTGGTGCACTGCTTCAAACATACTAGAAGTTCGTGTTCAAGATTTCAACGCAACTGATCAACCAATTGGGAAGCAATCATGGAAGGACCACAATTTTCTTTGCTGGTACACCAGAACAATTGGAATCTGGCAAAGTGTTTGGCTTGAGGAAACGGGAGCTCAGTATTTAAACCAAGTTAAGATGATCCCTCACATTCACCTAGCACAATTAGAAATTGACGCACAGTTAAACATCCCCATAACTGCTACATTACAAGCAACTATTGAGTTTCAAGGACAACAAATTACATCAATTAACTGTTCAACAATTAATGGACGAGCTCACTTCGCTGTTAATATCAGTAACGATGATCCAAACTTCAGATTGCATTATTGGTCACCAAGCGAACCGCTGCTTTACGATATTACCTTTAAGGTTATCTATAACGGCTCTGTTACAGATAGTGTTTATTCTTATTTCGGGATGCGGCAAATTGAGACAAGAAATGGCTCTGTCTATCTAAACGATCAGCTTCTTTACCAGAAATTAGTTTTGAATCAAGGATATTACCCTGATTCTGGATTAACTGGTTCAATAGCGAATTACCAATCAGATCTCATTAAGCTCAAAGAAATGGGCTTTAATGGCAATCGAATTCATCAACACATTGAAAGTAATCGAATGCTCTACCTCTGCGATAAACTAGGTGTTTTGGCCTGGGCGGAATTCCCAAGTTCTTTTAATTTCTCACCAACCATGATGAACCACATTTTGGATGAACTACCTGATTTCATTTTTAAACATATTAATCATCCGAGCGTGATCACATACGTCCTCATGAATGAATCTTGGGGCGTCAATGAGATCGCTCATAACAATGAGGAGCAAGCCTTTACTAATAGTCTATATTATCTTACTAAGGGATTTGATAGTTCTCGGCTTGTGATCGCCAATGACGGGTGGGAACAGGTTAAAACAGACCTTTGCACAATCCACGACTATAACGGTGACCCCTCTTCCCTTGCAGCAAGTTACCAAGATCTTACTAAAGTATTTGCTGGCAGTCCGTCCCTCACCAGTGGGCGACAAACTTTCTGCGATTCTTATTCACGGCAAGACGTCCCATTTTTAATTAGTGAATACGGTGGGATTGCTTATGAAGAAAATATTCAACGACAATCATGGGGATATGGCAAACGAATCGAATCAAAGTCGGCAGTCATTGATAAGATCAAGCAACTTACTGAAGCGGTTATGAGTATTCCCAATTGTGCTGGTTTCTGCTATACCCAACTAACTGATGTTGAGCAGGAAGTCAATGGCCTCTTAGACCATAACCATCACTATAAGTTTGATCCGGAAGCTATCAGAAAAATAATGACTTCATCACATCATAATGGCTTTGAGTTTAATTAGGAGATTAAAATGGAAAAACAAATTAATCAGGAACACGTTTCTGTAGCAGAGTACCTCGCCTACTTTTCGTATGGCTTTGGTCAATGTTTTAGTTTTGGAATTATTGGTAGTTTTATTTTGATTTACTATACTGATATCGTTGGTATTTCGTCTGTAATTGCGAGTGTCATCTTCTTAATTGCACGACTTTGGGACGCGGTGTTCGATCCGATTGTTTCGGGGTGGATTGACGCCCATAAGTCTACTAAGGGAAAGTTTCGTAAATATATGCATTTTGCCCCCATCTTCGTAATTACTTCTACTATTCTTTGTTTCGTCAATCCGAACATTAGTCTAGGCGGCAAAATAATCTATGCCGCGGTAACATATATTCTTTGGGGAACCTGCTACGCTTTTTCCGACATCCCCTTCTGGTCGCTTTCAACCGTAATCTCTAAAAGCGGTCAGGCACGGACTAATCTGATTACTACCGCTAACCTAGGTGTTTTTGGCGGTATCGGAATGGTCAGTTTAGTATTGCCACTTATGCTCGCCTACTTCAAACAACATGGCTCGCCGCAGACTAGCTATCTTATTTCTGTCAGTATTTTAATGCTTTTTGGCTTTATCTTAATGGAACTTGGATATAGGTTCACGAAAGAACGTGTGGTTGCTAAAAAAGCTGAGAAACTATCAGCTCATGATATTTGGGACGCTGTAAAGGCAAATAAATACATGTTAATGATCTTAATTCTCTTTTTCCTCAAGGTTGCAATGGAAATGGTCAACAATATTATTATTTACTTCTTTACCTATAACCTGTTTAACGCTAAATTCATGAGTATTTACGGATTAATTGGAACCTTTAGTGCGTTAGGTTTCTTCTTCATTCCGTTACTAACTAAACATTTTAAAAAACTATACATTCTTCGGGTCCTGTTAATCACTGATGTAATTATTCGAATTATATTCTTTATGACTGGTTACAAACATGTCATCCTTGTATTTATTTTCCTTGCAATCACGCAAACTCTTTACTCAGCCACGGGTCCAATTATTTCTGCAATGCTAGCTGAAACAGTTGAATATAGCGAAGTCAAAACTGGTAAACGGTGTGAAGCAATCGTCTTTGGTGGCCAAACCTTTGCCAGCAAGGTAGCAATTGCCGTCGCTGGTGCTACAACGGGACTCGTTCTTTCGTTCATCGGTTACAAAGCCAATGCAGTTCAATCGCAAACTACTCTAACAGGCATTTTTGTCATCGTTTCAATCATCCCAGCGATCGCCTCACTGTTACGTCTTCTCGTTCTTGCTAAATACAACTATACCGAAACCGAGTTTCATAAGTGCCAAGCAATTCTTGAAAAGCGACAAGAAGAAGACTAGTTTGAATAATAAATACATTATCGGAGTTGATGAAAATGGATAACCGTAAATTAATGCATTCTGGGGATATCTATTCACCAGAAGATCCCACGATCCTTGCTGAACAAACCCAAGCGATGTTACCGATGTATGAATACAATCAAACCTTACCTACTGAAGGGAAGAAACGACAGGCATTGCTTAAAAAGATGTTTGCAGCCGTCGGCAAAGATTGTTATATTGAACCGCCCTTCCACGCAAATTGGGGTGGTCACCACATCAAACTTGGTAATCACGTCTATGCAAACTTTAATCTCACAATCGCTGATGATACTTATGTAACCATTGGCGACAATACGATGATTGGCCCAAACGTCACTATGTCGTCCGCTGCCCACCCGATCTTGCCTGAATTACGAAAGCATGGTTATCAATATAATCTCCCCATTAAAATTGGTAGTAATTGCTGGCTCGGTGCCGGAGTTATCATTCTTCCTGGAGTTACTATTGGTGATAATTCTGTTATCGGTGCCGGAGCAGTTGTTACTCGCAATATTCCGGCAAATGTTGTTGCAATGGGGATTCCAGCTAAGGTCTCTCGCCAAATCTCTGAACATGATCGTGAATTTTATTACCGTAATCGACGAATCAATTCTCAACTTTTAAAATAAGATTAATGATTCACAAAGTCAGCGCTAAAAGCTTGCGAGCGGGCTTTTTTCTCGCTAAACTAGTACAGTAATTTTATTTTGTGGGGAGAAATAATTGATGGAAAAAGTTTTTATTGTTGCCGCTCAACGGACACCAATTGGTAAATTCGGTGGTGCTCTTTCATCAAAGTCTGCAGTTGAATTAGGAGCAACTGTAATTAAGGATGCAGTGCACAAAGCCGGCATTTCTAGTAAGCAGGTCGATCAGGTATTAATGGGAAATGTTCTTCAGGCCGGTGCTGGTCAAAATCCCGCTCGTCAAGCTGCCATCGCTGCCGGACTAGATCAATCAACTCCTGCAATTACAATCAATGATGTTTGTGGTTCTGGATTATCTAGTATTATCCTCGGCGTTTCACTAATCCAATCCAAACAAGCTCAAGTGATTGTTGCTGGTGGAATGGAAAGCATGTCCCGAGCACCATATGTTCTTTTAAATGCCCGTCATGGTTATAAATTCGGGAATGGTGAATTAGTTGATACCATGCAAAATGATGCTCTCCAAGATGCTTGGGGTGGCTACGCAATGGGAATTACGGCCGAAAACGTTAATGAACGTTACCACATTGCCCGCTACCAACAAGATGAATTTGCTCTCCGGAGTCATCAAAAAGCTGTTCAGGCTCAACAAGATCACGCATTTGATGATGAAATCACACCGGTCAGCGTCACTGTTCACCATCAAGATACGGCAATCGATACTGATGAAGCACCACGGGCTAATACTTCTTTAGCCGCACTTCAGGGATTAAAGCCTGTTTTTAAAAAGGATGGTTCCGTTACAGCTGGAAACGCCTCTGGATTAAATGATGGGGCAGCTGCGATTATCCTCGCTAGTGAGTCAGCAGTAAAAAAATACCATCTCACTCCGCTTGCTGAATGGCAAGCTTCTACCACTGTTGGCCTTGATCCTGCAGTAATGGGACTTGGGCCATATTATGCTATCAGTAAGTTATTTGCCCAAAACGGCCTTGATAAAAATTCCATTGATCTTTTCGAACTAAATGAGGCGTTCGCTGGTCAGTCAATTGCTTGTGAACAATTATTAAAGCTAGATGATCATAAGGTTAATCCTCGTGGTGGCGCAATTGCTCTTGGTCATCCTGTTGGTTGTTCCGGAGCTCGAATTGTTGTCACTCTTATCCATGAAATGCAAGATTTGCAAAAGCAAACTGGAGTCGCTTCTCTCTGTGTTGGTGGCGGAATGGGAATCGCTGCTTTAGTAAGCCTACCTAATTAATATCTAAATACGGAGCCTGGAAAGGAATTTGCTTTTCCAGGCTTTTTTATGATCAATTTATTGTTATTCAACAATAAATTATTGCATTACAGTAATTTATTATCGTTTTATAATAAAACCACAGTTTAATGAAAGCGGTGTCAACAATGAAAAAGGTTAATAAGTTTCTTCTTGGAGCTATTCAAGCTTTGGTTGATTTGGGAATTATTTCAAACGGTCTATTAGGAATTGGTTTTCTAATTGTTGGTCTAATTTACATTTTCACTGACGCTATCTCTTTTAAACAGATTGGCAATAACTGGGGAATTGAATTTCTCCTCTACCTTGACATTTTGTTTTTTATGGCTATTTTTTTGTATGGCTGTCTTGCTTTACATAACATCCTCAACAACATTAATCTTCAGAAATACTTTGCCCCTGCAAATATGGTAGCTTTACGTAAATTAATGTTCTCGTTCCTTGCGCTTACTATCCTTGACGGAATTAACACAGTCATTAATCATTTTATTAACATAACAGCCCAGCTCGACTTTTTCCCTTGCGGTAATTATTACTCCTTCTTTACCTCACTAATTATTTGCTACCTCATCTACTTTATCTTTAAGCGTGGTTTGGCTTTGCAAAACGAAAATAATAGTATTATTTAGAGAGGTGGAAGTAGATGATTAAAGTTAATCTTGGGGTTGTTATGGAAAAACGAGGGATTTCCTCTAAGGAATTAGCAAAGGAGATTGGGATCACACCAGCTAATCTCTCAATCTTAAAAACAGGTAAGGCAAAGGGCATTCGCTTTGCAACCTTAAATAAACTCTGTCAAATTTTAAATTGTCAACCTGGAGATATTCTAAGCTATGATCAAAACTAATTAACAAGCGTCTAGGCAAACTCTTTTTCTCTTTCGTTGTACAATGAAAAAGGATGACCACTGGTAAACGTGTTTTGTAATTATCAAATTTACCCAGTAATCGTTCCTGCTATTATTTTTACGCTAAATAGAAAGAGGATGGCGTCTTGCTTTCATCTATAAATCATTTTTTTAATGCTTTCGGCGCTACTGTTGTTGTACCAATTATGATCTTTATCATTGCCCTTTTTCTTAAGGTTAAGTTAAAGACCGCATTAATGTCTGCGCTATATGCTGGGGTTGGTTTAACCGGGTTTTCTTGGATTATTAGTGAGTTCACCCCGGTTGTCACTAAAATTATTCATCAAATGGTCAATAATGTTGGGATCAAGCTTCCAGTGGTTGATATTGGCTGGCAAGCAGGTTCTTTGGCAAGTTTTAATTCTTCAGTCGGTTTGGCCTTTTTTGTATTCGGCCTGATTGCTGAATTTATTCTCTTTGCGTTCGGCATCACGAAGGTCTTTATGCCTTCTAACTTATGGAATAATTTTGGCTTTATGATTTGGGGAACACTTGCCTACTATACTACCCATAATTTTTGGTTATCAATGGGGCTATCGTTTTTTATGCTTCTTTACACTCTTGAACTAGCTGAAATTCAAGCTGATCGTTGGTCATCTTACTATCAAATTAAGAACACAACTGTTTGTGCTGCCCAAAATATCGTCCAAACATTTCCGACAATCTTACTAGATCCATTATGGAATATGCTTGGTTTCAATAAAGTTCACTTGACTCCCAAAACATTTCAACGAAAATTCGGTGTCTTTGGTCAGCCAACCACTCTTGGGGCAATTCTTGGTCTGTTGATCGGGATTCTCGGTAACCTTAATCGGCTTACTAGCTATCATGCCTGGGGACAGATTTTCCAATTTGCCGTTCAGTTAGCGGCTGTAATGACTATCTTTCCGTTGGTTACAGATGTCTTTGCTAAAGCGTTTAAACCACTCGCTAATAGCATTGACCAGCAACGAAGAGCTGCTGCTGATAAGCAATCAATTACTGATCCAATTAACGACCGAAAGCGCTGGTTCCTCGCTGTCGATGACGGAGTTGGTTATGGTGAATCAGCAACAATTATTTCAGGAATTATTTTAATCCCAATTATGGTCGTAATTGCCTTTATTTTACCTGGTAACCGTACTTTACCAGTGGTCGATCTAATCGCACTTCCCTTTATGGTGGAGTCAATTGTTGCCATCACAAACGGAAATATCCTTAAAGTGATCGCTAACGGAATTGTCTGGTTCAGCATTGGTTTATACTGCTCTAGTTGGTTAGCTCAGATCTATACTGGAGCTATTTCACATTATGGAGCTGCTATTCCTGCTGGGATTGTTCTTGTAACAAGTTTCAACCTAATGGCGCGACCGCTTAATGCATTAGTTTTTGCCGCTTTTATTTCACAAGATCCAATTTGGATTGGTTTATGTATTTTGGTTTACCTATTACTACTATACTGCCTTCGCCGCTACCGACCACAAATTTGGCATTATCTTAAACGAATGGCAGATAAGAATACCGTTAAGCCATCAAAGGAGTGATTTAGAATGTCAAAATTAAATTTAAAGAATACTCTGATCGCCGGAACAGCTGCGGGAGTAATCTCTGGCCTTGTTAAACTCGGTTGGGAAAATATCCTTCCACCAAGAACTCCAGAACGGGACAAGGTTAATCCACCGCAAACCCTGCTTCAACAACTCGGGGTTCCCGCTAAACTTACCCAAGCTACCTATACGTACTCTGGTCAGCAACTTCCTTGGGTATCATACCTAGTTCACTTTGGCTTCTCGATTTCATTCGCGACTGCTTATGCTGCTTTACTAGAAAAGAAAGTTAAATTCTTGACTCTCGGTGAAGGGATTCCGTTTGGGATCGCCGTTTGGGTTGCCTTTCACTTAGTAATTATGCCTGCAATGAAAACAGTCCCTAGTGCCAAGGACCAACCTTTTGAGGAACACCTTTCCGAGAGTCTTGGCCATGCAATCTGGATGTGGACTAACCATGAAATTGCTGACGAAGTATTGAGACAGTTAAAGAACCGCACAAAATTTTAACTACTAAGAAAAAATTTTTAAAAGTAGTTGCAATTTATAAAAATTCGGTTAAAATACAATTAAAGATTTACAAAAGCGATGAGAAAGACGAGTAAATAATTTCCAGTCTAACAGTGAGTCGGTGATAGTGGGAGACCGATAGCACCTGAATTATTGAAAAACCCTTTTTTCCATGCTACTAACCCAAATAACCTCGTTTAAAGTAGGCTTAGTCGTCACCGGTACGTTATCTCGCCGGGAGAGTATTCTTGTACTCGATAAGATGGTCTAATAACATTTTAGACAATTTGGGTGGTACCGCGGAACAAAAGCCTTTCGTCCCTTAGATGTTGGGGATGAAGGGCTTTTTTATTTATCCTCGATTCTAAGCATATTAAGGAGTTGCTAATTATGAGTTTAATTATTCCAAAGGACTACGATCCAAAATTGTCTATTCGTGATACGGAAGCCGCCATCCGGTTCATTCGGGAAAACTTCCAGGATGAATTTGGTCAAGAGCTACACTTACAACGGATGTCGGCGCCAATGTTTGTTGATAAGAGTACCGGGTTGAACGATAACCTTAACGGAATTGAGAAGCCAGTTTCCTTCGATATGAAGGGGATGCCTGGAGAGACCATCGAAATCGTTCACTCCCTTGCTAAGTGGAAACGAATGGCACTTAAGAAGTATGGCTTTGGCCTTCACGAAGGTCTCTACACCAACATGAACGCCATTCGGAAGGATGAAGACTTAGATAACTTCCACTCCATTTACGTTGATCAATGGGACTGGGAAAAGATTATTACGAAAGAAGAACGGACTGAACAAACCTTGAAGGCAACTGTTCGCCAAATCTTCAAGGTTATTAAGCGGATTGAAAAAGAATTGTGGTATCTCTACCCAGATGCTGTTTACCAATTACCAGATGACATTCACTTTGTTACCACCCAAGAGCTTGAAGACCGGTGGCCAGATCTTACTCCAATGGAACGGGAAGATAAGATTGCTAAGGAAATGGGTGCTGTCTTCGTAATGAAGATTGGGGACAAGTTGAAGCGTTCTGGTAAGCCTCATGATGGCCGGGCACCCGACTATGATGACTGGAGCCTTAACGGTGACATTATTTTCTGGTACAAGCCTCTCCAAAAGAAGCTTGAAATTTCTAGCATGGGGATCCGGGTTAGTCCAGAATCAATGAAGTACCAACTCGAACAAGCTGGTGCTACCGATCGGGAAAAATTACCATTCCATAAGATGTTGCTCAATGGCGAATTACCATATACAATTGGTGGAGGAATTGGTCAATCTCGGCTCTGCATGCTCTTACTTGGTAAGGCTCATGTTGGTGAAGTTCAAGCCAGCATCTGGCCAGAAGACATGCTCAAGAAGTGTGAAGCTGCTCATATTCAAATTCTATAAAATACAATTGATTAAGGGAGAGTATTAAAGTGGAAACAATTACAATTAGTCAAGCCCCAGAACACGTTGGGGAAACTGTTAAGATTGGCGTTTGGTTAACTGATAAGCGGTCTAGTGGGAAGATCGCTTTCTTACAATTACGTGACGGAACCGGCTTTTTCCAAGGAATTATCCGGAAAAATGATGTTGATGAAGCCAAGTTTGATTCTGCCAAGCACGATCTTCACCAAGAAACCAGTTTTTGGGTAACTGGTGAAATCGCTGAAGACAAGCGTTCTAAGTTCGGTTACGAAATCCACATCAAGGACTTCGAAATCGTTAGTAAAAGCGAAGATTACCCAATCGGTAACAAGGAACACGGGATTGAATTCTTACTTGATCACCGTCATTTATGGCTCCGTTCACGTAAGCCTTGGGCATTAATGCGGATCCGGAGTCGGGTTAAGTTGGCAACGATGGAATTCTTCGATAAACATGGCTTTACCCAATTCGATGCCCCAATCCTTACCTCATCAGCCCCTGAAGGAACAACTGAATTATTCGATGTTAAGTACTTCGACACTGATGCCTACCTATCACAATCAGGTCAATTATATGGTGAAGCTGGAGCAATGGCTCTCGGCAAGATTTACACGATGGGCCCAACATTCCGGGCTGAAAAGTCAAAGACCCGTCGTCACATGACTGAATTCTGGATGATTGAACCAGAAATGGCTTGGATGCACCAAGATGAAAGTCTCAAGATTCAAGAACAATACATTGCTTACCTTGTTCAAGATTTGATTGATCACTGTGCACAAGAATTAGAAATGGTTGGTCGTTCAGTTGAAAGCCTGAAGCCATTTACTGAATTACCTTACCCACGAATCACTTACAAGAAGGCAATCGAAATGCTTCAAGAAGGTGGCTTCGATTCTAAGTACGGTGACGACTTTGGTTCACCTGAAGAAACATACTTAGCCGACCAATTTAACAAGCCGGTCTTCATCATGAATTACCCACGAGCAATTAAGGCTTTCTACATGCCAACTGATCCCGAAGATGACCGTCAAGTTATCTGTGCTGACTTACTTGCACCAGAAGGATACGGTGAAATTATTGGTGGTTCAGAACGTTCATACGACTACGAATACATTACTAATAAGCTTGAAGAAAACGGCTTAAGCAAAGAAGACTACGGTTGGTATGATGATTTACGGAAGTTCGGTTCAGTTCCTCACTCTGGATTCGGAATGGGCCTTGAACGCTTCCTCTCTTGGATTACTCTCCAAGAACATATCCGGGAAAACATTCCATTCCCACGGATGATCAACCGCTTGCGTCCATAATAATTAGAGTGCCTTCGTCCCAAAGAGTTTCCGGAAAGCTAGCAATTTCTCCTGACGAAGGCGACTTGCGCCTAGGAAGGAGGTTG